>ENA-OWYX01000031-OWYX01000031.1-human-gut-metagenome-genome-assembly--contig:-NODE-31-length-91508-cov-44.6042_pt1 | contig 91508 bp, 65 predicted proteins | sample MGYA00249758_ERZ652102 | MGnify/ENA primary metagenome ERZ652102 (study PRJEB26925, sample SAMN05827107) | human gut metagenome | biome: ENVO:2100002; feature: ENVO:00000062; material: ENVO:00002003... | reverse complement strand
AGCAAGAGCCGGCGCTACGTCGGCGACTTCCTCTTCGGCATCGCCTTCCTCTTTTTCTCCCTCGTGTTGCTGAGCGATGCCGGCAAGGCACTCGACCTTGAGCACAATCCCGATGCCATCCACTTCTTCGCCTCGTTCGACACAGGGAGCCACCTCACCATCATCATCTTCCTGCTCGTTGGCACGCTCATCACGTGCATCGTGCAGTCGTCGGCTGCCGTGATGGCCATCACCATCCTGCTCTGCTCCACGGGTGTGCTGCCCATCTATCTCGGCATCGCACTGGTGATGGGCGAGAACATCGGCACCACCGCCACGGCCAATCTGGCCGCACTCGGAGCCAACACCCAAGCGCGGAGGGCGGCGCTGGCCCACTTGGTGTTCAACGTGTTCGGCGTGGTGTGGGTACTCATACTTTTCTATCCGTTCGTCGACTTTGTGTGCGGCCTTGTGGGCTACGACCCCACCGACACCGCCCTCTCCACTGCCGGGAAGGCCCATCTGCTGCCCATCGTGCTGGCAGCCTTCCACACCTGTTTCAACGTGGCCAACACGGGCATACTCATCTGGTGCATCCCGCTCATTGAGAAAGTGGTGTGCGCACTCATCAAGCCCAAGCCCGTGAAGGAAGACGAAGACTTCCGTTTGCGCTTCATTCAGGCCGGTATCATGAAGACACCGGAACTCTCTGTGTTTGAGGCCCAAAAAGAGATGGCCTCCTTCGGTGAGCGCATACAGCGCATGTTCGGCATGGTGCAGGAACTTCTGGGGCTCGACAATGGAGACCAGTTTGACAAACTCTACGAGCGCATTGCCAAATATGAGGACATCTCCGACAGCATGGAGATAGAGATAGCCAAATATCTCGACCAAGTGAGCAACGCCCATCTGAGCGATGACACCAAAGCCAAGATACGCGCCATGTTGCGCGAGATAAGCGAGATAGAGAGCATCGGCGACTCCTGCTTCAACATGGCGCGCACCATCAGCCGCCGGGTGAAGGGCACAGAAAACTTCACCTCCCGGCAGTATGAGAACATCCACCAGATGATGGAACTCACCAACACGGCCCTGACGGAGATGAACTACATGTTCACTCACGACAAGCAGACGCTCAATCCGGACCGCTCGTTCACCATCGAGAACGAAATCAACAACTACCGCAACCAACTGCGGAAACAGAACATTGATGCCATCGAGAATAACGAGTACACCTACAGCATCGGCACAATGTACATGGACGTCATTCAAGAGTGTGAGAAGCTGGGCGACTATGTGGTCAACGTGGTGGAGGCCCGCATGAACACGCGCCAGAAGGATATGCAGGAAGCGTAGCGACGGGGACGGGCAGCCCGGCCGCCGGATGGGGTGAAGCCGGCCCGTGGAGGCGCAAGCCTCTCCTCACACTCGCCGCCCGGCACAGGTTTCTCCGCATTGGAAAGGCCTGTGCCGCGTTTTTCCGTGCCCCCGGCAAGTCGGATTATCTGTAAATATCTTTTGTTCCAAATTTGCATTTTCCCCATTTTTATCGTATCTTTGCATTGGCAAGGGAAGCGCGAGGGCGTTTCCCTTTTTTTGATTACCAATCCACCTACAGCCCCCCAACCCCCTAAAGGGTGCTTTTTCGGGCCGAAAGGCTTTGCAAAACGGCCTTTTTCGCCTTCTCGCTCGGCCCGAATGAGCTTCTGACTGTGGCCCTTTTGCAATGTCGTTTGGGCTTAGTAAGAAAATCGATGTGGCTAATTGGGCTGACAAGGCGGATATAGCCGGCGTGACAAATGGCTGCGGAAGAATCTCGTGTCAGGCTTTTTCGAAAGATTTAATAGTTCGTGCTATAGGGAGGCCTCCCCCGACCCCTCCGAAGGAGGGGAGTGCCTCGCGGGGCAAAGGCTGCTTAGGCCCCCTAAGTTAGGGGGTTGGGGGTTTGAACAAGGGGCACTGTCGGGTTGTTAGAGTAGCACTTTATGCCTGCCCGATACAAAGCGTCTACAACACCGTTGCGGCCCGGCTTATTTTCTTGATGCGCTCCATGATGGACGGAACTTTACGGGACCTCGTGCATATTTCGTCAAGATTTCGAGTTTGGCCCATATAGGAGCTGCGCGCGCTTATGGTTTTCGGCGCACCCGTGAAAAGCAGACTATTCATCTCCGCATATCAAAAAAACAAGGGGCAATATCAAAATTAAGGGGTGAGATTATCGGGTAATTCCGTAAATTTGTGCGCAAAACACTCACAGACTAAAAACCTGAAGCACAAATGAAACGAAAACTATTACTCACAGCCTTGCTGGCAGGCACTGTCGGCATGGGGAGTTATGCCCAGAGGGCGATGGACAAACTCGACCGCGGACTCGTGGCCGTGAACACGGGGAAAGGTATTTTTTGCAGTTGGCGTATCCTCGGGGAGGAATATTACGACGTGACCTACAACATCTATCGCGACGGTACCAAAATCAACAGCTCGCCACTGCGGGTGTCAAACTTCACCGACGCTGCGGGCACGGCCGGCAGCAGCTATGCCGTGGAGGCCGTGGTGAGGGGCAAGGCAGAGAAAAAAAGCAAGGCGGTGAAGCCTTGGGCACACAACTACATGGAGATAGAACCGGAGAAAGTGTATGCCAACAGGGGTGGGGCAGACATCACGTCGCACTACGAGCCCAACGATGTGAGTGTGGCCGACCTTGATGGTGACGGAGAGGTGGAACTGCTGCTCAAGCGGCGCAATATTGCCGATGCCAACGCCCTTTATCCCATCACAAGCACCGACTTCGACATACTGGAAGCCTACAAGCTCAACGGCAAGCGGCTGTGGTGGATAGACTGCGGGCCCAACATGGTGAGCGGAACGAGTGTGGAGGTGAATATCGTGGCCTACGACTGGGACGGTGACGGCCGGGCCGAGGTGGTGTTGCGGGGGGCCGACGGTATGGTACTACACATGGCCGACGGAACAACCCAAACCATCGGCAACCCGGCGGTGAACACCCGCAACACCATTTCGCACACGCCCAACATGACCTACACCAACTCGGGGGCCGAATATCTGCTCTATATCAACGGCGAGACGGGCAAGCCCTACCAAGTGATGGACTATCCGCTCTCCCGCGGAAAGGCTACCGACTGGGGCGACGCCTATGGTCACCGCTCCAGCAAATACTTCTTCGGTGCTCCGTTCCTCGATGGCAGGAAACCCAGCATCTTTCTTGCGCGTGGTATCTACACCAAACACAAGATGGCGGCTTTCGACATAGATCCGGCCACGCATACGCTGACGACCCGATGGACATGGAACAGTCCGTCGTCGGGCATCTGGTTCGGACAGGGCTACCACAACTACGGCATCGCCGATGTAGACTGGGACGGTCGTGACGAGATCGTCTACGGCTCCATGGTGATCGATGACAACGGGCACGGACTCTCCTCCACGGGTCTCGGTCACGGAGACGCACAGCACTGCAGCGACTTCAACCCCTTCATACACGGGCAGGAAATCTATGCGTGCAACGAAGACTTGCCCAATAACAACTACCGGGATGCCACCACGAGCAAGATATACTACCGCTCGACGAGTCCCAATGATGACGGACGGGCCATGATGGCCAACTTCACCGACCGCTATCCCGGAGCGCAGGGCGTGTCGGCACACGACGACAACGTGATCAGTTCCGTGACCAACAAGCCGCTTGCCGACGGCACCAAGACCGGCATCGACCAGAGTTTCGCCATCTACTGGGACGGCGACTTGCTCCGGGAGACTTTCAACTACGAGGGGTTCAATGCCAAGGGCTACTACGAAACCGGAGCACCGCGCGTGGTGAAATATGGCAGTTGGACACCCATTGAGCGTTTCGAGGGCTGCCGCACCAACAACGGTACGAAGGGTTCGCCGGCCAGTCAGAGTGACATCATGGGCGACTGGCGCGAAGAACTCATCCTCCGCACCACCGACGGCAAACTGCGCATCTACACCACCACGGCTCCCACTGAATACCGCAACTACACGTTGTGGCACGACCACCAGTACCGCAATGCCATGGTATGGGAGATGTGCGGCTACAACCAGCCGCCGCACACGAGCTACTTCCTCGGTAAGGCCGAGGGCATCACGCAGGCTCCGCCTCCGCTCACCATGACGGGACGCACCGAGGTGGGCAATGGCGGCACCATCAATGGGGCACTGGCCGACAAGCAGGTGCTCATGGCCGAGACGGCAGACATGACCGTGAGCGTGGAAGACGGGGCCGCACCTTACATCTTCTTCGACAATGCACCGACTTGGGTGCAGGGCCACGACGACAACGACAACATCACAACGACCACCTACACGCACCGGCTGACGGGCGGAGCCTTTGCCGGAGCCATGCGCCTCGTGAAGCAGGGCGACGGCCGTCTGGTGCTGCCGAAAGTGACACAACGCTACACGGGCCCTACCGATGTGTGGGCCGGCACCCTCGACTTCGACGGTACGCTGAAAAACAGCCGGCTGTGGCTCAACCGTTTTGCCTCCCTTTGTTCGGACGGAGGCGTATTCAAGAAAGGCGTCGAGATGGATTATGGAGCACGGCTCTGCCCGGGAAGTAAGGACAAGGCGGGCATCATCGCCACCGACTCGCTGATCATGAACTACGGGGCGCGCATGGTGATCGACCTCTTCAGCAACGGAACCGCCGACCACGTGAAGGCCAAGACGCTCAAACTGGGGAAAAAGGTGTGGGAAAACGGACCTGCCTATAACACCCCCGTATTGGAGATTGTGCCCCACTATGCCACCGGAACGGAGAAAATACCGGCCGGCAAGTATGCCATTGCGGAGATAGAACGGATAGAGGGTGACCCGGCCGACATCGTGATTGAGGGATTCGGCACGCAGAAAGGCGAACTCTCCTATGCCGACGGCAAACTGTGGCTCACGGTGAGTGACACGCGCAGTCCGGCGGCCGTGACGTGGAAAGGTGCTGTGAACGGCAACTGGGATCTCGCATCGACCGAGAATTTCACATCCACAACAACGGGCGAAGACAACATCTTTGTCTCTGGCGATGCCGTGACGTTTGACGACAGTGCCGTGAAGACAGATATCAACCTTCCCGCCGACGTGTATCCGCGCAGCGTGAACTTTGAGAATGAGACAAAGCACTTCACGTTTAGCGGGGCGGCCATTGCCGGCAACACGGGTCTCAGCAAGAGCGGAGCGGGCAAGGTGACGCTCAACAACACCAACACTTTTAGCGGTCTGGTGGACATCAACGGTGGAACGCTCGAAGTGTTGGCATTGGCCGATGCCGATGGTGTGGAACGGGGAGCACTGGGAGGTAAGGACAATGCCATCCGGCTCAACGGTGGCGGTACGCTGTCCATTGCCAAGACCACAGGCATGAGCCACCCTATTGTGGCAAAAAGTGGTGCCATCAACGTGGCAGCCGGAGCCACCGCTGCCATGCACAAGGCTTCCATCACGGGCGCCGGCGACCTCATCAAGACGGGGGCAGGACAGCTTTCTCTCTACAGTGGCAACAAAATCAAGCGCTTCTACATCAATGCCGGCAAGGTGTTTGACGAGGCCGATGCCCACGCCGTGGGCGACACCGTCGTCTTCAACGGCACGACGGGCACACTGCTGTTCAGCAATAGCATCTACTCCTACAGCTCGGACAACACGCATTTTGTGGTTCCGGCAGGAAAGAGGGGCAGCATCTACCTTGACGGGCGGTGTGTCTATACCGGCAAACTCACGGGTGAGGGCACACTGGATGTACACTCGCAGTTTGTCCGCAACACGCTGCAGGGCGACTGGAGTGCCTTTGCCGGTACGCTGAATGCCTACCAAGGCAGCAAGTCTTCATTCAACTTCTACCATGCCAAGGGCCTGCCCAATGCCGTGGTGAGCATCATGGCGGGTTGCACCTTCAAGAACACGGTGGAGGGAAAAGGCACGGCTGTCAGCAACATGAAGATAGGTGGCCTCAGCGGGGCAGGCGTGCTCGGCGGCACGGGCACCTACTTGGTGGGTATGAAGGATACCGCCACTCTGTTTAGCGGAACCATCGGCAACGGCATCAACCTCATCAAAACGGGCCCGGGGACGCTCACGCTGATGCAGCCGCAGACCGGGATGGGCACGCTGACGGTGGAAGGAGGCGAACTGGTGTTGCGTAACAACGGTACGACGACGATGACCGGAACAGCCGATATGACCGTGAGTGGAGGCCGACTGAGCGGCTACGGCTGTTGCGGCAACCCGAACGTGACGGTCATGGCCGGTGCAACGCTTGCTCCGGGCATCGCGGCCAAGCGCATCACCGACGGTACATTGGCCTTCAAGGGCAACCTCGACATGCAGCAAGGGTCGGTGGCTGAACTGAAGATCTACCGTAAAGAGAAGTACGGCAGCATCAAGGTGGAGGGAACATTCGGGCTGAAAGGCACGGTCAAGGTGGTGCTCGATGAGGCCTACACACCGGCTGTCGGCGACGAGTTCACGCTCTGGACAGCCGGTGTGATGGCCGATGCCCCCACCGTGACGCTCCCCTCGCTGCCTGCCGGCATGGCTTGGGACAAGTCTGGACTCTCGGGAAGCAATGTCACTACGGGCGTGCTGAAAGTCGTGGCCGCCACTGCGGGCATCGAAAACCTCGCCGATGACGAGCCGGTGGACTGCACGCTCAACACCGTCGACGGCAAGGGCATCGCCCGATTCACCACCGCCAAGGGGCGTGTGGAGGCTTATATCCACGGCATGGGTCTGCCCGCAGGGCACTATCTCGTGGTGATGAGCCACGGAAAGGCACGCACAGCCAAGAAAATCCAAATCAGATAAGAACATGAAGAAAACCATTCTATCCCTCCTTTTCGTGGCCGCGGCGGCTTTCTCCGCCCCGGCCCGGAATCCCCAGAAAGGTACCTACGGCTACCTCTACTGCCACATGAGCGGCGCCGGAGAGTGGACGGCTTTCGCCATCAGCCGTGACGGCCTGCACTTCCAAGACCTTTGGGAGGGCGGCCCCGTCTTCGACAACGCCCGGCATGCCCGCATTGAGGGTGGCACACGCGATGCCTATATCTGCCGCACGCACGATGCCAAAGGCTATCTCATGGTGACCACGGACATGCTCGTGGCCAAGTCGCGCAAATGGAACAACTATGGCATCGACCTGTTGCGGAGCAAGAATCTGCTCGACTGGCAGTCGGTGACGTTCGATTTCCGCAAAGGGCCTTCCATCTTCTGCGACCCCGAGTCGCCCGATCCCTACAAAGACTATTCCACCATCAGCCGCGTGTGGGCCCCGCAGATATTCTGGGATGATGCCTATACATGGCCCGACGGTCGGAAAGGCGGCTACCTCATCTACTACTCCATGCTCAACCGCCCGGAAGAGGGCTACGACCGGATGTATTATTCGTATGCCGACCGGTCGTTCACCCGGCTCACCAAGCCCCGTCTGCTTTTCGACTGGGGCTATGCCACCATTGATGCCGACATCAACTACAACGATGCCGACGGACTCTACCACATGCTCATCAAGAAGGAAGGGGGGCGGCCCGGCATCTATGCCACCACGGCTCCGGCCCTGAAAGGCCCGTGGAAAGAGCCGTCGGAGCAGGATCACATCAATTTTGAAGGCAAAAAGCTGTGCGAGGGGGCCTCGGCCTTCCGGCCGATAGGCAGCGACGAGTGGCGGGTGGCCTACATCCAATACTCCGACAAGCCGCGCCACTACCGCATCTGCAAGGCCGACAAGTGGCTGCGCAACTTCTCCGCGCCGGTCGACATACAGGGCGTGGCCGCTCCGCAACACGGGTCGTTCATGCGACTGACGAAGAAAGAATACAAGAGACTGGAGAAACAGATAGGGAAGAAACGCTGAAACATGGAAGCCCCCGCCTGAACACATCCTTGAGGAAAGGTTCAGGCGGGGGCTTTTTCTTTTTCCGAAAAGGTGGAAAAGCGGAGGTTCTTCCACCTTATCTTACCACCACCTTGCGTGAATAGGTGCTGTTGACGGTCTTGACACTCAGGACATAAACCCCTGCGGGAAGCCGTTGGAGGTCGATGGTCTCCTCGTGTCCGGCAGAGACATTGCTCACCTGTTTCTCATACACCTGCACGCCGGCAGTGGTGTGGAGGGCGATGTCGGCATAAGTCTCGCTGCTGTTGAAAAGCAACTGCCACACACGGCCTTGGGTGCGGAACGTGAGCGGTGTGCTCGTGTCTTTGATGCTGAAGAGTCCGGTGCCCGTATCGCGCAGTTTCAACACGGCCTTCAAGCCTTCATAGGCATCTATCTTGCCATATCCGGCGTGCCGGTCCCATTCGTTGCTCGTGGTAAACTGGTCTTTCTTGGAGGTGGTGCGGAACACCTCCATCAACTGTTCGTAAGAGAGTTGGGGATAGGCCTGCAACCACAGGGCGATGATACCGGTCACGGCAGGAGACGCCATCGAGGTGCCTTCCTCCATGCCATAGAAGTATTCTTCACCGCCATAGGTGAGCTTTTGCGTCAGATACTTACCGTCATCATATTCATCGAAGCTGTCGTGCACATTGCCGTAGGCCGAACTGATCATGCTTCCCGGTGCCACAACGGCCGGCTTTGGAAGGCTGTTGTCCACCTGTGGCCCATAGCAGGAGAAGGAGGAAATATCGTTCAACGCACCGGAATCCTTGTTGGTAATTGTCTTGTTCTTATATGTCTTCCAACTGTCGGTCGTGTTGTATGACCCTACAGCCACCACTTTTTCCGATGAAGCGGCACCTTCGCCCACACAATAGAGATTGTCGCCTGTGGCAAATCGGGCATCCTTGATATTCTTCCACTCCGATGTTTGGGCATCCAGCCAACTATCCAATCGGGCTCCCTTGGGCGCAACGACACGGATACCGATGTGCATGTCGCGGGAATTGAAAATCTCATCGCCGTTTTCTTCATACTCCAGAATCTTATCAAAGTTGAATCCGAGTGTCAGATTATACTTTCCATTGCTTTCCACAGCATCACCCCAAGCATGGACAAGCGTGTCAGTGGTGTTTTTGTCGCCATACCAGAAAGCCTCGTTTCGGTAGTCGAACACCTTCTTGCGAGAGTTGTAGGCAAAGACATCCACCTTGACATCCTTGTCTGTACCGCCCTTTATCCAAATATCGGCATAGGTGGTCTCAGCCAACTGCCCTTCATCAATGAGCGCATAGAGCGTGTCCTTGTCGGAAGCGAACTCGTGCGAGAGGTGAATCTTGCGCTCTGCCTCGTTGCCGATGGCTGCGGCGATGAAGCCTCCATTGGAGACATAGCCCGACAGCGTGTGGTCGTAGGCGGTAGAACCGTCGTGCGGACCGCTCTGTGAACCAAAGCTCATGTTGACCACCCAAGGCATATTCTTCTGCGTGGCATATTCCTTTACCCGCTTCACATCTTCCAGAATTTCCGAATCATCGAAGGTCGAAGGAAAGAACATGAGCGTTGCCTTCGGTGCCATGCCATAGTCTTGCACGCCGGTCCACCTCGAGCCACCTGCAATGCCGGCCACATGGGTGGCATGGTTGGTGTCTTCGCCATCGTTGACCGCTTGCAGGATGTCGTCACTCGCCGTTGTCGGAGTCTTGTCTCCCTTCAGATGGTTCCAAAGATAGACTATGCGTGAAGAGCCGTCGGCCTTGCGGAAAGCAGGGTGGGTGTATTGGAATCCTTGGTCGATCACGCCGATGACCACCCCTGTACCGTCGTAGGGTGTGTCCAGTCCGGTGCCACTTTGTGCCTTGTCCACTCCAGAGGCCACGCGGGATGTGTGGTTGAACCGTTTGAAACGGCGCGGCGCATCAATCTTGACGACCTCTTCCAGACGGGTCACTTCCCACACCCTGTTCATCGGCACATGGGCCGTTACGAGCGTAGAAGAGATGGCGGTCGACTCAATGCCCATGCTCCGGAGCGTGGTGTGGAGACGCTCACCGTCCGTGCACTGTATCATGGCATGCACCACTTGCTGTGTGGAGGTACTTTTCATCCTCGACGGCAACCTCATGGGCTGCTGCTGTTGGCGCATGAGTTGGTTCATGCGGCTGCCTATTTTTGCAGGTGCTTTGGGTACATACGAGTTCTGCGAATGGGCCGCAAGACTCGTCAAGAGGCAAAGTGATATTGCCACTAAAGTAGAAAATGCTTTCATGTCAATAAATGCAGTTAAGTTGTTAGTTTAAATAATAATGTTTAGGTTTTATCCAATTAGATTTAGAGAAAGCGGGCGTAAAGGTATGACTTTTTTACTTGTCGGCAAAATTTATGCAACTATTTTTTTGTCAGCTTGTCATTTTTCGGGAATTAAAGTACCCCAACCAATGTAAATGACCTTTACAAAAACACTTCCACAAAAATCCATCAAAGAGAATGCCGAAACGCTCTTAAAAGGACGAAAAAGTTTCCTCGTTTCCCCATTCGGACTCTTCGAGCTTGCGAAAGGGCCACACTTAGAACACCAAATGGCCCCGGTTGCATTGCAACCGGGGCCATTTGGCAAGCCCGTTTGGGCCATTTCATACCCATTTTCGGGCACGGATTCGTGTCAATAAAATTCAACCTACTGATTACCAGTACTTTTAAGACTCCTCCAAAAATCGCGTATTTGCAAACGACCATGCACTCGGTTGCAAATATCGCAAGCAGAGAGGCTGGAAACGGATAAATAGTTTGACAATCATTCTTTTCAGAGTTATCCCTTTTACTCCTATATTTATTTTCTTATGAGCGAAATGGCGAAGCCGCCGCCGGGAGCCTGACGGAGTTTCAGTACATCGCCACGCTTCACCATGCGCTTGGTGATGGTGTAAGTCTGCGGATTCTTCTCGTAGTCGGCATCAGCACCGTCAGCATAGACGGTGCATGCATACTTCTTGCCCCGGTCGAGGAAGTCGAGCTTCAGGGTAGTCAGATGGCCGTCCTCATCGCACTTGCCGCCCACAAACCAGTTGTCCATGCCCTTGGCCTTGCGGGCCACAGTGATGTATTTGGCGGGCTCTGCCTCCAGATAGCGGGAGTCGTCCCAGTCTACAGCCACATCGCGGATGAATTGAAAAGCGTCGGCATACTTCTCGTAGTTTTCGGGCAGGTCGGCCGCCATTTGGAGCGGACTGTACATCGTGACATAAAGAGCGAGCTGTCCCACGAGCGTGGTGTGTACGAACGACTTGTTGTCGCACCACTTGCTGAGCCGTGTTTCGAGGATGCCCGGCGTGTAGTCCATTGGGCCGCCCTGCAACCGGGTGAAAGGCAAAATGACCGTGTGGTAGGGCGCACTGCCTCCGAAAGCCTCATATTCTGTGCCACGGGCACTCTCGTTGCCCACGAGGTTGGGATATGTGCGGCAGAGTCCGGTGGGCCGGCTGGCCTCATGGGCATTGACCATGAGGTGGTGCTTGGCCGCTTCGGTAAGGCAATAGAGATAGTGGTTGTTCACCGACTGGCTGTAATGATATTCGCCTCGGGGGATGATGTCGCCCACGTAGCCACTCTTCACAGCGTTGTAGCCATACTTGTTCATCAGCGTGTAGGCTGCTTCGAGGTGCCGCTCATAGTTTTGGGTAGATGCACTCGTCTCGTGATGCATCATCAGCTTCACGCCCTTGGAGTGGGCATAGTCGTTGAGGCCCTTGAGGTCGAAGTCGGGATAGGGCGTCACGAAGTCGAACACATAGTCCTTGGAATGGCCAAACCAGTCTTCCCAACCGACGTTCCAGCCCTCCACGAGCACTTGGTCGAGCCCGTTCTTGGCCGCAAAGTCAATGTAGCGGCGCACATTGGCCGTGTTAGCCGAATGCCTGCCGTGAGGCCGGCACCTGCTGTAGTCGGTCTGCCCGAGGTGCACGGAGGGCAGGTCGTCGGTGTAGCTCCATGCCCGCCCGCCGGCGATCATCTCCCACCACACGCCGCAATACTTGATGGGCTTGATCCATGAGGTGTCTTCCAGCTTGCAAGGTTCGTTGAGATTGAGTATCAGGTTGCTTGAAAGCATGTCGCGGGCATCGTCGCTCACCATCACCGTGCGCCATGGCGTGGAGAACGGTGTCTGCACATAGCCTTTCATGCCCGTCGCATCGGGCGTGAGCCACGACTCAAACACCATGTTGCGGTCGTCGAGATTGAGGTGCATCGTGGGGAAGTTGACACAGGCCGCCTCGTGAATGTTGATGTAGAGCCCGTCGGCCGTTTTGAGTTGCAGAGCGGTCTGCACACCCGTCGGCGAGAAAGTGGTCTGCGAAGAGTTGGGGGTGACGGCAGCCGGCATCTTACTCCTGATTTCACTCATCTTCGAGATGACGGTCTCATACTCCTGCGTGTCGTAGTCGCCGGGAATCCAGTAGGCCGTGTGATCGCCCGCCATGGCAAACTGCGTGTGCTCCTCCTTCACCACAAAGTAGTTGAGCGACTGCTGTTGGGGAAACTCGTAGCGCAGCCCCATGCCGTCGTCGTAGACACGAAAATGGATAAGGATGTCGCGGTCGGTGGCCGGCTGGCGGAGCGTGACGGCCAGTTCGTTGTAGTGATTGCGGATGGTCGATGTCTCGCCCCACACGGGTTTCCAAGTCTCGTCAAACGTAGCGGTCTTGGTGTCTTTAATGGTGAAGCCCCCCATGAGGTCGGTCTCGTCCATTCCCTTGGAGGCGTGCTTGGTCTTGGCCAGTTCCAGTCCGAGACGCGAAGGCTTGACCACCGCCCGGTGCTTGTAGCTCATCTCGTAGGTGGGCACACCGTCGGCGAGAGAGAACTTCACGGCCACATTGCCGTTGGGCGACACCACCGTCTGGGCGGAGGCCGACAACGGCAACATGACCGTCATGATTTTAAAAAACAGTTTCTTCATGATCATTATCTCAATTTGAACAAATTAAAAAGGATCTCAGTAGTTGCAGGACAGATGCCGGCACGCTTCACGCTTTTTACCAAGCCGTGGCAGCAAACATGGTAAAGCTGCGTCGCGCCATGCACATCATGCCCTTTCACTCCACCACGACCATCGTCCAATACTTCAGTGAGGGCAACGTGAACACCACATAGTCGCCCTGCTGCCTGAATGTGAGCTCTTGCGGGGCCCCGCCGAGGCTGTCGGGAGAAGCCACCCACACTTTCTTAGCTCCGGGAGCCTTGAGCCGGAGGGGCACGTTGACAAAGGTTTCGGGCTCGGGCTGGGTGCCGTCCATGTCGCGCCAGCTCAGGCTGTTGGCCCTTACGAAGTTGAGCAGACTCACCACCTGCTTGCCACCGACGGTCTTGGCATAGGTGGTCACGGTGCCGAGTTTCGGGGGCCAGGCATTGACCGTCACACCGGCCTGCCCCGAAGCGAGGTCGGCCACAAGTTCCGTTCCGCCTTCGCGCAACAGATTCTGATAAGCCGTGAGGAAGTCGTAGTAGCTGACAAGGGCCGAGCGCAGTTGGCCTGTCATCTTCATTTGGCCGTTGGGGAAATACTCATGGCACAGCATGTGGTCGCCCAACTCCAAATGCGAAGCCCCGAGGGCAAACATCACGGCATCGGTGAGCAGCACGCCGGGCGTGTTGAAGCGGTCGCCCTTGTGGTTATAGTTCATATAGGCGGCATACACCTGCCCCATGGAGGGCGAACCGGCATAGGCCCGGTTGTTTTTCAAGATGGTGAGAAGGTCGCTGAACCGGTCTTCATGTCCCCAAAGTTCGGAATACATGAAGTCTACATCGCCGGTCCCCACGATGCTCTTGGAACCGAAGTTGCTCACGGCATTCATCACGAGCCGCTTCCCGGGATGGCGGGTTTTCATGGCCTTGATAAAGGAAGCAAAACCGTTGCCAAGGTTCACCTTGCCACCATAGTAGTCGTAGACATCGCCACGGTCGCCCACCTGATCGATGTGGAAGCCGTCAAAATCCAATGCCTTGTAGACCTCATCGTTGCGCCCGGCAAGGTAGGCCTGCCAGTCGCGGTCGGCAGGATTGACAAGCCAGATGTCGCTCTTCCAGCTCGAAGCGAGCGAGAGCTTGTCCATGTTGGCATGGTTGTTGTCTTTGAAAAGATGCCACTTGGAGGACACACCGTCGGCAGCGGCATCCTTGAGCACGCCGTAGCAGAGGTTGTAGAACATGGCTTTCATGCCGAGACCATGGCATTGGGTGATATAATCCTTCACCACACGGGTGTAGACATTGCGGTTGGCAATGTCCTTATACACATCGAACAGTCCGCCATCGTCACCTCCCAAGGGCCAATGGTGCTTGTACTGCCAGTCGTAGAACTGCAACCCGTTGATGTGGCAGCGGTTGAGCCAGGCCAGTTCGCCGGCTATCACGACCGGTGTCTTTGTGTCGTCGTAAGTGGCCACGAAGCCATAGCGGGGGAAGCGGGCCCAGTCGCTCGACACATCTACACCGATGGTGGCGTAGAGGGTCTCGGCATCGGAACCGTCGCGGGTGTAGAGGTCGACCATGTAGCCGGTGAAATCGGTGGCCGGGGCCGTCCATGTCCACGTGGTCGAAGACAGCGGCTCGTCGGCCACCACATCGCTACCATGGCGATAGCGCACCCTCACGCCGGCGGGCAAATCCCCGGAGGCGGTGAAAGTGACGGTTTGCCCGGGGGCATAACAGGCCTTGTCGGTGCCCACCTGCAGGGCGAGGCGGGCCGTGGTCTTGGTGAGCGGGGCCAGCACCTCGGTGGGAACGGTGGCGGGATCGTTATCGATGGTCTCATCATTGCCGCAGGCCGCAAGGAGCAGCGGAAGCGACAGAAGCATTGCATACATTTTCATTTCCTTTAGTTTTTGAGAATAGTTATGGTCTCTTCGAGTTGATTGAGGGTGATGGTGTAGGTTCCCGACGAAGTGATTTTCCACTTCTGGTCGATGTCACCCACATTGATTTCGCGGTATTGGGCCTTGAAAGCGTTGTCGCTCTTGTCCACAAAGAGCATGGATTCGGCCTTGCCCGTGGGTTCGGCATCGTTGCCTGCGGCACAGAGGAACCATGCCCCCATCCAGTCTGCCTGCCGGTCGCAGGTAAACTTCAGTTCGCCGGCGTTGAGTTGGCCCGTCCAAGTGAAAATGTAAGGACTGCCGGTGGAGGTCATGGGCGTGGCGTTGGCGATGTCCCAACCAGCCGGAGTGGCGTCGCCCACGAGGTAGACCATAGGATAGGGTGTGAACTCACGCATGTACATTTTCTCCTTGCCGCTGCGTATGTCGAGGCATATCTTGTAGGCCTTGCCGCACTCCTCGTCCTTGAGATACCACTTGGTGTCGGTGCCGCCTTTGACAAAACGGGCATCGCTCGAACTGATGGGGGCATTAGCCTCCATAGCCATATACATGTTGTCCCAGGAGCCGGAAGCCGTGCCAAACTTGAAGTCGCCGCCCTTGCCGGCTTCAAAGAAGCGGCCGTAACGGAAGAGATAGGGGTCGAGGGCATCGCGCGTCATCTTCACAAAGCTCCAGCCGGTGGCGTTGCCCACGAAGAAGAGTTCGTCGTAGAGGGGCTTTACGCCTTCGGTCTGCACCATCTCGATGGTGCCTGCGAGCAGATTCACGGTGATTTTGTAGGTGTGGGGCTCGGTGATGCTCCACTGCTCGTCGGGCTCGTCGAAGGTGGAGCGGAGAACGGGGTTGCCGTCAGCACCTTTATTATAGGAGGGGACAAACTGCCCGAGCGTGGTGATAAACTTCAGTTGGCCGGCCTTCAGGTCGCCCTCCCACGTGAAGATGCCGTTGTCGGTGCGAGTCATGGGCGTGGCATTGTCGGCACTCCAACCGTTGGGCGTAGCATCACCGATGAGATAGAGCGTCGGGGTGACAGCCTTGTAAGGGGTGGCCTTGAAAGCCACCACAGCTGTCTGCCGCTCACTGACATCGGGCACAGAGGCCGTGACGCGGGCTTCAAGGCTTACCGACTCGCCCACGGTGGCCCCCATCTTGTCGAGCACCAAATCGTTGAGTCCTTCCACATTGATGCTCCACTGATACACTTGGGCTGTGCTGTCGACAGCCGTATAGGCGTTGGCAAAGTCTGTACCGGCCGGTGCTATCTCCAACGTGTAATAGATTTTGCGGCCCGTGCCGAAGTTGTGGCCGGTGGTCCAAGCGAGCGTGACGGCTTCGCCGGCATGGGCGGTCTCGCTGAGCGTGTCGGCAGCCTGATTGACGGTGAGGGCGAGCGTGTTGCTTCCCTTATCCAATTCTGTATAATCGTTGTCGGAGCAGGCAGCCAAAGCCACTACGCCGAGCAGCATGACAAGCATGCTCTTGATATTTCGTTTCATGATTGTTGGGTTTATGATTTGACGGATTGGAAGATATTCACGAATCAATATCCGGTGTTCTGGTTCATCAGACTGTTGGCATCCATCTCCGTTTGGGGGATGGGGAACAGCAGCCGATCCTTGTTGACACGTGTCTTGCCGATAGACTTCAAAAAGTTGATGGCATAACGACCGTTGTCCAGACGTATCATGTCAAACCACCGATGGCCTTCGAAGGCCAGCTCCATGCGCCGCTCGTGGATAATCCTTTCGCGCATCACTTCCTGTGAGTGAGTGGCCACTTCGTGCAGTCCGGCGCGGTGGCGCACGATATTGAGCGGTTCGGCGGCGGCATCGGTCTGCCCCAGCTCGTTGAGGGCCTCGGCCTTCATGAGCAGCACATCGGCATAGCGGTAGACCACGAAGTTGGCCGGATTGGTGTTATACTCGGGAGAAACGGTTTTCGACACTAAGAACTTGCGCACATTGTAGCCCGTGTAGGAGTACGACTTCTTGTAAGGATTGCCCTCATAGTCGGGGCATCCCTCGTAGAACACAGTGAGATCTTTGCGCTTGTCGCCTTCTTCCCACTGGCTCATAAACTCCTCCGTGGGTTGGTTCCAGCCGTAACCACCGGCCACGAAATTAGAGTTGCGGGGGCCCATGAAAGTGGACAGCCAACTGGACTGTGGATTGTTGCCCCAGAAGTCATACTCGGTGTTGCCGGAATATTGCACTTCAAAGATGGATTCGGGATTGTTGTTGAGCGTGGCATCGAAATTGTCGGCAAACTTACACTTGCTCAAATCGTAGCCCAAGGCAGTCACCTGGTTACACAGATCCACCACCTTCTGATAGTAGTCCTTGTGGTTGGGGGCCAACGTGAGATAGATGTCAGCCATCATGGTGAGTGCAGCGTCCTTGCAGGCCCGGCCCACATTTTCGTCGTCGAGTTCAGACTTGGCGGGCAGCAGGTCGATGGCGCGAGTGCAATCGGAAATGATCTGCGTATAGACCTCGTCGGCCGAAGCGCGGGCTATGGCTGTGGGTTCACCGGGAGTGAACGGTTGCAGGCGCAGGGGCACACCGCCATAGAGGCGCACGAGCACGAAGTAGTAGTGGGCGCGGAGGAAGTAGGCCTCGCCTAAGGATCGCTCACGGATGCTTCTCTTTTGGAGTTCCTTGCCTTCGAGCGCATGGATGAGGATGTTGCACTGCCCGATGCCCACCCACGGGGAGCGCCACATGTAGAGTGCCATACCATTGTCACTCAGCGTGGTGAAGTTGGATGCCTGGATGGTTTCGAGGCCGTCGGTGCCGCCACCGGCCCCTACAATGCTGTTGCCGGCCACAATGTCGAGCGACCAAAGGCGCTGGTTGTACATATTGGAAGACTGGAGCGTGCGATAGCAGGCGTTGGCCATGGTGACGGCAACATCTTCATCGACGGCCGTCGAGGGGTCTACCGTGCTCTTGGGTTGCTTGTCAAGGAAATCGTCGCCACACGAAGTCAGCCCCAATACGGCTGCCAGCTGCATGATGATAAGTATCTTTTTCATGATGAAGTCGTGTTTAGAAATTGAAGTTTAAGCCGATGTTGAATGTGCGCGAGATGGGATAGGCAGAGAGATCGATGCCGTTGATGCCCACCTCGGGGTCGAAACCGGAATAGCCGGTGAGGGTAGCCACATTCTCGCACGAAAGAGTGAGACGTGCATTTTCTATCGTCAATGCGCTCAACCACTGTTTGGGGAAGTTGTAGGCCAGCGTGATGGTCTTCAGACGAAGGTAGGAACCGCTCTCCACAAAGCGGTTGGACACGCGGTTGTTCTGGTTGGGGTCGCCATAGACGGCACGTGGCATCGTGTGGCTTGTGCCCTCGCCATGCCAGCGTCCGAGCACATCGGTGAGCTGGTTGTAGGCAGCCGACATGCCTGTGAGGTCTATCTTGTTGGCATTGAATATCTTGTTGCCGGCCACACCCTGCAAGTAGATGGAGAGTTCGAAGCCTTTCCACGTGAGCAGATTGTTCATGGAGAACATGTGGGTGGGGTTGGGATTGCCCAGCACTGTGCGGTCGTTGTCATTGATGACTCCATTGTTGTCGAGGTCTTTAAAGCGAATGTCGCCCGGCTCGGCTCCCGGTTGGCTGGCGTGTTGCTCCACTTCGCGAGCGTTCTGGAACACCCCGTCGGTCACGTAGCCGTAGAACACGTTGATTGGGAAGTGGTTGGCCAGCATGGTGACATAGGAATTATTGATCTGATTTATATAATAAGGTACGGCACTGTTGAGGTCTTTAATCTTATTCTTATTATAGGTGTAGGTGACACTGGTCTCCCACCCGAGCGGCCCACGCAGGTTGACGGTGTTGAGCGTGAACTCAAAACCGGTGTTTCTCACCTTGCCGGCGTTGGTGTAGGTGGTGCTGGTGTCCTCAAAACCAGAGGTGATGGGGATGGAGGCCTTGACAAGCATGTCGCGCGTATCCTTGATATAGGTATCAAGCGAGAGATTGATCCGCTGGCCGAACAACGAGGCATCGAAGCCCACATTGGTCTGTGCCACCTCTTCCCAGTGGATATTAGGATTGGCCAGCGTAGCCGAAACGAGGGCGGCCTGCTCCTTTCCGGCATAACCGAAAGAGTAGACGCTGGTGTTGTAAGAGGCCAGATAACCATAGTTGCTCACCCCGGCCTGACTACCCGTGACACCATAGCCGGCACGCAACTTGAGGTCGCTCAGCACATCGGTCTTCTTGAACCAAGGCTCTTCGGAGATTCTCCAAGCCACCGACATGGAGGGAAAGGTGCCCCAACGGTGGTTGCGGCCAAAGCGGCTCGAACCGTCGCGACGCACGGTGGCGGTGAAGAGATACTTGTTGTCGTAGTCGTAGTTGAGGCGGGCCATGTAGGACATGAGCGACCACTCCGCCTCGTTGCCACCGATGGCGTGCATCTTCTGCCCATTGTCCATCTCATGCACATTTTGGAAAGCGAAGATGTGTTTCTCGGCATTGAGGTAGTCGTTGTTGTTCCATTGGGCGGATGTGCCGGCCATGAGACCCACATGGTGTTTCTGAGCAAACGTGTGGTCGAAGAGGAAGTAGTTGTCCCAAAGATAGGTGAACGACTTGTTGTCACTCTTGTAGCGTGAGCTCTCCTCCACGGGAGTGGGCTTCCACTTGTAGGCCGGCGTGTAGTTGTCTACAAACCAGAACTTGGCATCCACACCGAGGGTGCTCTTGAACTTGAGCCACTTAGTGAACGAAATCTCTGCCGTGATGTTGGCGAGGAAGTTGTAGCCGTTGGTCTTGGAACTGTTGACGTATGTGGGGCCTATCGGGTTGCGTGTGCTGCCATACCAAAGGGAGTTGCCTTCGGGGCCGGTCCATTCGCCGTCGGCATCTTTCACGGCAAAGGTAGGCAAAGCCCTGTAGGTGCTTCCCATGTCGTAGCTACCCTGCTTCTTGCGGTCGGCGCTCACGGTGATGTTGTTGGAAAACTTCAGCCAGTCGAGCACCTGCGCATCGCTGTTTTCCTGAAAGGTGAATCGGCGATAGTCAACGCTTCTCACAATGCCTGTCTGGGTCAGATAACCGCCCGACACATAGTAGTGGGCCTTGTCGCTTCCTCCGGAATAGCTCAGGGTGTATTGCTGCATGTAACCCGTGCGCAACAGCTCATCCACCCAGTCGGTGCCCTTGCCCAACTTGGCAGGGTCGGCCCAGTCGGGATTGGTTTGCTGTCCGGCATTGGCCATCATGTCGTTGCTCAAAGCGGCATATTCGGCGGCATTGAGCAGTGAAGGGGTCTTGGTCGCATTTTGGAACGACATGTTGGTTGCAAAAGCCAGGCGGCCTTTGCCTTCTTTTCCTTTCTTGGTGGTGACCATCACCACGCCGTTGGCGCCGCGACTACCGTATATGGCTGTGGCCGAAGCATCTTTGAGCACATCGATGCGCTCCACGTCGGCAGTGTTGATGGCGTTGAGGCCAAGGTCGGTGGGCACTCCATCGATGACCACAAGCGGGTCGCAATTATTGATGGAACCTAGTCCGCGTATCTTGATAGACACATTATCGCCGGGCTTACCGGCATCGACCACTTGCAGACCGGCTATCTTGCCCTGCATGGCCTGACCGATGTTGGCCACGGGGGCGTTCTCCATGTCTTTGGCGGCGAGCGAGCCCACGGCTCCCGTAAGGTCGCTTTTTTTCATCGTGCCGTAGCCGATGACTACCAGTTCGTTGAGCGTATGGTTGTCTTCCTGCAAGGTCACGTTTACGGATGTGCGCCCGCCCACGTTCACTTCTGCACTCTTGTAACCTACGTAAGAGAACACAAGAGCAGCCTTCGGGGCCACTCTGATGGTATAGTTGCCGTCAAGGTCGGTCACCGTGGCATTGTCGGTGCCCTTCTCTCTGACCGTTGCTCCGATGACGGTTTCGCCGGACGCGTCTTTCACCACGCCCGTCACGGAAATGCTCTGTGCGAAGATGCCCAACGGAAGCATCAGGTACAGACACAAGAATGCCATGCGGTGTGTCATTAGGTTTTTGATTTTTTCCATGTTAAAACGGTTTTTAGTTTATTCGAATTGTGCTGCAAATATAGACGAAAATCCGAAGATGTAGTCTCGCAAGTACAACCAAAGTACATTTATTATAGCCGTTTAAATATATAAGACTCTGATTTCCAAAGCATTAAACTACTTGTAAAAAATTACGGAAGTACACCTTGTGTTTTCCCTTTTTATTGTATATTTGCATCAGCAAAGCCTGAAAACCAATGAAAAGATACATTTTCCTACTTTTATTGATGCTGGTCGGTGTCGCCTCACAAGCTGATAACGCCCATTTGATAGCCCGTCTCGACAGTTTGCTCGAACAGCGCGAGACCATGAGCAATGCCAAACAGGCACACATAGACATGCTCAAGCGCAACGCACTCAAACTGTCCGACCCGAAGGCGAGGCTATCTACCTTCAGCGACATCTACAACGAGTATTACGTGTTCAAGTTCGACTCGGCTATGCTCTATGTGAACAAAGGCCTGCAACTGGCCGAACAGCTCAACGATGCCTACTACCGCGACCTCTTCCTGCTCTACAAGTCGCAGCTACTCTCGGTGGGCGGACTTTACAGTGAGGCCATCTCCAACCTCCACACCATCCATGAGGACACCCTCGACGACCGGCTTCGCCTCGCCTATTATATGACTTTCTTTTATGTTCACCTCTACTGGTCGGACTACTGCAACGAGTCGACCTACTCCCCCCGCTACCGGACCATCGCCGTAGACTATCTGCGCAAAGCCCGGCCGCTCATGAAGCCGTCCGACCCCAACTACGAATTCTACATGGGTGAATATTACATCTATGCTCACCGTGACGACCGCAAGGCACTTGACTACTACTTCAAGGCCCAAAAGCGGTTGCCCGAAGACTCGCGCTACTATGCTATGGCCTCGTTTGCCATAGCTAACAATTACAGTGCCAACGGCAACATGGGCAAATATGAAGAATATATCATCAAGGCCTGCATCAGTGATCTGCTCTCCTGCACGAAGGAAAACATGGCACTGCAAGACCTGGCTATGTATCTTTTCAAACAAAAAGATGAGAATATGGAGCAGGCCGAGCGATACATCAACATCGCCATGGAAGATGCCAAGACCTACAACAACCGGCTGCGCATACTCGAAGTGTCGCAAAAATTGCCCGTCATCGTGTCCACTTACCAGCACACTGTGACCTGCCACAACAAGTATCTGCGTCTCGCCCTGTGGTCTATCTCACTGCTGGTAGTGGCCATGTTGGTGCTGCTTTACTTCGTGGTGCGGCAGAACAAACTGCTCACCTCGCGCCGCCACGAACTGTCGCACAGCAACCAACAGCTGCACTCGCTCAACGGGCAGTTGCATGCGCTCAACGGCCGACTGCTCGACACCAACACCAAGCGTGAGAGTCTGGCAAAGCTCTATATCGATCTGTGCGCCAAATACATTGACAAACTCGCTAAGTTTGAGCTTTTCGTGCGCCGTAAAATCAAGGCCAATCAAATCAACGAACTGCTGAGCGTGGCTTCCTCTTCGCGCTTGTCGGAAGACGATGCCGCCACGTTTCTACGCCGGTTCGACCACGCTTTCCTTGAACTTTACCCTTCATTCATCACCGAATTCAACACACTGCTCAAACCTGGCGAACAAGTGATTCCGCCCAAAGCCGACCAACTGACCACCGAACTGCGCATATTCGCCCTCATCCGCCTTGGGGTGAATGAGAGCTCAGAGATTGCCGCCTTGCTATTCTACACACCCCGCACGATTTACAACTACCGTTCGGCTTTCAAAAACAAGGCTCTCAACCGCGAGGCTTTCGAAGCGGAAGTGGTGAAACTCTGCACGGTGATTGGATAAAAGAAAACGATTTCTTAGATTACACCTTTTCTATAATACACTCACATCATGATAAGCCTACTGCTTGCAAGCCTTTTCACACTGATAGAACTCAACTGCGAAAACCTTTTCGACACCCGGCACGACTCGCTGAAAAATGACACGGAGTTTCTGCCCGATGGCAGTCATCGCTGGACGCGCACCCGATATTGGCATAAGCTGAATGACATCGGGCGGGAAATCATTGCCTTGGGGGACGATTCCGCTGGTTGGCGGCTGCCCGATGTGGTGGCGATGTGCGAGGTGGAAAACGACAGCGTGATGTACGACCTGACCAAACGGTCGCTGCTGCGCAAGGCCCGCTACGAATATCTGATGACCGACTCGCCCGACGAACGGGGTATAGATGTGGCTCTGATGTACAATCCCGTGACATTCCGTCCTCTCTCCCATCATGCTATCCGCATTCCCCTGCTGTCGGACATGCGCCCCACGCGTGACATTCTCTACGTGGCGGGGCTCGCCGGCGAAGCCGACACGCTCCACCTTTTTGTCGTCCACGCCCCCAGCCGCATGGGGGGAGAACGGGCTTCACGTCCTTTCCGTCTGCAAGTGGCCCGCCTGCTGATAGCTGCTATCGACTCCATCCGCACCATCAGTCGGGAGGCTCATATCATCCTTGCAGGCGACTTCAACGACTATGCTGGCTCTCCCGCCCTCGAGAGTCTCTATATCCACGACATGCACAATGTCTCGGCCACAGCCCGCGGAGCCAATGGGGCAAGGGGAACTTACCGCTTCCGGGGCGAGTGGGGCTCGCTCGACCAGATTATCTGTAGCCCTTCCGTGGCCGGAAAACTGGTGGATTGCCGCATCGGCGACCTGCCATTTCTGTTGGAAGAAGACGAGAAATACGGCGGTGTACATCCCCGTCGCACCTATCTCGGGCCCAAATACCAGCGTGGCTTTAGCGACCATCTGCCGCTCGTAGCCCGATTCAAGCTATAAGCAATATATGAGCCATAGTCATAAACCTGCCATGTTAATTCTAAATTAAAGACAAAAACGTTGTCTTGTCGATTTATTTTTGTACTTTTGCTACAAACATAAGCATTTTAATAAAAAACAATTGAATCATGAAAAAGTTCTATCTGGCATTGGTATTGCTCGCCTTGCTTGCCCAGTCGATTGATGCACAAAATGAGAAAAGATTACTGAAGTTTAGCACTAATTCCGGAAACAGCCGAATATTCGAATACGACAAAGATGGCAAACTAAGCAAAATGCAGACCATTATACAAGACGTAATGGACAAAGAAAATCACGTAAGCACATTTACTTATACAGCCGACAAGATAGTCCAGAGCTTTTATGAAGGCAATCCTGCTAATACAGACACGCGTATCGCAATATTGGAGAATGGCATAGTGAAGTCGGAGGCTCTCACTTATTCTTATGCTAAAGGTGGCTTACCCCCCTACACTTATCAATACACTTACACCTACAATAACCATAAACAACTGACAGAGATACTTGAAGTCCCTTCCATCTTTTACACCACCATCTACAAACTTACATGGGCCAACAGTGATTTAACACTCATCACATGCTACAGGGAAAACGAACCGATGGGAGAAATTCATTTGGACTATGACAAGACAATAGACAATCCTTATCTTGCTCTCGTGTTTAATCCGCTTACAATGATACTCAGCAAAGGGAGTGTAGAACCTATGGGACAACTCTTTGGCGGCTATTTTGGCACCGTATTCAAACATCCTGTAAAATCCATACATTACAAGGTATTAAAAAAAGATGAATTCCTTTGGTCTTCCGAAGATGATATGGAAATGACTTACACTAAAAATGCCGATGGAGACATAACCGAAGTAACAATAACAGGACAAGAAACGGAAATGGCGACTTTGGAATGGAGCAAAATTGCTACCGGCATCACTCCTCCCCGACAGGCCACCAATGCAGCAAACGCCTGCTACACCATCAGCGGTATGCGCCAAAAAGCACCTGCCAAAGGCCTGAACATCATCAAAGAGCCCGATGGCACGGTGAAGAAAGTCATCATTCGATAACTTCCCTCGGAGCGTCTCCGCATATCATATCATTTCCTTAAACGCAAGACGATCCCTTTATCATTACCCAAGCACGCCCTTTTCATCCTTCAGGTCTATCACTCCCCCTCTCCCCTCGGAGAGAGGCCGGGGGTGAGGCTTTTTCCTCATCACCGTCAGTCCATCCCTCAAAGGCAGCATCACGACTTCCACGCGCGGGTCTTCCGCCACATAGTCATTGAATTTTCTGATGCCCAAAGTCTGCCCGTCATGGTCGTAATCGGCATCCACCACATGTCCGTCCCACAGCGTGTTGTCGGCCAATATGAAACCACCGGGGCGCAACACGGACAAAGCCATCTCATAGGTCTCCACATAGGTACGCTTGTCGCCGTCGATGAACACCATGTCGAACGTCACCCCGAGCTTCGGCGCTTCCGTAATGGCATCCCCGATGCGGAAATCAATCTTCCCCGCCACGGGCGAACCTTCTATCCACGGCCGCGTGAAATCCTCCATCTCGTCGTTGATTTCAAACGTGTAGAGCCGTCCGTTGTCGTCGAGTCCTTCGGCCATACAGATGGCGCTGTAGCCCGAGAAGGTGCCCACCTCAAGAATGTTGCGCGGCCTGACCATCTCCACCAGCATTTTCAACAACCGTCCCTGCACATGACCGCTGGCCATGCGCCCGTGGATGGTGTGGATGTTGGTGGCACGATAGAGCCGGTAGAGGTAGTCGCCCTCACAGTCGGTGTGGGCGGCGATATATTCGTCAATGCTCATTGGGCGGCGATAATGGCTTCTATGGCAAGGCGGTAGGAGTCGAGACCGAACCCCGCTATCACGCCCATACATGCGCAACTGATCATGCTCTTGTGCCGGAACTCCTCACGCTTGTGTACGTTGGAGATATGCACCTCCACCACCGGAGCCTTCAACGAGCGTATGCAGTCTTGCAGGGCAATGCTCGTGTGGGTGTAGGCTCCGGCGTTGAGCACCACGCCGTCGGCCTCAAACCCCACCTCCTGCAACTTGTCGATGAGTTCTCCCTCCACATTGCTCTGATAATAGGCTATCTCCACATCGGGATAACGCTTCCGCAGTGTGTCAAGATAGCTCTCGAAAGAACTGCTGCCGTAGATGCCCGGTTCGCGCACACCAAGCAGATTCAGGTTGGGCCCGTTGATGATTTGTATTTTCATATCGATATTTTTTCTTATCTTTGCATAAGATAGGCTTCTCTCAGCGATTTGAAAGCAAGTGCTAATCGCCCCGTTGGTGCAGTCGGCCAATGGATGGCAACGACAAAGTTAGAAATAAAAATGCAAACAGACAAGGATTTGGCTTCAAATATTGCGAAAGCCTATCTGCGCTACCTGAAGCTGGAGCGCAACTACTCCGAGAACACCGTGGAGGCCTACCGCCACGACTTGGGTTATCTTATGGCTTTCCTGAAAGAACGCGGGTTGGCAGCCGTCGATGCCGAACTGAGCGACATGGAGGAGTTTGCCGCCACCCTCCACGAGAAGAATGTGTCGACGCGGTCGCAGTCGCGCATCCTCAGCGGGGTGCGCTCGTTCTACCGTTTCCTGCGGCTGGACGGCTACATGGAGACCGACCCCACCGAACTGCTCGGCTCGCCGCAGACGGGAGAGCACCTGCCGGAATATCTGTCTACCGAAGAGGTGGACTTGTTGGAAGGCTCCATCGACTTGAGCAAGTGGGAGGGGCAGCGCAACAAGGCCATCATCGAGGTGCTCTTCTCTTGCGGATTGCGTGTGTCGGAACTGGTGAACCTGAAATTCAGCGACCTCTTCCCCGAAGAGAAGTTTGTCCGCGTCATCGGCAAGGGCAACAAGGAGCGGCTTGTGCCCATCTCGTCGAGTGCCCTGCGACAGCTTGAACTATGGTATATGGACCGCAATCTGATGACCATCAAGCCCGGCGAGGAGGACTACGTGTTTCTCAACCGGCGCGGCCATCACCTCACGCGCACCATGATACTCATCATGATCAAGCGGCAGGCCGTGGCTGCGGGCATCAAGAAGACCATTTCGCCCCACACCTTGCGCCACTCCTTTGCCACGGCTCTACTCAAGGGCGGTGCCGACCTGCGGGCCATTCAGGCCATGCTCGGCCATGAGAGCATAGGCACCACCGAGGTCTACACCCACCTCGAAACCTCCGACTTGCGCCGCGAAATATTGGAGCACCATCCGCGCAACATGCGGCAATAGACCGTCCTGCAGTTCTTCAAGCGTTCCTCCCTTTTTAGTATTCCCCCCCATTGAAAGTTTCCCGGAAAAGCCCTGCCACAAAGTTTGGGAGTGGGGAGGCGAACAAGGGGACTGCTGCCGCATATAGTGCGAACTATTAAATCTTTTGAAAAAGCCTGACACGATATTCTTCCACAGCCATTTGTCACGCCGGCTATCTCCGCCTGATCAGTCCAATTAGCCTCATCAATTTTCTCACTCGGCCCGAGCGGCCTTGCAAAAGGGCCACAGTCAGGAAGTGAAGGAGGCCCTTTGAGAAACCCGTCCGGGCCTCTCCGGGATACCGTTTGGGCCGAATGGCCGGGCCGGCAGGGGACGGAAACGAAAACGGGGAACGCAGACCTGCGTTCCCCGTAGTGCAAAGATACGGCTTTTTCGGGCGTTTTCCAAATGTGTGCGGAAAGATGTTTACATCCGTCAGGCCGTGTGTGGGAGGCCTTCAGCTATGTCTCGGAAACTTCCGGTTGTGTCCCGGGAGCATCCGAAGACTTGGTGTGGGTGGCTATTTCACCACAAACTTCTTGCCGTCGCGGATGTAGACGCCCTTGGCCGAGGCCTTTTTCACCTGCATGCCGCTGAGAGTGTAGGTGGCATGGCGGGCGGTCTTGTCGGCTGGCTTCATGTTGCTGATGCCCGTGGAAGTGTTCAGATATTCTTCCACCTGCGCCTCGGTGGCACCCGGGAAGAAAGTGAGCACGAAGTCGTCGCACTGCAGCCAGCCCTTGCCTATCCCTTGCGACTCCGCCGGCAGTCCGAAACCTAACTCCATGCTGCTGCCTGTCGTGGCCGGATAGATGATGTTGACGCGCTTCATCTCGGCAAAGCACTCGCCGATTTTCCGGTAGCCCTTGCTTGCTGCCCCGTCGATGTCGTCTTCATCCATGATGTAAAGGTAACCGAACATTTTGCCTTCTCCCACTTTATCGATGTCGCCCTTTTGCCCGTTGCGCGTCACGTTGACACTGGCCGAGAGCACATACACGCCCGCGCCCTTGCCGGCAACGGTCTGGTAGATGCGGTTCACAGGCTCGATGCTGCCGGCTGTCTGGACGGCACGTATATACCATGCACCTTTGGTGTTGGCAGGCATACTCTTCTGGCTTTTGCCTGTCCATGGGGTGGCCCCTTCGGTCTGCCAGCCTTTGGCGTGGTTGCCTGTGGCGGCATCGTCGCCTTCAAACTCTTCGAACGAAGGATTCTGCAACTGCAAGGTGTCGGCCGTGAGTGTCTGAGCCTTGATGTTGGTTGACAATGCCAGCATGGCGGCACTGATGAGGAGAGTAGATTTTTTCATCATGTCAAATAGGTATTTAGTTAATAAATGAATTTAGATAAATCTGTTTTTAAGTGTCGAATCGGTTGCAAAATTAAAGAAATATTCCACCGGGCCAACCGTTTGATGGTTAAAGTGGGTTAAAAACGAGTGTAAAAACATCACCAAACTTTGATATTTGACAATCGACTTTGATTTTTGTCTTTTTTGACACTTCGTGTTGTCCTGTTTGTTTTTTTTAAGTACTTTTGTCCTCAATTCTACGGATATTCGTATCCGGACAATCTACGCTCAATAAAAACCTAATGCAAATCCGGTCTTGACGAAAAGACTGCACAAGTATGATGGAATGTAATACTATTCAAATATTCTATAAAAAATGTATCTATGAGAACAAGAAGTAGGTTTAAGTACTTTGTTCCCCTGATGTCGGTGTTCATGGTGCTGTGCATGTTGTTTGCACCCTCCGGCGAGGCCCGTGCCCAGAGAGCAGGCGTCATCACGGGAACAGTTGTGGACGAGCAGGGCGATCCTGTCATCGGAGCCACTGTCGCCGTGGGCGGAAAAGCCATTGCCGTGACCGACCTCGACGGGCGGTTCAAGGTGTCGGCCACCGCCGGGCAGACCATCACCGTCTCCTACGTGGGCTATAAGGCCAAGTCGGCCCCGGCCCGTGACGGCATGACCATGACCCTTGGGGCCGATGTGAGCCAGATTCAAGAGGTGCAGGTCGTGGGCTACGGCGTGCAGAAGAAGGTGACCGTGACCGGCGCCGTGTCGAGTGTGAAGGGCAATGCCCTCGCGGAGACGCCCACCGGTTCGATCAACAACATGCTTGCCGGTGCCGTGACAGGACTGTCGTCGGTGCAGGTGAGCGGTGAGCCGGGTTCCGATGCCGCCGCCATCTACATCCGCGGTAAGGGCACGTTTGTTTCGAGCGGACAGTCACCGCTGCTGCAGGTAGACGGTGTGGAACGCTCGTTCAACGACCTTGATCCCAACGAGATAGAGAGCATCACCGTGCTCAAGGATGCTTCGGCCACAGCCGTCTACGGCGTGCGCGGTGCCAACGGCGTGATACTCGTCACCACCAAGCGCGGACAGGAAGGCAAGGCCAAGGTCTCGTTCACCTCCAACTGGAGTGTGGTGAAGCCCTCGAAGGCACTGGAACTGGCCAACTCCTACGAGTATGCCACCTTCCGCAACCGCCGCGACCTCTACGATTTCACCCCCACGGCGACCGCTCAGGAGTTTACACCCACCTTCAACGACGCGATATTGAAGAAGTTCAGGACGCACAGCGACCCCATTCTCTATCCCGACCTCAACTGGATAGACTTCGTGCTGGACAAGTCTACCCTGCAGAGCCAGCACAACATGAATATCTCGGGCGGCACGAAGACGGCCCGCTACTTCATCTCGGCCGGTGCCTACACGCAGGACGGCATGTTCAAGACCCACAACATGCCCTACGACAACAACTACAGCTACAACCGCTTCAACTACCGCGCCAACCTCGACCTCGACGTGACCAAGACCACCCTGCTGTCGCTCAACCTCAGCGGCGTGGTGGCCAACAAGACCAATCCGCAGGGGTCGCAGGGGGCCACGGGTTTCTTTAAGTCGCTCTACTACACCACGCCATTTTCCAGTCCCGGCATTGTGGATGGCAAATATGTCACCACCAGCACCGACTACGGAGGAGAAAACTCGCTGCCTTTCGTGGGAGCCACGGGCATGGGCTACTACGGAGCGGGCATCGCCAAGAGCACAACCAACACGCTCAGCGTGGATGTGATACTCAACCAGAAGCTCAACTTCATTACCAAGGGGCTCTCCTTCAAGCTCAAAGGCTCCTACAACAGCACGTTCTCCTATTATAAAAATGGTACACAGCGGCTGGCCACCTACACCCCGGTGGTTTTGAGCACCGATGCCCAAGGTGTCTCGCAGATAGGCTACAAGATGGTGGGAGCCAACGATGTGATGAGCTATTCCACGGATTCGGGCCGCGGCCGCAACTGGTATATGGACGCGAGCTTCAATTACGACCGCAACTTCGGGCTTCATCACGTGGGTGCCCTCTTGCTCTACAACCAGAGCAAGGAGTTCTATCCCCGCACCTATTCGGCCATCCCCATGGGCTATGTGGGCCTTGTGGGGCGCGTGGCCTACGACTGGAACAACCGCTACATGGCAGAGTTCAACATCGGTTACAACGGGTCGGAGAACTTCCACAAAGACCGCCGCTTCGGCACTTTCCCCGCCGTGAGCGTGGGCTGGGTGTTCAGTGACGAGCCTTTCTTCAAGCCGGCCACCCGGGTGGTGTCGTTCGGTAAGCTGCGTGCCACCTACGGCGTGGTGGGTAACGACAAGATCGGCGGCGACCGCTTCATGTACACTCCCGACCCCTACTACATCAACAACAGCGCCCTGCTCAACCGACAGGGGCGCGCCTACGACTTCGGTACCGACGGTGCCATACAGAATGCCGCCTTCGAGGCCATGCGACACAACGAGAACGTGACGTGGGAGAAGGCCTACAAGCAGAACTACGGTGTGGACCTGCGCTTCTTCAAAGACCGTCTGGGAGCTTCGTTCGACTATTATGTGGAGCATCGTAAGGACATCTTGCTCAAGGACGACACTGCGCCCAACCTCATCGGTTTCACACTGCCCTACGCCAATCTCGGTGAGGCGAAGAGCTGGGGTTGGGAACTCTCACTCAGCTGGGACGACAAGATAGGCAAGAGTTTCCGCTACAACGTGGGCCTGAACCTGTCGCACAACCAAAACGAGGTGGTTGAGATGAAGGAAGCCCCGCTCACCTACGCCTACGAGTATGCCAAGGGCCACCGCATCGGGTCGCGCCGGCTTCATCAGTTCTGGAAGTTCTATTATGAGGGCTGCGAGGCCGACTATGAGAAAGAGTTCGGCAAACCCTTCCCCAAACAGTATATCTCCGAGCTGCGCCCCGGCGACTGCGTGTATGTCGACCTCAACGGCGACGGCATCATCGATTCCCACGACACCAGCCGCGAGTTGGGCTCCAAGACCGACGACCCCGAGTATATCCTCGGTCTCAACCTCGGCTTCACGTGGAAAGATCTCACGGTGTCTACCCGCTGGACGGGTGCCTTCAAGGTGTCGCGCATGTTGGGCGGCACATTCATGCGCCCCTTCCACAGCAATGCCGACAACGACATGGGCGGACTGCTCAAGTGGATGTACGACAACTCGTGGACGGAGCAGAACCCCAATGCCTTCTACCCCCGTGTGACGGGAGAGCGGGCTGCCAACCAAAACTACATCGGTTCCACGCTCTATGAGGTGGATGCCGACTATCTCCGACTCAAGTCGATCAGCATTTCCTACAACCTTCGTTTCCCGTTCCTCAAGAAACTGAAGGTGCAGAGGTGTGCCCTCACTTTCAGCGGGTACAACATTCTCACCATCTCCGACTTCCATTGGGGCGATCCCGAGTCGGCTGTGACCGATTCTCCCGCCTATCCGCTGACGAAGACCTATTCGCTTGGTCTGCAAGTCAATTTCTAACCGATAAACCGATTGTGACATGAAATTATTCCATAAAAGTCTGGTGGCCGGAGCGGCCGGGGCCTTGTTGCTCTCTGCCTCTTCCTGCACCGACGAATTCAAGTTCGGCAACAGCTTCTTGGAGAAGTCTCCCGGCGGCGACGTTACCATCGACACGGTGTTCAGCAAAGCCGAATATACCAAGCAGTATCTGGCCGGCATCTATTCGCTCCAGTACTATGGCTTGCCTTACCGCCGCGTGAACAGCTTCCCGTTCACTTATGACACCTACTCCACGAAGTTCGACTGCATGACCGACTGCTATCTGAGCAACTTCTCCAACGAGAGCGGCAGCGTGGCCTACTACACCGGCACGCTCAACTCCAACAGCTCTTATCAAAGCAGTATGCTCTTCGACTACCGCTACAATAACACTTTCGAAGCCATTCGCGACGGTTGGATTCTCATCGAGAACATCGGCCGCGTGCCCGACATGAGCGAAGACCAGAAGCGGCAATACGTCGCTGAGGCCAAGTGCCTGATAGCGGCCAAGTATTTCGATGCGTTCAAGTTCTATGGCGGTATGCCCATCATCAAGGGCACCTTCAGCGGGCACGACGCCACCTACAGTCTGCCGCGGGCCACGGTGGAGGAGACAGTCAACTTCATGGTGGGGCTGCTCAACGATGCCATCGCCGTGCTCCCGTGGACGGTGGACAACCCCGCTGTGAACGCCGGCCACTGGACCAAGGCAAGTGCCATGGCCTTGAAGTGCAAGATATGGCAGTTTGCGGCCTCTCCGCTCTTCAACGACACGAAGGGATACCACGGCGGCGACTCCGAGGCTGAGCAGCAGCATCTCGTGTGGTATGGCGGCTATAAGGCCGAACTGTGGGATTCGCTGAAAACTTCCTGCAAGGCTTTCTTCGACGAACTCAACGCCCGCGGAGGCTATGCACTCGAACAGGTGGACGAGAACAGCGACAAACGGCCGCAGGACTACTGCAATGCCTACCGCAAGGCTTATTACAGTTCGAGGAGCTCGGAAATACTCCATTTCACCCGTGTGAACAATTCCGACGCCTACAAGTCGTCTACCTACGCTTGGCACCAGTGGCAGGCCATCGGCCGGTGCAGCACCAATCCCACCTTTGAATACATGACCATGTTCGGGTGGGCCGACGGTACGCCCTTCGACTGGGACAAGATGACTGATGCGCAGAAAGACACGATGTTCACCACCGGGGGAGGCGATGCCACGAATGTACACTACACCCGCGACCCGCGCCTCTATGAGACGATGCTCGTCAACGGTGAGGCTACGGCCATGGACGAGGCTTCGGGCAACCTGAGCGGCCGTATGCGCGAGATGTGGGTAGGCAGCGGAACCTCCGGTGTAGCCGGTGCCCTCGGGGCAAGAGAGGAAGCAGCCTTCGCGCAGCAGTCGGTCAATGAGGCTACGGCACAGATGGGCACCGGTCTGGGCAACCAGAAATACTACTGCAATGCCGACGGTCTGCGCAAGGGATACAATATCCAGTGGACCTACCTGCGCCTGTCGGACATCTATCTCACCTACGCCGAGGCCCTGTTGCAGACAGGCGACAATGCCGGAGCCATCGAACAGATAGACAAGGTGCGCGCCCGTGTGGGCCTGAAGGGCTTGAAGAAGGCTTATCCCACAGAGAACCTTGCCTCCGACAAGAAGGCACTGCTCGAACGCTTGTTGCAGGAGCGGGCTTGCGAACTCGGATTGGAAGATTCCCGCTATTTCGATCTCATCCGTTACAAGCGTGCCGACATTTTGGAGAAACCGCTCCACAAGCTTCTCACCTATCGTCTGAACGACGACGGAACTGTCAACCAAAAGATGTGGTTCGGCCATGACCAGACCAAGGGCATTCCTTATCCATCGCACTTCAAATACGAAACGGCTGTGGTGAAGCGCACCCGTGTGTGGTGGACGCAGGGTTACGATCCGAAGTGGTACTTGCAGCCTTGGCCGCTCACGGAGGTGAACAAGGGTTACGGACTGGTGCAGAATCCGGGATGGTGAGAACGGGGAGTCCACCCCTTTAACTCCTTATATCATAAAGACAAAGAAAGATTTTATCAAGAATAGAATATGAATAAGAAAAAGATATTGGTTCCTCTGTTTGCCACCTGTGCCCTGCAAGCTATGGCCCAGACGGCAGGCAGCATCACCGGTGTGGTGGTGGATCAGTGGAACAAGCCCATTTCGGGAGCAGTCGTGATGGATGCCAACGACCCGCTCAATGCCGTGCCTACACGCAAAGACGGTTCTTTCACCATCTCGGGCAGCAAAACATTGAAGGTGCAGGCCCCCAACCGCAGTGAGAAAGTGGTGGAGGCCGGCGACGGCAAGGTGGTTGTCAAGATGGATTATGCCAGCAGACCGGTGTACACCGGAACGGGCAAGGTGCTCACCGAGAAGGAGTCTACCGCCAGTGTGGCCGGTGTTTGGGGCAGCGACCTCAACCATCGTTCCACTAAAGACATCGGGCAGTCGCTCTTCGGACAAGTGCTCGGACTGCAAACGTTGCAGCAGTCGGCCCGCTTTGCAGGCGTGTCAACCACCAACTACGTGCGCGGTTTGCAGAGCACCAACTCCAGTCCGCTCATCATTGTGGATGGCATAGAGCGTGAAATCACCGACATCACCCCCGAAGAAGTAGATCACGTGTCGGTATTGAAAGACGCTGCTGCCGCCGCCCTCTACGGTTATAAGGGGGCCAACGGTGTGTTGGTGATCACTACCAAGCGCGGTCTCTACGACAAGCGGGAGATTTCGGCCTCTTACGACCACTCGTTCAACTGGCAGGCCCGCCGTCCGAAGTTTGTCGACGGCTTCACCTACGCCGGTGCTGTGAACGAAGCGCGTGCCAACGAGGGGGCCACAGCCGTCTATGACGAGAATGCGCTCAATGCCTACAAGAACGGCACGTTGCCTTACAACTTTCCCAATGTGGATTGGGTGGGGGAGACTATGCGCGACGTGAGCTCCACGGACAACTTCAATCTCACTTTCCGCGGAGGTGGCATGAAGTTCCGTTACTACACGCTGTTCAACCTTATCAACAGCAATGGGTACATCAAGCAGCCCAATCTCAATGACGGTTACTCCACGCAGGAGAAGTACATGAAAGCCAATATCCGCTCCAACTGGGATATTGACCTTTCGCCCAAAACCAAATTGGCAGTCAACTTACTTGGCACACTGGCCGAATCGAACTATCCCGGCGACAATGCCAACATTTGGAATGCCATCTACAGTATGCCGTCGGGGGCTGTGCCTGTGAAGACGGAAGATGGCTTGTGGGGCGGAAGTTCGCAGTTTGCCGGCACACTCAACCCCGTGGCGCTGGCCACCGGTGCTGCTTACAGCAAGAACCACCGCCGCACGTTCGATGCCGACCTCACGCTGACACAAAATCTCGACGCTTTCCTTGATGGCCTCTATGGTTCGTTCCGGTTGGCTTACGACAACACGTCGCTCATCACCGAGAACCGTTCCAAACTCTACAACTACGGCATGAACACCGTCACTGGATGGAACGCCGACGGCACGGTGGCATCTGTAAACAAATACAAGCAGACTGTAACCTCCGAGTCGATGGCCGAAAACTCCGACCTGACCAGCTACAACCGCTTGTTCAACTTCTACGCCCAACTGGCCTACGACAAGACTTTCGGCAAGCACTCCATCTATGCTCAAGGGCGTTGGGAGTATGAATACAAGAACTATCAGGGCCTCAACACGACCAACTACCGCATGACGGCTTCGCTTTTCACCCACTACGGTTTCCTGAGCCGCTACTTCTTCGACACCTCTTGGGTGTATGCAGGAAGCAACAAGTTGGCCCCCGGCCACAAGTGGACACTCTCCCCGACATTCTCGGCAGCTTGGGTGGCTTCCGATGAGGCTTGGGCAAAAGACTTGGGATGGCTCGATTTCCTCAAAGTGCGGGCTTCCTATGGTGTGCAGAACACAGATGCCATTCCCTACGAAGACTATTGGGAGCAACTGTATAAGTATTCAGGCGTGGGCTATCGCGTCGGCAGCGAGTTCGGTCTGGGCAATGCACGCTATGAAATGTCGCGTCTGGCCAGTCAGGCAAGCCTCCATGAGCGTGCCGATAAGTTCAACATCGGTCTGGATGCCACCCTTTTTGGCGGTCTTGATGTGACGATGGACTTCTTCTCTCAGCAGCGCAACAACATCTGGGTGGAGGCATCGGGCAAATACACTGCCGTGCTCGGCGTGGAAGCGCCTTACGAGGCTGCCGAGAAAATCAGCAGTCATGGCTTCGAACTGGGCTTGAACTACATCAAGAACGTCACTTCCGACCTGACTGTCAACGTGGGTGGCAACTTTACCTATAATAAAAATAAGGTGAAGGAAATGCTCGAAGAGCCCCGCGCCTTTGAGAATCTTGTGATGACGGGCAAGCCCTACGGACAGCTTACAGGCTTACAGGCCATTGGACTTTTCAAGGATGAGGCCGACATTGCAGCCAGTCCCCGACAGAATTTCGGCCCCGTCTATCCCGGTGACATCAAGTATAAGGACGTGAACGGTGACAATGTGATCGATGCCAACGATGTGACTTCCATCGGTTACAATACTCTTTGCCCGGAGATTTATTACTCTTTCAAGTTAGGAGCCGACTACAAGAATTTCGGTTTCACGGCCTTGTTCCAAGGTGCCGGCAACTTTTCGGCCATGATGAGTTCGTCTCTCGTGCGTCCGTCGGCATCGGGCAACAGCATCTCCACAGAGTATTACAACAACCGTTGGACACCGGAGAATCCCACAGCCAAGTATCCGCGCCTGTCATACGAGAGCAGTTCCAACAACAACCGCAACAGCTCTTTCTGGCTCGTCGACCGCTCGTTCCTCAAGCTGCGCTATGTGGAGGCCTACTACAATCTGCCCCAGTCGGTGCTGAACCGCATCAAGTTCATCAGCAAAGCCAAGGTCTATGTGCGTGGCATCGATCTCCTCTGCTTCGACAAGGTGAAGGTGGCCGATCCTGAAACTCCCAACACGCTCTATCCGACCAGCCGCAGCATCGTGGCCGGACTCAGCCTTGATTTCTAATGTCGTAACATTAAAAGAAAGAAAAATGAAAATCAATAAAATGCTTCTCGGCGTGGCCTGCATGTCAACGGCTTTGGTTTCGTGCAGTGATCAGCTCAACTACCATGAGTATGACAACGTCGGAAAAGACTATATCTCCGCCACCTACGAACGTGTAGACGGTCTGGTGTCCAATATTTACAGTCAGCTCGACTATGATTTTGGTGAGAGCTACGGTGGCGGTATGCTGGCCTCGGCTTCCGATGAGGCGGTGTATTGCAACAAGACAGCTTCCGTCAACACCTTCTACAACGGTTCGTGGAGTTCCGTGACTCCGATGTCGGGGCAGTGGAATGCAAGCTATGCCGCCATTGCCGACTGCAACGACTTTCTCGAAAACTTCAAGGGACTGAAGTTTGAAGCCGAGCTCTATACCGACAAGCACGCCCTCCATCTTGCCCAGTACAAGCGTTTCCCCTTTGAGGTGAAGCTGCTGCGTGCCTATTTCTACTTCCTGCTCGTGCGCCAGTATGGTGCCGTGCCCTACTACACGGCCTATCTCTCACCCGACCAGAAAAACAAATTGCCGCGCACACCGGCCCTCGATGTTCTCGACTCCATCATGACTACCTGCGATGAAGTGGTAGACTCTCTGCCCATAGACTACACCAATCTGGGTGAATTTACCATGACACCTCCCGAGACCGGTCGCTTCGGCAGACTCGTTGCCTTGGCCCTCAAGGCCCGTGCCCAACTTTACGCGGCCAGTCCGCTCTTCAGCGGTAAGGCCGAAGGCGACAAAGAGCGTTATCTCAAGGCCGCCCAATACTGTCAGGCACTCATCGACACGTGTGCGGCCCATAAGATCCGCATCGGCTTCTACGAGAACACGTGGGGCACATCGAGCTATATGTCGGGAGCACGCAACAATGCCGAACTCATCTATGCCCGTCGGGTGGACGACTTCGGAAAGCCCGAGTCGCGTAACTTCCCCGTAGGCATCGCCAGTGCCGGAGCCGGGGGCAACTGTCCGAGCGAGGACTTGGCAGAGGCCTTCGAGACGAAGGGAGGCTACGATGTGACGCTGACTGATAATGGTTTCGCCAGCGACGACCCGGCCTTCGACCCACAGCATCCGTTTGCCAACCGCGACCCGCGCTTCAGTCTCATTTTTGCTGTCAATGGCGAAGCCAAGTGGCCCATGTCCAATGCAGATCCGCTGGAGACCTACTATGGCGGCGTGAGTGGCGAACCCAAGGTGGGAGCCACTCCCACGGGCTACTACCTGAAGAAACTTCTCGACGGAACCATCGACCATTCTTCCACCGGCACCAAGAAAGGCTCTTACCACTCGTGGATGACTTTCCGCTTGGGCGAGTTCTATCTCAACTATGCCGAGGCCGCTTTCAAGGCCACCGGCAGTGCCAATGTGGTGCCCGAGGGCTGCAAACTCACGGCCACGGCTGCCGTTAACGTGCTGCGCCGCCGGGTGAAGGTGGTGATGCCCAACCTGCCGGCCACGCTCTCCAATGACCTCTTTTGGGAGAAGTATAAGAAAGAACGCTTTGCCGAACTCTGCTTCGAGGGCCATCGGTTCTACGATGTGCGTCGCTGGAAGGAGGCCGACAAGTATCTGAAACGTGTGAAACTCCTGAAGATCATCAAGAATGATGACGGCACTTTCACTTACAAGCCGGACTATCAGGAGCGGGAATGGAACGACAAGATGTATCTGTTCCCCATTCCCCAAAGTGATATCATCAAGTCGGGTGGTGCTCTGAAGCAGAATCCCGGATGGGAATAACGCCTCACTTGACAATCAACAGAAAACGCGGATGGCATCGTCATTGCCATCCGCGTTTTTTGTTGTCGGCTTCGTTGTCACTTGAGCACGACCTTCCTGCCCCGATGAATGGAAATGCTTCCGTTAGTCTTCGGCGTCACCATGCCCGAGAGATTGTAATAGCGGTTGTCCGTTTGTGCCGTCTTGGCTTCAGTGGTCACAGGTAGCTCGATGGCAGTGAGGGTGGCTTGGTCGAACTGGTAGCCCATGCGCTTTTGGTAGGCCGGACGGCCTTTCTTGACTTTCAAGAACCGGATGTCGGGCAAACTGCCGTCAGCTTTGCGTGGGGCGGAAAGCTCCGAAGCGTCGAGCGACTCAAAGTCATCAGCCGTCAGCGTGAGCGGTGAGGGGAGGAAGGAGTTGTTTTCGAGTGTGCAGGCCGCCGCATTGAGATTGCGGTAGTGCCGCCCGCGCGGGTGATAGGAGAGGTTGTTCTTCAACACGTGGTCGTAGCCCGGCACATCGGTGGCCTCGGTCTTCGACTTTTGGTTCAGCATGTCGTAGTTGTAGCCGTTGTTGTAGGCCGTGTTGCCATACCACTTGTTGCCTGTCGCATGGTGGTTGGCATAAAATCCGTTTTGCGGATTGCGCCAAGCCAGACAGTTGCTGATGGTGTTGGAGGGTGCCTCCTTGTTGATGGGGCGCAGGGCATATCCGCCCGCTTTGATGCCGTTGCCGTTTGCCCGGCGCACGAGGTTGGCGTCATACCCGTTTTCCCATGCCCAGCAGCTGTCTATTGTCACAGGCGCATAGTTGGTGATGAGGTCGAAACCGTCGTCGCTGTTGCGCCATGCCCGGCAGCCTTTGAACACGTTTCCGGTGTGTTTGGGGTCGGACACGTGGCAGCCGAAGCCGTCTACATTCTCGCCCGAACCATGTTCCGACACCGGGTCGTAGTTGTTGTAGGCATCGCAGTTGAGTATGAGGTTGTCGGCCCCTTTCCATATCACGAAGCCTATACCCATGCCGTCATGCACGGCGATGTTTTCTATCGTGTTGTGGTGGTTGCCCCGGCGTATGGTAAACGTCTCCGACTGCGTGTGCGTGGTGATGGTTACTTGGGTGCCCGTGACCTCGAAATTGCGGAAGTGCAGGTAGTTGGCATGGATGTAGAAGCCTGCCACGCGCTTGCCGGCCGGTTTCACCCGGCTCAGGTTGAACACGGGCCGCTCCCCCGGATAGCCGAAATAGCAGATGGGCTTACCTGCCTTCCCACTTTTGGTGAAGTAGAAGATGCAGGCATAGATGCTCTCCTGCGTGCTCATGATGTCATTGGCCCCGATGAGATATTCACCTCCGCGGATGAGGAGGGTGTCGCCCGCGGCAAGCAGTTGCTGCGCACGGGCGATGGTGGCGAGGGGCGATGCCGGTGTACCGGGATTGGCATCTGAGCCGTTGGGGGCCATGTAGTAGGTCTTGGCTGTAGTGCCCGAGACCATGCAACCCATCAGTAGGGTTGCTGCGATTGTCTTTCTGATTTTCATATTGATTCTTTTTATATGGATTTAAAAGGTTTCGGCAGGGCCGTGACTTGCCGGCTGCATGGTTATTTCAAGTAGTTGCGGTCGTCCGGGCCGATGTAGAATCCCGGTTCGGGCGGCTGGTTGTAGGCCACGTTTTCGGCAGCCACGCTTAGCCGGTAGGGAATATCCTCTTCCAAACAGTTGATGCGGTGATCGGTGGGCACGTCGCTCACGTAGAGGCGCAGCTCGCTGTTGTCGGCTGAGCGCACGAGCACCTCCTCGCGCCAGTCGCCCAAGATGTCGGCCGACAGGCAGGGATTCGACTTCGTACCGTTGACGAAGCGTGTGCCGTCGAAGTGGCGTATGGTCTCCAGATTGTGCTCTTTGGAGTTGTATTTATACACCGACTCGTGGTCGAGCAGTTCGCGCAGCAAGTCGCCGTCCCACCAGATGCCGAAATTGATGGACCAACGGCGGCCTGCAAACTGCGCTATCGGCCGGCCCTTCTCGTCGTAGATGTTGCGGTCGGCGATGCTCCAGAGCTCCGTCCCGTAGTTGTCGGGATCGATGTCGGCCGCCATGCAGCGTCCCACATCCATCGTGCTGGGATGCCTGAACACCACCTTGCCCGTTGCTGCGTCGCGATAGTCCACACCGTCGCGCTTGTTCTCGTGGCAGTCCCAAATCAACAGCCGTCCCGTCTTCGGCTCTGCCACGAGGTGGATGGCATCGCCGTGGCCGAACTCCGTGCTGTAAAGCGGCTTCCCGTCGTGGTCTACTGCCATCGACCCGTAGGTGATTTCGTCTTTCCCGTCACCGTCGACATCGGCTATACGGAGGTTGTGGTTGCCCTGTCCGGCATAGGGGGCCAAGGTCGGCGAGGTTGTCGTGTCAAACACCCAGCGGCTCGTCAATTCGTGCCCGTCCCAGTCCCACGCCGCTATCACGGTGCGGGTGTAGTAGCCCCGGCAGAAGACGGCACTGGCGTGCCGCCCGTCGAGATAGGCCACGCCGGCCAGAAAGCGGTCGCAACGGTTGCCGTAGGTGTCGCCCCAGTCGACCACGTTGCCCCGTTCGGGGATGTAGTCCACAGTTTTCAATGCCCGTCCCGTGAGCCCGTCAAACACGGTCAGGTATTCCGGTCCGGCCAGCGTGCGGCCAATGGCCCGTCCCTCCCGCGTGCGGTAGTCGGCTGTGCTGTCTCCGATGATGTCGCCTTGTCCGTCGCGCGTGCCGTCGGCCGTCTTCATCATCAGTTCCGCCCGTCCGTCGCCATCGAAGTCATAGACCATGTATTGCGTGTAGTGCGCCCCCGAGCGGATGTTTCGCCCGAGGTCGATGCGCCACAGCCGCGGCCCTTCGAGACGGTAGCAGTCTATGAAGGTGTGGCCCGTAAATCCCGCGTGCGAATTGTCGTGGGCGTTGGTGGGCGACCATTTCAGGAATATCTCGTATTGTCCGTCGCCGTCCACGTCGCCTATGCTCGCGTCGTTGGGTTCGTAGGTGAAGGCCTCGCCGTCGGGGGTGACACCCCCCTCGGGGGCGTTGAGGGGGATGGAGAGATAGCCGGCAGGGTCGCCGGGCTTCAATCGGAAGCTGCCGGCAACGGCACCGCCCTTTACCTCATAGACGGCCTCTCCCGCCAACGGATGGTGGTCGGTGAAGAAAGTGCCCCCGTGAGTGAGTGGCCGGTTGTTGAGTTTCTTGCCGTTTCGGTAGATGTCGAAGGGTTCCCCCTTTTTGTCGGTCGAGAGGGTGCGCCACGTGATGTAGACCGATCCGTCGCCGGCCTTCAGCACCACCACTCCCCGGTTGAGGCGTTCCCGTTGCACGACGCTCATGTCGTAGCGTGCCTGTGCCTGTGTCCGCACATTTCCAAATGTCGCGGCCAACAGGCATGATGCCATCATTGTTAGTTTCAGATTCATGTAGATGAGGTTTTTAATCGTTTCCGCAAAAATAACGGTAATGTGGGGAATAAGACTTTACTTTTTGATAATAGTCCTTTGAAATATAAATTTACGGCCAAGAGTGGCCGGCGGGGCAACGACAAAGAAACGGCGGAGTGTATTTTCTCGTCGGCGAATTTAGCGGATTAAACGAATTATCCTTCACCCCTCATTCGCACCATTCGCATCATTCGCCGACAACCTCTTCTTTGTCAGACTCACTCTTTTGCAGTATAGTGTAAAGTATTAAATCTTTCGAAAAGGCCTTACACGCATTTTCTTCGCACTCGTCCGCTATCCCGATTCTGTTTGTTTTGTTCGCCCCATCTGTCCCATCAATTTTCTCACTCGGCCCGAACGGCATTGCAAAACGGCCACAGTCAGAAGCTCATTCGGGCCGAGCGAGAAGGCGAAAAAGCCCGTTTTGCAACGCAGTTTAGGCCGAATGGTATTAACAGTGGGAAGCCCCCTTTAGGGAGTGGGGGCTTTTTTTAAAAAAAGGGAAGCACCCGCGTGCTTCCCTTGCTCATGCAAAGATACGATGAAAATAAGAAAAATGCAAATCAAAGATGAAAAAGCGTGACAATCCCCACGGTTGTTTCCACCTGCCACAAACTGCCTTTTATCCCCATCGGCCATGAGGCGTTGCTCCCGGTCACGGGCCGTTGTCAAAATGTATGGGGCGAAATGTCAAAAACTGAAGTCCCGTTTCAAGGGATTTCCGTAACTTTGCCACAAAACCTAATCGCAACTATCAACAAATGAACAATAGGAAAAGTTTCATGCTCGGGGCCGTGCTGTTGGCGGTCGTGGCGTGTCCTTGGACCGGTCGTGCACAGGTAGCCGGGCCTTTGGAGGATGTCAATCACGTGACAGACCTCACGTTCGACAGCCTGAGTAAGGCGCAGACGGCCCGTGTGGCACCCGGCAGTACGCGTCGGGGCAACCATCCCGTGCTCTTTCTCGTGGGCAACAGCACCATGCGCAACGGCACCCTCGGCAACGGCAACAACGGTCAGTGGGGCTGGGGATTTTTCGCCCACGCCTATTTCGATGAAAATAAAATCACGGTAGAGAATCAGGCACTTGGCGGCATGAGCAGCCGCACCTATTATAATAAGCTGTGGGCACCCGTGCGCGATGCCATTCGGCCCGGCGACTGGGTGGTTATTTCCATCGGGCACAACGACAACGGCCCCTACGACAGTGGGCGTGCCCGTGCCAGTATTCCCGGTGTGGGGCACGATTCGCTGTGCGTGACCATCAAGGAGACCGGTGCGCGGGAGACCGTCTACACCTATGGCGAATACATGCGCAGGTATATCCGCGATGTGCGGGCGCGCGGAGGCCATCCCATCCTCATGTCGCTCACCCCCCGCGATGCCTACGATGAGGCGACGGGCAAGATTGTGCGCAAGCCCCACACGGCATGGCTCATGCAGGTGGCGGCCGAGGAAGGCGTGCCTTTCGTCGACCTCAACGAGCGGGCAGGCAGCCGGCTCGACGGCTTCAGCCGGTGGAAGGAGCGTTACCACTTCCACGGCGACCATATCCACACGAGCCGTTTCGGGGCCATGCTCAATGCCCGGTGTGCGGCTGAGGGCATTGCCGAAAGCCACAATCCTGCGCTCAAGCCGTTGCAGGACATGATGCTCCCGCTGGCACTGCCGGTGGAGTCGGTGCGGCGCAAGGCCGGCAAACCTGTGGTGTGGCTCACGGGCGACAGTACGGTGAAGAATCTCGACAAGGACAAAGACGGCATGTGGGGCTGGGGCTCGCAGGCCTATACGGTGTTTGATGCGCGCAAGATCACGTGCTACAATGCCGCCAAGGCCGGCCGTTCCACGCGCACCTATCTCAACGAAGGGCGTTGGGATCGTGTCTGCAACAGCCTCCGGCCCGGTGACTATGTGCTCATCCAATTCGGCCACAATGACATCGGGGGCATCGACCGCGACAAGGAACGGGGCGTGATAGCCACGGCCCGTGACACGTGTCATGTCTACCGGTCGGCCTCCAAGGGCACCTACGAACTGGTGTACAGCTTCGGGTGGTATCTCAAGAAGTTCATCGATGACGTGCGGGAGAAAGGGGCCACGCCCATCCTCGTGTCGCTCACGCCCCGCAACGAGTGGAAAGACGGCAAGATAGAGCGCCGCAACGACACCTACGGCGAGTGGTATCGGCAGGTGGCCGCAGAGACCGGAGTGGAACTGCTCGACCTGCACAACATCACGGCCGACCGGCTCGACCGCACATGCGGCTCTAAAGAAAAGGCCATGAAATACTACAACCACGACCATACCCACACCTCGCTGCTCGGCGCAAGGCTCAACGCGCGGAGCATTGCCGAGGGACTCAAAGCCGACCACAGTCCGCTGGCGGCCTATCTGAAATAGTCATAAACCTTTTAAAACATGCAACCATGAAGCGATTTGCCTTTAAAATGTATCTCAAACCGGGATGCGAACAGGAGTATGCCAAGCGGCACGCGGCCATTTGGCCCGAACTCAAACAGATGATCAAGGAGGCCGGAGTGGGCAATTACAGCATCTTTTGGGACAAGGAGACCAACATCCTCTTTGCCTATCAGGAGTGCAGCGGCGAGGCCAACAGTCAGGACACCGACCATGTGGATCCCATTACGCAGAAGTGGTGGGACATGATGGCCGACATCATGGAGGTGAATCCCGACAATTCGCCCGTCACCATTCCTATCGAAGAATTGTTCCATTTGGATTAGGCCGCCGTTTCGGCTGCCTCCCGTCTATCGCCCGTTGACAATGAAACAGTTCATGGCAACCCTCGTTCTCTTGGTCGGTGTGCTCGTTGCCACCGCCCAGACATTTGACATGACCCGTCCGCAGCCCCGCTACTCGGAGGCCACGGGCTATGGCTACGATGTTGTGGCCTCGCCCACGGCCCGTTCGGTGGCCCCGTTTTATTTCTCGGTGAGAGTGCCCGACGGCAACTACCGCGTCACGGTGACGCTGGGCAGCAACCGGCGGGCGGCCGAAACGATGGTCAGGGCTGAGTCGCGCAGGCTCATGGTGGAGCGGGCCGTCACCCGTAAGGGGCACTACCAAGTGTGTTCTTTCATCGTCAACAAGCGTTCTCCCCGCATCAACGACAAGGAGCAGGTGAAGATCAAGGCCCGCGAGAAAGACTATTTCACGTGGGACGACCGCCTCACGCTCGAGTTCAACGGGCCGGCCCCGGCTGTGCGGAAGATAGTAGTGGAGCCCGACACGGTGGCAACGACCGTCTTCTTGTGCGGCAACTCCACGGTGGTGGACCAGCACTGCGAACCGTGGGCCAGCTGGGGACAGATGATTCCCCGGTGGTTCGACGACCGGGTGGCCGTATCCAACCATGCCGAGAGCGGTCTCACAGCGGGTAGTTTTCTGGCTTCCAACCGGCTCGACAAGGTGCTCGCGATGCTCCGACCGGGCGACTATGTGTTCTGCGAGTTCGGTCACAATGACCAGAAGGAGCGGGGAGCCGGCACGGGAGCGTGGTACAACTTTGCCCACAATCTCAAGATATTCATCGATCGGGTGCGGGCTGCCGGGGCCACGGTGGTCTTTCTCACGCCCACCCAACGTCGGGCGTGGAACAAGGACAGCACCCACATCGTCGAGACCCACGGAGATTATCCCGATGCCATGCGCAGTGTGGCCCATAGGGAGCAGGTACCGGTCATCGAGTTGCACGACATGACGCGCACGTTTTTCGAAGCCTTGGGTTTCGAGGGCAGCAAACGGGCGCTCGTCCACTATCCGATGGGGTTGCTGCCCGGACAGACCCGCGCGCTGGCCGACAATACCCATTTCAATCCCTACGGGGCCTACGAGGTGGCCAAGATGGTGGTCATGGGGATGAAGGCTCTCCGCTTGCCTCTTGTCGAACACTTGCGGCCCGACTGGCGCGACTACGATCCCGCTCGTCCTGATGACTTTCAAACTTTCCGTTGGGCTCCCTCCGTGATCACGGAGTTTACAAAACCCGACGGCAACTAATTCTCTTCTGATATGACAATCAAGACTTTTCTCTCATTGGCCTTGGCTGTTCTCGCCACTTTGCCGGCTGTCGCGCAGCGCGATACCATCAGCCTGAACCGGGGATGGCTCTTCTGTCGCACTCCGCAGGGGCCGGCCGAGGTGGTCAATCTGCCTCACGACTTCCAGATTTCGCAGCCGTGGGTGGCTCCATCGGCCGACGAACGGGCCGACAACAGCGATCAGGCCGCCAATGTGAAAAGCCGCCTTTCGGCCCGCGGATTCAAGGAAATGGGCGAGGGCTTCTACCGCAAAACGCTCCATGCGCCTCGGGAGTGGAAAGGCCGTCGGGTGCTGCTCGACTTTGGGGGCATCATGCTCGTGGGCGATGTCTGGCTCAATGGGCGTCGTGTGGGAGGAACGGAGTATGGCTACTTGGGCTTCGAGGTGGATGTGACTTCGCTCTTGCGCTATGGCGAGGACAACCAAATAGAGGTGAGAGCCAACACGATGGGTCCGAAGAACTCGCGTTGGTACACGGGTGGCGGACTCTATCGGGATGTTAAAATCATCCTCACACCGGCCGATTTATACTTTGTGCGCCACCCGTTGCAGATTACGACAAAGGACAACCACACGGTAAATATCACTGCCGAAATATCCCGTTACAACAAAGATGCGACCGGTCGGGTGGGCGTGCGCATCCTTGATGCAGCAGGCCGGGAGGTGGCTGTGCGCGAAACGGAGGTGCGTTGGAGTCCTCGTCGGCGCACGATGGAATACCGGCTTGACCCGATAGCCTTGGCTTCGCCTAAACTCTGGTCGTGCGAGACACCTTATTTATATACAGCTGAGGTCTCCATTTATGGTGCCGACGGGCGGTTGGCCGACCGTGTGAGCGAACCTTTCGGGGTGCGCACGGTTGAAATCACAGCCGACCGTGGGCTGTTGCTCAACGGAAAGAAAGTGCTCTTGAAGGGCATTGCCAACCATCACACACTCGGAGTGCTTGGGGCGGCGGCCTTTCCACGCGCCATCGAGAAGCGCATACGTCTGCTGAAGCAGTTTGGCTTCAACCACATACGTTGCTCTCACAACCCTTACAGCGAAGACCTTTACCGACTTTGCGACCGCTACGGGCTGCTCGTGGTGGACGAACTCTATGACAAATGGCTCACGCAGTATGCCGGTGGGCGCACGGAATGGACCAATCTGTGGCAGCAAGACGTGCCCGAATGGGTGAAGCGTGACCGTAACCATCCCTCGGTGGTGCTGTGGAGCTTGGGCAACGAACTGCAAACCTATCCCAGTCTGCCTTTCAACGACTGGGGTGTAACGCCCTACAAACTGCTGCGCGAGCTGCTTCACCGCTACGACACCACCCGTCTCGTCACCGTGGCCATGCACCCCCGAGGCCGCAACTGGGAGACCGACTCGTTGCCCTGCGACCTCGCGATGCTCACCGATGTGCAGGCCTACAACTACCGCTACATGTATTTTCCCGGCGACGGCCGCCGTTTTCCGTGGATGAAGTTCTACCAGAGCGAGGCCAACCTGCCCATGATGGGTCCCAACTTCTACGAAATGGATCGCGAGAAGGTCATCGGACTGGCCTATTGGGGCATGATAGACTATCTCGGGGAGAGCATGGGGTGGCCCGCCAAAGGTTGGGTGAACGGCGTGTTTGACATCTCCCTGCAGCCCAAACCGATGGCCTACTTCCTCAAGTCGATGTTCAGCGACGAACCTACTGTGCACATCGGCATCGTGGACAACAAGACCGACAACACCGAGTGGAATGGCATCAAGTTTGGAGGAGACCAGACTTCCGACCACTGGAACCGCACTGAGGGCAACCGATACACCGTCTATGTCTATACCAATGCCGACGAGGCGGAGCTTTTTGTCAACGGGCGGAGTCTCGGTGTGCAGAAAAATACACTCGATCCCAAGACACGCAACAAACTTAAGTGGAATAATGTGGCCTATGTTCCCGGCTCCATTGAGGCTGTGGCACGCAAGGCAGGCAGGGTGGTGGCCCGTCATCGCATAGAGACGGCAGGTCCGCCGGTAGCTCTGCGACTGGAGGCCGACGACGAAATGTGGCGTGCCGACGGCACCGACCTGCAACATGTGCGGGTCTATGCCGTTGACAGCAAGGGTCGGCGCAGTCCGATGGCGCAGCAGTTGCTGACTTTCTCGCTCAAAGGGGATGCCTCTCTTGCGGCACTTGGCAATGGCGACCTCATCGGCGATGACCTGCCCACAGGCATTCGGCAACACTTGTTCCGCGGGTCGGCCCTCGCCATTCTGCGGGCCGGATACACTCCGTCGAAAGTGCGGCTCATCATCTCGGCCCCCGGACTGAAGAGTGCTTCGCTCAAATTGCAGACCACAGGGAAGTGAAGACGAAGCAAGATGGCTTTTGTAACGGAATCATTCAGAAATTAGCAAACAACGTGTTGAAGAAACCTATGGTTAACAAGAAAACGCTGATAGCGGCCCTGTTGCTGCTTCTCAGTCTCAATGCCGTGCGGGCGCAGCTGCCCTTACCCACCCCCGAAGCGCGCCCCGGGCTGCGTTGGTGGTGGCTCGGTTCGGCTGTGGACAAGCCCAATCTGGCATGGAACATGGAGCAGTATGCCCGCGCCGGCGTGGGAACGGTGGAGATAACGCCCATCTACGGTGTGCAGGGCAACGAGCGCAACGACATTGCTTACCTCTCTCCCAAGTGGATGGAGATGCTCCGTTACACCGAAGATGAGGGCCGGCGCAACAACATTGAGATAGACATGGCCACCGGCACGGGTTGGCCTTTCGGCGGCCCATGGGTGCCCTTGAGCGAAGCGGCCTGCAAAGCCACCTTCGCTGACACCGTCGTTAACGGCAAGCGTAGGGTGACGCTGCACGTGGGGCGCACACGGCAGAAGGTGAAGCGGGCGGCTCCCGGCGGCGAAGGGTGGGTGATAGACCACTTCGACTCCACTGCCGTGGCCCACTATCTGGCCCATATCGACAGTGCCTTCACGGCCTCGGGAACCCCTTTTCCTCACACATTCTTCAACGACAGCTACGAGGTTTACGGGGCCAACTGGACACCGCGGTTGCCGGAGGAGTTCTTGAAGCGGCGCGGATACAACTTGATGGACAATCTCGACAAACTCGTCGATGGTGATCCGCAGGTGGTGAGCGACTACCGCGAGACCCTCGCCGAACTGCTGCTCAAGAACTTCACCAACCAATGGACGGCTTGGGCGCACCGCCACGGGGCCATCACCCGTAATCAGGCACATGGTTCGCCGGCCAATCTCATCGACTGTTATGCCGGCGTGGACATCCCCGAGATAGAAGGCTTCGGTCTCACCGATTTCGGCATTAAGGGCCTACGTACTGACAAAGGGTTCACACGCCCCAATTTCAGCGATCTTTCGATGCTGAAATACGCCCCTTCGGCGGCCCACATCACGGGTAAGAAATACACCTCGAGCGAAACTTTCACGTGGCTCACCGAGCACTTCCGCACGTCGTTGAGCCAGATGAAGCCCGATCTCGACCTCATGTTCTGCGCCGGGGTGAACCGCATGTTCTTCCACGGAACGGCTTACAGTCCGAAAGACGACCCGTGGCCGGGATGGAAATTCTACGCCAGTGTGGACATGAGCCCCACCAACTCCATTTGGCGCGATGCCCCCTCGCTCATGGCCTATATCACCCGTTGCCAGACCTACTTGCAATGGGGACAGCCCGACAACGACTTTCTGGTGTATCTGCCCGTGCGCGACCTGTGGCGTGAAGACACCCGCCGGCTGCTCATGATGTTCGATATCCACTCGATGGACAAGAAGGCCCCGCAGTTTATCAAGACCATTCTGGCCATCGACAGTCTCGGTTACGACTGCGACTATATCAGCGACAAGTATCTGGCAGGCGTCACCTTGACACCCGACGGACAGCTCCGGACGGCTGCCGGAACCCTCTATAAAGGTCTTGTTATTCCCCCCGGAACCACTGTCGACAGTCGTTTGCAGGCACTCATCGCCCCCTTGCAGAAGCAGGGCAAAGTGATTTGCGGCATCGATGTCCCGGCTTTGGCCGCTACGGCCCGGCCCGAGGCCATGAAACGCGAGCTCGGACTGAAGATGATCAGGCGCAGCAATCCTGCGGGCCATCATTATTTCGTGGCCAATCTCACACCGAGGGATGTTGCCGCCCGTGTACCCTTGGCCGTGGAGGTGGGCGAAGCCGTGTGGTATAACCCGATGGACAGCACCTTTGCGCCGGCCTGCCTGCGTGGCGGCGAAGTGGCGGTAAGACTGCGAAGCGGCGAGAGCCGCATACTCATCGTGCGCGACCGGCCGGGCGACACGGCCCGTTCCATCGCCGAGAAGCAGGAAGCGACGAAGCCCGGTACTCCCGACCGACATCGCGCCACCATCGACTTGAGTTCGGCTTCTTGGCGGCTTTCGTTCTTGGAGGAAGCCCCGCGTGTGGGCAAAACGTTCCGCCTGAACGGGCTGCGCTCGTGGGAACAGCTCAGCGACTCGGCGCGTGTGACGATGGGCACAGGCGTCTATGAAACCACCTTCAAGCTCACCGGTCGGCAGGCCTCCGCCCGATGGGAAATCGACTTGGGCGACGTGCGCGAGTCGGCCCGCGTCTACATCAATGGCCGCTACCTTGGTTGTGCCTGGGCCGTGCCCTTTGTGCTCGATTGTCGCGATGCCCTCAAGCGCGGGCGCAACACGCTGCGCATCGAAGTGACTAATCTGCCGGCCAACCGCATTGCCGATATGGATCGCCGGGGAGTGGTGTGGCGGAAGATGAAAGAAATCAATGTTGTGGACATCAATTATAAAAAGACTACTTACGCCGGCTGGGAACCCCTTCCCGGCGGCCTGAACTCAACCGTAAAACTCATAGAAAAATGAAAAGAATCGCTATCCTGTCAGTGGGCGTGCTGATGACCGTCATGGCCGCACACGCACAAAAACCGGCTGAGGTGCTCGCCGTGGCACAGAGAACCAACAACTATTTCATGGCGAAATACAGTGACCCCACGGTGCCCACTTTCGTCAAAAAGATGCGCACGAGCAACCTCTGGACACGTGCCGTCTACTACGAGGGACTCATGGCCCTGCATGAGATAGATGCCGACAAACGCTATCTGGACTACACCGACCGCTGGGCCGACTTCCACAAGTGGACGGCACGCAACAGCATCCAAACCACCAATGCCGATGACCAGTGCTGCGAGCAGACCTATATAGACCGCTCGGTGATGGCCGGCCGGGCCGAGTGGATGGCTCCCACGAAGGTGAATCTCGACCACCAGATGGGGCTGGGAAAGTATGATGACTGGTGGTGGATCGATGCCATACAGATGGCTATGCCCATCTATGCCAAATACTACAAGGCGACGGGCGAACGGCGCTACATCGATTTTGCCATGAGGAGCTACCGTTGCACGCGCGACACGTTGGCCGGCGGACTTTTCAATAAGACCGAGGGGTTGTGGTGGCGCGACAAAAACTACAAGGCACCCTATAAAGAGCCCGACGGCAAGAACTGCTATTGGAGCCGGGGCAACGGTTGGGTGTATGGGGCTCTGGTGCGCGTGATGCAGAATCTCTCGCCCAAAGACCGCTACTACAAAGAACTGAAGGCCGACTTCGTAAAGATGAGTGAGGCACTGCTCAAGGTGCAGCGACCTGACGGATTCTGGAATGCCAGTCTGGCGTCGACCAACTATGAGGGGCCGGAGGTCACGGGCACGAGCCTTTTCCTCTACGGCATGAGTTGGGGCATCAACCACGGGGTGCTCAATGCCAAGAAATACCGTGCCGCCTGCGACAGTGCATGGAAGGCAATGGCAGGCAGCGTGCATGCCGATGGGTTCCTCGGATGGAATCAGGGCACGGGGGCCGACCCCTCTACCGGACAGCCGGTGACCTATACCAGCGTACCCGATTTTGAGGACTACGGCACGGGCTGTTTCCTGCTCGGTGCGGCAGAGTATTACCGGCTGCTCGGCGCAGTCCGCCCGTAAGAAGATGACCCCTTTTCATGGAGAGCGGAACGAGATACGGCTATCGGCGTGTCCTGTTCCGCTTTTCATTTGCCCCATTGACAAGTCCCCTCTGTCGTGGGCCTTGGCGATGATATAGTGCGAAGTATTAAAAGATAAGAAAAGGCTTTACAGCCCCTTTTCGCCCTTTGCTTTTACCTCCTTGCCTCATCGTTCCAAATTGTTAAGTAAAGTTACTTACCGTTCCAGTTTGGCCCGACCGACATCCTGAAAGGGCCACACTTGGAAGCTCATTCGGCCCCTTTTGCAACGCCACTTGGGCCGGATGACAACTCCATAATAGGGATGAAAAGCCCCCTTTTAGGGGATTGGGGGGCTGTTAGTGGGTAAAGTTAAAAAAAAGGAAGCACTTTCATGCTTCCCTTGCCACGGCAAAGATACAAAATAAACGGCCCGAATGCAAATGCGTAGAGAATAATGTTGACAGATTCAGTCATTCATATTTCACTTGTTTAACTTGTAGGTTTATTTTGTTTCTTGTTTATTTTGTTTTTTGAAAAATAACTCCTATCTTTGTGGGCAGATGTAATATAAAATAAACTTGTAGGTTTGTTGAAATGTGGAAATAGTAAAGATATATCCTCCATATATCTACAGCGCTTTTTATAACAGTGCTATAGAAAATGAGTTTGATTTACTCTTTGGTAATTGGAATGATGTGAAGTTTGTCATGGACTTCTTGACAGAAAATAAAGAATGGCTCTCAACATCCTTTTGGAAAAGATTTTCCGAACCGGAAGATGCAGCAAGACAAATTTTAGATGAAGCTCAAGGACTTGAAGAGTTGTTCGAAACGTTATATGAGAATACAGTAGATGGAAGCAAGCCAGATTTTGATGACCATTTTAAATATTTAGGTGGTAAATATAAGTATGAATTGGAATATCAACCCATGAAGTCTTATGGCCAAGGTCGGCCTTCTCTGCTTAGAATATATGCGATAAAACTTTCGAATAATTTGTATGTGATAACCGGAGGTGGTATAAAATTGGCAGATACGATACAGAACTCTCCTGATCTAAAAGAACATGTACTCCGGAATATCAATGAAGTAAGATCCTATCTGAGGGAAAATGGCATCATTGACCATGAAGATATGGAAGTTTAACACCTCAAACAAAAGAATTATGGCAGTCAATAATGAAAAATTAAGTAGTTTAGCCCGCTCCCGTAGCGAGTCGGCTAAAGAAAGAGCTCGTCAAAGACGAGAAAATAGAGAGTGGCTGAGATTGTCGCAAGAGATAGCACTGTGCATTCATCATTACCTGAGGAAAAAGGAAATGTCCCAAAAAGAATTTGCAGAGAGACTTAATGTTTCTCCTGTTTATGTAGGTAAACTTCTTCGGGGGGGAGAGAATCTTACTCTTGAGACGATCTGCAAACTACAGAGAGTTATAGGAGAAACTTTTGTCAGCATAGCTACGCCTTATGTCACTCGAATGGTTGTTTCGATGAGCATACCGACAGCAATGTCTGATAATACTGTTCATAGTGAGATATACAGCAGACAAATAAACACAGAGTATATCCTCGCAGAGACAAATATAGCATAAAAGGATGATGGAATATCAGATTTTGTATAAGTATTCGAAGATAGAGCTTGAACAATTCGCGATGTTTGAAGAAAACTATAGCGATAAGGAGCCGGATGTGCAGTTTGAAACTGAAGTGCAATTTAGCTTTGATAGGGATAATAATATTTTATGTAGCAAAATAATTGTGACAGCATCACAATCAGACAACCTGCTGTTCAAGGCTGTTATGAATAGTTATTTTGAAATTAAAGACGAATCAGTCCAGCAGTTGACACAAGGCAAACGTATTGTTTTCGGCCCACAGCTCCTTGTGCAATTTGCCTCTCTTTGTTATGGCACATTGCGAGGGGTCATTCATCTTAAGACCTTGGGGACTTCTCTAAATCCCTATATTCTACCTCCGGTCTTTTTTGACAGCATAATAGATAAGCCGTTTACAGCAGAAATTATCCTATAATATACTGATGGCCATTTTGGCTTTTATGAATATTTACAATCATCAAATCCAATTTACACCTTGGTATCTGTCTACTACTGATCGTGGAATCTATGTCGTCAAAGACGAGGATATGGTTGACAAAGTGTTTTCGTCGATATGTATTCGGCAATGTAGTATCTTTGACATCTGTCAAGATATTAAAGGCGAGTTCCAGAAGTTCTATCCCAACGAATTTTGCTATAGGTTCAACTAAAGGTATTTCGACTTTCATTTTTCTACAACATCGAACTTTGTACATAATTTTCTATAGGGTATCAAGATTTTCATTCAGAATTGCATATAATCTAAAAATATTTATTATTTTTGCGATATAAAATTGACACCTTATGGCAAAACCGAGAATTTTTATAAGTTCAACATTCTATGATTTAAGACAAATACGTTCTGACATAGATCTTTTCATAGAGAATCTTGGATATGAAACGATTAGAAACGAAGAGGGAGATATCCCTTATGGTAAGGAAGATGCTCTTGAAGTATATTGCTACAATGAAATCAAATCCATAGACATTCTTATTTCAATAATTGGTGGAAGGTATGGAACGGAGGCTAAGGAGGATTCTTATTCCATATCCCAAACTGAATTGAAAAAAGCACTAAATGAAAAAAAACAGGTTTATATCTTTATAGACAAAAATGTTCTTTCTGAATACGAGACTTATCAATTAAATAAGGATAAGGAAGACATTAAATATCGATTTGTTGATAATACAAAGATTTATCAATTTATTGAGGAGATCAAAAATCTGAATGTCAACAATAACATTAAAGGTTTCGAGACTGCCACAGATATAACACGTTATTTGAAAGAGCAATTTGCAGGATTGTTTCAGCGCTTCTTGGAAAGACAGACCAAGATAAAAGAGTTGAGCTTAATTGATAGCTTGGAGAAGACTTCACGGAATTTAACTCAACTTGTCACATTCCTGACGGAGCAAAATAAAGGACAAAAGCAGGATATAAATAGTATTCTGATGATTAACCATCCACTGATAGCCGTATTGCGAGAAAAGCTCGGTATACCATACAATTTTTATATTGAGGGATTAGACGATTTAGGGAAACTGTTAAGGGCAAGGAGCTTTTACCCTGATAAAGATAACAATTCTCCCTTTGAAGATGACTTCAAGTGGGAAAGAAAAGCTAAGAATGGAGGAAAAGAAATTCTTACCATATCGAAAAAGATTTTTGATGATGAAGAAAGGCTTAAATACTTTAATGCGACTAATTGGCAAGAAGCTTTCGTCTCTTTTGAAGATAAGCCCATAGCGGCAGATGATGATCTTCCTTTCTAAAAGTTTTTGGTATACCTATGGCTAAATCTTTGCAAGTCTGGATAGACTGCAAGCGTTAATCTTTCTTATGAATATCCGCAATCATTCAAATAAATAAGGTTTATACTACTGATGTTGTATTTATATATCTTCATCGTTAACCCCAAATCGGTCATTAGAAAAATCCTCTTTCATTTTGTCAGAAAAGATACAGTATATTTGCAAATCGTTAGTAAGCTGTTGGTGTTTCAAATGATTATGGGAGACATTTTGTAACACTTTGCTTTCGAAAATCTCTAATGACCGATTTGGGTTAAATTGTTTAGTTTAAATGACCCTAAACTAAAGATGCCTATAAACGCAGCAGGGCTGCACCATAATCGGTGCAGCCCCTGTAATATGTATGTGGTCGGGTGGGCGGTCAGCCTACCTGCGAACCGGGTTTCACTTCATCGAGTGTGGTGGTCACGCGGAGCGAACCGTCGGCATCGACGGCACTTAGAATCATGCCTTGGCTCTCGATGCCCATCATTGTGCGTGGCGCGAAGTTGGCCACGAAGAGCACATCCTTGCCCACAAGCTGTTCGGGCTCGTAGTAAGCGGCGATGCCGCTGAGGATGGTGCGGTCGGTGCCGGAACCGTCGTCGAGGGTGAACCGGAGCAGTTTCTTGCTCTTTTTCACTTTCTCGCAATGCTTGATGTGCCCCACGCGGATGTCGAGTTTCTCAAAATCCTCAAACGACACTTCGGGTTTCACGGGCTCGGCCTTGTGGGCAGCAGCCTCGTTGGCCTTCTTGGTGTCGGCGAGTTTTTGCAGCTGCTTTTCGATGACATCGTCTTCCAGTTTCTCAAAGAGCAGCTCGGGTTCGGCAAGCTGGTGTCCGGGCTTCAGCAGGTCGGTGGCTCCCAGTCGGCTCCAGTCGAAACTTTCCATGTTGATAAGCTTGCGCAGTTTCTCAGAAGAGAACGGCAAGAATGGTTCGAAAGCGATGGCGAGGTTGGCCACGAGCTGAAGACTGATGTAGAGAATGGTCTCTACGCGCTTGGGATCGGTCTTCCACACTTTCCAAGGTTCACACTCGGTGATGTATTTGTTGCCGATGCGGGCGAGATTCATGGCCTCTTTCTGCGCTTCGCGGAACTTGAACGTATCAAGATAGCCCTCCACCTTCTCCTGTACATCCTTAAATTCGTGGATGGTCTGTTGGTCCACCTCTAGCAGTTCGCCGCAGGCCGGCACCACGCCGTCCCAGTATTTCTTGGTGAGTTGCAAAGCACGGTTGACGAAGTTTCCATAGATGGCCACGAGTTCGGAGTTGTTGCGCTCCTGAAAGTCCTTCCAAGTGAAGTTGTTGTCTTTGGTCTCCGGGGCGTTGGCCGTGAGCACATAGCGCAGCACATCCTGCTTGCCAGGCAGTTCGCGCAGGTATTCGTGCAGCCACACGGCCCAGTTGCGCGAGGTGGAAATTTTGTCGTCCTCAAGGTTGAGAAACTCGTTGGCCGGCACATTGTCGGGCAGGATATAGCCGCCGTGGGCCTTGAGCATTGTCGGGAAGATGATGCAATGGAACACGATGTTGTCCTTACCGATGAAGTGGATGAGCCGTGTGTCCTCGTCTTTCCACCATTTCTCCCACGAGCCCCACTTCTCCGGTTCACGGTCGCACAGTTCCTTGGTATTAGAGATGTAGCCGATGGGGGCGTCGAACCACACATAGAGGACTTTGCCCTCGGCTCCCTCCACGGGTACGGGGATGCCCCAGTCGAGGTCGCGGGTCATGGCACGCGGTTGCAAGTCCATGTCGAGCCAACTCTTGCACTGCCCGTACACGTTGGGCCGCCACTCCTTGTGCTCATCGAGAATCCACTGCTTGAGCCATCCTTGATAGTCGTTCAGCGGCAGATACCAGTTCTTGGTTTTCCTCACCACGGGTTTGGAGCCACTGATGGTGGAGTGTGGATTGATCAGTTCCATGGGACTGAGGTCGGAACCGCATTTCTCGCACTGGTCACCATAGGCGTTTTCATTGTGGCAGTGGGGGCATTCGCCCATGATGTAGCGGTCGGCCAGAAACTGGTGGGCCTCCTCGTCGTAGTATTGTTCGGTCTCTTTCTCCACGAGTTTGCCGTCGTCGTAGAGTTTGCGGAAGAAGTCGGAAGCCAACCGGGCATGGGTCTTGGAGGTGGTGCGGCTGTACACATCGAACGAGATGCCAAACTCCTCAAACGACTCCTTGATCATCTTGTGGTAGCGGTCTACCACGTCTTGCGGAGTGATGCCTTCTTTCTTGGCGCGGATGGTGATGGGCACGCCGTGCTCGTCCGAACCTCCGATGAACACCACCTCCTGCTTCTTCAGCCGCAAGTAGCGCACGTAGATGTCGGCAGGCACATACACGCCGGCCAGGTGTCCGATGTGTACGCCACCGTTGGCGTAGGGAAGTGCCGCCGTGACGGTGGTGCGCTTGAATTTCTTTTCCATATCTTTCTTTTTGTTCTATTCTTGTTATATGGTGCAAAATTACGATAAAAAGGGCAGACTGCAAAATGTATGCCCAACTTCTTGCCTACAATCCCCGTTCGGCCCAGTCGCCCCGGTCGAGGTTGCGGTAGCTGATGGCTTCGGCCAGATGTTCGGGCTGTACGGAAGGTGAGGCTGCAAGGTCGGCGATGGTACGGGCCACCTTGAGGATGCGGGAGTAAGCCCGTGCCGAGAGTGAAAGACGTTCCATGGCCGTGCGGAGTAGGTCGATGCCGGCATCGTCGGGTTCGGCAAACTCGTGAATCATACGTTCCGACATCTGCGCATTGCAGTGTATGTCTTTGTAGTCGCGGTATCGTTCGGTTTGGATAGCCCGTGCGGCAATGACTCGCTCGCGGATGTTGGCACTCGGTTCACCGGGCGAGGCCTTGGATATGTCCTTGAAAGGCACCGGAGTGATTTCGCACTGGATGTCTATGCGGTCGAGCAGTGGGCCCGAAATCTTGTTCATGTAGCGTTGTATCTGCCCCGGCGTGCAGACACAATGGTGGGTTGGGTCTCCATAATAACCGCAGGGGCAGGGATTCATGGAGGCTACAAACATGAAAGAGCAAGGGAAGTTGATGTTATATTTGGCGCGGGAGATGTTGATTTGCCGGTCTTCGAGTGGTTGGCGCAGCACTTCGAGCGTGTGTTTGTTGAATTCCGGCAGTTCGTCGCAGAAGAGCACACCGTTGTGTGCCAGTGATATTTCACCCGGTTGGGGATTGGAACCACCGCCCACAAGGGCCACTTCGGAGATGGTGTGGTGGGGCGCACGGAACGGCCGTTGGGAAATGAGCGACACGTCCCGCCCGAGTTTGCCGGCGATGGAATGAATTTGTGTGGTTTCAAGGCTCTCGGCCAGCGTGAGGGGAGGCAGAACGGAAGGCAAACGCTTGGCCATCATCGATTTACCGGAGCCGGGAGGACCCACCATGATGAGGTTGTGCCCTCCGGCGGCAGCCACCTCGAGGGCCCGCTTCACGTTTTCCTGTCCGCGAACGTCGGCAAAATCCTGTTCAAACCGGCTCTGCTGCTCGTAAAACTCCTTGCGCGTGTCGACCACGGTGGGCTCGAAAGCCTTTTGATCGTTGAGGAACATGATTACATCAAGAATGGTCTCCATGCCGTAGACTTCCAATTTGTTGACCACGGCAGCCTCCCGCACATTCTGCTTGGGCACAATGAGACCTTTGAAATGCTCCGCACGGGCCCTGATGGCGATGGGCAGTGCCCCTTTCACAGGCTGTAGTCGACCGTCAAGTCCCAATTCGCCCACAATCATGTATTCGCCCAAGTGGTCGGCAATGATATTGCTGTTGGCAGCCAAAATACCGATAGCCAACGGCAGATCAAACGATGAACCCTCTTTGCGGAGAGCGGCAGGAGCCATGTTAACGGTGATGTCGGCCACGGGAAACTTGAAGCCGTTGTATTGTAAGGCTGCGGCGATGCGGTCACGACTCTCGCGCACGGCTTCGTCGCCAAGTCCGGTGAGATGGTACATCACTCCCTGCGAGAGACTGACTTCTATCATCACCGTGGTCACTTCAAGTCCGTTAACCGCGGCGCAGTATGTTTTTACCAGCATAGATGGTGTTTTCTTTGTGCCACCCGGGTGGCGTTGGGAGATATGGTGTTGCTGTTGCGGGGGCTCCCCGGCCGATACTTATTTCAGTCCGAGCAGTTCCTTGACCTTCTTTTCCAGTTCATCGGCACGCAGACTACGGGCCACGATGCGTCCGTTTTTGAGCACGATATTGTCGGGAATGGCTGTCAGGCCGAGTTTAGTCACCGTCTTGTCTTCGAGCATTTCTCCACTGCACACATTGGCGTAGGTGATAGAGTCGCGGCGCAGTGCATCCTTGCAGTCGGACTTGCCTGCATCAAGCGAAAGGCCGAGCACGGAGAGCCGACCGCCAGAACGTCGTTGAAGCGATTGCAGGCGGCGCTGGATGTCCTGACTGTCGTAGTTCCACGATGCCCACACGTTGATCACGGCTACGGGAGCAGCGGCAAGAGTGGTGCTGGAGACGAGTCGTCCGCGGGTGTCATAGGCTGTGAAGGTTGGAAGTCGACTGCCCACAGTGGTGGCCCCTACGCCCCGCAAGAGCTGTTTCATGCGGGTGAGACTGCCGTTCTTGGGCTGTTCGCGGAGCATGAGGTCGATGAGTGAGAGTGCCTGCCGATAGTCGGGAGTCTGACTTTTTACGAAATATTGCCGCACGAGACAGACACTCACGAGTGATGCAGGGTGATCTTTGATGAATTGGGTGGCATGTTTCTTGAGTTGTGGAGGAGAGTCGGAAGTTGTCTGTTGGCGGAATTCCGTCATCAATTCGTTTTCGTCCGTCCCCGTCACTTCCATTTCTTTGAGGTGGGAAGCGTCGGTCTTGATTTCTGCCGTCTTACCGGAAGCGGCGAAAATGGGGTGTTCGGAGAAATTTGGGAAGACCAGCATGAGTGTGCCTTCATTCTTGCAGGGTGTTTCAAAGGTGAAGCGTCCGGCTTCGATCTTGATGGTGTCCATACCTTCCATCACCCCGTCGGGGCTGTAAACATATAGTTCGCCCTGATTGATGTGGAGTATCTTGCCTTTTAATCGAAAGCGTCCTTTGCCGGCTCCGCATGAGACGAGCGATGAGATGACGGCTATCAAAAAGAGGTATGAGATGTGTTTCATATCGTAAAAAAGCAGGGAGAGTGCCGCGAGCGGGACTCGAACCCGCACAGCCATTACTGGCCAAGGGATTTTAAGTCCCTCGTGTCTACCAATTCCACCATTGCGGCATTGTTATGAGCGATGGACAAAAGGCGCATCGCCGATGGTTGAAAGAGCGGAAGGCTGGACTCAAATCCGCATTCCGACCCGGGGAAAGGTCGTGCTCTATCAACTGAGTTGTTTCCGCAAGTTACCTCTGTGCGTTGTCAGGATGTACTTTGGACCGTGCTTATCCTCTCCGTCACAGTGGCTTGTTGCGGTTGCAAAGGTAAAGCTATTTGTCGGAACTGCAAAACGATTAACAGATTTTAAGAGCCATAGATGGCTGGTTGTCAGTTGCCTATTCGAAGCATTGAGTAAGGCCCGGTATAGTTGACAAGATAACGCATGAGCGGCTTGCCGTTGTTGCCTCCGGTGATGGTCCCCGTCTCCAAGGAGTAGGTTCGTTTGCATTTGTTACATTTCACTTCGCTCACCGTCGTATTCCATGAGAGCGGGAAGTCGACCGAGGCGTATTGCTCAATGCAGTTGGGGCACATGCCGTCGTAGGCCACCGGCCCATTGAAGTTGGTCAGTCCCACGATGATAGATTTGTTGGCACCGAGATAGATGCCGCCCGTGAAAGCGTAGATTTCAGTCTGGGCCGTTAAGGTGAGGTCTTCGGGGTTATTCTGTCCGTCTCGGCTGTAGGTCACGACATGAAAGCCCCCCGAGCGATAGTCTACAGTGGTCTTCACATAGTAATTGTAAGAGGTGACGGCCGTGATGAGTTTGCTCACCGGATGGATGCGTGTGTCGAGATAGAAGCGGCACGGATAGGTGCGGCTGACGGGGGCTTCGGCTCCGCAAGAGGCCAGAAGTGTCAGTGCCGACACTATGGCCGGCATCTTCAGCAGGATATTCTTTATTGCCTTTTTCATCTGTCCATACGTTTGTTAAAGGGTGGGTCAGTCTTTCAGCAGTTTGCTTTCAGCCTGTTCCACGCGCTCAAAGTGAAAGCCGGCGAGAGTCTGTTCCATGAGTGCCTGAATGCGGTCGTTGCAAAGATTGCCAATAGAGCCTTCATGCGTGTGTCGGATGTGCTTGTCGGCATGGAAGGTTCCGGCCTCGATTTCCAACCCCACTTGTTTGTAGGCGTCACGGAACGGCATACCGTCGGCAGCCAACCGATTGACTTCTTCTACGGAGAAAATCGGGTCGTACATTTCATTGTCGAGGATGTGTTCGTTTACTTCCATCTTGTTGATGATGTAGGCCGTCATCTGCAAGCAGTCTTTCAATTCGCCGAATGCGGGCAGGAAAACCTCTTTGATGATCTGCAAGTCGCGGAAATATCCGCAGGGCAGGTTGTTCATAATGAGCATCACCTGTTGCGGGAGCGACTGTATCTTGTTCGACTTGGCTCGTATCAGTTCGAACACATCGGGATTTTTCTTGTGTGGCATGATGCTCGAACCGGTTGTACACTCCTTGGGCAGCTTCACAAAGGAGAAGTTCTGCGAGTTGAACAGACACGCATCGAAAGCCAGTTTGGCCAGTGTGCCGGCCACGGAAGCTAAGGCAAAAGCCACATTGCGCTCCATCTTGCCGCGCCCCATTTGGGCATAGACCACGTTGTAGTCCATCGAGTCAAAGCCCAGCAGGCGGGTGGTCAACTCTCTGTTGAGCGGAAACGATGAGCCATAGCCTGCCGCCGAACCGAGCGGATTGCGGTTGGTCATGCGGTAGGCGGCTTGCAGGAACAGCATGTCATCGGCCAGACTCTCGGCGTAGGCGCCGAACCAGAGACCGAAACTTGATGGCATGGCTATCTGCAAGTGGGTGTAGCCCGGCATGAGCGTGTTCTTATAATGGTCGCTCTTCCGTATCAGTTCGTCGAAAAGCAGCTTTACGGCATCGGCAATCTCTTTGAGCTCGTGGCGTGTGAAGAGCTTGAGGTCTACCAGCACTTGGTCGTTGCGTGAGCGGCCGGAGTGTATCTTCTTGCCCATGTCACCCAATCGGCGGGTGAGCATCAGCTCCACCTGCGAGTGAACATCTTCCACACCGTCTTCGATGCAGAATTCTCCGCGCTCGGCAATGGCGTAGATGCGTTTGAGCTCGGCAAGCAGCGGGGGGAGTTCGTCACACTTCAACAGCCCGATGCTTTCCAGCATGGTGATGTGGGCCATTGAACCAAGCACGTCATATTTGGCCAAATAGAGATCCATCTCGCGGTCGCGGCCTACGGTGAAACGCTCTATCTCCCGGTTCACCACAAAGTTTTTTTCCCAAAGTTTGTTCGCCATAGTCATTTCTGTTAGTCCTCGTAGGGAATCATGGCCAGTGCCTCAGCTATTTTCTCGATGCCTTCTTCGAGTGGCTTTTTCACCATTCCCTTGATGAAAGGGTTGAGGTCGGCCTTGATGGTGAGTTTCATCTTGCAGGCCGTTTCATCGGTGGGCAGCAGTTGAATCCAGAAGTTGAACGGTACGGGGCTGTTCTCCGTTTCAAACTTGATGGTCTTCGGGGCCTCGCGTTCCACGATGCGCATCTTGATGTCACCCACCATGGGAGCCTTGATGGAGATGCTGTCGCTGTCAAACGAGAAGTCTTCCACCTTGTTGGTGGGAATCTTATCCTTGATGCGTTCGAGGTTGCTGAGGTCGCTCAGCGTGTTGTAGACTGTCGTCTGGCTGTGCGGTATCTGCTTTACGGAGCTTTCAAATGTAGAGCTCATATATCTTTCGGTTTTCTTTTGTTAATGATTCTTGTCGACTGTGGCAGAATGGCCGGGTCACTTGTTCCAGTTGGCCGGATCTTTCCTCCATTCATGCAACAGTTCCACTTCGTCATCGGCTATGTAGCCTGTCTCCAGTGCTTCGGCCACCACGTGCTCGTAGTCTGTCAGTGTGACAAGCTTTACACCGGCTTCCTTGAAAGCTTTCTTGGCCACGGGGAATCCGTAAGTATAGCTGGCTACCATGCCGATGACTTCGCAGGCGTTCTTGCGGATAGCTTCCACCGCCTTGAGCGAACTTCCGCCCGTGGAGATGAGGTCTTCTATCACCACCACCTTCATGCCCGGACGCAGTTCTCCCTCGATGAGATTTTCCAGTCCGTGGTCCTTGGGTTTGGAGCGCACATAAACGAATGGCAGATGGAGGGCATCGGCGACAAGTGCTCCCTGTGGGATGGCTCCGGTGGCTACACCCGCAATGGCCTCGACTTCGGGAAACTCCTCAAGAATGGTGTGGACAATTTCGAACTTCACATAGTTGCGCAGATCGGGATAGGAAAGGGTCTTTCTATTATCGCAGTAGAAAGGTGACTTCCAGCCGCTTGCCCAAGTGAACGGGTTGTTGGGCTGCAACTTGATGGCTTTGATTTTCAATAGCTTGGAAGCGAAATTCTTTTTTAGCTTATCCATAAGATTTGTTTTTTACAAAGTGTTATATTCGTGCAAAGTTACTATTCTTTTTTTGATTGTCTGTTGTGTCAGAGTTAAAAGTGCTTAACTTCCGGCAAAACCGAGGGTGAGCACACTGATGCGCACATCGCCCGCTTTTTTTATTTCCATGCCACACGACGACAAGGTGGCCCCGGTGGTACATACATCGTCAATGAGCAGCACGTGTCGGCCATGCACTGCTTCGGGGTTCAGCAGTTTGAATACCCCTTCCACGTTCTCCCGGCGTGCCCGTGCATCCCTGTCGGTCTGACTTCCGTGGAAGATGGTGCGCTTCACAATCTTCTTTCCAATGGGTGTTCCCGTGATGCGGCTCACTCCTTCGGCAATGAACTCGCTCTGATTGTACCCCCGCTGCCGCCGGCGATCCCGGGTCAGTGGGATGGGCACAAGCAAATCTATGCCTTCGAAGAAACCTGTAGGTAGGATTTCTTTGGCCATGAGTTCACCCATCATGTCGCCATATTCGGGATGGCCTCCGTATTTGAGATTGTAGATCAGTGCGCCCGATGACGAGTGGGAAAGGTGCCGGTAGAGTGCTGTGGCGCGTTCTACAGCCATCTGACTGCTGATGGTCTTGGCCATTGCATTGTCTTCCGGATCTTCTATGAAGCGGGTGCGTGGCAGGTTGATATTGCACACGGCACAGAGTGCTTGCTCGCCAAGAGCCAGCCGTTGGCCGCAGATGGCGCAGGCACGGGGAAACAGCATATCGTAGAGGCGGCGCAACATGGGCTCAAAAAATGTCTTCAGTCATGTCAAGGTCGGCATCAGAGAGTTCGTCGATGCACTTGCGGATGAGGTCAAAGCCAAAACCGCGACTCAGGGCATACTTGATGACTTTCATTGACCGTTCATAGTCTGTGGCAGCTTTTGTGGTTTCCCACTTCCGACGGATGACGGGGCGGAGGGCTTCCAGAAAGTTTTCATCACCGAGCTCTTCAAAGATGGGGTCGGAAATATCTTTGGGTATCCGTTTCAGCCACAGTGCCTGTTCCACCTTGCGGCGGCCCCAATGGTTGTATTTGATTTTGTCATTGATGAAAAAGCGGGCGAAGCGTTTGTCGTCCACATATTTATGTTCCGTGAGATAGGCCATGTTTCGGGTCCGGGCTTCCTCGTCCAGTCCCCAACGCTGCATTTTGTCGAGCATCTCTTGCGTGCAGTGTTCCCCCCTGGCACAGAGTGCGGTGAGCTTTTGCAGGGCGTGTTGTTCGGATAGGGGCTTGTCGGTTATCGTTTTCATGCTTATTTTTTTCTTCTTGCTTGGACCATCCGTTGTTTGCCAAACAGGTCGGTCATCAGTTCCACATCGTTGAAGCCTGCTTCTTGTAGCATCTCCTTCAACTCCTCCGCAAAGAGCGGATTGATTTCAAAGAGCAGGCATCCTGATGGTTTCAGAGCCTTGACGGCATAATGGCTGATGGCTTTATAGAACAGCAACGGGGTGGCGTCGGGCACAAAGAGTGCCACGGTCGGTTCGTAGTCGAGCACGTTGGGGTCCATGTTCTTGCGCTCGCGTTCGGCTATGTAGGGTGGGTTTGAGACAATGATGTCATACTGTCGGCTACCGGGGAAGGTGTTGTCTGTGTAATCTTCGGCTGCTGTTAGGGCATTCTGCTTTTCAAATGTCACCCGTGCTCCAAGCCTTTCCGCATTGTTCTGTGCGATGTGGAGTGCCTTGTCGGAGATGTCCCAGGCAGTCACCTGCGCTTCGGGAAGTTTGAGTGAGGCCGTGATAGCAATACACCCCGACCCTGTGCCGATGTCCAGAATGGTGACCGGCGACGATGGCGATGCCTTTGCAGCCTTGCAGATAAGCGGAAGGAGCATTTCTGTTTCGGGCCGGGGAATGAGCACGCCCCGCTCTACATGGAAATTGCGCCCGCAAAACGGGGCCTCTCCGAGTACATACTGCACAGGCTCTCCCGTTTCCAGCCGTCGGACAATTTCTTCCAGCAAACGGGTGTCTTCTGCGGATAAATCATTAACTTTGCCGCAAAGAACATCGGCCAGCGACAATCCGAATCGCATGTCAAGTGCCATGCGGGCAATAGCTTGTGCTTCGCCGGCAGCATAGAGTGGGGTCAGTCGGTGCCAAAATTCTTGATAAGTCATGAGTGTAACAATGCAAAGGTACAAAAAATGAATAACAATCAGCTGTTGACAGACGAGAAATTCATGCGCCGTTGTCTCCAATTGGCACGCAACGGCCGGCAAAACGCCAAACCAAACCCTATGGTGGGGGCCGTCATCGTGTCTCCCGACGGGCGCATCATCGGCGAAGGCTATCATGTGCGATGCGGTGAGGGACATGCCGAGGTCAACGCCTTTGCCTCCGTGCGCCCCGAGGATGAGGCACTGTTGCATGAGAGTACGATCTATGTGTCGCTCGAGCCCTGCTCCCACTTCGGCAAGACCCCTCCTTGTGCCGACCTCATCGTCAGGAAAGGGGTGCGCCGTGTGGTGTGTGGTTGCATCGATCCGTTTGCCGAAGTCAGCGGTCGTGGTGTGGAGCGCATCCGCAAGGCGGGCATTGAGGTCACCGTGGGCGTGCTCGAACAGGAGTGTCTGACACTCAACCGGCGGTTTATCGTCTGCAACGAGCGAGACCGGCCCTACATCACACTCAAGTGGGCGCAGACGGCTGATGGCTTCCTCGACGATCACGGTAGGGCTTTGCCCATTTCCTCACCTTTCACTAAAATGCTTTCCCACAAGCTCCGTGCCGAGAACGATGCTATCCTTGTGGGACGGGTGACAGAGGAGCGCGAGCATCCCCGGCTCAATGTTCGCGAGTGGTCGGGGCCCGATCCCGAGCGCATTGTTTTGGGGCATGGAGCTTCCGTCACCGGGATATTGGCTCGGCTGTATGAAGAGAAAAAACAATCGCTTATTGTGGAGGGGGGGGCACAGACCCTACAGTCGTTTCTCGATGTCGACCTTTGGGATGAACTGCGTGTGGAGACTGCACCTATCACGGTGGGCGACGGTACGCCGGCTCCCTCGTTGCCCGACAGCGCAGTGCCCACCGGACAGCAAATTTATGATGCCAATGTAATAAGGTGGTACGGGCATGAAAGCTCCATGGGTGCGTTTAGGGCTCGTCCCTAAACCGCCGCAGATAGTGGGCATTGGTGCCCCGGGCGTCGAATGTCCATGTCGGGGTGACGAGATAGTGCTCATTTTCCGACTGTATCCACTCTGGAAATATCTCGATTTCTTGTGCCGGCATAAAGCTTTGAGCCAATAGCACGATGCGTTTGCCCGCAGCATTTTCGGCCACGTCGACTACCGTCTCGGCATGTCCGGGGAATCCTCCCTTGATGATAATGTCGCCCGCTTGGATGTCTTTGGCCCAACAGATGCCTACGGGCATGAGTTCCTTGCTGAGTGAGGCCGTACCGGCATATTGGAACACGAGGTCGAGATATTTCCTGAATGTGGCGTAGGAATAGTCGCGTTTGGCCGACTTCATCCACGAGTTGTAGTTTTTCACGCGATAGCCTTCGGCCCATTTGCTGTAGCGGGCATCAAACCCGTTGGTGAAGTGGAAATGAATCTTGGCATATTGACGGGTCTTCCATAAATAGGAAGCGCGGAGAAAGATAGCTGCATCGGCGCATTGTTCATTCTTCTTGTTCCCGAAATCCATGTCCACCACGGCTCCCCGGTATCGCTGTTCTTTCACACTGCCGTTGTAATAGTGCAGATCAGCATTTGCAGGTTTCAATGGCAAGTTGCGCAGAAATTCGGCATAGCTTCCTTTCGCTACTTTCACCCGCGTGTAGCCTGCCGGTGTGGGGAAACGCGATGTGATGTTGTTGGCCTGCACAGCAGCTGCCGCCGGCTTTCCGGTTTCTTGCCGGTGTGTGGGCTGTGCACCGCAACTGCCCACCAGTATGGTTGCAGTCGCAGCCAATATCCATTTGCTGAAGTGTCCTTTCATGACTTTTTTGTATGGTCGTTATGCCTGCAAAGATAGCACGAATGGGCAAAAATGTTTTTCTTCCGAGAACTATTTAGTGAAGATTAACACCCGGAAATATTGTAAGATGCAAAAGGTGAAAAATCCAAAGATTCAAAAAATGCAACTCTTTAGCTATCTGCATTGTTTTTTTGAATCTTTGGATTTTTCATCTTTTGCATCTTATACGCCTATTTTTTCAGGACTACCTGTTTGGAGGTGAAATCCGAGGTAGCGTCAAGCATTTGTAGTATCTTGTTCCAGTTGGCCACAGGTTCGGTCTTGTGCTTATACACCTTGGTGGCATGGAGCGTGAGTGTATTGCCTTTGCCGGTGGCTGTCGCTTTGAACGAACCGCACTCGTTGTCCACTTGCGTGTTGAGTTTGGCAAGACTTTCGGGGGCGGCATGGTAGCCGGCAGGCAGTGTCACGGTGATATTCCATTCCATCGTTGTGGGGGCAGAGCGGTAGATGTCGGCTGTGCGCTTGCGGGCGTTGCCCTCCACTTTAAGCTGTTCGCCTATGAGTTTGCCCACGGCGAGGATGAGGTTGTTGCCGGCCTTCTTCACATAGCCGTCCATGGTGTAGTCCACTCGGTAGGTGAATGGGGCGTTGATTTTCTCATGGCCCATGCTCACGATGTCGTAACTTTCCACCGATTTGGCGTCCTCGCCCTGATAACCGCCTACTTCGTCTTTGAATCTCTCCTTCTGCAGCTCTTTGTCTTTGGCAGCATTTTCCGGTGCTTTGTTTCTTGCTTTCTTGGTATAGAGGTCTTCATACGTGCGCAGCAGCGGTTGGGCGGCAGCGTAGGAGTCGGCTATTTGCTTGTGGGTGGGCAGATAGGCAGAGAGTGTTTCCTTCAGTGTGCCGGTACGGGCCTCCGTGCGGCTGATGTGCAGCAGGGTGCCTTCGACGGAAGCCTTGAGTTCCACCTTGTCGGTGTTGTCGGCTGAAGTGCTTGTGGGCAACGTGGATTTCTCGTAGGTCCCGCCGTCAAAGGGTTTCTTCACGCTGGTGTTGAAGCTCACCTGTCGTCCTTGCAGGGAGGCGGGGATATATCCGGGAGCGTGCATACCCGAAGGCGGCGTGTAGATTTTGCCGTTGTTGAGCCGGATGACCCACGTGGTGTTGCGATAGCTGATGAGCTGGTCGAGCGGTTCGCTGCCGTCGTCGGTGGTGATGCCGCGTTGGAAAGGTATCTTGGCCTTGGTGAGGAGCTGGCCGAAGGAAGAGATGAAATAGGATGGAGAATAGTTGATGTCGTCCAGACTCAAGTCGATATCATTGTAGAAATTATAGAAAATATCGGCTTTTTCCTCATCCGAGATAGACTGTTTGGCAAGCTCTTTGACCAGTTTCTTCTCGTTGGAATCGAGTCCATACAGCAGCCGACTTCCCCAAAAGCGCCAGTCGTCCTTTTGTATGGCCTCTGCCGATGGGTTGGCCTGCAGTCCTTTGTCCTTGACACTCTCCGGCACGTAAGCTCCCGTGATTTTCCGTCCTTGTATATATAATAAGGTGAGCGGAGTCTGTGCAGCGGTGTTATACCAGAGGTCGGGTTCCGATTTGTCGATGTTGGTCATCATGGCATCAAGGATAATGTTGCCCTCCGCATCCGTCGACTGTCTGAAGTCTGGGGCCCCGTTGAGTTGGCGGTATTGCGTGGTGAGTTTTGGGTCGATGGAGCAATGGATGCGGTAGGAGAGTGTGGGATAGTCGTTGATGAAGGCGAAGACAACCGGGGCGATATTCTCCTCGCGTATTTGCTTCATCTCCGAGGTGAACACGTCTATCACATCGCCCACTTGCAGGCCCGGCACGGCGAGTTTCTCGCCCTTGTCCTTGTCTTTCTTGCCCTCGTTGGCTGTCACGTAGTCGTCCGTGCTCACTTCTTTTATAGTGCCGTCGGGTTTGATGATGCGCACTCCCAGCACATTGCGCACGATGTCGTCGCCCAGTCCGGCGAAATGTTTCTTGCTGTAAGTCTTGTAGTCGAACTCGCTGAACTTCTTCAACGAAGCCTGGTCGTTGATGTAGATGAGCTGGCGGTTGAGCCGATTGTAGTTGAGCTGTTTCACGGTATAGAAGTTGAGGCCTGACATACGCAGCTTCGATTTCTGGTCAAGCAGCATCTCGTCGTAGGCGGCCAGCACCACAGCCGATTCGTTCTTGTACTTTGCCGGACATTTGTAGTTTTTGAACTCGGGTAGACTGTCTTGTGCCCATACGGCTTTTCTCATCTCTTGTGCATACGCCTTGTAGTCGTCGTTGTCGAAGGCGGAGCCCTGCGTTGCGCATAGCAGCAGGAGGGTTGCCATGCAGAGTCTTGTGATTTGTTTTCTCATCGTGATGGTATGTTGTTTTTTATAAGTTCCGTTCTTTTTGTCTGTGAGTGCCCTTCTCTTTCTCATTTCTTCAATATCAGTTGGTCGTTGCAGGCATCCGTCCATTGACTCACGGCCTCATTCCACCGTGGAATGTCGTTGCGGGCTATGCGCTTGTTGCTTATCTGCATACGTTGGGTGAACACCACTTTGTTGGTTCCCCGCCGGGCGAAACTGCACGAGAGCGTGCCCTGTGGCACGGTCGTCTTGAAATCGGCAGGCAGATGGGTGATGCGGTAACCCGCCGGGATAGTGAGTTCTACCTGCCGGATGACGTTGCAGGGCTGGGGCAGACAGAAGTCGTTTACCCTGTCGGTGGTGTCTATCTTGGCGATGAAGAGGTTGTTGTGCGGATTCAGTTCGATGTAGCACTCGTTGTCAATGGTTTGCACAGCATTCGCGTTGGTCACCTGTCCTGTGAGCACTGCCCACTTTTCCCACGGCGAGTTTTGTTTCCAAGCCACCTGCGTCACCGTGTTGCTATGGTTGTCGGCATTCAGGTTGTTGGCCAGAAAAGCCTCCTTGTCTCCCTGTTCGGCAGTGTGATAGGATGTGAGGAAGTATTCTTTCATGTCGCCGCACAGTTCGTAGGTCGCTTCGCCTTCCAACCGGTTGCCCGCCACGAGCCGATAGCGGTAGGTCAGTTTGTCCACCGAGGTTTCGGCAGGCAGCGAGGGTACGGTCGCCAACAGACAGTCGTCGCCGTTTTCTATCATGGCCTGTTGTCCCTGTATGTGCAGGGGAACGTAGTCGTAGGGAATGTAGCTGTAGGTGGCATCGAGGTAGTAGGTCTTGCCGCCGTGCAAGAGCGTGCATATCACGTGGTTGGCCGCTGCCAGCGTGGGCAGATCGTTCATGCGATAGGGGATGGAGGTGGTGCCTATGTCGGTGAGCCGGGCGTCGAATCCCTGTTCCCGGAGCAGTGTCCGGAGCAGCAGGGCCATGCCCTTGCAGTCGCCGTAGCGTTTGCGTATCACCTCGGCCGGTCTGTCGGGGCGATGGCCGGCCACCCCAGCCTCGAAAGCCACATAGCGTATGTTTTGCTGCACCCATGCATAGGTGGCGGCGATGCGCTCCTCATCGGTCTTGCAACCGCGCGTGATGCCGGCTACAAGTGTCTTGATGTCGGGCACGGTGCAGTCTACATCGGCCATGTCGCGCGACCAGCGGTAGAGTGCGTGGTAGTCGGCAAACGGCCCCACGACGACTATATGGGGATAGATTGTGCCGAAAGGCGGCATGTTGTCTTCGTCTCTTTCGGCCGGCAAGTCGGTCACGGTGTAGGTGAACACGGAGTCCTCGCCCACCTTGGCGCGGTGGGTTGAGATGTGGCCGTTGAAGTTACGCTCCACCAGCCGGTAGCCTTTCAGTTTGGTTGGGATGGTGATGGTCACCGTCTTGTTTTTCACCAGATAGTCTTTGGAAAGGTAGATGCGCGTGAAGTAGTGTATGTCCTTGAACGTACGGCGGAATTTTGCCGTGGCTTTCGGGTGTTTGCGCCACAGTTCGTCGTTGAAGAAACACACCTTCGTGTCGTCATAGAACACGTTTTCGGGGGTGACGCTCTTGTAGGCAGCCTTGCAACTGCCGCACTTGGCGTAGTCGAGCGAGATGAACTCCCCGTAGTAGACACCGGGTTGTATCTTCTGGTTGACGGCACTGTTGAGCGTGTATTCCGTCTCCGTGGAGTTTTCCACTACAGGCGTATTGCCATGCGTGGTGAATTTGTAGTTGTCGGTGCAGGCCGAAATGAATACGTCGTCGTGATGTGGGCGGGCGTAGGCTGTGAGAGACAAAGCGCCTATCAGCAGGGTGAAAATCTTGTTTGTCATGACCGTATATGAATATCGTCTCCTTCTAAGATGTGCAAATATAATGTTTTTTCTTCACATAGAACGTTTTTTTATTGATGTTTTTCGTTTTTTTCTTTGGCCTTCTCGCTATTATCTTGGATTGTTTTATGTTTACAAAGAATGTAACAAAGCATTTGGTAAGAAGCTTCTTACTAAGCGTTTTGTTACTTTTTAACTCGTTTTCCTCCGTTTTTTCATCTTTCTACCTGTTGTCTCCGGCTCCATGTATCTTGTCACGCTGCTGCCGCGATTGTATTTTGCGGATATTCATCTCTGCAATTTCGTCGAGCGTGTAGCCGAGGTCGTTGGCCAGCGTGGACAGATACCACAACACATCGCCTATCTCCTTGGCGATTTCCTCCTTTGTGTGGCCGTCGCTGAAGTCGCTTCCTTGGTCTCTGATAACCTTTTTCACCTTGTCGGCCACCTCACCGGCTTCGCCCGTCAGTCCGAGAACGGGATATACGATGGGGTGTGGATAGATGGCTGTCTTCAAGGCCTGTTTTTGATATTCGTTCATTTCCATGATTTCTTGCGTCTTTTGTGTGATGTTATAGGATTTGTCCGTATCTGTGGTTGCCGGAATCTCGGGGACGATTCTTTTATTTCCCCAATCCGTCTTCCTGACAGGATGCAAAGTTAGCCGATTTTGTGTTATCAGGCGATAGTATGCTGATTTTTTTCATTTTGGGAGCCTGAGGAATGCCGGTTTGTAAGCCGGTTGTCTTCGGAAAAAGCCTTTTCGAGCGGTCGGCCTCATCTGTTTAAGGAGTGGGAGACACGCTTTCCGTCTGTCAACTTATTTCGTATTGCATTTGCTTTTTGCCTGAAAGTTTGCTATCTTTGCATAAGCAAGGGAAGCACATGGGTGTTTCCCTTTTTTTTAGTTGTCAAAGTCTTTAAGAGCCCCTCCACCCCCTAAAAGGGATTTTTCGGTCAAAACGGCATTGTGAAACGGGCTCTTTTGCTTTCTCGTTATGGCTGAATGAGCTTTCAAGTGTGGCCGTTTTGCAATGTCGGTTGGGCTTGGTGGGAAAATCGATGGGGCGGATGAAGGTGATAAGGCGAATGGGGAGACCCGAAAAGATGGGCGTGAAGAAAATGCGTGTAAGGCTTTTTCGAAAGATTTAATAGTTCGTGCTATAGGGAGCCTCCCCCGACCCCTTCAAAGGAGGGGAGTGCCTCACGGGGCATAGGCAGCTTAAGCTTCCTAAGTGAGGAAGGTGGTGGTGAGCTCTTAGGGAGCTTAGAACACTTTATTAACACCCACCATCTAACACCTATCACTTTCCACTTGTTCAAACCTCCACCCCCCTAACTTAGGGGGCTTTGCCACTCTCTCGTGTGCGACATGGCTTTCGTAGATTATTTCCGCCCGAAGTCGGCGGGCACTTCCCCCCATTTTTTGGTTTCCCATTTGATGATGGGAGTCTGCACCTGATGGGTGCGGAGCCACTGCTCGGCACGGGCGATGATTTGGAAGAGCGGTTCGGTCTTGTCGTTGTGTTCCAGTTTGGTCTTGCATTGCCTCTTGGCCACCCATAAGGAGGCGTTCACGCTGTCGGAATAGATCACCTTGTCTTTGATGCCCCGCTTCTCCATGAGTGCAAGGGCGTGGACGATGGCGAGAAATTCTCCAATGTTATTGGTGCCATACACAGGGCCGAAATGGAACACCTGCGCCCCCGTTTGCAGGTCGATGGCCTGATATTCCATCGGTCCCGGATTGCCCGAGCAGGCTGCATCTACCGCCCAAGCGGCCGAAGTAACCTCTTGCGGCAGGGGCAGCACAGTGTCGTGGCGCCACGACGGCGGGTTGACGAGTGTAGTTTTCTTAGCCATTGGTTTTCGTTTGACAGAATAACAGGAAGGCAGATGTGCCTCCCTGTGTATTTTAAGACAGAGTAACAGAATAACATATAAGGCTTCCAACCATGCTCCTCAGTCGTATCTCTTTTTAGAAAGACAGAGTAACAGAATAACAAATCGGGCATGACACCTACTCATGTAAGACCTTCATCCCCTCCATTATCCATTCCATAGTCCGCGAGGCCCTCCCCTCCTTCGGAGGGGTCGGGGGAGGCCCCTACATCCTCTCCGGCACTTCGATGCCCAGAAGTGCCATAGCACTCTTGACAATCTTGGCTACATTCTGCGCCAGCACCAACCGGGTGAGTTTCTCGTCGTCGTGCTCGGCGTTGAGGATGCTGTAGTCGTGGTAGAACTGGTTGAACTCCTTCACCAGTTCGTAGCAGTAGTTGGCTATGCCACTCGGACTGTAGTCCACGCCTGCCTGCGCCACGGCAGCCCCGAAATCGTTCATCTTCTGGATGAGATTGATTTCCTTTTCATTCAGCGGAGCATCTTCGGGAAGAGCCGCCGGAATGGTTATGCCGTCGGCAGCCGCCTTGCGCATGATGGAGCGGATGCGGGCGTAGGTGTATTGGATGAACGGACCGGTGTTGCCATTGAAGTCGATGGATTCCTCGGGATTGAAAAGCATGTTCTTGCGGGCATCCACTTTCAGGATGAAATATTTGAGTGCGCCGAGACCCACAATGCGGGCTATCTCGCGCTTCTCGTCCTCGGTCATGTCGGTGAACTTGCCCAGTTCGTCCGAGGTGCGGCGGGCATTCTCTATCATGGCAGCTATCAGTTCGTCGGCATCCACCACGGTTCCCTCACGGCTTTTCATTTTGCCGTTGGGCAGTTCCACCATGCCGTAGGAGAAATGCACCAGTTCCTTGCCCCACTTGAAGCCCAACCGGTCGAGCAACAGCGAGAGCACTTGGAAGTGGTAGTTCTGTTCGTTGCCCACCACATAGATCATTTTGTCGATGGGGAAATCCTTGAAGCGCATGTCGGCCGTGCCGATATCCTGCGTCATGTAGACCGACGTGCCGTCGGCCCGCAGCAGCAGCTTCTGGTCGAGTCCGTCCTCGGTGAGGTCGGCCCACACACTGTTGTCGTCCTTGCGGAAGAAGAGTCCCTTGGCCAAACCCTCTTCCACCTTCTTCTTGCCTTCAAGATAGGTGTCAGACTCGTAGTAGATCTTGTCGAATCCCACGCCCAGTGCCTTGTAGGTCTCGTCGAAACCGGCATACACCCAGTTGTTCATCTTCTCCCAGAGGGCACGCACTCCCGGGTCGCCCTGCTCCCATTTCACGAGCATCTCGTGGGCTTCCTTGATGAGCGGAGCCTCGGCCTTGGCCTTCTCTTCGGCCTTTTCCTCGTCAAGACCGTCGGCGATATATTGTGCTTTGAGTGCTTTGACTTCTTCACGATAGTGCTTGTCGAAAGCCACGTAGTAGTCGCCGATGAGATGGTCGCCCTTCTTGCCGCTCGACTCGGGCGTCTCGCCGTTGCCCCATTTGAGCCATGCCAGCATCGACTTGCAGATGTGTATGCCCCGGTCGTTGACGATGTTGGTCTTGACTACCTTGTTGCCGTTGGCCTCCATGATTTGGGCGAGCGACCATCCGAGCAAGTTGTTGCGCACGTGGCCCAAGTGGAGTGGCTTGTTGGTGTTGGGCGAGGAGTATTCGATCATCACCAGCGGACTGTCCTCGGTAGCGGTTTTCCGGCCAAACCGGTCGTCGGCATGAATGTCGTTGAGTAGTTCCACCCATGCGGCGGGCGCGATGACGAGGTTGAGGAATCCCCCCACCACGTTGAATGAGGCCACAGCCTTGCAGTGCTCTGTCAAGTAGCGGCCTATTTCCTGCGCGGTGTCTTCGGGTTTCTTCTTCGACATTTTGAGGAATGGGAATACCACGAGGGTCAGGTTGCCCTCGAAATTGCTCTTGGTCTTTTGCAGGGCCACCATCTTTTCGGGCACATCTTGTCCGTAGAGTTCCTTCACCGCACCGATGGCGGCACTTGCTATCGCGTTTTCAATCTTCATTGCTTGTTCTTACCGGTAATTGTTGTCATTTGAAATTGTGCGTGCAAAGTTAGCAATTTTAATTCACAAAACGCTTTTCCTCTCTCACATTTTGCTACTTGCGGAGGTAAAAGGGGGAGCCGGGAGGTGTGGATGGGAGAGCCTAACCGATCATCTGCCGTTTGCCGAAGATGAATCGGGAGAGCCGAAGACGGTCGAGCAGAATGCCGATGAGCAGACTGCCGGTCACGGCAAACGCCAGAGACACAAGGAGAAAAAGCATCCCCGACGGGTCGAGACCGACCAACTGCGGCTGGTAACTCTTGGCTAAAATGGTGAAAATGGGGGAGAAAAGGAAAACCAGAAGCGTGTGCCGGCCGATGAAGTTGGCACCACGGGAAATGCGCCCTTTCCCGCATTTCATCAGAAACTTGTAGACAACGGGGAGCGTGCAGAGGGCGCAATAGACGGCAATGGCGCTGACGGCAGTCTTGTCAGCCGTTTCGGAGAATGAAAGGCAGGCAATGGCAAATGGAAGAAAAAGCCAGGGGGAAGGAAGAAAAAAGGAGGAGAAAGCGGTCTCGCGCTTTCTCAGAAATGCGCCCAACAGGAAATACAGGGCGTTGGAGAAGACCACCAAATGGCATTGGGACAACGCATAAAGGAGCACACCCGCGAGGACGAAAAGGGCCGTAAGGCCGATGCGTGGCCATCGGGACAGAGCGAAATAGACCGTGCTGCACAATATCAGCGTGTGCAGATACCAATAATGGCCTATCGGATGCAGAAGGAGCAGAGCGGTGAAGGTGTCCGGAGTGAGGTTGTCTATGTGCTCACGGATGGGGAGGAAGGAGGCCATCAGGATGTAGCCGCTTTCCATGAGGAGATAGGGGACGGCCAACCAAAACATGGATTTGCCGAAGGCACGGGGCGGTTTGTGCTGATTGAAAAGGTAGCCGGAAAGCACAAGGAAGCACGGCATGTGGAACGTGTAGACGAAACTTTTGGCGAGTGGGTAGGTGTTTCCGATATACACTAAGTGGAAAGTGACCATGAGAAGAATCAAAACGCACTTGATGAAATCTATCTCCTCTATTCTCTTGTTGTTCATGACATGACGGATTGTGGTGGCAAGGCGGTTTGCCGGTTGTTGGTGGCCATTGGTTGTTGTTTGCCTTTTGTGCGGACAAAGTTAGCCATTTTTATCCACAAAACGCCTATTCTCCATCATATTTTGCCGTTCCTGACTCCAAAGCACCCTGCTTTTTGATGTAGTCGAACTCGTCGAAATGGGTGAAACCGAGTGCTTCGAGACGGCGACGGCTGCGGTCTACATCGGCCTGTGTGTTGTAGTCGGGGATGTGCGGCAGCCGGATGAGGACTTTCTCTGCCGCTCCCTGCGCCGCAAGCCATGCAAGATTGGCCATGACGGGGGCGTTGTCGCGGGCCGTATAGCTGCGGTAGATGTCGGGATGGGTGTCCTTGATGTCTACAAAGTATTGGTCGATGTGGGGGAAGACGGTCTCCAAACAGTGGCGGGGCACATTGAGGGAGGTCTCGAGTGTGATGTGCCATGCAGCCGGTTTCCGGCGGCAGAAATCGGCGATGAAGTCGCTGCGCAGCAACGGTTCGCCCCCGCCGAAAGTGATGCCTCCTCCCGTGGCTTGGAAATAGAGATCGTCGACGGCTACTTCGGCGAGCAGGTCCTCCACCGTCACGTCACGCCAGAAGTAGTCGGGTTGCAGGCATTGCGGATTGAGGCAATACCTGCAACGGAGCGGACAACCGTGAAAGGCCACGAGTGTGGTCACGCCCACGCCGTCGGTGGCGATCCGGTGGCGTTCTATGCCGATGAGGGGAATGGGAGTCGTCATTGCAGGCGGAAAGTGACGGGAACGTTATACCTTGTTCTCACGAGGATGCCGTTTTGCTTGCCCGGCACCCATTTGGGCATGGCTTTCACCACTCGCTCGGCTTCCCGGTCAAAGGCAGGGTCGACGGAACGCACGGTCTTTACATCGGTGATGTTGCCGTCTTTCTCCACTACAAAACTCACGATGACGCGCCCTTGCACGCAGTCTCCGGTCGGTGGGTACTGCACGTGGTCTTTCAGATATTCCATAAGTGCTTGGGGGCCGCCGGGAAAACTCGGCATTTCTTCGACAATCCCGAAGATGCGGTCGTCTTCGGAAACCGCCGAAGAGTCGGGAAGCGGGAATGGAGGAGCGGCTACCTCTCCTACGATTTGAAGCGGTTGGCAGGCCTCTGCCGGTTGTTTGGCCTTTCGCTTGCCGGCTTTCTTGGTCGGACGTGTTGTCGGGGGGGCGAACTTGGTGGATGACTTTACACGCTTCACGGGGAGGGAATAGCCGTCTTTCAACAATACAACCCCCGTGTAGGAGCCGTCTTTCCTCACTTCTGCCTTTTTGATTGGCCGTACTTTCCCCAATTCCATTTTTTCTATGGTATCTGAATCAGTCGCTATCGCCTGCGATTTTCCGCTTCCGCAGGCCGTCAGGCTTGCCATGCCGGCCGACAGGCCTACGAGCATCACGGCTTTTCCGGCCATGCGGCGGAGTTGGAGTTGGCGTTGAATGTAGGCCAGTTCGTTTTCGCAGGCCGGGCAGGTGCCGAGACATTCGCCCCCGAAGTGGCATTCGCGGGTGGAGTAGGGAATGTTGTTGGCATCCGCAATCTTCTGGCGGATGGTCTTCAAAACGTTGCAAATAGATTTTCCACGTGTCATAAGTGTAATCTTGATTGGTGATGGTGCAAAGGTAGGAAACTTATCTTTTTGATGCAATACCACCTTGGCTGTTGACACGTTTGTGGGTGTAAAGAGTACTGATATTCAGCACTTTATGTTTTTAGTGGTATATGGGTTGACACAAGTGGATCTCAGTTGCGTTCCACCGGCCGGCCATTATAATAGGTGTGTACGCCGTCAGTGGCGTAGCCTCCGCTCTTGTAAACGAAGTGGTTGCCACCCCACGCGTCGCTGATGAGGCGGCCATTATAGTAGGCGTGGTTCTTGTCACGGCTGTAGCCCCCACCAAGCGTTTCGTAAGTGGAGGCATCTGCACCCTTGATGGTTCTCGGATCGATAGAATCGGTTGTTTTTCCGGTTTTCGATTTTGTGGCAGAAAAGGCCTTTAGTGAAGCTCCGAGCCGGTCGGCAAGGAAGCGGGCTGCCATACCGGCCACCTCTGCCTCGTGTCTGGAGAAACCGTGGTCCATGTCGGGCATCAGTCGGAATTCACTTCCTTTGATGACATAGTGGAAACGCTGTCCGTAGGTATAAGGCACCGTGCGGTCGCTTTCACCGTGGATGACAAGCGTAGGTCCGGTATAGTGCATGGCTGTCTCGTAGATGGGCAGACCGGTTGCGGTGCGGATGTAGTTGCCTCCGAGTTTCCGTCCTCCCCACAGTTCGATGGTCTCCGGCGGATTCTTTGGGTCGTAAATTTTACCGAATGTGTTGCCACGTAGGGCATCGTCGCGCAGCACACCGGCCGGGGCCAACAGCACGAGAGCGTCTATGCGCCCGTTGCCGAGTTCACCGCCGGTCATGGCTGCAACCACACCACCTTGCGAATGACCGGCCAAAGCAATGCGGTTGACGTAATCCAAGTGCTCCACATATTCTAAAACGTGTTTCGTGTCGACTATCTCGTTGGGCACGGTCATCTGCTCAAAGAGTCCGTCACTGCGCCCATGTCCGTTGAAGTCGAAGCGGATGGAGCCCACCCCCTGCCTCTCCAGACTGTCGGCCAGTGTCCGAAGTAGCAGTTCGTCTTTATTGCCGGTGAAGCCATGGCAGATAATCACCATCGGAATCTTGTGCCCGGGTTGCGTCTCGGGGGTCTGTATCACTGCATCTAAGCGGCCGTGGTCGCCGCAGATCATCACTTTCTCCTGTCGTGCTTGGGCCACAAGCCCCAGTATCATCAGGGCGGCTAAAGCCATAGCGTGTAGTCTTTTCATCCTCGTTGAAGTTTGGTTAATCTGTCCGCAAAGTTACTAAAAACTTCCGTCCGGTGGTGTGGTGTCTCATCTTTTTTCTACCTTTGCATCAGGTAGACTGTCCCCGGCAATAGGAAAGCGGATATTCTGTATCCTTGCAGGCCCGGTCTTTACAGGAACATTTATGGATGCCCAACGCAAGATAATACATGTAGACATGGATGCCTTCTTTGCTTCGGTGGAGCAGAGAGACCATCCCGAACTGCGCGGAAAGCCCATCGCCGTGGGCCACGACGGTGCGCGCGGTGTGGTGTCTACGGCCAGTTATGAGGCCCGGAGATTTGGCGTGCATTCGGCCCAACCCATGGTGACGGCCAAGCGGCGTTGTCCGGAGCTTATCGTGGTGGATGGGAATTATCGGAAATATAAAGAGGTGTCGGGGCAGATACATGCCATCTTCCGCGATTATACCGACCTCATCGAACCGCTTTCCATTGATGAGGCTTTTCTTGATGTCACGGTCAACAAACGGGGAATGGACATGGCGGTGGATGTAGCCCTCGAAATCAAGCGGCGCATTCGCAATGAGTTGCAGCTCACGGCTTCGGCCGGCGTGTCTTACAACAAGTTTCTGGCCAAGATAGCTTCCGACATGAGGAAGCCCGACGGCCTTTGCACCATTCACCCCGATAAGGCCTTGGACTTCGTGGCTGCTCTTCCGATAGAGAAGTTTTGGGGCGTCGGGCCAAAGACGGCGGAGCGGATGCACAGGATGGGCATCTTCCATGGGGCTGATTTGCGGGTCTGTTCGCTTCACCATCTCACCGAGGTGTTTGGCAAGGCCGGCCCGGTGTTCTACGATTTTGCCCGTGGCATCGATCACCGACCGGTCATCACGGAGCGCATCCGCAAGTCGGTGGGTTGCGAACACACCTTTCTTGAAGATCTCTCGGGACGCTCGGCGGTCATCATCGAACTTTACCACACGGTGCTGGAACTGGTTGAGCGGGTGGCGAAAGACCAGTTTGAGGGGCACACGCTCACTCTCAAAGTGAAATACAACGACTTTACGCAAATCACGCGGAGCATCACTGTGGGTCGCATTCTACAATCGAAAGACGACATTCTGCCCTTGGCCAAACAACTGCTCCGACAAGTAGACTACAGCCCCCGGCATCCCATCCGTCTCCTCGGCCTTTCGGTGTCCAATCCCCGGGGTGGGAGCGATGACACGACGGGCCGGCCGGAGTGGATAGAATTGGAATTAGAGTTTCTGGAGGACGACTGAACGGAGAAAGTATTCGTGTACCCTCGTGTCATCGTTGAGTTCGGGATGGAAAGCCGTGACAAGTTGTCTGTCCTGCCGGGCTGCCACGATATGTCCGTCTACTTCGGCAAGCACTTCAACCCCGTCGTCTACCTTTTTTATATAAGGAGCACGAATGAAGGTCATGGGGATCTCGCCGACAATGCCCTTAAAGGGTGCTTTGATGTGGAAACTGCCCAACTGCCGACCGTAGGCATTGCGGCACACGAGGGTGTCCATCGTCGCAATGCGTTCCGACTGCTCCCCCTCCACTTCTTTGGAGAGCAGTATCAGGCCGGCACAAGTGCCGAAAACAGGCAACCCCTCGGTGATGGCTTGCCGGATAGGTATAAGCAATCGGAGGTCGTGCAGCAGCTTGCGCATGGTTGTCGACTCCCCTCCGGGAATGACGAGACCGTCTTTCGCCTTGTCCCAATCGCTCAGTTGGCGAATCTCAAAGACTTCTGCCCCCAGTCGTCGAAGCATATTCTCATGCTCAATGAATGCACCCTGCAAAGCCAGTACAGCTATGCGGGGCGCATTGTTTTCTGTCATGCCGTTGTCGGGAGAAGTCTGTTTATGTTCTGTAACAATCATTGTAAGGGTAAAGAGATAAAAATGTAAAAAGGTAAAGCAGGTGTAAAGAGGGGTGAAAACATGGAAAGGTAAAGGGCTCCGGATGGGTGTTCATGAGTATGTTCCTTCTTTTGTGATAATACACCCTTCGGGGGGGGCGGGCATAAAGTACTGCCCCTACAGCAGAACAAAGTTCTCATTAACACCCACCACCTAACACCTATCACCTTCTTCCTTTCCTACTTCCCCCTCTCGGCCATGAGCAGCTGTATCTCCTGCTCGTTGATGCCTACCATCGCCTCGCCGAGATCCTCACTCAGTTCGGCCAGCTTTTTCGGGTCGTTGTAGTTGGTTACAGCCTGTACGATGGCGGCAGCCCGCTTGGCAGGGTCTCCGCTCTTGAAGATACCCGAACCCACGAACACACCCTCGGCACCGAGTTGCATCATCAGGGCGGCATCGGCCGGTGTGGCTACACCTCCGGCAGCGAAGTTCACCACCGGCAACTTACCGTTTTCATGCACGAACTTCACCAAGTCGTAGGGCACCTGCAACTGCTTGGCCACCTCGAACAATTCGTCTTCGGCCGTAGCCACCACGCGGCGTATCTCGCTCTGCATCTGTCGAATATGGCTCACGGCCTGTACCACGTCACCCGTTCCGGGTTCGCCTTTCGTGCGAATCATCGTTGCCCCCTCGGCTATGCGGCGCAGGGCCTCGCCCAGATTGCGTGCTCCACACACGAAAGGCACGTCGAAACGTGTCTTGTCGATATGGTAGACGTCATCGGCCGGTGAAAGCACCTCGCTTTCGTCGATGTAGTCTATCTCGATGGCTTGCAGGATCTGTGCTTCGGCAATGTGTCCGATGCGGCATTTGGCCATCACGGGGATAGACACAGCGGCTTGTATGCCCTTGATCATCTTCGGATCACTCATGCGCGACACGCCACCTGCCGCACGGATGTCTGCCGGAATGCGTTCCAAAGCCATCACGGCACAGGCTCCGGCAGCTTCGGCTATCTTGGCCTGCTCGGGGGTTGTCACGTCCATAATCACGCCACCTTTCAGCATCTGGGCCAGGTTGCGGTTGAGTTCTTGTCTGTTGTTCATTGTTGCTTATTTTGTTTGTCTTTTATCTTTAATTCCTGATTTCTCACTTCTCGCTCCTCCTCCATTCACTCGGCGACCGTCCTTTCATCTTCTTGAAAAACTTGCTCAAATGCGCCTGCGACGAGAATCCGAGCGTGTAGGCTATCTCCTGCACCGTCTTGTCTGTGGTCTTGAGCTGCCGGCCTATTTCCTCAGAGAGGTATTCGTCGATAATCTGTTTGGGCGTCTGACCGCTGATGCGTTTGGTCACCTGCGCCAGATAGCGGGCACTCACGTTCAGGCAGTCGGCGAAGAAATGCACATCGCTGTTGGTGTGGTAGTGGCGGGCCACCTTGTCAAGGAAATCGTTGTAGAGTTCGCTGCTTCGTCCGGCAAGATTGTCGGCCCTCATCACCTGTTGGCCCACAAATGTGCGAGCCTTGTCGATAGCCTCCTCCTTCGTGCATCCCTGACAGAGGAAGACCGCTATGGCCGATGCCAGCGAGTTGTTCTGTCCGTGGAGTAGCGACTTTTCGTCGTCGAGGAGCAGCACCTCCTCGCAGCCGTAGGCCTTCAGTTGCTCTATGGCAAGGTGGGCATCGTCGGCATTGCATATTTCGCGATGTGTGATGGCCGCGGCGTCTTGTTTCTTCACCACCACCACCGAACAGAGTGGCAACAGCCGGTTTTTCACCTGCGCTATCACGTCCTCATCCATCAGCGTGTCGCCCCGGCTTGAACTCACCACCGGGTCGTAGACCATATACTGCGGGTGATATTTCCCCAGCACGTCGGCAATGGCTCCCAATACGGCCACATTTCTGATCATGCCTATCTTCACCACCTGCGGTTCCACATCGTTGACGATGGCCTCAATCTGTGCGCCCACCACCTGTGCCGGCAAGTCGAATATCTGCTGTATGCCGAGCGTGTTCTGTATGGTGATGGAGGTGATGGCCGACACGGCCCGTCCGCCCAGTGCCGTCATCGTCTTGATGTCGGCCTGCACTCCGGATTCTCCTGTACCGTCAGAACCCGTGATGGTCAGTATGGGTTGATTGCACTTTGTTACCATTTCGGTTGCAAAGAAACACTTTTTTTCCGAGATGATGAAATTATGTTCGCTTTTCGACAAATAAAACGAGCGTTTGTATAAAAAACATCTTTTACTGTACTCCTTGACTTGAAGCTTTGAAAGAGCGATAGAAGAAAACAACGGGTAGCAACATACACATCATCGAAAGGGCTCTCAGAGCATTTACAGCCATTGTGCTGTGTGGTAGCACGAATCCGCTTTGCTTCAAAACACCTATGATGGTGGAGACCAGCAACACGTAGCCTGCTACTCTTATTCTGCCTTCGTGTTTTCGGATGAGTAGGACCGACAGCCAGACGATTCCTGCAAAACTAATCGTGCTGCAAACTATTGATAGCAGTACACTTATATCGTTCAGAGAAAAAAGGTTTGTTGTCGATGCGATTCCCTTAGAAACATTATTCCAAGACAGTTCAATGAAATATCCTTCCACTACGCTTATCGTCTTTGCCACGATGATAGCGACACATGCCCATTGGGCACTACTTCTTGATTTTCGTAGCTGCTTCCTGATTTCATGATAGAAGTAGCACTCTGAAATCAAAATAACGGCGACGAGCAGATCATGCCATAATGCCGATTTGAGCAAAGGATAAACAGACATCAGCAGAACATGGTCAGTACCTTTATTTAAAAGGATGTTTTGCAGGAATTGGAAATAGAATGTCACTGCAATAATAAGTATCAAGCTGATTCCCATCCACTTTCGCGTGTTGCTTGTAACAAGAAACTGATTCATAGGTATATCTTAATATTCTACATTCAAACACTTTGCGCCCGTAGGCTATTCTTCCTCAAAATCGGTCGAATCACCTTTGTCCCAGAAATGATTCTCGCCAGTGCCAATTATTCAGCCAAAGATACTAACTTGTATTTTTCCGCAATTTCCTGTCATGCTGTCATTTTCTCTTGCAATGCAAAGATAATCAGTGTCTTACGGATGATGGGAAATCGGGGAAATGACAGCAAATTGCTGTCACTGCATGGCCGGTTTGCTGTCATTGCCGTTCTCTTTTTTCAGCTTTCGGTAGAGGCCCCAAAAGGCGGGAATGAGGAAAAGGTCGGCCATGAGCCAGGCCACCGGATCGCCGAAACACACGCCGAGGAAGCCGAAAGCCGGCACGAGCCACAGGCTCACTCCGCAGCGGGCTATCATCTCCATCACGCCCGAGAGCATCGAGAGATTGCTGTAGCCGAGACCCTGTATGCTGTAACGGAGAATCACCAAAATGCCGAGGGCGGGGTAGAAGTAGTTGTTGAGCCGCATGAACATGGCCGCATTGCTGACCACCTCCTGCTCGCCCGACTTGACGAAGAGCATCATCATCTCGTCGGCAAAGGGATAGATGACGAGCACGGTGAGCACGAAGTAGACCAGCATGATTTTCATGGCCGAGCGCACCCCCACTGAGACGCGCGGCAGCGCATGGGCCCCGATGTTCTGTCCGCAGTAGGTGGCCATGGCCACGCCGATGTTTTCGAGCACGCAGGTGAAGAGATACTTGATGCGGAGCGAAGCCGTGAAGGCGGCCACATAGACGGTGCCCAGCGCGTTGTTGGCACTCTGGAGCATGATGATGCCGATGCCGGTAATGGAAAATTGTAGGCCCATAGGCACCCCGTTGTTGAGCAGGATGCTGATGCGCTTGTTGTCGTAACGCCGTTCGGAGCCTTTGGGGATGAGGATGTCGAGATGCCGCCGGATGTAGGTGTGGCAGAGCACCACCGAGAAGGCCTGCGAGAGCAGGGTGGCTATGCCGGCCCCCTCCACGCCCATGCCCATGATGAGGATGAGGAGCACGTCGAGCAGGATGTTGACCGCCGATGAGGCGATGAGAAAATAGAACGGCTGCTTGGAGTTGCCGAGGGCCCGGATTTGTCCTGAGAGCAGGTTGTAGCCGATGGTGAAGGGGATGGCGAGAAACTGGAGCAACAGAAACACGTAGGCATCGTGGAAGATGTCGGCCGGCGTGTTGACGAGCCGGAGGATGCGCTCGCAGAACAGGCAGGAGAGCAGCGTGATGACGATGGCGAAGACCACGGCTATGCGGATGGCGTTGCTCACGTAGGTGCGCATCTTGGAATAGTCTCTTGCCCCGAAGGCCTGGGCCACGGGGATGGCAAAGCCGGCGCACGAACCGTTGCAGAAGCCCATGATGAGAAACATGATCGACGAACTGGCTCCCACAGCGGCCAGTGCCCCCACGCCTATCCACCGCCCCACGATGGCGGCATCGATGATGAGATACATCTGCTGGAGGATGTAGCCGAGTATCAGCGGGAGCGAAAACTTCAATATGTCTCGGGTGGGCGAACCCACGGTCATGTCGTTGGTGTTGGACATCTTCTAAAAGGTAAAAGGGTTAAGAAAAGGAGAGGGAGAGGATGGAACGGAGATGGGGGACAATCGCGGGGAGAGTCGTGCGAAGGCCTTGCACCGGCTGTGCAGAAGCCTTGCGCCGATGGTGCAACAGTCGGGCGCGGGGCGTTCGGCAGCTTTGCACCATGCCCGCGGCAGGCAGCCGATGGGGCTATTTCTGCTCCCCGGTGCGCCCGAGCGGGCCCACTGTGCTTGTCAGCGCAGCCTCCTTGCGTATCTCTTCCATCTTTCTGCGGCGGTCGAGGGAGTATTCGCTGCCGTGGGTTTCCACGTAGTCGAACAGGCTGTAGGCCTTGTCGAGCAGCACCTGGCGCAGCGGATTCTGCTTGTAGGAGCCCTCGGTGTAGAGCAGTTCGGCCAACATGCCGAGCCGGTCAAGCCGCTCGTCGGGGCTCCATTGCTCGTCGGCATAAGTCAAAGTTTCTTCCAGCGCGAGGTGGCGCAGCACTCCTCGGTCGCCCACATACTGCCGGTAGAGGTCTTCCATCTCTTTGTCGCGCTGTTCCTCGCCCTCGTTTTTCTCCAGAAAGCGGGCCACTGCGGCCATAAACTCCTGAAGGATTCTCAGGAAATAGTCTCTTTGTAACATGGTGTCTATTCGTTTTTTATCTTTTCTATATATTCCCACAGTTTCTTGTAGAACGGGTGCCGGCCCAGCGTGGAGACATCGCCGAGGATGATGAGCTTCATCCTTGCGCGGGTGATGGCCACGTTCATGCGCCGCAGGTCGCGCAGAAATCCGATTTGCCCCTCGTCATTGGAGCGCACGAGCGAGATGAGGATGATGTCGCGCTCCTGCCCCTGAAAGCCGTCAACGGTGTTCACTGTGATGCACTGCCGGTAGGGTTTGAAAAACTCCCGCTTGCGGATGAGCTGCCGCAGATACTGCACCTGCGCCCTGTAGGGTGAGATGATGCCCACGTCGATGCGCTCGTCGAGTATGCGTCGCTTGCCTATCTTGGTGAAATATTCTTCGAGCGTGCCCAGCGTGAGTTCGGCCTCGCCCTTGTTGATGCGGCCGAAGGAGGAGGAAACGAAGGATTCGCCGGCAGCCTCACCCTCTTCCTCCGAAGAGGGTGAGGGAGTGAGGCTGTTCGTCTTCCACTCCATCGGATGGTCGTAATCCAATATTCCCCGATGCCTGATTTGCGGGGCACTCACCACTTCGCCGTGATAGAACCAGTCGCTCGAGAAGCGCATGATCTGTTCGTTCATGCGATACTGCACCTTCAGCAGCGTCACCACCTCGGGCTTGTTCTCCACGATGCGCTCCATGAGTGTCTTGCCCAAACCGGCACGCAGGGCCGCAATACTCTTCACCGTGGGTGGCAACTGGCAGTGATCGCCGGCCAACACCACGCGCGAAGCCTTGCGAATGGGAATCCAACAGGCCGCTTCGAGTGCCTGGGCCGCCTCGTCGATGAAGAGTGTGGCATACTTCTGCCCGTCCAACAGGCGATGGGCAGAGCCCACGAGCGTGGAAGCGATGACGCGTGCCTCACCGAAAAGTTCGCTGTTGATGCGTATTTCGATCTCTGCTGCTCTCGATTTCAACCGCTCCAACTTCTGATGGTAGTCTCCCGAGCCACGCCGGCGTCGGCTGCGGAGTTCGCGTATGGTCTTGCGTATGGCCCACAGTTGCGGATAGTCGGGATGGCTCTCGAAGCGCCGCTCGTAGGTGAAAGAGAGCATCTTGTCGTTCACGCGCGACGGATTGCCTATGCGCAGCACGTTGATGCCGCGGTCGGTGAGCTTTTCGCAAATCCAGTCTACGGCCATGTTGCTCTGCGCGCACACCATCACCTGACTCTCACGCATCAGCGTCTCGTTGATGGCCTCCACGAGCGTGGTGGTCTTTCCCGTGCCCGGAGGCCCGTGTACAATGGCCACGTCCTTGGCCCGCATCACCTCGTTGACGGCCTGCTCCTGCGTGGGGTTGAGCCACGGGAAGCGCGTCGGGACAAAAGTGAAACGGGCGGCCTTCTGCGATGAGTAGAAAAGGTCGCGCAGATAGGCCAGCCGATTGTTCTTGGCATGGATGACGCGGTCAAGCGCGTCGAACATCGTCTTGTAGCTCGTCTCGTCGAAAGAGAGCTGCACCCCGAGTTCTTCGCCCACAGCCTGCAAGTCTGCCAGCGGAGCCGAGTCGGACACGGTGACCACCATGCGGTCGCCGTCCACGTAAGACACCGTGCCCGTGAAGTTGAAATAATGCAGCTTGTCGTCACCCTTTTCCGAGCGGAAGAACATCACCGGACGGCCGAACTCAAAGTTGTGTTCGATGTCCTGGTCCTGCAAGCGGAACACTTCGAGCGTCAGTTGGTTGAGCGAGTTGTAGAAACTCTTGCCCACACGCAGCGGAAACCACGCGTCGCCACGCTTCACTTTCCGCGCCATGCCCATGCTTTCGGTCTGTTTGCGGAAGGTTTCCTTCTCGGTGTAATACTCCAGTTGGAGCAAGGCCCGCTGTCGTTGTAGTGCCTGTATCGGTGATTCCATGATGCAAAGTTAGCCAAAAATCCCCGATAAGGCCGCCTCTGCACCATAACTTTTGCGTGTTCCCTCGATTTAACAGAGTTTAACCGCCGGCGGGGCACAAATGTTACCTGCCCGTTGCGCCCGTCATTTGTAACTTTGCAACGGAAATAGGAGAAAGGGCCGCGAGGCCTATTGCACATTATATAAAAACATGATGAAGACATGGATACATCAAGATTGAATTTTCAAGATTGGCCGTTGGATTTGCTGGTTGACTACGCTTTGAAGGTACACCATCGCACTATCCGCCGCGAAGGGCCTGCAACATTGGCTTTGGTCGAGAAGGTGGTCGGTGAAAACGAAGTGATGCCCGAGGTGAGAGAACTCTTTGCCGGGTCGCTTGAAGCTCTCGAAAGCCATCTGATGAAGGAAGAGAACGTGCTCTTCCCTTTTCTCTACGAACTCTACAAGGCTGACGAGGACGGCCTGAAAATCGAACAGATGCACTGTGGGACCATCGGCAACCCCATCCGTGTGATGATGATGGAACATGGCGACGAACTTGCCCGCCACGAGCGCATCGCCGCTCTCACCAACCACTACACCGCCCCTGCCGATGCCTCTGCCGACTATCGTACGCTCTTGGCCTGTCTCGAAGAGTTTATGGAAGCCTTGAAAGAGCATATCCATGTGGAGAATGATATCATCTTCCCGGGATTCTTGGAGGTGGAGCAGCGTGTGGTGACACACGGCTACCGATTCTGATAAACCTGAAACGGGGATAAGTTTGATGTAGCCCGACCTTAGATCGTTACAGTTCAGCCTCCAAAAGTCAAGTAACTCGTTTGCTCGCCTACTTGTCACCCCGCCATCTCCCCTTCCCATTGTAAAGATACGACAAATCTGTCGGACAGTAAAATGTTTTTGCGATGGTTCTACCTGTAATTTTACACGCATCCGATGGCTTTCTCCGGAAAAAGCCGTAACTTCGCGACATGGAAGAAACGATCAGGCTCACCGGCGTGGACATAGGCTATCGCGACCGGCGGGAGACGAAGACGGTGGCCCGCGGGCTGTCGGCTGTGTTGCAAAGCGGCGAAATGACGTGCCTCTTGGGGGCCAACGGGGTGGGCAAATCCACGCTGTTGCGCACCCTCTCTGCCTTTCAGCCCCCCCTTGCCGGTGAGGTGGCACTGTTTGGAAAGTCACTCGCGCGTTATAGTCAAAAGGAGTTGGCCAAGACTATCGGGGTGGTGCTCACCGTCAAACCCGATGTGCAAAATATGACTGCGCACGAACTCGTGGGCATCGGCCGTTCGCCCTACACGGGTTTCTGGGGCACCCTCTCGCCCGCCGATGAGGCCGTCGTGGCCGACGCTTTGGCAATGGTGGGCATCAGCCGGTTGGGCGAAAGGACGATTCACACCCTCTCCGACGGTGAGCGACAAAAGGTGATGATAGCCAAGGCGTTGGCCCAGCAGACCCCTGTCATCTTTTTGGACGAGCCCACGGCCTTTCTCGACTTCCCGAGCAAGGTGGAGATGATGCAGCTGTTGCGGCGTTTGGCCCACGAGATGGACAAGACGGTGTTTCTCTCCACCCACGATTTGGAGCTGGCCCTGCAGCTCGCCGACCGCCTCTGGCTCATGGAACCCGACAACCGTTTGAGCATCGGCACTCCCGCTGAACTGGCTGCCGCAGGAGCCTTGAGCCGCTACGTGGAGCGCAAGGGCATCGTGCTTGACAGAGCCTCGCTCACCATCCATGTCGGGAGGCGCGAGTCTGAGGGCTCCTCTGTGGTGTAAAACTATTTGTTCGTTTTCGGCCTCTCTGTTTGCGATATTTGTGCCGAACGCCCCATTCGTTGCAAATACGCGAGTTTTGGCGATACTTTTAAAATGCTGAAAATCAGTCGTTTGAATTTTCTTGACGCATGACGGAGGCCGGAAACGGCCCTGAAATGGCCCAAACGGGCTTGCAAAAGGGGCACCGTTGCACGGCAGTTGAGCCCCTTTGAGCTTTCAACTGTGGCTCTTTTGCAAATTCGAAGAGCCCGAATGAGAATGTCAGTGGACTTTTCGGGTGATTTAAAACCGATTCTCCGTTCTGATTGGAGAATTTTGGTGGAGGTGTTTTTGTTGATATTCTTCGTAGTTACAAAAGCATCTTTAAGCTATAAATGCAAAGAGGATGTGTCGTGAAACACACCCTCTTAATTGATGGTCGGGATGAGGCGAGTTGCACTTTCAGGTAAAGAGATTGTAATTCACTGATAATCAATAGGGCATTT
>ENA-OWYX01000024-OWYX01000024.1-human-gut-metagenome-genome-assembly--contig:-NODE-24-length-104491-cov-48.7878_pt1 | contig 104491 bp, 56 predicted proteins | sample MGYA00249758_ERZ652102 | MGnify/ENA primary metagenome ERZ652102 (study PRJEB26925, sample SAMN05827107) | human gut metagenome | biome: ENVO:2100002; feature: ENVO:00000062; material: ENVO:00002003... | reverse complement strand
TAATTCTGATATGTCAAGGCTGTCAACTATATGACTAAGAAGTCGTACAGGATGGTTTTCTGGTATTCTTTCACCTAGATTTTGAGGAAAAAGAACAATTTCGCCTTGATTGTAATTTTTAAATTGTATCTTTGCCATGAATTGAAATTTTACCCTAAAGATACAAAAAATTAGGGACATGACAAAGCCCGAGCTTGTGAAAGTTCGGGCTTTAATTGTTAAAAAGAGAATGTGTCACTTTTGACACACCCTCGCGGTCGGCCTGCAGTCCGCCAAGTTTGAGGTTTTTCTGTTGCGAGGAACCAATGCTCGTCACATTGTTGTCTTTGATGAAGAGGGGTGTCACTTCGATGAGCCGGGCATCTTTCTTCTTGTTGCGGCCTATCACCTTGAATGCGGCCACAATGGGGTCGGTGGTCGAAGCTTTCAGTGTTTGGGCTATCCGGTCTTTGTCGGAGGCTATCTGTGTGAGCACGTATGCACGCAGCAGCAGGGTTTTCTCATCGCGCAGTTCCCAGTAGAGTGCTTCCTCGTTGATCTCTTCGCCGGCAAACTTACCGAAGTCTTGGGGCACGGAATTGAAGCGCGTCACGGCCAGCATCATACGGTCGAGCAACGTATCGGGCACTTCAAAATACCATTTGTCCTCGATGTGGCGCACGGTGAACAGACCTTTCTGCACCGAACCGCCCTTCTTGATGAGCTCTTCGTAGGCCGGCAATTTCTTTTTCTTCTCGTCTTTCAGGCTACCTTTCTTGTCTTTGGGGCCGTGCGGGTGGTCTTTTTGCTCCTGCCGTGTGGTGTCGTTGTCTTGTGGAAGATAGCCGACAGCCCCGGCCGTGCTTGCACTCAATGCCAGCATCAAGATGCCGGCGGTCAGTTTTCTGTTGATTATCATTGTGTTGTATTCGCTGATTAAAAATGCAAAGATAGGAAAAAAGGATGTAATCTGTGCAGGAAACTGATTTATTAATGGGAAATATTAGGAGACTATGGTTAGGAGTTAAAGGGAGTTAAGGAGTTAAAGGGAGTTAAGACAACAGTGAAAAGGAGAAAGGAGGAGTCAAAGGGAAATCAGGAGGCTGCTTCCTCTTATCCATCAACAGACTCAAGGAATAAGGCTGTTGTCTTAACTCCCTTTAACTCCTTAACTCCCTTTAACTCCTAAAACATCTCCCTTTAACTCCTAAAATATCTCCCTTTAACTCCTAATTATTCCCTCACAACTTCACAGCGAGTCCTGCCACAATCCACGTACCGGGCTGTGGCACATTGCCCACATCTACATAGTTGCGGTGGAACAGGTTGTTGCCCTCCACATAGGCTGTCCATGCAGCTTGCGTCCAAGTGAGCTTGGCATCAAGCACACCGTAGGATCCGTAGCGGTGGACAGCTCCGGAAAGGTCGGTGTAACTGCCCATGCGATGCTGAAAACGATAATTGGCAGCGAGGTCTAAATGGCTCCACAGATGGAAGCGCGCATCGGCCACAAACTTGTTTTTGAGGTATTCCAGCGCGTAGAGACTGCGGATGCCGGCATGTTCCTCCTCGCTCTGGTTGATGTAGCAATAGCTCATGCCGAGACTCTTCAGCACCCGCTGGGCCGGCAACAGTCTGTCGAAATCGAAACGGAGAGCGGCCTCGAAGCCCGTGGCGTTGATGGCCCCGAAGTTGACCGACTTCCACAGAAGACTGCCGTCGGCATCGGTGGTGCCGTCACTGATCCAGTCGATGAGATTCTTGTGGTGGTTGTGAAACACGCTCGCACTGCCGCTGATGCCCCGCCCGGCGTTGTACTTCAATCCGCCTTCCACGGCCGAAAGTTCTTCGGGCTTGAGGTTGGGGTCGGCCTTGTGACCGCCCTTGCTGTAATACAACTCCGTGACCGAAGGCATACGGAGCGACGAGTTGTAGGAGGCATAGACCTTCCAACCGCCTCCGAGAAGATAGCTCGCATCGATGCCGGGATAGACGCGCATGTTCATCGCCGCCCAACTGTTCTTCACGGCCACGATGCCGGCCGAGAGGGTGAAGCGCCGGAGCAGAATGTTGTGCTCGGCGACAAACTGCACATTGGTGCGGTTGACACCCTTCTTGTAATACAGGTCGGTGCCGCTGATGTGCCGCGGTGTGGGGAGCGTTTCGCCGAGATTGGTGCTCACGAGGTCTTCGTTGCGCAGTTCGGCCCCGAAGGCTGTGCGCCCGAGAGCCCAGTCGAAATAGGCGTTGAGGTTCACACCGAAGACATCGGTGCGGTGATAGTTGAAGGGATACTTGTCGGGGCGGTCGCGGAAGAGTTCGAAGCGGTCGTAGTTGTGGTTCCAGTAGATGGCGGGGCGGAAGTGGACGGCCCCTTTCCGGGTCTCTGCCTGCAAGGCCGTGTAGGTCTTGAAGGTGTGTTCGAACTGGTCGTCCCACTTGGGACCGTAGAATGTGCTCGACCCGAAGTTTTTTGCCGAGAGACCGGCATGCCAGCGCAGGGCGACGGCCTCGTCGGCGTAGCGGCCTTCATAGAAGGCCTTGCCGCCGCTGTAGTCGGTGTTCAGCCGGCCGGCCTTGTTGCGCGTGTAGCCGTCGCTGCGGGTATAGCTGCCCGAGAGCCTGCTGCTCCACGGGCCGCAGACATAGCTGCCGCCTGCCCCGACCGAAAGATAGCCGAAGCTGCCGCCCTCGACATGGGCATTCAAGCCGGTGCGCTGTGGTGTTTTGGTGACAATGTTGATAGCTCCGAGGAGAGATGAAGTTCCATATACACGCGCGGCAGGCCCTTCCAGAACTTCGATGCGTTCGATGTCGCTGATGTCTACAGGATAATCGAAAGCGTTGTGGCCTGTCTGCGGATCACAAAGGTTGATGCCGTTGAGCAGCACGGTGATTTGTTCATGGTTGCCTCCGCGTACGCTTACGTCGGTCTGCGCGCCTATCGGCCCTCGCTGGCGCACATCGACGCCCACGGCATACTTCAACAAATCGTTTACACTTTGCACCGATGCCGCCTGAATGTCTTCCCGGCTCAGTACAGTTACCATTCTCGCTTGCTGACTGCGTGTCAGCGGCGCCCTCGTCCCGGTCACGCTGACCTCGTCGAGTGTCTCCCTGTAGCTGATGGCGGAGTCGGAGGTCACCTTGTCCACGTCGACGCTCACGCCTTCGGCCTTGGCATAGGTCAGCGTGGCAATGCTCAACGTACCGATGATCACCTCCCTGCCCAAGCATGAGAAGAGAGCGTAGCCCTTGTTCGAGAAGTGTTTGAACTTGAAGCTACTGCGCTTGTTGAAAATTGTTTTGTACATAAAGTTGTTTAAAAATCGCGCTTTGCACTATCGCAAAACGCCTGCAAAGGTACGATATTTTTCGGAACTGTCTATATTTGACAAGAAAAACAAATATATGTAAACGGAAGTTAAGGAGGATGTGCCCTCGCAAGAGATGGGACAGCGGCAAATAATATCAACAAAAACACCTCCGCAAAAATTCTCCAACCAGAACGGCAAGCCGGCTTCAATCCACCGGAAAAGCCCCCTGTTCTTCTCATCCGGACTCTTCGAGCTTGCAAAAGAGCCACATTTGAGAGCCGGAAGAGCCATAGTTGGCGTGCAACTGTGGCCCTTTTGCAAGCCCGGTTGGGCCCTTTCAGACCAGTTTTCGGGCCCAATTACGCGTCAATAAAATTCAAACCACTGATAGTCAACGCTTTAAAAGCATCGCCAAAAATCGCGCATTTGCGACAAACGGGGCGTTCGTCGCGAATATCGCAATATGAGAGACCGAAAATGAATAAATAGTTTAACAATTATACTCCGGGCCTTCCCTGCCAAACATCGGCTCATGCCATTTTTACAAAAGGGAAAAAATAGGGACGAAAGGCAGCACACAAACGGATAGCAATCTTTCGTCCCCATCATCATACATCTGTTATCCCATTCAGTTATCATTCATTATACTGTCTGTAATGTTCTCTTCCGCGTCTTTACGCTCTTAGACTTCGAGTTTGTTATTTTCGTCTTGATATATTTTAATAATGTCTTTATTCCTTTTTTCGGTGCAAAGATACGGAACAAATCGGAATCTACGCTTATCAATATTCTTCAAAATGCCATTCATTTTTCATCAAAACACCGTTATCAATCTGTCATTTTCTATCATCGAAAATATGTAAACTGCTGACAACAAATATTTTACTACTTGTTATAACACAACAAGAAAGATAACAATGTTTGACGAATAATAGCCCACACACCGGCATATCATAGAAAAAAATATGCCCGTTTGTTTGGAAAATCGCACACAGTTTGTTATCTTTGCAGTAAGATAGACAGTGCTCGGCAATTAGAGAGCAAGTTCTCATTGCGACCATTTGCACTATATTTTCATAAAATAGGCTGCACTCGGCAATTAGAAAACAAGTTTTCATTGCACTCGTTTGCACTATCCTTACATAAAAGGACAGCAAACAACTCACAAAAAAGAAAGTGGTCTACCGCTTCAAAAAGACTCAAAGCAAGGGGTATCCCATATTTTTAACTAAACAAGGCTTCAAGATGACCGCCCTGATAACGACTCTTAAAAAACTCATAGCCTTGCCAATAACAGTGCCGGGATTATTGCTCTTGATATTGACCACTCTCTACGCATGTGGAAAGCGGAAGTCCTCATTTACTCCGGAAGAGCGCAGAGCCTCCGACAGCATCGTCAATTCCATTGGCTCGGTCGACTCGCTGAAACAAAGGCAAAAGACGATGGAGAAACGGAATGAAAAGTTGGGAAGCATCGTTGCCCTGCGCGAACTGGGGAGGCGGATGCGCAACCAAAGCCGGTTTGACGAAGCTCTGAAATATCATATCAACGGACTGAAACAGGCCGAAAACATGCACGACACGATCGAAATCGTGCAGGCATTGAACAACATAGGCACTGACTACCGCCGGTTGGGCGTGCTTGATGTGGCGACCGACTACCATTACCGGGCACTGACGATGAGCCAAGAGCACAACGACACATCCTCGCAGGCCCGGAAAAACCGAGTGGTCTCGCTCAACGGACTGGGCAACATCTACCTGACAATGGGCAATCTTGAACGGGCCGACAGTGTGCTGCGCATGGCACTGGCAGGAGAGAAAAAACTGCACAGTGACTTGGGGCAGGCCATCAACTATGCCAACTTGGGCAGCATATTCCGCCAAAAGGGGAAAACGGACTCAGCATGGGTCTACTACCGGCGGGCGATGGTGTTTAACCAAAAAGCCCATTCCGAACTGGGGATGGCTCTCTGCCACACTTACCTCGGCTCACTGTATGAAGATGAACAAGAGTATGAAAATGCCATCGTGGAATACAACATCGCCTACGAATCGATGAAGCAACAGAAAGACGAATGGCACGAACTCGTCACGATGCTCGCCATGGCACGCATACAGGAGAAAATGGGCAATACGGAAATGGCACTATCCATACTCGAAGAGGCCTTGTCCAAGGCCCGGGACATCAAATCAGTGGAATATCAGGCCGAGATATTCGAACTCTATTACTTCATTTACAAAAGAAAAGGCGACTTCAGGCTGGCCTTGTTCTACCACGAGAAGGCTGCAGTGCTGCAAGACAGCGTGATGGACATCAAGAAGGTGAACCAGATTCAAAATATCAGTCTGGGCATTGAGCGCAACAGGCAAATGCAGAAGGTGAACGAAGCCAAGCAGGAATATGAGGCTGAGCGTGCCAGCAAGCGGGTGTTCTTCCTCGTATTTGCACTCATCATCGTGATATTCGTGGCGGGACTGGCACAGATGTACTACATGATGCGTATAAAGACTCGCAACCAACGGGCCATGCAACGATTGAGCAGTATGCGTGAAACGTTTTTCACCAACATCACCCATGAGTTTCGCACACCCCTCACCGTGATACTCGGACTGTGCAGAAACCTCCAACGGACGGCTCCGGATGATCAAACACGCGGCATAGGAAAAACGATCGAGCACCACGGCAACAACTTGCTTACACTCATCAACCAACTGCTGGAAATATCGAAAGTGAAGTCGGTCGTGGGCGAACCCGACTGGCGACACGGCAACCTGACAGCTCATATCGCAACGATCGTAGATGGCTACAGACAATTTGCACACGAAAAACTCATCGAACTGAATTTCATCGCACAAGGACCGATGGAGATGGATTTCGTGCCCGATTATATCAATAAGGTGGTGGGCAACCTGCTATCCAACGCTCTCAAATTCACTCCCGAGCATGGGCGTATAGAAGTGACAGCTAAAGTAGAGAAAGGCCAAGCCGTGATGAGTGTGAGCGACACGGGACCGGGGATGGACGAAGAGAGCACACGACGGCTTTTCGAACCTTTCTTCCAAGTGAATAACGACAGCAAACACCTCGGAACAGGAGTAGGACTGGCACTTGTAAGACAACTCGTGGACTCCATCAACGGCAACATCAGTGTGGAAAGCGTACCGGGAAAAGGTTCGCGCTTTATCGTCACCATGCCGATGAAACATGGCGACGGCAAGTGGAAAACCACCGGAGATGTCTGTCCGCAGAAGGTTGCCGAACCGTATAAAAGTTCTGAACTGAAAGACAGTGACAATACAGATGAAGGGCGCACACGCATACTCATCGTTGAAGACAACCGGGATGTGGCTGCCTATACGGGCAGCCTGCTATCCGACCGTTATGACCTTTTCTATGCCGCCAACGGCAAACTGGGAGTAAAGAAGGCAGAAAGCATCGTGCCGGACCTTATCATCACCGACCTGATGATGCCCGAGATGGACGGTCTGGAACTCTGCCGGCACGTGCGCAAAACGGAACTTATCAGCCACGTGCCTATCATCGTGATCACCGCCAAGACTTCTGAAGCCGACCGCATCAAGGGACTCGAAGCCGGTGCCGATGCCTACCTCGACAAGCCCTTCAACAGCGATGAACTGTGCGTGAGGGTGGAAAAGCTGCTCGAACAGCGCCAACTGTTGCGCGAAAAGTTCCAAAAGGCTCTTATAGAAGGAAAGGAGGAGGATGTTCAGTGCAGCGATGCCGACCAACGGTTCTTGAGCAAAGTGGTGGACAGCGTGTTCACCCTGATGGACCGCAAACAGGTAGACGTACACAACGTGGCATCACAACTCTGCATGAGTCACCAACAACTGTATCGCAAAATCGTATCGCTCACAGGGGTAACACCCGCCACCTACATCATGCAGCTGCGCATGAAACGCGCCCGTCTGCTTCTGGAAAACCATCCCGAGATGAATATCTTTGAGGTGGCCACGAGCTGCGGATTTGACGAGCCCAGCAATTTCACCCGTAATTTCAGAAAGATATATGGTGTGCCGCCCACCCAATATGTGAAACGGGGAGCCCCCGATTGCAGTGCGGAAGAAAACAACGGAAAAGAATAGCCATATAAAAAGATATCACAGGAATATACTAATGGGAAAAAATCGACCGAAAGATGCTGTCTTTCGGCTTTTTCTTTGTAATTTTGTCTGCCGATACTAAGACAAGAAAACGCATGGAACTATTGCTGCACTACTGCTGGAAACACAAGATATTCCCACTATCACCCCTCACCACCACCGACGGACACGCTGTGGAAGTGCTCGATCCGGGGCTGCACAACACCAATGCCGGCCCCGACTTTTTCAATGCAAAAGTCAAAATCAACGACACCGTGTGGGTGGGAAACGTGGAGATTCACGACCGTGCAAGCGACTGGTTTGCCCACGGACACGACCACGACGGGCATTACGACAACGTGGTGCTACATGTGGCGGGAGAGATTGATGCCGATGTGCGCACGAGCAAGGGAGATTTTGTGCCGCAGATGCGCCTCGAAGTTCCGCCACACGTGAAGGCCCACTACAGCGAACTGCTTGCTGCCGACGCCTACCCGCCTTGTCACGCGGTGATACCTTCGCTCACACGACTGATGATGCACTCGTGGATGAGTGCCCTACAGACGGAGCGACTGGAGCTGAAGACCGAGGCCATAAACCGGCGCGTGTCGCAATGTGACGGCGACTGGGAGGCGGCTTACTTCGTGACTATGGCCCGTAACTATGGGTTCGGTATCAACGGAGACGCTTTTGAGCAGTGGGCTCTCAGCATTCCGCTGCACGCTGCCGACCACCATCGGGATGATCTTTTCCAGACGGAAGCCATCTTCATGGGCCAAGCGGGACTGCTCGATCCCGAGACCATTCCTGTCCACTGCCGGCAAGACGCACTGGAGGAAGGCTATTTCAACCGTCTGCGCAGTGAATATGAGTATCTGGCCCACAAGTTTTCGCTTCGCCCCATCGACCCGTCATTGTGGCGATTCCTGCGACTGCGGCCGCAAAACTTTCCGCATGTACGCATATCGCAGTTGGCCAACCTCTACTACAAGCACCGCACAAGGCTCAGACTGTTGCTCGAAGCCGACACGGTGAAGGCTGCCGAGGAAGTGCTCCGCACATCCGTCACACCTTATTGGGAGACGCACTACACCTTCGGTTCGACCAGCACCCACAATGAGAAGAACCTCTCACGGCAATCGCTCAACCTGCTGCTCATCAACACGGCCATACCCATGCTGTTTGCTTACGGCCGCTATAAATCGGACGAAAGACTTTGCAACCGTGCATTCGACTTTCTCGAACAGCTCAAGGCTGAAAACAACCACATCGTCAGAATGTGGCAGCAGTGCGGACTTATCGTGGAAACGGCCGGCGACTCGCAGGCACTCATACAACTGAAAAAGGAATACTGCGACCGCCGTGAGTGCCTGCGATGCCGGATAGGCTACGAATATATGCGCGCTACGCCATAAACAGGGCGCACAACTGACACAACACATACACCAAACAATAACTAAACACATTTTTAATTAGAACAATTATGAGTAAGTACATCTTTGAAAACCGCATGGAAGTGCGTGACTACGAGTGTGACATCCAAGGCATCGTGAACAATGCCAACTATCTGCACTACACGGAACATACGCGCCACCTCTTTCTACAAAGCACGGGACTGAGTTTCGCCGAGATGCATCAGCGCGGCGTTGATGCCGTGGTAGCCCGTATGAGCCTGCAATACAAGACACCGCTACGTTGCGATGACGAGTTTATCTCGCGCCTGTGGATGGAGAAACAGGGACTGCGCTACGTTTTCCATCAAGACATCTTCCGGGCTTCCGATGAGAAAATCTCGTTCCGGGCCACCGTAGAATTGGTGTGTCTCATCAATGGCCGATTGGCCAACAGTGACGAATACGACCGCGCTTTTGCCCCCTACATCGGGGAAAAGTAAAAGCAGGAAAAGGCAGAAATGTAAAAGAACAAAGGGAAAAATATTTCTCATTTTCTTCCCATCCTTTACCTTTCTGCCTTCTCGTGCAACGTTTCCACCACGCTCCTATATTCCCGATTCTCCACCTTTCAATCACAACATAGCCCTTGGATCAACAGGAAATCATCAACACCATCGCCCTGACGCGCATCAACTACTTCACGCTTGCCGGGCTGCTCGAACTCTACCGTTTGCTCGGATCGGCCACGAAAGTGATAACCCACCGCCACAACATTCGTGACATACTGCCCGATGCCGGCGACCGGCTCATCGACTCGCTGGCCCGTCTCGACGAACCGTTGAAACGGGCTGAGGCGGAACTGGCCTACGACCTTGAGCACCACATCCAGCCGCTGACGCTCAACGACCCTCGCTATCCGCAACGCCTGAAGGAGTGTCCCGATGCACCGCTCATACTTTTCTACCTCGGCAACACCGACCTCAACCCTAAGCGGGTGATCAACATCGTGGGAACACGCCACTGCACAGCATACGGACAAGACCTCATACGCCGCTTCGTGACCGACCTGCGGGCACTTTGCCCCGAGGTGCTCATCATAAGCGGGTTGGCCTACGGCGTAGACATCAACGCACACAGGCAGGCTCTGACCAATGGATTCCCTACTGTGGGGGTGCTGGCCCACGGGCTTGATGACCTCTATCCACCACGCCATCGGCAGACGGCCATAGAGATGGTGGGTCACGGAGGTCTTGTTACCGAGTTTCTCACCCAGACCAACGCCGACAAAGTGAACTTCGTGCGGCGCAACCGCATTGTGGCAGGCATGTCGGATGCCTGCGTCCTCGTGGAGAGTGCAGTCCGTGGCGGCGGCCTCATCACCACCGGCATCTCACAAAGCTACGGCCGCGACGTGTTCGCCTTTCCCGGAGCGGTGGGTGCCCCCTACTCTGCAGGCTGCAACAACCTTATCCGCGACAATGGTGCAGCCCTCATCACATCGGCCGAAGACTTCGTTAAGGCGATGGGATGGCAGACTGATGCCGCCATTCAAAAGGCCCATCGCAAAGGCATCGAACGCCAGCTATTCCCCTCTCTCTCGCCAGAGGAACAAGCGGTGGTAGATGTATTGCAATGCAATAACGACCTGCAAATCAACATGCTCAGTGTACAGTCGGGGCTAACTATCAGTCGACTGACTGCCCTTCTCTTCCAATTAGAAATGAAAGGCGTGATAAAGCCTTTAGCCGGCGGAATGTATCATCTGCTGATGTAAGGAATCGGGTAGGTATAAAACACTCTTCAAAACACAAACATTCTTTTTCCAACCCAAGCCCGTTTACTCCCTTCGGTCTTTCACAGAAGGGTCGGGGGTGAGATTTTTCAATATCCCCATCAACTCCTCCACCGTCGTAGCCCGTAGCATGGCAATACGCGTCTGTCGGAAATTGGGAATACCTTTGAATATCGGACTGGCCGCCAAGTGGCGGCGTGTGTGCAGAATGCCCCGATATTCGCCAATGCGCTCCACATTGATGCGCAGTTGTTCCTCAAGCACTCCTATTTTTTCTTCATACGTCAGCGGCTGCTCCGAGAACAGCCACGGCTGTCCGAATGTCGCCCGTCCGATCATCACGGCATCCACTCCATAGCGGTCGAACGCCTCGTGGGCCTCGGCGATGGAGCCAATATCACCATTGCCGATGATCGGAATATGGATGCGCGGATTGTTTTTCACCTCGCCTATGAGCGACCAGTCGGCTTCTCCCGTGTACATCTGACTGCGTGTGCGCCCATGAATGGTGAGTGCTTGGATGCCGCAGTCTTGCAGTTGTTCGGCCAGTTCGGAGATGATGAGATTGTTGCTGTCCCAACCCAGCCGGGTCTTCACCGTCACGGGCACCTTCACCGCCTTTACCACTTCGCGCGTAATGTCAAGCATCAGCGGAACGTTTTTCAGCATTCCGGCTCCGGCCCCTTTCCCGGCCACTTTCTTCACCGGGCAACCGAAATTGATATCTATGACATCCGGACGCGCCTGTTCCACAATACGGGCAGCCTCTACCATATCTTCCACCGTGCGCCCGTATATCTGTATGCCCACGGGCCGCTCCTCATCGCTGATGGTGAGCTTCGACACCGTCGACTTGATGGAACGCACGAGTGCCTCTGCCGACACAAATTCCGTGTACACCATTGCCGCCCCGAAACGCTTGCAAAGCATCCGGAAACCGATATCCGTCACATCTTCCATCGGAGCGAGGAACAACGGACGGGAGCCAAATTCTATATTGCCTATCTTCATTTGGCTGCAAAATTACAAAGAAAAAAGGAATTTTTAAAGATTCAAAAGGGAATCTAAAAGTTTAAAAGGAAAAAATATCTGATAACTGTATCGGTCAAGAAAAGGTTTATGCTCTATGTATATTCCTTTCTTTGACCGATACAGCTATTCTTGTTTTCAAGAGCCTTTAGCCGTAGCGTATAATCCGATGCAGGCTCCGATGAATCCGCCGCTCCTGTGAGTACTCAGATTGACGGCATCGACACCGCGGGCGAGCAACTGCCACGGACCATCGGCCACGGCATAATAGAAGTCGTAGTAGCGGCCGTGACCGTCTATTTTCAGTCGCAAGGGCTTGTCGGCGTCGGCCTCGTCGAGAAAAGCTGAAGCGATGATGGCATTCACACGCTCGGAACGTGTGAGCACCACAGCGAGGCGCCCGTTGAGTCGAGTCTTGCCCATCACAAAATTATATTCCTCGTTCTGCAAGAGCGCGAGTCCGGCCAACTGCTTGTCGCTGGCAGGGTGAAAAGCCACGCGGGTCTCGGCCGAAAACACGGTGTGCTGCTGGCGACAGAACACGGCTGAGAGAGGCTCACGCTGCGAGATGTCTGCGGGCAGGGCATTGATAGTCAACCCATCGGTTCCGAGACTGTAAAACTGCGACGGATTGCGGAGAAACATCCAACGCCCGTTCAGTCTGTCTCCGGCAAAACGGTCGGTATAGGCAAAATTACCCGTGGTTGCGACCGCTCCGACCGGCACGCCCTTTTGCATTTTCTGCTGCCACGGCTTCATCGCGAGCACCGTGGGCACAGCTTTCCCCTTATCCAAAATCACGGGCCACCCATTCTTCCACGCCACGGGCAGCAGATAGGTGTCGCGCCCGGTGTTGTAGTAGTCAGCTTCGTAGGGTCGGCAACCGAGGAACACGGCCCACCAGTCACCCTCTTTCGACTGCACGAGGTCGGCATGTCCCGTGCTCGTCACAATGTCGGGCCGGTTGGGGTCAAGTCCTGTGCGCTGCGTGAGTATCGGGTTGTCAGGGTTCTCCTCCCACGGCCCCATGGGGTTCTTGCTCCGGAAAATCACTTCACTGTGCCAATCGCCCGTGCCGCCTTCGGCACACATGAGATAATAGTATTTGCCGATGCGGTAGAGATGAGGGCCTTCAATCCAGATGGGGCGTTTCTCCACATGCGTGCCTCCACGCACAATCTGCTTGTAGTCGCCGACGATGCTGTCGCCCTCGGTGTCAAAACGGAAAATGCGGATGGCCCGCTGGCCCTCATAGTCGGCCCCACCGTCAACGGGCGCATTGTGCACGATGTATCCCGCGCCGTCCTTGTCGAAGAAAAACGACGGGTCGATGCCGTCTATCTTGCGCAGGTATATCGGTTCGCTCCAACCCTTGGCAGGGTCTTTCGACTTCACATAGAAGTTGCCTGCCCCCACGTTGGTGGTAATCATGTAGAACGTCTTGTTCTTGGGGTTGTAGCTGATGGCCGGGGCGAAGATGCCCCCACTCACTTTCTGCCGGGCCAAGGGCACTTGCGAGGGACGGTCAAGCACATGACCTGCGGGTGTCCAGTGTACAAGGTCTTTGCTCGTGGAGAGCGGCACACCGGGGAAAAAGGAAAACGAGGAGTTGACCATATAATAGGTATCCCCCACCCTGCATATCGACGGGTCGGGATAAAAACCGGCCAGAATGGGGTTGAAAAATTCGCGTCCGGCATCTATCTGTTTCCGGAAACGCGGTTCGTCGCCTTGATAGCTGAAATAACTGAAAGTGGCCTGCTGTGCCCGCGGAGCGAGCGAAACCAACAGCAGCGCAGCACCTAAGAGAGTCTTCTTGTTCATGATATATCGTTATTTTTCCATTGATATTTCCGTGGACAAAGGTAGAACAAATCCCCTCAAAACTCCCTCTCATTTGTTTCATAAAACTTCGTGTATCTATCATTTTGGGCAGCCTCGACAAAAAGCTGTCTTAAAAATGCAGCAATCGGCTCATTTCCGAACAAAACAAGCACAAAATCGGCTCAAGACGAACAGATATCCAAGAATAATATCGTATCTTTGAGCCGATAAACAGGATTAAACCCATCGGTAGAATTAAGCACGCACTAAACTAATTCCACCAACGGGTAAATTTCATAATACATCTATGATACGACTTTATTTACCCAGACTATCAACTCTCATAGTGGCCGTTTGTGTCTCTTCCTGCCAATCTGCTTTTGGCAGAGCTAAAGAATTGGATCTGTTTACGGTTGAGAAAAGCAATTTCGTCGATACCATCCCTATTGAATATAGAAAAGGTCAAATACTTGTGCCTGTAAGTATTGACGGCAAGAAGTTTCGCTTTTGCTTGGATACGGGTACCAACTGCTTTGTTTTCAATGCAGACAGGGACATCCCGCATCGGCCTGCCGGAATCAAAGAAGTGGTCAGTGATGTTTCCAACCTATCCAAAGAACATGACCTCGCCAGAGTAGACAGCCTATATATGGGGAATATACTTATAAAAAACACAACCGGGCTGCTCTCCCAACAACCAATCTTCAGTTGCTACAATGACGGCCTGATTGGGTTCAACCTTATAGATAAAGGCTATACCATAAAGATTGACTTACAGACAAACTTACTGATAGTTACAGACAAAAGAAACTTTTTCAACCACGAAAAAGGTATTTGCTTCAAATATATAACCAAATCCGGGCAGCCATATTTTAAAACCAACATATCCGGAGGGGGTACGGTATATTCTTTATTTGACACCGGCAGGCCCACATTATTTGAAATGAACAAGAAAGAAGTATATGATTTTTTTGCCAAACGAAACAATTCCAAGGGCGATTCTGACTTTTTGAGCCAAGTGGTCTGGAGCGGTTATGGTGTATCTAAAATAGGCGCGAACGGCGTTACTCCCGCAGAAGAACATGTGTTTATGAATCTTAGGAACTTGAGCATAGGGAAACTGACACTATCCAATGTCAACATAGAAGTGAAAAACGGATTTTGTGCCTACGGCAGTAAAATCCTTGAATACGGCAGTTTGATTATCAACCCATACAATCACACGTTCACCTTCCAACCTTACAATAAATCAGACAGGATAAGCATAGACGGAAAAACCACGAATCTGTTGTTTGTGGTTGAAAACAACAAAACTGTTGTGGGATTGGTCAATCCACAAAGCGAAGCCTACATGAAAGGGGCAAGAGTCGGGGACGAATTGATTGAAATGGACAGTATGTCCATATCCGACTTTTGCACCTTCAGCGACATGGTGTGGAAAAACAAAGACAATCCATATTATTCGCTCAAACTACTTGACAAGTCAGGCCATATAAAGGAAATGACGATAAAGAGATAGGGGCCATAGATGAGCAAAAGGGTGTGGGCACATTATATAGCACGAACTATTAAAGATTGAGAAAAAGCCTTACATGGAGTTTTTTCACGCCCATTTTTCCATCTCGTCCCATTCGTCTTATCTGCCAAATCCGCCCTATCAATTTTCTCACTTGGCCCAAACGACCTTGCAAAACAGCCACACTTAGAAACTCACTCGGGCCGAATGACAATCCAAAAGAGGCCGTTTCATCGGATCAGTCAGGCCGAATCGCATTTCAAAACAGGCATGGGAAGCCCCCTTCAGGGGGTTGGGAGTCCTTAGATGGATTGGAAACTAAAAAAAGGGAAACACTTACGTGCTTCCCTTGCCAATGCAAAGATACGATGAAAACGGGGAAAATGCAAATCGGCGGCGAATAATATTGACAACACAAAAAACATCACCCCCACTCTCCCCAAAGGGCAAAAAGAAAGCCGCATCGTCGCGACGCAGCTTTCAAAGAAACCAAATGCTCATGAAATACTATTCATGATTATCGATAATTACGTTCTATTTTCCTGCCAAGCCATCGGCAAATCCTGCATAGGCCGGCTTACGATTGTAGTTGACATCCCACAGACCGATGGGCTCATCAGCCCGCCAGAAACTGCTGGCCGGACTGTCGGTCACGCCCCAGTTGGTGATGCCATACTGCTGGGCGGGAGGGATAATCTCAAGGTATTTCTCCACGATGAACTTATAGTAACCTGCCATCAACCGGTGTTGCTCGGCCGTCACATCGGCTGTGTGGACGGTATTCCCCTTGGCATCGGCAAGCCCCATGTCGAGTTCTGACAGGCGGATGAGCTTGCCCGTGGCTGCGAGCAACTTCAGATGGTTCACGTAGGCCTCCTCGTTGCGCTTCTGCGTCTCGGGATTCATGGAGTAGGTAACGTGCATCTGACTGCCTATACCGTCGATCTTGGTCACGCCGTCGCTCTCCCAATACTTCACCATGTCGATGAGACCTTGACATTTGGCATTGCGATTGTAGGCCGCTTCAAGGTTGTAGTCGTTGATAAAGAGCTTCAGGTCGTCACCGCCGTATTGGCGTGCCAACTTGATGACCACCCGGGCATAATCCTTGCCCAAGTAGTCTTGCCAATAGAAGTTTTTCTTGGGGTCGCCGTCACGCCCGGCCGTCTTGAGCTCTGAGGGCTTGCCGTCGCTCATAGGCTCGTTGACAACATCCCAGGCCTTCACCCTGCCGTTGCAGGCCTCCATCATACTTTTTATCCAGTTGCCCATCGCGTAGGTGAGCGTGTCTTTGATCGTCTGCTCGGTAAACGATCCGCCGCCGGCCTGGTCGGCATCCTTTTCCCGCTTGTAGACAAAGTTCAGCCAACTTGCTTTCGTCCATGAGGAGATGTCCTCTTCGTCGAAACCACCGTTGGCCACGAGATTGTCAGTCGTCCCCTTGGCCGTGAGCGACACATCATCGATGTAAAGGTCGCCGCCAAACTTGCCGAAACAGAAGCGCAGACGGGTGATCGGTATGTTGGCCGTGAAGGTGAGCGAAGTCTCCGCCCACTCCTTGCCCGCCTTCAACGAAGGCAGATATTGGGTCTTGGTGCCGTCGCCCGGCCAGAAAGCCATCTCGCAGTCGCCACTGGCCTTGGCCCTCATCTTGATGGTATATTCGGTGCCCTTCACCAACGGTGTCTTCAGGTCGTAATAGAGTTCCCAGTCCCAAGGATTGGCCTTAGGCTCCGAGGTTGTGGCATGGAGCAGATAGTTGGCCGCATTGGGGTCGGTGATGATGCTCTTGAGATAGACCATGTTTTGCTGCGAGTGCCAGCAGAGCGTGTGGCCATAGACCGACAGACCGGCCTCAGCGGCATTGTCGAGGAAGTCGGTGATGGTGGCGAAATCCATCGAGCCGTCGTTTTTCACCACGGAAGAATACTTGAAGGCATTGCCCGTCACCAGTTCCTCAAAGTTCTCCTTGTCGAGCACATAGCGCACGCCTTTCTTGTTGAATTTGCCGGCCGAGGTGGCCCCTCCCATTTTGAAGACGGGATATTTGGCACGATCGACATAGCTTTTCAGCACACCGTAGGCGTTGAGCGAGTCGGTGAGATGCATCCCGGCCGGTTTTTCCACCTCGAATGCGGGTATATCGGTATCGGCGCAGGCAGCCAGCATCAGGGCTGTGGCGGCCATAAAAATGGTTTTGACTGTTTTCATGATTCAGTTCGGTTATTTGAGTTTATATGCAAAGTCCTCCCGACGGTTCTCGCGAGTCTTCATCACGAGGATATCCTTGCTCTTGAAAGTCTTGTAGCGCGGACGTCCATCGTCCGTGTAATGGTATGTCACGGTGTAGTCGAGCGTGATCTGGTCGTGGTCGGCATTGTTCCATGCCTTCTTGGCTCCTTCAAACTCCCACTTGCCCGTGCCACTGCCCTCGCAACCGGGCGTAGCGACCCGCACGGTGCAGTTGTCTGAGGCATCAAAGGTAAGTTCAAGAGTGCATTTGAGCGTCTTCTTCTCCCTGACGGTCACCATTTTCTTCGCCTTGTCGTCATACTTCGTCGTGTCGACATCCACCTGTGTGGACAACTCGTAGGTGGACTTGTCCAGACCGACGGTGCGCAGATAGCGAGTCTCGTCTTTCTCGCGATATTGGTTGCCGCGAACCACGGTGGTCACCACCCCATTGAGGTCTATCTCGTCGGTGCCATGGCTGAGCCATGCGCCATGATACTTGTTCTTGTATTTCAACGCATAGAGCACATAGTCGTGGGGCACGACATCCCAGTCGGCGGCATTCAGCCGGTAGGGATTGGGCGAGGTGGGCTTGGCCTTGCCCACAAGGATGGAGTCCTGACTCCCCACGATGCGCACGGGTAGCACATAATGCACCCCGGTAGCTTTAGGATCGGCAAAGAAGGCGTCGGTGAGCTGCACTTCCACGCCACCCATCAACTGGCCGGCGGGAATGGTGATGGTGTGGGAGGCCAGCGTGTAATACTCCTGCGGCAGCGGAACGACGGGACTTCCGTCCTCAAACGTGATGCCGTCGCAGAGCGAGTTGTCCACGGCTATCTCCAACTTGCGGTCTTGCTTATTGGTCCACACACCGCCACAGGTGGCAAAGAGCTTGAACTTGTGCTGGTTGTCAAGTTCGTTGGGGTGCTCGTCTGTACCAAGCGTGATGGTGCGTATCGGGGTTTGATTGGCAAAGTACACCGTCTGGTATTTATAGTCGGCAAATTCTATATCGCCGTTTTCGCACGAGGTGGCTGCCAGAAGAAGCGTCGTGGCGAAAAGTGCGAGCACGGATTTCATCATATTCTGTTTCATGATCATTTGAAATGGTTGTTCAATCGTTTGTATTTTTTTAAGTTTCGCAAACTCAACTTTAGGAGTTAAAGGAGTTAAAGGGAGTTAGCACTCGCTTCGCTCGTTAGGAGTTAAGACAACAGCTTTATTGATTGACTGCTTCATTGTGTTAGGAAGAAAAGCCATTGCCTTTTTTCGCTTACGTTCAAGGCACTTCCCCCTTTTGCTCCTTTTTCCTACTATTGCTCAAGGACCTTCTCCTCTAACTCCTGCCGAACTTGCAGAAATTCAGAAACTACCAGCCCTTGTTCTGCTTGAGTTCGGAGAACTTAAGCGTCTCGGAATAAGGTATAGGACCGTAGAGCATATAGTCTTTGAAGCTGCGGGGCTCCACCTCGATGGGCGTGTAGACATAGGTGGTACCCGTTCCGGCCGTGATCTTCATGCCCGTGGCAGGCGAAGTGATATCGGCCTTCCAACGGCGGAGATCCCAGAAACGGAAGCCCTCGAAGCAGAGTTCGATGCGCCGCTCGTTGCGGATGAGCTCACGCATCTTCTCCTTGCTCTGCGCACACTCCTCCAAGTAGCCGTCGTCCGTGCCGCCGACGCCCGCACGATGACGAATGGCCTTGATTACATCGTAGGCACTGTAGGCATGAGAGCCCTTGCCCTTGGGACCGAAAGCCTCGTTGGCGGCCTCGGCATAGTTGAGGAATATCTCGGTGAAGCGTATGCGTGGGGTGTAGTGGTACTGCTGGCTCTTGTTGGCAGGATCGAGGTTGATGTCTTGCCGGAGGAGCTTGCGCAGGTAGTAGCCCGTGCGGGTGGAAGAGCCGGTCTCCTTGTCGAGCGCGTCTTTCGTGGTGCCGTCGGCTGCTGTGTTGATCACGGAGTTGTTCACACCCACCTTCGAACCGTTGACCACCACATAGGCTGCCAATCTCGGGTCGCGCCCTTCATAGGGTGTAGCGGCATTGAACTTGCTCTTGTCATCGGTGATGGGATAGCCGTTGGCGGCCGGGAAAGCATCCACGAAGTTCTGCGTGGGATTGATGCGCCCTTTGCCATAGAGCGAAGGAGGATAGTTGTCGGACTCAAGCGTGTTGCTCTGGCTTTTCTCTCCGCGCCACAACACCTCTTTCGGGTTTGAACCGTTCTGCAATCCCTCTATCTCGTTCTTGTTGCAATACCATGTCCAGCCTGTGGGATCCATTCCGGAAACGCCCCCGATGCGGTCGAGCACCTGCGCTGCGTAGTCGGCTGCCTGTTGGTAGTCGGTGCCTGACTGGTCGCTGTAAGCGGGGCTGGCGGCCAAGAGGGCAGCCTTGCTGCGGAAAGCCTCAACGATGGAGCCGTCCATGCGGCCGTTGAACTTGACACCGAACACGCGGTTGTACCGGCTGACATCGGCCCCCAACGACTTGCAGGCCTCGGGGATTTGCGCCTCAGAAGTAATGTCTGTATATTTGGCGGGCAACAGTTCGAGAGCCTTCGCACAGTCGTCATAAATGGCTTTCATGCAGTCGGCGAACGTGTTGCGGGGCACGTTGAAATTGGAAGCGGAATTTTCCGGCTCGGTCACAATGGGCACACCAAGCAGATTGCCCTGCTCGTCGTAGCCGCCGTGGGCCTGCAACAGATAGTACATATACATGGCCCGCAGTCCGTAGGCCTCCCCTTTCTCACGGTTACAATACATCTGCGAGGCTATCTTGTCGTCGGCCCAATGCACTTGGTCGGCCTTGCTCAAAAAGAGGTTGAGATACATGATGGCCGAACGGCAGTCACGCCAACGCTCGGCAGGATTGTTGTCGGAAGTCCATGCACCGGCCGTCAGGCGGCGGTAGCTGTTGCCGGCATCGTTGCTCACGGCATCGTCGGTAGCCACCTCGCTGAAAGGGAAGTCCCTGCAGGGGATGCGCGTATAGCCGTTCCCCAATACGCCTTCAGCATAGGAAGCGTCCTTGGTCATGTAGTCGATGCCGAGGTTGTTCTCCAAAGCAGGCTCAAACATCTCGTCACACGAACTGAACGATGCGAGTGCCACTGCCGAAACCAGAAGGATTTTGATATTCTTTGTTTTCATGTCGATCGATTTTAGAAGTTGACTTTTACACCCAGATTGTAGGCACGGGTCTGCGGCGCACTGCCGACAGCCGTCTCCATATACTTGCGTTCCTTGGCGATGGTGAGCAGATTGCCGCCGCTCACATACACCGTGGCACCTTTGACAAACTTGCCTGAGAACAGACTGCCGGGCAAGTCGTAAGTGAGCTGAACCTTGTTCAGCCGCACGGCATCGGTGCTATAGGTCCAGAAGTCGGAGGTCACGAAATTGAGTTCTCCCCCTTCGGTGGTCAGACGGGGATAGGTGGCCGTGGCAGCTGTGGCCGGTGTCCAACGGCCCAGCACCATGTCAGAGTATTTACGGTCGCCATAAGCCCATGCGTAGGCATTGTTCTTAATGGCTGTTGCACCGAAGTTGCCGGTCATGTTGAGGAAGAGCGTGAAGCCTTTATACTTGGCCGTGAAGTGGAAACCGAGGTTGAAGTCGGGAGTCCAATGCCCCAAAACCACTGCATCCTTGCTGTCTATCTTGCCGTCGCCGTTCTGGTCTTTATACTTCAAATCACCGGGCTTGGTGTTGTTGTTCACCACGGCTACACCGTCGGCATAGCCGGTCACCTTGCCGTCGGCACCCCTTACGACATCTTCCTCACCGATGAAGCCAAGGCACTGATAGCCGCGAAGCGCGTCGATGCGGCCACCCTCGGCCTTCAACCAGTCATACTCCACGTTTTCGCTGACGCGGGTGTTCTTGGAGGAATAAAGCATTCCGGTAAGCCCGGCCTGCAAGTCCACTTCGCCCACGCGTTTGTGGACATTCACGGTGAAGTCAAAACCGGTGCGCCGCTGGTTGTTGTAGTTGATGTAGGGCAGGAATGTCGACTTGGGCCAGTAGGTCATGAAGTAGCTCGGATAGGAAGTCGAGGGAGTGGTGAGCAGACCGTTGGTGGCTACATTGAAGTAGTTGGCCTCCAAGGTTATCAGCCCATCCCAAAGATTGGCATTGAGCCCCAGACGGAACTCTTTACGCTTAACGAAGGTCAAATCGTTGTTAGCCCCGCGCTGAGAGTCGGAGGTCTGCATGGAGTTGGCACTCTCGCTCCATCCCCACCATGTTCCGGTGGCAGTGAATATCTGGTCGTACATGTAGTAATTCTCAATATCGAGATCTTCGTTTACGATGCCGTAAGAAGCCGTGAGCTTCAGGTCTTTTATCCATTCCGCATCCTTCATGAAACGCTCCTTACCCAACCTCCAGGCCACGGAGAGTACGGGCGACACAGCTTCGCGATGGCCGGGGGCCAACTTCGGCGAATGGATGGCGGCCATGGAGAGGTCGGCGTAGTATTTATGCAGGTAGTTATAATTCATCTGCAAACCGAGATTGGCGTTGGTCACCTTGTGGTATTCGGTTGAGACGGTGCGTTGATAGCCGTGAGCCAGAAGCGAGGCAGCCACACCGTGATCACCGAATTGGCGGTCGTAGTCGAACTGGGCCGAATAGAGAATCGTCTGCCGGCTGGTAGAACCCTCGATGTTCTGAATGCCCGTGCGCTTGTCGGTGCCGTACTTCTTGAGGTCGATGATTTCGTCCTTACCGTTGACATTGCTCCACACCGGCTCGAAACAGGCATACTCATTCTTCAGATTGGTGGTGTAGGATGTGGCGTAGTCTACGGCAAACTGGGTCTTGAAACTCAAGCCTTTAAGCACGCTTGCCAAGTCCATCTTCACCCCGGCATCGAACTGTAGTTGGCGACTCGTGTAGGTGTGATAGCCTGCGGCATACATCGACGCGAAAGGATTGGTCTGCAAACTCTGCGTACCACCGATGAGATACTTGCCGTCGATGACATAGTTGCTGTTCTCTATCATGGTTTTCATCGAAGGCACAGACTTGTTGATATATTCAAGCGGAATCAGCGGTGTGAGCGGATACTGGCTGGTGGGGCGCAAAGTGGCAGACTGGCTCCAGAAGTCGGAGTTATCATTGCGTGCATCATAGAATGTGGCATTGGCATCCACCCATCCCGTGATCCAGTCGTTGAGCCGCAAATCCACATTGCCGCGAATGTTCAACCGCGTGGTGTGATTGTCCTTTCCCTCTCCAAACTTCATCAGGTCGTTCACATTGTAGAGGCCTATGTTGGCATAGAAATGCGCAAAACGGCCTCCGCCCTGAAACTCGGCGATGCCCTCATAACGTTGAAAACTCTTCTTCACATAGTCGGAAGAGAAGAAGTCGATGTTCGGATAGCGATAGGGATTCACACCTGAGGCATAGTTGTAGATGTCTTCGTCACTGTAGACAGGCGACTTGCCGTCGTTGGCCAGCGCTTCATTGTAGAGCGTCATATACTGGGGAGCACCCAGATATTTCGGATAGCGCTTCGGAGTGAAGAGCGTGGCATTGCCCCGCACGCTCACCTGAAGGCCGTCCACGCGGCTGCGCTTGGTGGTGATGAGTACGGCCCCCTTGGCTGCACGGCTGCCATAAAGCACCACGGCACTGGCCGACTTGAGGAATGTGATCTGCTCTATCTCCGTGGGCAGCACGTTGTTGGCGTCGCGGGGCACACCGTCTACGACGACCAGCGCCTCGCCCATGTTCCACAGTTGACCGTTGTAACCGCCCACATAGGCCTGCATGTTGTCCAGACTGTAGGTGGAATAGTTCTTCCTCGTGAGGTCGGTCATGTCCACGGCAGACACTCCGCCCATCAAGTCGTCCTTGTCGACAGAGCGGAAAGCCACGTTCACCTTGGCCGAATCGGAGGCAAGTGCCTGTGCCTGCGTGGCTGTCGCAGAGCCCAACAAGCCGGCGACAAGCATGGTGTTTATATAAGTTTTCTTTATCTTCATGGTTTGAAATGTTATTCCATAATCTGATGTTTCTTTCTTTTGCTTCTTCCCTCCCGTCTGTCACCGTAAGTGGCAGAACGGAGAGGGACATTCATTCCCGACGTTTATTCCCAACCGGGATTCTGTTTGAACTCGATATAAAGCTGCGTGTCGCTCTTCTTCAAAGGCAGCCAATAGTGGCGGGCCGCAAAGTTGCGCTTGAGTATCAGCTTCTCCCTGAATCCGCTGACAGTGCTGTTCTTCGGGTCTTTCTCATCAAGCTGCACCCGGGTGAACTCCTGCGAGGTTTTTATATTATAAGGTGACTTGTCCAACAACAACCATCTGCGGAGGTCGTTGAAGCGGTGTCCCTCGTAGGAAAGTTCAACGGCGCGCTCGCGGCGAAGCTCGCCCATGAAGCCTTCCAGACTCCCGGCATACTTGGTGGCCACATCGGCCACTCCTGCACGCTTGCGTATCTTGTTCACGGCATCAAGGGCTGTAAGCGGACAGTTGGCTGCCTTGCCGGTCGCACTGCCGAAAGCCTCGGCGGCCGCCTCGGCATACATCAAATAGACATCAGCCAAGCGCATCCAAGGAAGGTGGATGTTGAAATGGTGGGAATAGCCATAACCCTGGTCTATCTTGTTGCAAGTCACGTCGATGAACTTATAGAGCAGATAGCCCGTGCGGCTGCCTTTATCCTCCGAACGGTAGGCCCCGCCGGTCTGCAAGTCGGCCGTCTTCAAAGAGGCGGGCTGCTTGCCAAGGTCGCCCTTGATGAGCCGGCAACCATCAAACTTGATGTCGTTGTAGAAACGGGGATCCCGGTCTTTCCACGGATGCGTGTTGTCAAAACCCGATTCGGCATCGGTGAGGGGCAGACCGTTGGCCATGCCGTAGTAATTCACGTAGTTGGCCGTGGGCAAAGTGAGCACACCACCATCGTTGAGGTCGGCGTTGCAGGCAAAGAACTGCTTACTCAACCCCCAGTTGGTATTGTTCCAGCCGTAGTCGGGGCCACGGAAGATGGCCTCCGTGATGGAGTTGTCTTTCGTCTGTCCGGCAATCTTGCCATTCTGGTCGATGGTGTAGAAGTTCTGCGAATACTCCTCGAAAGGCAGCAAGCCAAACTGTGTCTGTCCGCCTTCCACGGCGGCAAGCAGTTCGCCGAACGCTTCGGCAGCACGTTTACACAGTTCCTTGTTATAGTCGGCAGTGCCCCCGCTGTCGCGATTCATCAACGGACTGGCTGCAAAGAGCAGGTCTTTGCCCAGATAGCCCAGGGCGGCAGCCTTGGTCACACGCAGCTGGTTCTTGCCCAATGTGTTACGTCCGGCCACCGTCTGGTCCCAGTCCATGGGGAGCAGGTCGGCCGCCTTGCGGAAGTCTTCGGCCGCCTTTTCCGCACATTCCTGATAGGTGGGGCGCGGCAGGTTCAGCTTGTCGTCGGCCGAGAAGGCCTTGTCAATATAAGGCAGACCGCCGAAAAACTGCATCAGTTCGAAGTGGAACCATCCGCGGAAGAAGTAGAGCTGCCCGGCCAAGAGGTCTTTCTCCTCTTTCGTGCCGGTAAACCTGTCAAGGTTGGCTATGCCCATGTTGGCCTTGCGGATGCCATACCAGCAGGCCGGCCACAAGCTGTGGCGGAAGCGGTCGCCTCCGGGCTGGAAATTGTTGCGGTCCATCCAGCCGCTCTGCCAACCGTCGAAACTGCTCTGCCATCCCCAGAAGTCACCGTTGTCTATCTTGTAGACCATGTGGTAGTTGATGCCCACGTTCTGTATTTCGTCTTCTCCCCAGTTCCACGAGTTGGTCCAATAACCCTTGTAGAATTCGGGAATGCAGTTGTAAAGCTCTTCGGTGAATCCCTGAAAGTTCTTGAAGTCTTTGTAGGCATCCACATCCGAGATGTCCGAGTCAGGCGACTTATCGAGATAATCGGTGCAAGCTGTCAGACCAAAGCCCACCGCCAGCACACTGCAAGCCGCTACGATATATTTATAAAAATGCTGTTTCATTGTCCTTACTGTTACAAGTTGATTTTAAGACCCAAGTTAAAACGCTTCACCGTGGGGTAAGCCCCTTGCGAAGCCAGTCCCGTGCCGGCATAGTTGCTCTCGCGGTCGTCGGGCATACGGCTCCACACCCAAAGGTTGTTGCCATTGAGATAGAGCTTCACGCTCTGCAGCCCCATCTTGCTCACCCAGCCTTTAGTGAACGTATAGGCTACTTCCATGTTCTTCAGACGGATGAAACTGCCGTCGTAGTGGAAGCGCGAACCATTGTAATAGTTCGGCGTGGAGTTGATGCGTGGCATGGGAGCATCGGCGTTGGTATTGTTTTTCGTCCAGAACGAGCCTTCATCAAACACCGTGTCGAGATTCTTTCCCAGTGAGTTGAATCCCACATAGCGGTTCACGTTGCTCACGCCATACCACTGCATGAAGAAGCTCCAGCCCTTCCAGTCCCATCCGATGGTGGCATTGTAGGTGTTCTGCGGCGTACCCGTGTAGCCATAAGGCACATTATCGTTGGAGTCGATCACGCCGTCGCCGTTGTAGTCGGTGATGACATACTGGCCGGGGAGTTTCTGGTCGTCGTTGGTGTCGTGGCGGGTCATGCCGATAACCTCGTCCCAGGTGTTGGCAAAACCGGCCGACATATAGGAGTGGTCCTGTCCGATGGCAAATCCCTGCTGCTTCTGATAGTCGGGCTTCAACTGTGGGTCGTCGTAGGAGAGAATCTTGTTTTCGGCATGGGTCATGTTGAAGTTGCCCCAGAAGTGCATGCCGTTGGCAATGGTCTTGTTGACCCGGAGTTCCAGTTCATAGCCCACCGTGCGCACCCGTCCGTAGTTCATCACCGGTGCCTTGGCTCCGAAATAGGAGGGAACGGCACGCCTGTCACCGGGTATGAGAATGTCGGAACGCTTCTCATGGAAGAACTCAAGGCTTCCGGCCAGCAATCCGCCGAGGAACGAATAGTCCACACCGAAATTCTGCTTCACCGCTTTCTCCCAATGCACGTCGGAGTTGCCGATGCGTGCTTCTTTATACCATGTGTAAGGGCTGTTGTCTTCGTAAAGGCCGTTGTGGGCATTGCCTCCGTAGGCCCACTGGGTGGCATAGAGCCAACGCTCCCAGATGTTGTCGTCGCCCACCTCACCGTAGGAGTATCGCAGCTTCAGCATATCCATAACCTTTTTTACCGGTGTGAACCACTTCTCCTCGCTCACAAGCCAACCGAGGGCTCCGGAATTAAAGAAAGCGAAGCGGTTGTCCTTGCTGAACTTCTCCGAACCGTTGTAGGCCCCATTGTACTCGGCGAAGTATCGGCCGGCATAGTTGTAGGTGGCACGGAAAGCCCAGTCTTCGCGATAGTGGGTGAATTCGCTGCCCCGGGCGTTCTCCTGACGGTTGAACACGCCCATCGCCGTGATGTCGTGGTCGCCGAACTTGTTGCCCCAGAAGAGCTGCGCCTGATAGAACAGATTGCGCTGGGTGAGCCCGTTGTTCACATTGCCGCCCGCTGTCGTCCACTTGATGCCTTCCTGAAAGTCGAAGTTGGTGTTGCTTTCCTGCGGCTCCTTCCACACGGTGGCTCCCGTATCGGGATTGATCCACTTGAACTGTGCCTTGTGATAGAGGTCGTTGATGCCTCGTCCGGCCTCTACAAACGTGTTGTCCCACGACACCAGCGCACTGGCCTTCAAACCTTTCAGGAGGAAACTCAAGTCCTGCTCCAGCGTGAAGTCGGTATTGATGCGGGTGGTGGTGGTCTTCTCCACGCCCGAGATGGCCAGGTTCACAATGGAGTTGGGAGCCCCCTGCGAATCGGCGGGGTAGTAACCCCACGTGCCGTCGGAGTAGCGGGGCACGAAAGCGTTGTGAGGCGCACTGTAAGCGGCCTGCCACAACTGCGACTCGCCAAACGACCCCGTGGGCACGCCCCAAGGGCCCTGTTTCACGCCGTGGGAACCGAAGATGTTGGCCTTCAGCGTGGTGGTGTTGGTGAGCCGGAAGTCAAGGTTGGAGCGCACGTTGATGCGGTCGAACCCATAACCGGCCTTATAGCCGCGGTTGTTGTCCCACCGGCGGAACATGTCGCCCTCGTGCAGAAAGTCGATCGAGGCGAAATATTTCACAAACTTCGTACCGCCGGAGATGTTCACATTGGGGTTGTAGGCCATGGCCGTCTTTCTGAACACCACATCCTGCCAGTCTACATCAGGATAGCGCTCGGCCTCTTCCAGATTGGCCGGGTTGCGGTATTTACCGATAATGTCCATCGGAGTCATCTTGAGCCACGACTCAGGCTTGAGGCCCAGTTCGTGAGCTGCGGCCTGGTTGCGAATGGTGAGGGCATCGGCGCTGCTCATCGAACCGGGGAGCTTCGACACCGTTTTAAGCGTCATGTTCACTCCTATTTCTATCTTGGCCTTGCCTTCCTGTCCGCGTTTGGTGGTGATGAGAATCACGCCGTTGGCACCCTTCACACCATAGACGGCCGTGGCCGACGCGTCTTTCAGTACCGAGACGCTCTGCACCGAGGCTATGTCGATACTACCCATGGGGCGTTCGATGCCGTCGACGAGCACGAGCGGGTCGCTACCGTTCCAGCTGCTCACACCGCGGATGATGATTTTCGGGTCTTCCTCGCCCGGCATACCGGTGGAAGACATGGTGACCACGCCCGGCAAATTGCCCGTCAGAGCCGCGCCGATGTTGCTCACACCGCCGGCCCTCTCGAGCGTCTTGCCCGTGGTCTGGGTGATGGAGCCCACCACACTGGCCTTCTTCTGCTGACCGTAGCCCACGACCACAGTTTCTTCGAGCATCTGGGCATCGCTCTTCATCGTGATTTTGAGATTAGTTCCGGCCGTGGCCTTCACCTCCTGCTGCAACATGCCCACGTAGGTCACGACAATCGTGATGTGGCGCTGGGGTGCCTGAAGCGTGAAGTTGCCGTCAAAATCGGTCACGGCAGCGACATGGGCATTGCCCTTCATGACGACCGTCGCACCGATGAGCGGCTCGCCACTTTCGTCGGTCACGTTTCCCTTGATCGCGAACGACTGCGCCCAGGCTGCCATCGACGACAGCACCAACAGCATCGTTGTCAGAGAAACGACTTGAAAAAGTCTGTTTGCTTGTTTCATTTTTACGTTATTAGGTTAAGATTGGTTTTTGCCATTTGATTTCCGTGCAAAGATATTTAATACTTTTTAAATTCAGATTGCAGTTTGTTTCATAGACTTTGCCATTTGTTACATTTTCACCTTTTTACCGTTCTTGATATAGATTCCGTGGGGCAAAAGGCCGCTGCGCCCGTCGGTGCGCACCTCCCGACCGTCGAGCGAGTAGATGCGGCCACCCGTCAGCTGCACGGCCTTGCCCACACTCCCGATGCCGGTGGGAGAGAGTCCGTCGTTGCTCAAATACACATCCTTGATGCTGACAGCCGCACTGCCGGTGGTCCAGAAGCCTGCTATATAAATATGTGAGGGGTCGCACTTCTGCGAGGTGCCGTCTTTCACCATCTTGTGCAGGTCTATCACCAAGCGCGTCTTGTCGCCGAAATCGTATTTGGCGGGCTTGCTCCAGTAGCTGCTCTCGTCAAACAGGCGGAACGAAGCACTGCACGCCTGCGCACGGTTGAGTTCCACCACAAGATATTTATAACCGGAAAGGTCGATTCCATCGCTATACTTCCATCCGCCGAAGCCCCACCGGCCCGTCTGCAACGTGCCCGTGGCCTCATCGAAGGAGCCCTTCTCCCAAATGTCGGGATTGAACACGCCCGCCTTCAGGGGAAAAGTCTTCACGCTGACGGGGAAGGAGGTGGTGAGCCTGCGGCCGTCGGGAGTGGTATAAGCGGCCTCCACCGTGGCCTGTCCTTCGCTCACGCCGGCCATACTCCAGCGGTTCACCGCCACAGCCGGTGACGACGAGACAAACGTGGCATTGCCCGAAACATTCTCCACCATGCCGTTCTCGTAGGTAGCCAGCAGGTTGACGGGACAGCGCGACGAGGGCATGAGCGTGTAGCCGGCCCGTTCGGGAGCAATGCTCACCACCCTGCCCTGCTCCAGTGTGCGCCCGTAGGGCTGCGTGGAGGGATATTCCGTCTTGGCATAGTCCTGATACCAATGGTAGGCGGGCCACACGCAGGCCTCGGGGTCGTTGACCACCGTCTTGTCGGCCTCGCCCGTGGCCGGCACACCATCGTAGCGGGCCAAGATGTCAGGCCAGGTGAAGATGAGCCAACTGATGTTGCCGTCTCGGTCGACGATGTCCTTGAAGTTGGCCCCGAAGCCGGTGCCGCCCACCGTGCCCGTGGTCGACTTGCCCCAAGAAGCATCATACTTCACCGGAGCCCAGTCCATCTCGGTCACGATGACCGGAGCAATGGCCGAGATGGGTCCTATCTGTCTCTGCCATCCGGCCTTGAACTTCTCGTAGTCCACCTTCACTTCCTTGCTGCCGTCGTGCGCACCGTTGTACCATCCGGGATAGCAGTGCACGGCATAGCCCACGTTGTCTCCCCTTACGGGATAGTCGGCAAAACCGGCATAGCGCGACTGATAGCCCAAGCCGGGTATGAGCACGATGTTGCCGCAGTGGGCCCGCACGGCATCCACCACGGGTTGGATATACTCCGTCATCTCCCGGTCGCCGGCCACCCTGCCGTCGGCATGGACAATGCGCACCGGTTCGTTGGCCAGTTCAAACATCACACAGGGGTTGTCTTTCAGGGCGGGATGCCCGGCCACATAACTCCACACCTTGATGAGATACTGCTGGTAGGCATCACCCACCCTTATCTCTTGGGGGCACACGCCCGGCGGGCGCATCACTACATACATGCCCTTGCCCACGATATACTGCGTCATGGGCACAAACACCTCGTCGAGATATTTCTTGAAGCGTTCGAAACTGAAAGCCGAAATGTCGCTCTCGCCCTGATGGGGCACACCGGGCGTGTTGCTCCAATAGGGGTCCAAATGCAGGCGCACGAAATCCATCTTCCATCCGGCAGCGACAATCTTGTCTATCATCCCTTTGTTGTAGGCCAGACAAGCCTGCACGTCGTAGTTGTTCCATTTCGTGCCCCGCTCGTTAAACCACGGACTGTAGGTTTGTGCAAATCCGTGCAGGTTGACGATGTTGCCCGAGGGGTCTTTAAAGTAACGCCCGTCCACATGCAGACGGGGCGGAGCTCCGCCCTCCCACGCCATCATCAGAGAGGTGGAGAGCATCAGGAGCAAAGAAGTAAACATTCGTTTCATAGTCATTGTTGGTTGATTGAATTACAAAGATACTACAATCAGGCTACATTTCCTTTGCCCTGCGTCTCATATACTTTGCGGAGAGTTGCAAAATATCGTCCTGCAGTAGGGGCAGGAAGGTGGTAGGTGATGGGTGGTAGGTGTTAATGGAGTGTCTAAAGCCCCCTAAGTTAGGGGGGCTGAACAAGGGATAAAGCCATATATAGCATCAAGTATTAAAGATTTCGAAAAAGCCTTACACGCGATTTTTCCACACCTACCTTCCCAATCAATCTCATCCGCCTTATCCGCCCAATCCGTCCCGTCAATTTTCCCGCCAAGCCCAAACGACCTTGCAAAACGGCCACACTTGGAAGCTCACTCGGGCCGGATGACAACCTCAAAAAGGCCCTTTCATCGGCTTGTTTTGGCCGAATCATATTCCAAAGCAGGGATGAAAAGCCCCTTTCAGGGGGTTGGGGGGTCTGTTGGTGGATTGGAAACTAAAAAAGGGAAGCACCAGCGTGCTTCCCTTGCTCATGCAAAGATAATACATTTAATGCCTTTTTGCAAACACAAAGTCAATAGTCTTGACACATCAAGCCTCTCATTCAACCACACTCACCGTCAGCGTTTGCAGGTCTTCGGGGCGCGAACTGTTGCCATACATCAGTTCGTAGTCGCCGGGAAGGGTGCGCATGGTGTTGGTGCTTTCGTCGAAACATTCAAAACTCTTGCGACTGAGCGGAATTTCGACAGTGGTGCTCTCGCCGGCCTTCAAGGCCACCCGACGGAAGGCGCGGAGCGACTTCAGCGGGCCGTTGGTATCGGCCACCCGGCGGATGTAGACCTGCACCACTTCCTCGCCGGGACGAGTGCCGGTGTTGGTGAGCGGAACGGAGAGCCGATAACCGCCTTCGGCTGCCTCGGCACGGGCCCGCCCGAAGCGGAAAGTGGTGTAGCTCAAGCCGTAACCGAAGGCAAAGAGCGGGTCGGAGAAGTAGCGGTAGGTGCGGCCACGCATGGAGTAATCCTCATAATCGGGCAACTGGTCGGTGCGCTTGTAGAATGTCACGGGGAGCTTGCCCGAAGGGTTGACAGTTCCGAAGAGTACGTCGGACACAGCCGTGCCCCCCTCCTGTCCGGCATACCAGGCCTGCAAAATGGCATCGCAAGTCTCCATTTCGGGCTCGAGGGCAATGGCCGAACCCGAACAGTTGACGAAGACAACCGTCTTGCCGGCCTCGTGGAGGGCACGCAGGAAGTCGCGCTGCACCTTGGGCAATTCGATGTTGGTGCGGTCGCCACCCTTGAAGCCGTCGATGTCGACAGGCATCTCCTCGCCCTCAAGAGCGGCGGAGATACCGCCCACGAACACCACCTTGCGGATGCCTTGAAGCTTGCGGATGATGGCCTGATAGTCGATGGGATGCTCGGTGCCGATGTTGATCTTGAGATTGGCACCCCACGTCTTGACAAAAGCAAATCGCACCTCGATGCGATACTCCTCGCCGGCCTTCACCTGAAGGGGCGTGCGCGTGGGCGTGGTGCGCCATGTGTGGTGCTTCACCTGCTCCTTACCGTTCACGTAGAGGCTGAAGTCACCGCATCCCTCCACGTTGACCACCACCTCGCCCGAGGTCTTCGGCGTGTACACGGTCTCGTATTTGGCCGAGAAGTCTTCCACGTTCACACCCGGAGCGAAGTTGTGCATACCGGCTGTGGTGACAGCCACGGGAGCCGTGTAGAACTGTGTGGCGACGGGGCGGCCCTGCATCCCGGTGTTGTTCCAGAACGTACCGCGCAGGCCCTTCCGCCCGTCGATGGCGCATTGGGGCAGCAGCGAGTTGACGGTCTTGGTGTCGGTGAGGTCGCACCCTTTGAGATAGGTCACGCGCTTGTGGCGGGCCTTGATGCCGTTGAGGATGGTGACGGTGCGGTTGGGCGTACCGTTGTAGTTGCCCCACATCATGGGTTCGTCGTCGGCATTGGGCCCGATAACGGCGATGGGCTCCCCACCGGCCTTGAGGGGGAGCACCCCTCCCTTGTTTTGGAGGAGCACCAGACTCTGCCGGGCCATGTCGAGTGCCAGTTGGCGGTGGGCCTTGGAATCCATCACCGAGGCAGGTATCTTCGACCACTCCACCAGCTTCGGGTCGTCCATCTCGCCGAGGTCGAAGCGTCCTTCAAGCAGCCTGAGCACATGCTTGTCCACTTCAGCCTCGGTGATGAGCCCGCGGCGCACGGCTTCGGGAATCGTCTTGTAGGCATAGCCAAAGCCGCACTCCACATCGGTGCCGGCCACAGCGGCCTTGGCGGCGGCATGCACGGCATCGGAAGAGGTCTTGTGGTTGGCATAGATGTCGGTCACGGCACCGCAGTCGCTCACCACCAGATAGTTGAATCCCCACTCGTCGCGCAAGATTTGCTGCAACAGGCGGTTGTTGCTGCAACAAGGGTCGTCGTCGAGCCGCTGGTAGGCGCACATCACTTCGCGCACCTTGGCCTCCGTGACCAGCGTCTTGAAAGCGGGCAGATAGGTTTCCCACAGGTCGCGGGGCGACACATCAGCGACATTGGCCGTGTGGCGGGTGTACTCCGGCCCGCTGTGCACGGCATAGTGCTTGGCGCAGGCCCAGAGTTTACGATACTTCGCCGTCTCGGGGCCTTGCAGACCGCGCACCACGGCCGTGCCCATCACGGAGGTGAGATAGGGGTCTTCGCCGTAGGTCTCCTGCCCGCGCCCCCACCGTGGGTCGCGGAAGATGTTGACATTGGGCGTCCATACCGAGAGGCTGTGAAACTTCTCGTCTTCACCGCCATTGAGCATACGGCGGTTGTACTGGGCGCGCATCTCGTCGCTGGCGGCATCGAACACGCGGCGGAGCAGGCCGTCATTGAACGAGGCGGCCATGCCCACGGGTTCGGGAAACACCGTCACGCCGCCCATGTTGGCCGCTCCGTGGAGCGCTTCGCTCCACCAGAAAAACTTCTTGATGCCCAACCGGGGAATGGCGGGCGACTCGTCGAGCATGAGCCGGGCTTTCTCTTCAAGGGTGAGCCGGGACAAAAGGTCTCGGGCACGTTCACGGGCCGAGAGGTCGGGATTGCAATAGGGCAACAACTGGGCGGTCGCAGAGAGCGACAGGCCCAGAGAAAAGAGGATGGATAGGAGTTTTTTCATGTTGTTGTGATTGATGAGTTAGTATCTGAAGGCCACCTGTACACACGGTCGGTTCCGTATTCCTGACGGTCGGTTTTTCCTGCACTTTATTCCTCGCAAAAATAAGAAAAAAACGGCACTTCCACCTTGCGATATGTTTCACAAACTTCTCGTTTGGTTTCATGCTTCCACTATTTCGAGGCTACAACTTCCGACTACAACTTTAAGGGGAGGCCGTAAGGTGAAAGATGATGACCCCAACTGCTTATTATTCTTAAATTTTTCATGCTGTTTTAAGCTTTTACCACATTTCTTTTCTATCTTTGTGTCGGCAACAGCTGTAAGCATCTACGCCTACGACATGGCTACATAAAAGTCAACTCTCTGAAAATTTAACGACTATGAACAAAAGAATGATTACCTCAGTGCTCTGCTGCCTGCTCATGGCAACGGGGGCATCGGCACAGGAAAAACTCTTCAATGGTGTGAATGTACAGTCGCCCGTGAAGAACGGCGACGGCACCGTGACGCTCAATCTCTTTGCCCCCGAGGCACGGAAAGTGACGGTGAGCGGCGACTTTCTGCCCGTGCAGAAGGTACAAACGCCTATGGGCGAAGTGGAACAGGCGGGTGTGGCCGAGCTCACTAAAGACGACAAGGGTGTCTGGAGCATCACTTCGGGCAAACTGGCACCGGAACTTTACTCCTACACATTCAATGTGGACGGCATCAACATGACCGACCCGGGCAACGTGTATCAGAACCGTGACATCGCCACCTACTCGAGCATCTTCATCGTGAGCAACGGGAAAGGCGACCGGGGCGACCTCTACAGTGTGAACGAAGTGCCGCACGGAAACGTTGCCAAGGTGTGGTATCCGAGCCCGACACTCAAGATGAACCGCCGCATGACGGTCTACACGCCGGCCGGATATGACGAGGGCAAGGCCTATCCCGTGATGTATCTGCTGCACGGGGCAGGCGGTGACGAAAACGCGTGGAGCGAACTGGGACGCGCGGCACAAATCATGGACAACCTCATAGCCACCGGTAAGGCCCGGCCCATGATCGTGGTGATGACCAATGGCAATCCCAACTGCCAGGCGGCCCCGGGCGAATGGTCGTTTGGCATGTACACGCCTTCATTCATGGGCGACACCGGTCCCAAGCAGCCGGCAGTGGCTTCGATGGAAGAGAGTTTCATGGATGTGGTCAAATTCGTGGACAGCCACTACAAAACTATCCCCCGGCGTGAGGGTCGTGCCGTGTGCGGACTCTCGATGGGGGGCGGCCACACGTTCGGCATCGGACGCCTCTATCCCACCGTTTTCGACTACTACGGCCTTTTCTCTGCCGGTCTGCAATTCAACGGTCTCCGCGACATTCAGTCCAACGTGTCTTTCTACGACCGTCTCAAAGCCAATGCCCAAGCCCGGCAACAGCTCAAGACGCTCTTTGACAGCAAGCCCAAACTCTACTGGATAGCCATCGGAAAAACCGATTTCTTATACCAAAACAATGCCGACCTGCGCCGCTATCTCGACGAGCAGGGCTACAAATACGAATATGTGGAGACAGACGGTGGACACATCTGGCGCAACTGGCGCATCTATCTCACCGACTTTGCTCAAAAACTGTTCAGGTAATGACCGCCGAGACGGGAAGAGGAAGTGCATTTCCAAGGCTGTCATGACAGACAACGGCTATATGACAAAGCACCGATATAAACGTAGAGATGACATGAGGCGGGATTGTTTTACGACAATTCCGCCTCTTTTTTCTCAAAAACTATTCTTTTTTGAATGATTCTGGGCCGTATGGTTTACGGATTATTGCGTAACTTTGCACCACAAACAATCTAAAAACCAACCGATGAAAATGAAGAAGTCGTTACTCTCCGTCGTGCTTATGGCAGTACCTCTGTTTTCCCATGCCAAAGGAGAAATAAGGTCGGGACAGCTGTGGCCCGACAATCATGGCGTGCATGTGAATGCTCACGGCGGCGGAATACTTTACCACCGGGGCACCTACTACTGGTTTGGCGAACACAAGGCCGAAAACACCAGCAATGCGATGGTGGGCGTGACGTGCTACTCGTCGAAGAACCTGACCGACTGGAAAAACGAGGGAGTGGCATTGGCCGTGAGCGACGAACAGGGCAGCGACATTGAGAAAGGGTGCATCCTGGAGCGTCCCAAAGTGATATACAACGCCAAGACACGCAAGTTTGTGATGTGGTTTCACTTGGAACTCAAGGGTCTCGGCTATCGGGCTGCACGGGCCGGCGTGGCCGTGGCCGACAAAGTGACGGGGCCCTATCACTTTCTGCGATCCCAACGGGTGAACGCCTACCGCTATCCACTAAACGTCACAGAGAGCGAGAAGGCTGCCATGGCAAAGCTGCAGCCCAAAGACTATGCCGAATGGTGGACTCCGAAGTGGCGCAGGGCGATAGAGAAAGGCCTCTTCCTGCAACGCGACCTGTCCACGGGACAGATGGCACGCGACCAGACGGTGTATGTGGATGACGACGGAAAGGCCTATCACATCTTCTCGTCGGAGGACAATCTGACACTGCAAATAGCCGAACTGTCGGAAGACTACACCTTCCACACGGGGCGGTTTGTGCGTGTGGCGGCCGGCGGACAGAACGAAGCGCCTGCCATTTTCAAGAAAGACGGAACCTACTGGATGATAACCAGCGGATGCACGGGATGGGAACCGAACAAGGCCCGCATGTTTTCGGCCCGCGACATCATGGGGCCTTGGAAACAGCATGAGAGTCCGTGCGTGGGGCCCAAAGCCGACCTCACCTTCGGAGGACAAAGCACCTACGTGCTGAAAGTGGAGGGCAGACGAGACGCTTTCATCTTCATGGCAGACATCTGGCGGCCCAAACACCCGAGCGATGCACGGTATATCTGGTTGCCCATCGACTTCAAGAACGGGCTTCCGGTCGTGGAATGGCGGGACGAATGGACATTGGAGTATTTTAAAGTAGACAAGTAAACGAGTGGACGAGTAGACGAGTGGACTGTTTTAACGGCAAAAGAGTACGAACAAATGCTCATGCAAGCAACTTGTCTACTCGTTCACTCGTCAACTTGTTAACTCCCCTCGTCAACTTGTTAACTCAAAAGACATAAGGAAAAATGAAAAAACAGTTATTTATCTTACTGCTCGCAGCGTTGCTGCCCTGCGGCATCTCGGCCAAGAAGAAGGCTAAAGTGCAGCAGACCGACCGCGAGTATTGGACGACACTGGCCTACCACATGGCCCGGCCGGTGCTCGAGAACATGGCCAAGGGCGAACTCCAGAAGAACATGCTCACGGAGTTCAGCCCCAGTTTTGACAACCGCAACCGGAAGGTTGTCTACATGGAGTGCTTCGGAAGACTGATGGCCGGCATCGCTCCCTGGCTGTCTCTGCCCGACGACGACACACAAGAAGGCCGGCAGCGCAGACAACTGCGTGAGTGGGCACTGGCAAGCTACCGCAATGCCGTAGACCCCTCCAGCCCCGACTATCTATGTTGGGGAGTCTCGGGGCAGAATCTTGTCGACGCGGCCTATATCGCCGAGAGTTTTCTCCGGGCCTACGACAGTCTGTGGATGCCGCTCGACGAGACCACCAAACAGCGCTACATCAAGGAGTTCACGGCCCTGCGCAAGATAGATCCGCCCTACACCAACTGGCTTCTTTTCTCTTCCACCATCGAGAGTTTCATGGCCAAAGCCGGCGCGCCTTACGATGAATTCAGGGTGAATACGGCCTGCCGCAAGGTGGAGGAATGGTATGTGGGCGACGGCTGGTATGCCGACGGGCCTACTTTCGCTTTCGACTACTATTCGAGCTACGTCTTCCATGCCATGTATCTTGAGACCCTTCAGGCCATGACCGATGCCAAGGCCAACACCCGCATCGACTACCCGAAGTATTGGGACCGGGCCTTGAAGCGGGCACAGAAATACGCCATTGTCCTCGAACGCTTCATTTCGCCCGAGGGCACCTTCCCCGTCATCGGTCGCAGCACGCCCTACCGCATGGCTGCCATGCAGCCGCTGGCCCTCATGGCTTGGTATGAGAAGCTGCCCAAAGACTTGAGCAACGGACAGGTGCGTGCCGCCCTGACGCAGGTGATGCACCGCATGTTCGACACGCAAAACAACTACAATGAGAAAGGGTATCTCACCATCGGCTTCTGCGGACACCAGCCCGAGACGGCCGACTGGTACACCAACAACGGTTCGCTCTACATGACCTCCCTTGCCTTCATGCCGCTCGGACTGCCTGCCACGGCTCCTTTCTGGACCGATGCGCCCCAACCATGGACACAGGTGAAGGCTTGGGGCGGTATGCCCTTCCCGAAAGACCACCACTGGAGCGACGACATCAAGACAAAAGACAAATGGTAAAACAACCCTATCCACAACAAAAGACATGACCACAGACACAAAACCATCTTCCGGCCTGCTTTCCCTGGCCGCCTCTTTCCTGCCAAAAGGCATTGCCGAGTGCCCGCTGCTTCTGTTCCTGTTCTTGCTTCCGATCGTCTTGCAGGCCCAAAACCGGAAGGTGGAAGCGGTCACAGCCATTATAAATAAGGTGAACAACTATTGGCAGACCCACAACAAGCCGGAGGTGCGCGCCTTCTGGGACAATGCCGCCTATCACACGGGCAACATGGAGGCCTACCGCCTCACGGGCAACCGCGAGTTTCTGCAATACTCCCTGCGATGGGCGGAGCACAACCGCTGGCAGGGGGCCACGGAGACAGATCCGGCCAAGTGGCGATACAAGAACTATGGCGAGGGACAAGACTATGTGCTTTTCGGCGACTGGCAAATTTGTTTCCAGACCTACATCGACCTCTACAACATCGCCCGGGGCAGCGGCAACGGTGAGGCCTATCGCTACCGCATAGCCCGTGCTTTGGAGGTGATGGGCTACGAGGCCCGCTCCCGGGCCAACGACTATTGGTGGTGGGCCGACGCGCTCTACATGGTGATGCCGGTGATGACCAAACTCTACCGCCTCACGGGCGACGAGATCTACCTTGACAAACTCTACGATAACATCCTCTATTCCGACAGCATCATGCTCGACCAAGAGACCGGACTCTACTACCGCGACGGCCGATATGTCTATCCCCGCCACCAGACCAACAGCGGCAAGAAAGACTTCTGGGCGCGCGGCGACGGTTGGGTGCTTGCCGGATTGGCCAAGGTGCTCCAAGACATGCCCCACAGCTACCGCCACCACCGATTTTTCGCCGATAAGTTTGTGCGCCTGTCACGCGCCGTGGCAGCCCTCCAGCAGAAAGAGGGCTACTGGACTCGCAGCATGATGGATCCCGCTCAAGCCGAAGGGCCCGAAACCAGCGGCACGGCCTTCTTCACCTACGGCCTCCTTTGGGGTATGAACAACGGCTATCTGTCGGCTAAAGAGTTTGCCCCCGTCGTCAAGCGTTCGTGGAAATATCTCACCGGCACGGCTCTGCAAAGCGACGGCAAGGTGGGCTACGTGCAGCCCATCGGCGACAAAGCCATCCCCGGCCAACAGCTCGATGCCAACTCTCAGGCCAACTTCGGTGTAGGCGCTTTCCTGCTCGCCGCCTGCGAGTATGCCCGCTACCAAGGCTTCGGCAAGGCCAAAAAGCCCCGCAAGCGCACCGCCGGCAACGGCTGGTTTGTGTCTGCCGGGGCCGGCATCGGAGGATGAGAAAGGACAAAAGCCAACAACCGGGAGGCCGACAACGGTATAAGACTATCTCTTCTTAAACAACCGTTCAAACTCCGCTTCCGGCATGAAGTGCGACAGATACTGCCCCACGTATTGAGAAGTCACATCGTATGCCACCTTATCTTCACCGTAGGCACAATTCCAAGCACCTATCGGTTCTTGGTTATTGTGCAGGCGGGTGATTCTGAAGACGAATATCGGCATGGGACATTCCTTCGTGCCATACCGCACATCGTTCCACTGGGTGGTGTTGGCATAGGCCAGAATCGTGGGCTGCGCCCTGTAGATACCCTTCCGCGAGAACTCCCGGTCGAACGGCTTCCGGGAGAAATCGAAGTCGAAATTCTTCACCTCATCCACCCCACTGAACGACACGACGGCCATATATTTGCGGTATTTGGGAGCATAAAAGACAAGTTGCCGGTACTCCCTCCGTGTAGCAAACCTCAAAGCCCAGTCCACCTGATAATACACCGACTTCTCTTCATACCGCTCTGGAATGGTCACTCTGACCACCTTCGACCGCCGCAGGTAAGTCTCCGCATAGTCATAGCCGTCACCATTGATGTGGCTTGAGAACGAAAAATAATCCCACGCCACAACCACCGCCACGACGATCGGCATCGCGATTTCGGCCATTCCATAGAGCCGGTGTCTATCTATCTTCATTTTCTTTGCTTACACGTTTCCGATTGACATTGTTACTTCTTCCCCGCGACAGACCGATAGCATCCCTGTCGCCCGTTTCCATTCCTCTTGCAGGAATGCCGCCGGGCCTCTCTCGTTTTGGTGCAAGGCCCATGCACCATCTGTGCGGAGGCCTTGCACCACTTGTTCGGCAGCCATGCACGGGCGGTGCAAAGCCCTCGCACCGATGTCTGCAAATTTAAATGATTCTACCGATATATCCAAACAACTTTCCGCCAAAAGCCATATTGCAGAGTCTTTGCACCATGCCGACACAATATAAATATCTTTTACCAAATAGAAACAAGCCGAATAGCGACTGTATTTAACATCAAAGAGGGGAAAACACGGAAAAAGTCGGTCGGAGAGATGGCAATATCGAATATTTTAGCTACCTTTACAGCGAAATTGAAACCGACTGAATCAACAAACTAACATACATGTAACCTTATGAGAAAAATCATTTCTACAGTGGTCGTGGCGGCCGTCATGACCTTGCCTGCCATGGCGCAAAAGACATCAGACTACGGCTATCCTTTCACCCAAGTGCCTTTCACGAGTGTGAGGATTGCGCCCAACACCTTTTGGGGCGATCGGTTGAAGGCCGCCCGCGAAGTGACGGTGCCTTTGGCTTTCAGCAAGTGCAAGAGCGAGGGGAGATACGACAACTTTGTCAAGGCGGCCCGGCCCGACGAGAAATATGACGTGAGCAAATTCATGGGCTTCTCCTTCGACGACACCGATGTCTACAAGACCATCGAGGGGGCAAGCTATATTCTCCAGACCTATCCGGACAAACGGCTGAAGGCTTATATCGACAGCGTGCTCGATGTGGTGGGGGCAGCCCAAGAACCCGACGGCTATCTCTACACCGCCCGCACCATCAATCCCAAGAAACCGCACAAGTGGTCGGGCTCCAAGAGATGGGAGAAGGTGGAGGTGCTGAGTCATGAGCTCTACAACCTCGGCCACATGGTGGACGCAGCCTGCGCCCACTATCAGGCCACGGGCAGCACCAAATTTCTCGACATAGCCAAACGGTATGCCGACTGTGTCATCCGCGAGGTGGGCCCCGGACAGGGACAGGCCACCGTGGTGCCAGGACACCAGATAGCGGAGATGGCTTTGGCCCGCCTCTACACCGTCACGGGCGACAAACGCTATCTTGACGAGGCCAAATATTTTCTGGACTACCGAGGCAAGACACACATACGCGACCTCTACAGCCAGAGCGACAAGCCCGTAACCGAGCAACGGGAGGCTTGGGGACACGCCGTGAGGGCGGGCTACATGTATGCCGGCATGGCCGACGTGGCGGCTCTGACCAAGGACTCGGCCTACATCAAGGCCATCGACCGGATATGGAACAACATCGTGGGCAGGAAGTATTACCTCACGGGCGGTGTGGGGGCACGCCACTCGGGAGAGGCTTTCGGGGCCGACTATGAACTGCCCAACATGACGGCCTACAACGAAACTTGCGCTGCCATCGCACAGGTCTATCTCAACGAGCGCATGTTCCTCCTCCACGGCGAGAGCAAATACATCGACTGTCTGGAGCGCACGCTCTACAATGGAGTCATCTCGGGCATGAGCATGGACGGCGGCCGCTTCTTCTACCCCAACCCCTTGTCGAGCGACGGCAAGTACAAGTTCAACGCTGACGGCACCACCACGCGCCAGCCGTGGTTCGGTTGCGCCTGCTGCCCGAGCAACCTGAGCCGCTTCATACCGTCGCTGCCGGGTTATCTCTACGGTGTGAAGGGCAACGACATCTATGTCAATCTCTTTGCAGGCAACACATCCACCATCAGTGTGAACGGCAAGGAAGTGGTGCTGGAGGAGACCACCCAATATCCCTGGGAGGGCGACATCAGCATCAAGGTGGCCAAGAGCAGCGCCAAGGTGGCCAATCTGCTGATCCGCATTCCGGGATGGGTGCGCAACCGGGTGGTTCCGAGTGATCTCTATCGGTATAGCGACGATGAGAAGCCGACCTACAGTGTCACTGTCAACGGCAAACGTGTGGAGGGCGATCCCGATGCCAACAAGGGGTATCTGCCCGTGAGGGGCATCCGCAAGGGAGACGTGATACGCATACATTTCGACATGCCGGTGCGCACGGTGGTGGCCAGCGACCGGGTGGCCGACGACCGGGGCAAGGTGGCCGTGGAGTGCGGTCCGCTGGTCTACTGTGCCGAGGCGGCCGACAACGGGGGAGCAGCTGTGCTCCACGCCGTAGTCAACAAAAAGCCCGCTTTCTCCGTGGTCAACAACTACAGCATCGACAACACCGAGGCTCATGCCGCCCCATTCACCGTGAAGGCCATCAAGACGCCGGCCCAGATACTCCGGGAGTCTGCCGACGGTGGCATGGAGGTGGAGAAGCTCGACCTCACGCTGATTCCCTACTATGCGTGGAACCATCGCGGTGCCAACCAGATGAACGTGTGGTTTGTACAGAACTTGTCGTTGCTGGATAAGTAAGGGAGTGGACGAGTAAACAAGTGGACGAGCAGGCAAGTTAATAGCAAGGCCCTTTTCATGCAAACCTCAAGAATGCAGGCAAACAACTTGTCTACTCGTCCACTTGTTTACTCGTCCACTTTTTTTGCCCCAATGCTTGTGCGATTGGAATTTTCTGCGTAAGTTTGTAGGGAAATACCAATGTAGCATGAAACCTTTTGATACGCAACTATTCATTAAGACCGTCTGCGCCGTGCTGTTGTCATGGCTTCTGTCGGTGACCCCCGGAGTCGCCGAGAAGTTCAGAGTAGTGGACAACAGCATGGGACTGTGCAACAACTCCGTGAACGCAATATGCCAAGACGGCAAGGGCTTCGTGTGGATGGGCACAGCCGGCGGTCTCTGTCGCTACGACGGCCTTTCGTTTTCCACCTTCCTTCACTGCTCTTCCGACTCCACATCGCTGGCCGACAACAACATACACTGCCTACTGCCTATGAAAGACGGTCTGTGGGTGGCCTCCAACAGTGCCTTGCAGTTTTATTCCTTCAACAGCGGACGATTCTACCGTGCCCGGGCATGGGTCGGTGGCAGGCTCGACGACATGACCGAGCAACAGAACGCAATGGTGGAGGCGGGCGGCCACATACTGACAGCCGACCACAAGGGCAGGTGTTTCGTGAAGAAAGACGGCGACACCTATTTCACCGCCCTGCCCCACCGGCTCTACACGCTCTGCAAGATCAGTGAACAGGCAGTGGTGGGAATAGGGCGCGGAGAAGCCCTGATGCTCTCGGCAGACGGCCGGCGGGTGATGAGCCGCTGCCGCATAGACTTCACGCCCACACTCAGATGCTCGGCATCGTACAGCCGGACGACAAGACTGGTATATGTGGGCAACGGCATAGGACACAAAAGTCTGGCACTGGCCATAGACAAAGGGAGGCTGAGACTTGCCGATGTGCCGGTGCCCGACAACCTGATGGCGACAACCGACAGCCGTGGGGCCGTGGTCTTCGGCATAGACGGTGGGGGCATCATGATGCAACGGGGAGGCGACGTGCAACAGTTTTCGCCGGCCAATTCCAATATGAGCAACGATGCCGTTTATGCCCTGCTGAGCGACAGCAACGGCAATCTGTGGGTGGGAACTTATCGTGGTGGCGTGAACTTCCTGCCCGTCCACAACGAGCGTTTTGAGTTGCTTGCACGCAAGAACGGTGCCATACCCTACGACATCGTGACGGCTGTGGTGCGCGATGGAGACCGGCTCTACATGGGGCTTGATGGCGGTGGGCTGTGCTTCTACAACCTCTCAAGCCGCTCCTCCTACACGCTGAACACGGCCAACAGCAACCTTCCGGGCAACAATGTCATCTCGATCGTGAACGACGGACGGGCGCTCTGGATGGCCATCTACACCAAAGGGCTGGTGGAATACTCCCCGTCCACCGGTACATTCACGCAATATCCCATGCCGACAAAGGAAACCACGGGCAACAACGTGTGGGTGGTGTGCGACGACGGGCGCGGAAGGATATGGGTGGGCGGGCCCAATCTGGCGGTTTTCGACAAACAGTCACGGTGTTTTCTCGCCACACCCGAAACATTCCGCAAGATGGAATGCTCGGCCCTGCAAGACGACGGGCGGCATATATGGGTGGGGACTAACCACCGGGGCATCTACAAAATAGACAAGCGCACACTGCGCGTGGCTGCCCACTACACTGCCGACTTCGGACAGGTGCGCCTGCCGGGCAATGAGGTGAGATACCTCCGGCTCGACTCCCACGGGCGGGTGTGGTTTGCTGTGACACAAAACGGCACCTACTGTCTGGACGAGAAGGCGCACAAGACCATCCACTACGGTGAAAAACAAGGACTGACCAACGGCGACCTCATGACACTCGTGGAAGACGCACAGGGCATCTTGTGGATGGGGACAGCGAACGGACTGTTCAAGTTTGATCCACGCAAGCAGACGTTTGTGCGCTTCGGGAGCGACGAGGATATACCCAACACCTTCACCTACGGCACAGGACTGCTCGCCGGCGGCACCATCTACATGGGCAGCACGAAAGGCCTGCTGATGTTCAAGCCCTCAAAAGTGTTTTACCAACAGCCCTATCGGGGTGCAAGTCTGCTGTCACTCGACCTACTTAACGGCAGTGGCGAACATTTCAACCTCTACGGCGACTCCATCCGAAGCGTGGAATTGAAGCACCACCAGAACTTCTTCACCATCCATTTTGCCGTGCCCGACTACGAGTCGCCCCATCGGGTGCAGTTCTCCTGTCGCCTCGAAGGGCTCGAAAACCGCTGGCGCGAACTGGGCGACAAGCGCGAAGCGGCCTACACAAACGTGCCACCTGGACACTACACCTTCCATGTGCGCTGCACCGATGTAAACGGCCAGTGGGGTCGGGCCACGGAATTGGATGTCGTCATCACCCCGCCTTGGTATGCCACGTGGTGGGCCTATCTACTCTGGGCCTTGCTGTTGGCAGGTGTGGCATACGCCGCCCTCTGGCTCTATCTGCACGAACTGGACGTCAAGCACCGCATACAGATAGTGGATGTACAGCGCAGCACCATGCAGAAACTCAACGAGGCAAAGATGAACTTCTACACCCGTATCACGCACGAACTGCGCACACCGGTGTTTCTCATAGGGGCCCAGATAGAGGAACTCAAGGAGCAGAAGCAGTCGCCCGTGACGGTGCCGGGCTCGTTTCTTGATTCCATGTACCGCAACTCGCAGAAACTGAACAACCTCATCAGCCGTATTATTGACATCCGGAAACTGGAGGCGAGCGAAACGAAGCTGAACTTGCAGCATAAAGATGTGGTGGAATTTTGCCGAAACCTCACCGAAGACTATCATAACCTCTGTACACAGAAGCGCATCAGCTATGCGTTCCGCACGACAAACGCTCCCATAGAGTTGGATTTCGACCTTGACAAGCTGGAGACAATCCTCACCAATCTGGTCTCCAATGCCTTCAAATATACCCGCGAAGGGGGCAACGTGGAACTGGCCATAGCCGACGAGCCCGACAGGGTGGTCTTCAGCGTGACGGACAATGGTATCGGCATATTGGAGAAAATGCACGAAACCATCTTTCAGAACTTCTTCCGCACGGAGCGGGGCGAGAGACAAAACCGGGGCGACGGCATCGGACTCTCTACCGTGAAAGAACTGGTGGAACTCCACGGGGGCAGCATCCGTGTGGAGAGTGAGGTGGAGAAAGGGGCGCGCTTCGTCTTCCACATACCCAAAAGGCTATCGGGCGAAGCACAGACGGCTGTGGACGAGACGGGCGAAACAGGCCGACAGACACTGCGGATAGCCAATCCGACGGCTCCACACACCATCCTCGTCATCGACGACGAACACGACACGGTGGAGTTGCTGGAGCGCAATCTGGCAGCCGACTTTAAGGTGATCAAGGCCTACGACGGCCGACAAGGACTCGAAGAGGCTGCCCGCACGCTGCCCGACATCATCGTCTGCGACCTGATGATGCCCAACATGGACGGCATGGAGTTTCTCCACACGCTGAAAAGCGACAAGAAACTGGCCCACATCAAGGTCATCATCTTCACCGCCAAAACCTCGGAGGAAGACATGATAGAGGCCTTCGACCAAGGTGCCGACGCCTATCTCACCAAGCCCATATCGCTGCGGCTGCTGCGGAAACGCATCGACCGGCTCGTGGCGCAGAGCAACACGGCCGAGCTGACGGCTTCCATTGCACAGACAAAGAACACCTACACGAAGGAGGAACAGATATTCCTGTTGCGCTGCAGGGAAGTGATCGACGACAATCTGCGCAACGAGAACTTCAACATAGACTACATTGCCGACAGTCTGGCCATGAGCCACTCGTCACTCTACAAGAAGATCAAAGCCATGACGGGCATGTCGCTCATCGAATTTATCAACGACTATAAAATCTACAAGGCCGTGGAACTGTTCAACCGGGGAGCCACCAACATCGACACCGTGCGCGAACAGTGCGGTTTCAAGGATGCCAAAAACTTCCGGGAGATGTTCAAGCGCAAGATGAACGCGACCCCCAAGCAGTATGTCCAGAACCTGTAGACACGGGCTCCGGCCCGTTTGCGGCCAATCGTCACAAGACACCGGCCACCCATTATCCAAACTTTTCAACATTCATTAAAACCAACCATCATGAGAAAAAATCTTGGAGCAAAGCCTTTGAGCTATCCGCAACCGGTATTTATCATTGCCGCTTACGGAGCAGACGGTGTGCCCTCAGCCATGAATGCAGCCTGGGCGGGCATCACTAACCATACGGAAATTACAATGTGTCTCGACAGACGGCACAAGACTGTGGAAGATCTGCGCAGTCGCGGAGCTTTCACCGTGAGCATGGGCACAGCCCCGCAAGTAGTGGCCTGCGACTATGTGGGTATCGTCTCGGGCCACAAGGTGCCCGACAAATTCGCCCGTGCGGGCTTCCACGCCACTCCCTCCGAGTCTGTCGATGCCCCTCTCATCGACGAACTGCCGCTGGCCTTGGAGTGCCGCCTCATCTCCTACGATGAGGAACGCGAACTGCTCACGGGCGAAATCGTAAACGTGAGTGCCGACGAGTGCATCCTCGACGAGCGCGGCAAGGTGAATCCCCATGCCCTCCGCCCCATCGTCTTCGACCCATTCAACAACACCTATCTGGAGATAGAGCACGAAGTGGGCAAAGCATTCAAGGATGGCGCGCAGCTAAAATAGGACCGAAGCAAGACAACATCAGGACAAACAGGACATCATCCAAAAGACCGCCAAACCTCTTGAGACAGTTTGGCGGTCTTCTCTTTTGCATCCCTCCGGGTCAGTTTCTCTTATAATCGAAGGCATCAATATCCACATATCCGCCTGTCTGGCGGGTGGCATAGCAGAACAAAGCCAGTCGGGTGCCCATGAAGAAGCGCCGATAGTCGAAACGCATCTGGTAGTCGCGACCTATCCGGTGCCAAGTGCGGTTGTCAAGAGAATAGTAGAACATGGCCATATCACGACCCGGGCGGAAGTCAGCATCTATGCGCAGATACACCTTGTTCCGTCTGACAGGCACACGCTCCACTTCCTTTTCCTGCACATCGGTGACAGCTTTCTCACGATCGGAGAGCGACACAGAGGCCTCACTCATGACGAGCACAGTCTTCTTTCCACTGCGCAAGAGAGTGAGCACACCCGAGTCGCCGTTGAAGGCAGCCAGTCCGGCCCGGTCGCCATCTTTAAGATGGGTGATGTCGAGGGCCACCGTTGCCGAACAAAGCGGCCCCTCCATGCGCTGCGAAAGAGTGTTGGGAGCCTCAAAGAGGTTTCCGGCCGGGCGCGAGGTTTTCAACCGAAGCCATCCCTTGCGCTCGGTGAGACTCCATGCCTCGTCCACCGGATTATGATTCCATTGCCACACACGCTTCAGATGAGGCCCCTCGAAGTCATCACTCTGCACGATGCCATGCTTTCCGCCACCCATCACAGGTCTGTCCATCAGTGTGGGGATATGCCCGAAATGGTCGCCGAGAATGGGCCACCCGTCTTCCCATCGGCACGGCATGAGCGTGAGCACACGCCCCACTCCGCCACGGTCTTGGAATATGACCCCATACCAACGCCCATCGGGGGCGTCGACGATAGTGCCCTGCCCCACGTAGGAGAAACCGCCAAACTCGGTTTCAAGGATTGTGCGCTTCTCGTAAGGCCCATTGATGCTGTCGGCGCGATAGCACACCTGCCGCCGGGGCCTGCCCAGCGGCCATGAAACCATGAGCAGATAATACTTCCCGTCGCGTTTCACCATGCGGCTGCCTTCGAGCAGCCCCGTCTCGTCGGGCTCCCGCCGGAAAAGCGTGCAATCGCTCCCCGGCTTCATAAGGCACAGATCGGGAGTCAATTCGCACATCTGTCCGGTGCCATAGACCACATAGGCACGGTCGTCGTCATCGAAGAAGAGGGATGCATCGTGGAAATGACGGAGGCGCGAGACGAGGGTCCACCGGCCCGTGGGGTCTTCAGTGGTATAGATATAGGTGTCGCCGCCGGGATTGTCGTTGGGGGCAAAGAGGGCATAAAAACGCCCCTTGTGATATTTCAGGGATGTGGCCCATTGGCCTCTTCCATAAACCGTTCCACCCTGCATGTCATATTTAGGCGAGTCGGTGAGCCGGTCGAAGACATAGCTCACGGTTTCCCAGTCCACCAAGTCGCGTGAGCGCATCACCGGTGCACCGGGCATGAGGTGCATCGTCGTACTCACCATGTAGAACCACTCGCCCACTCTGATGACATCAGGGTCGGGCACATCGGCCCACAACATGGGGTTGGGAAAACGACGGGCGGTTTGTTCGGAAATATAGATCAGGGCATTGACGAGCGACGGCCCCCAATAGTCCCAGTTGTGGCCGCCTGCTTTCACACGCGTCTCACAACCGATGTGCCGGGCCCTGAGTGCCTTCACAAAGTCCATGTTGTCTTCGAGAGTGAAGTCTTGGTCGCCGCAGTCGACATACCATTTCACGCTACGCCAACGCTCCACATCTTTTCCGTCGCCCCCATCGACCATCCTGATGGGATTGTGACGCTCCACATTGTGCTGCCGCCATTCGCCCAACGGGTCGTTTTTCAGAAAATCCAACGGCTGCCGGCGCAGGTAGGCACTCATGGCATAGACCACATTGAACATCTCCGGATGGCACAGCCCATAGCCCACAGCTCCGCCACCTCCCATCGAAAATCCGGCCACGGAGCGTTTGCCGGCTTCCCGGGCCACCCGGTATCGGTTTTCGATATATGGTATCAATTCGTTGAACATATAATCTTCGAAAGGCCATTCCGGTTCGTCAAACCATATCATTTTGTCTTTATTGGCCTCCGGACACACAATGATCGTCTTCTGCATCCGGCACGCAGCCACCAGACTGTCTACCACCGTCTGCAAACGGCCATACACGGCCCAATCGGTATTGGAGCAACCGCCCCCATGAAGCAGATAGAGTATGGGGTAGCTATCGGTCGACCGGTCGTAGCCATCGGGCAGACATACGGTATATTCACGTTCGGCGATACCGGGCAACAACTTACAGGGCATCACCTCATGCACAATCCGACAGCCGGCCTGCCCTGCCAGCGGAAACATGGCGCAGAGCAGCAAGGCCATAAAAATCTTGATTTCTCTTTTCATACCATTTATTCTTTATTCCCTGATTGGGATTTCTTCAACTCGTCTTTTGGTTATTTCAGAGAGTGGCAGGGAGCTGGAAATATGTCATAACAATTTATCAGACATTTGCAAACGGACAGAAAAAGTCGTACCTTTGCATGAGCAAGGGAAGCACGCAGGTGTTTCCCTTTTTTAGTTTCCAATCCACCAACAGCCCCCCAACCCCCTGAAGGGGGCTTTTCATTCCTGCTATGGGAGATCGTTCGGCCCGAATGGCTTTGCAAAAGGGCCTCTTTGAGGTTGTCATCCGGCCCGAGTGAGCTTCCAAGTGTGGCCGTTTTGCAAGGTCGTTTGGGCCTGGCGGGAAAATTGATGGGATGGATTGGGCGGATAAGGTGGATGAGATTGAAGGGAGAAATGGGCGTGGGAAAATCGCGTGTAAGGCTTTTTCGAAATCTTTAATAGTTTGTGCTATATATCCGACACGGGTCTTTATCCTGCCCCCTTGACTTGGGGGGGCTTCAGACACTCCATTAACACCTACCACCCACCACCTGTCCCTACAGCAGGACAAAGACATCATCAACATCCAACACCTAACACCTATCACCTCCTGCACGGCGACTCCTCCATCATGAGATAACCGGGCTTATAGCCTCCGGCATCGACCAAAACTTTCTCAAACACGATGGCAGGATCGAGCGGACGGATGGTGAGTGTATGGTAGCCGTCGGGAGAGGGGGGCACGGGAAGTGTGACCACCGACTCCACCACACGGCGGGCCACCGTGGGATAGTAGACCGTGTAGATATTCTCCTTGCGCTCGTTGAGCCGGGCGTTGAAGTTCACTTCGCGTTCCTGACCGCCGTCGAGCGACACCGTATAGCGCAATCCGCCACGGTTGAGGAAGTCGAGCGTGGATTTCACCATCACACGCACGTTCACTTCCGAGGGCCGGAGCGCGCCCAACGAGAAACGGTAAGAGAGCGAAGCACCGGCCACAGGGGCAGTGTTGGGCATCAGCGTGAGTCCGCTGCGGGTGCGCCCCATGTAGGGTATCACCGTCCATCGGGCCCCGGAAGACGGCAGGCAGGCAAAGAAGTGCTCGGCCTCCATCGCCACCACGCTGTCGCGGGCCTCGAAGACAAATCCGCCGGGCCGTCCATCGGTCTCCACGCGATGCACCTCGGGCATCTTGTCACGCGGAAAATCGTCGTTCCATGAAGTATAACCGATGTGCTTCTGGGTCATCATACCGTTCCATTTTCCACCCGCTATGTCGTGGTTGTAGGCCGCGCAGAGCAGCGAGTCGCGACGGAAAGCCTCGGCCACACGGTCGGCCCAGAGGTTGGCATCGGGGTCGTTGCGCTCATACAGGAAGTGGTTCATGGCTTGGGCATAGTACATCTGATAGACATTCGACATGGCCTGCAAAGGGAAGAGCACCAACTCCCGGTAGGCATCTCGCTGCTCGGGACGCAGCGAGAGATACTGCCGCAGGGCCTCGGCCTCAAGGCGCATGTAGTCGTCGGCCACACGCCGCCATTCGCCCGTGGCCACATTGTAGGTCGAAGCGTCGAGCATCTCGGCCGTGATGCGCCCGTTGTACTTGCCCACAAGATTGAGGATGCGGGCTGCCTCGGGAGCCTGCTCCTCGCCAAACTGCTCACGGCAGAAGCCGAGCGTGTGGTCGGTGAGCGTGGCTGCATCGTAGCGACGGGGATTCCACGCCATATCCATGAAGATAGAGATGGGATATTCCATCGGTTTGAGATCGCCCACGTTGAGTATCCACAGGCGGTCAATGCCATAGTTGTAGGCCAACTGCAACTGTTCCCACATATTCTGCGTGGGTGTAACGTTGAGCCACTTGCTGTTGCGGGGCGCACCCACATAGTCCACATGGTAGTACAGTCCCCAGCCTCCGGCCCGGTTGCGCTCTTTGGCGGCAGGCACACGGCGCACGTTGCCCCAGTTGTCGTCGCAGAGGAGCATCGTCACGTCGTCGGGCACGCGCATCCCCTTGTCGTAGTAATCCAACACCTCTTTATACAACGCCCACACCTGCGGTGTCTCCTTGGCCGGCCGGCGGGTCACGTCGGCGATGATTCGCCGCTGATTCTCCACGATGCGTTGCATGAGCCGGGTGTCGGCCTCCTCGCTCATGGCCTCGTCACCGTCGCCGCGCATACCGATGGTCACGATATCTTCCGTCCCCTTCATGCGCTCGATGCCCTCCCGGAAGAAGCGGTCGAGCACGGTCCGGTTGGTCTGATAGTTCCACGCCCCGTAGTCTTTGCGCCGGCGCGCCCACTCCTGATGGTTGCGTGCCATGGGTTCGTGGTGGGAAGTGCCCATGATGACGCCCATCTCATCGGCTGTGCGACTGTTTTCCGGGTCGTCGGCATAGAAGGCCCAGCCCCACATGGCAGGCCACAGCATGTTGCCCTTGAGGCGCAGGATGAGTTCAAACACGCGAGCATAGAATCGGTGGTCGCCATAATCGGTGCCGTAGGTGTGCTTCACCCACGAAGTGAGACAGGGAGCCTCGTCGTTGAGAAAGAGCCCGCGATAGCGCACAGCCGGTTCGCCGTCGGTGTAGATGCCACGGGAGATGTAGATGCGGTCGTGGCGGGCCACGGGCACATCGGCCCAGTCATACCACGGCGAGACACCCATCTGGCGGGAGAGTTCGTAGATGCCGTAGATGGTGCCCCGCCGGTCGCTGCCCGCAATGACGAGCTGCCGACCCACAAGGGTGATGATGTATTTCTCGCGCCTGCCACGAAGCAGACCACCGTCGAGCAACCTGCGCTTCACCAGTCGGTCGATGGCTGCCGAGTGGCCGAGTGTCCCGATGAGGATGCCGGCACGCTCGTCAGTGCCCACGACAGCCTCTGCACCACACACTTTACGGATATCGGCAGCAAGATTGCGGGCGGCTATGGCCACGCCTTTCAGGTCGCGGGCATCCAGACAGATGCTCACGCCACCCCCGTCGTTGAGCAGCACGTCGCCGGAGTCGAAGTTCACAAAACGGTCGGCAGCCGACAGCTGCAGGGGAAACAACAGGAGCAGGAGAAGATAAATGCTTGTTTTCATGTAGATAAATATGGGGGATGAATCTTTTAAAAACAGCCGGCGGACCATCGGGGCAGGCTTTTGACACCACACCCAAGGTCCACCGACAAGACTTTATTTGAACAAAAGGGGCACAAACTCCCGGAGACAGCGCCGCCAAGTGAGCCACTCGTGATGGGTGCCGGGCGACACATAGCCCGTCACCTTGATACCGGCGCGGGTCAAGTCATCAATGAGTCGGGCCGTGCCCATGTTCTCCTCACTGCCCGAACCGAGGAAGAGACAGTGCAACCGCCCGTTCACCTCGGCCGGACGGGAGAAGATGCCGTTATAGGTCTTGGCGATGTCAAGGCCGAAGATGGCACCGCTGAAAGCACCGGCATAAGAAAACTTGTCAAGATGATTAAACACCACATCGAATGTCTGGTGCCCTCCCCATGAGAGTCCGGCCATGGCCCGGTGGTCACGATCGGTCTTGGTGCGGAAGGTTTTGTCCACCGCGGGTATGAGATCCTCCAGCAGCACCTTGTAGAACGAAGCTCCGTAGGCACTCCGGCCCGCCTCATTGGGGCCGCCTTTGAATGGTGCTTTCACGTCGCCGCTCTCCATCACGACAATCATCGGCACGGCTTCACCCCGGGCAATGAGATTGTCCATGATATTCTGCATGAGCCCCTGCCGGCTCCAACCCGTCTCGTCCTCACCCATGCCATGTTGCAAATAGAGCACGGGGTAGCGCTTCCCTCCCCGTTCATAGGCTGCGGGGGTGTAGACCATCGCACGCCGCCACTCGCCTGTAGAGGCGGCATAATACTGCATGGAGCGCACCTGCCCTTTGGCTACGCCCTGCTGCGGACGGTAGTAGTCGCCCTCGGGGCCTTCGGGTATCTCTATGCCGCCAGACTGTCGGCAGCAACCGAAGAAGGTGTCGCTGGCCGGATCGACCACCTGCACGCCGTCTACGAGGAAGAAATAGTAGTGGAAGCCCACCACGAGCGGGTCGCTGGCTACGGTCCACACACCTTGTTCGTCGCGCTGCATGTCATACTTCTTGCCACAGATATCAAGCTGCACGCGGTTGGCTTGCGGTGCGCGGAGCCGGAAATAGGCCCGGTGCTGCGCATCGACCTTGGGGAAATCGTTACCGGGAATGGCCGTAGAGGCCGTCACGGCATCGGCAGGCACCACGACGGGAGTGAACACGGGATGCCCCAGAAGCGACAGCATCTTGTAGGCATAGCGCCGGCCAAGTTCGCGATAGCCCCCGGCATCGAAGTGCAAGTCGTCGGGGCCGGAGGTGCATCCTTCGGAGGAAATGACGTGGGCCGTGTGTATCGTCTCGGGCAAAGCGTCGATGATGGGATTCATGGCGATGCAGCGGCCACGCCCGCCGGCCCTCACCACTTCGCCGGCCAAGAGCGGCACGTCTTCCGACTTGAGTCCAAGGTCGGCAATGAGCTGGTGGTAGACAAAGGCCACCTTGTCGGGCCAACGGCGGTCACCGGTGTTGGACTCGCCCTGATGGAGCAGTATGCCCTTGATGACACCCTCCTTCTGGGCCTTGCGGCCCAGTTCCACAAGCCGCTTGTAGGGATTGTCTCCATAGGCTTTGAGCATTCCCTTCATCCACTGCGGGGCTCGGGTCTTGACATAATTGTCCACGGAGTCGCGCATGAATGTCTCGATGTGGCATCCGCCCACAGCCACGTTGATGACACCCACCCGCACATTGGAGGGCAGATGCTCCACCATCGTGCGGCCGAAATAGTCGGCGGGCGTGAGTCCGGTGTTCTCCCTGCAGAGTGGCGGCAGGGCCGTGTACCACTGCCCCTGCTTGCGCCCGAGACGGGCATCATCGACGGCTGCCATCATCCGGAAGCGCGGATCAATGCCCGTGAGGTCTTCGGGCTCAATCTTGGCATTGCCTTCCATGTTGGACTGGCCAAAGCAGAGGAAGATGTAAAAGTCGGGATCGGGGGCGGCAGCCGCCTCGCCTGCCAACACCGACACACACAGCAGGGCACCCGCTACGAGCCACCTGCGGAATCGATTGTTCTGTATCATGATTTAGCGATGGTTAAACTTCGATTGCAAAGATAATCATTTTGCGCTTTCCGTGTTGTTTCTCATGTTTCAAATAGTTGTCCTTTCGTAACATTCTTGTCTCCCGTTTGTCTCACAATGCTTGCCGCTTGTCTCATTATTCCTATTTTTATGGCCTGAAAACGTGATGGAACGGGATTTTATTGGTATCTTTGCAGGCAGTCCGAACAAATGCAACCGAAACAATCATGAAATACTATCTACTGATACTTACGTTTCTTTCATCGCTCCATGCCCGGCCACAGACCGGCAAACTCTATACGGCCGACCACCAGCTGTCTAACAGTTTCGTGAGCCAGGTGTTCCAAGACCGCGACGGCTTCATCTGGATAACCACCCGCAACGGCCTCAACCGCTACGACGGCTACCGATTCAAAACCTACAAGAAGGAAGACCGGAGGAGCGGACTCACGAGCAACTACTTGAACTGTATGTTCCAAGACCGCGACGGCAACTTCTTCATCGGGAGCAATCTCACCGTGCAGCGATACAACGGCGAGGGCTTCGACAGCCTCCGGCTCATCGGTCCAAAGGGCACAAGCATCCACACCTACATCAACGACATACAGCAGCGGCGCAATGGCGAAGTGCTGATATGCACCTCGGGCTACGGACTGATGAGACTGGGAACCGACAACACGGCCCGCACCATCAGCCGACTGCCGGCGGACCTGCTCTATCTGCGGCGCATCATGGAAGACCGCCAACAGCGGCTATGGGCTGTCACCAGCCACGGCGGCCTCTACTGTCTGAACGGTGGTAAGGTGACAGGCCACTATTTTTCCGACCAAACCATGCGCCATTCGCTGCGCGACATCTGCACCGACAGGCAGGGCAACATTTGGGTGGGGACCTTCGGACAAGGACTGTGGAGGCTGAATGCCCACACAGGACAGTTTGAACGCGCTGCCACAGCCGGCCGGTTGCCCATCGCCAAGCTCTATGCCGACAGAACCAACTGGCTGATGCTGGGATGCGACGGAACTGGAGTCTACATCTACGAACCACACAACGGCCGGCTCACCGCCAACCCCTATTACAGCCGGGACACCCAACTGGATCACGCCAAGGTCTATTCCATCATCGAAGACCGCAACGGCAACACGTGGCTGGGCATGCTTCAGAAGGGTGTGTTCATGCAACCGGCTGCCAAATCGGGCTTCGGCTACATGGGACCCCGGCTGGGCCCGGCCAACGTAATAGGCAACAACTGCGTGACGAGCGTGTTCACTGACAGCCGGAGACACCTCTGGGTGGGCACCGACAAAGACGGCCTCTACCTGCTTGACGCGCAGCACCGCCTCATGCGCCACTACACCACCGTGCCGGGTACCATCCTCTCCATCGCCGAAGACCATTTGGGGCGCATCTGGTTAGGCTCCTACGAAGAGGGATGTGGATGGGTAACGGCCGACAACGATGCCTACCACGCCTGCAAACTGGGAGTGAACGGGCCGCTAAGTGTGTTCTCCATCGCCGCAGACCGGCGGGGCCGCCTATGGATGGGGACCATGGGACAGGGGCTCATGTGTCTTGACCAATTGACGCAGAAACGGGTGGACTATCGCATGAAAGCCGGGGCCGAGACCGACCGGCGCATGAACAGTCTCGCAAACGACTACGTAGGCAAAATAGTCGTGTCGCGCGACGGTCACCGCATCTATGTGGCCACCTCCGTGGGGATCGGCTGTCTCGACCTCGAAAAAGGCAGCTGGCTGTCGGTCTTCGGTTCCAACTGCCCCAACTACGGCACTTTTTCGCGTGTGGTGAGGGAAGGCCGCGACGGCAAGGTCTATCTGGGCACCAACGACGGTCTGTTCGTTTACGACACGAGACGGCACACCTGCCGCGTCTTTACCACGGCCGACGGACTGCCCGACAATGGTGTGGCAGGTGTGGAGACCGACAACCGGGGCAACGTGTGGATAGCCACCGACCACGGACTGGGGTGCCTCAATCTCGCAACGGGGCGCGTGGCCTGTTTCTATGTGGACAAGGGACTACAGAGCAATGAGTTTGCCGACGGTGCATCCTGTCTCTCGTCCGACGGACGGCAGCTTCTCTTCGGAGGCACGGGTGGTCTCACGTGGTTTGACCCTGCACACATCCGGCCGCAGAAATGGAAAGCCACGGTGAAGATCACAGGCCTCACCGTGGGCAGCAACGAGGTGAGCGTAAGGCCCGACTCCGACCGTTTCGACATGGACTATGAGGACAACTCCTTCAGCATACACCTCTCCACGCTCACCTACGATGACCCCGACAACATCGTGTACCTCTACAGCATCAACGGCGACAAGTGGACACGGCTCAGCCCGGGAAGCAACGAGATAGCCTTCTCTCATCTCTCGCCGGGCACCTACCGGTTTCGCGTGAAGGCCATTCTCAACAATGCGCCCTCCGAGGAGAAGACATTTACCGTGGTGGTGGCAGCCCCGTGGTATCGCTCCACACCCGCCTATTGCGTCTATCTGCTCCTCTTGGCCGTTCTCGCATGGCTCTATTTGCAATACCGCCGCCGCAAGGAGGAAGACCGCCTGCGCCTTCAGGAACACATCCATGCCGAAGAACTGGGCGAGGCCAAGCTGCGCTTCTTCATGAACATCAGCCATGAGATACGCACGCCCATGACGCTCATCGTCTCGCCCCTGCAACAACTCATCAAGGAAGACACCGATGCGCACCGTCGAAGCGTCTACGAGACCATACGGCGCAATGCCGAGCGCATTCTTTCACTCATCAACCAGATGATGGACTTGCGCAAGATAGACAAAGGGCAGATGGGCTTGCAGATGCGGGAGACCGACCTTGTGGCCTTCATCAGAGACATCTACACGCTCTTTCTCCACCAGACGAAGGCCCGCAACATCAATCTCCGGTTCAGTCACGATGCCGAGACACTACCCGTATGGATAGACCGCGGCAACTTCGACAAGGTGCTGATGAACCTGCTCTCCAATGCCTTCAAATTCTGCAATGCCGGCGGCAACATCGACATACGGCTCTCCCACGACGACACGCAGGCCCGGATAGCCGTGAGCGATGACGGGGCCACCATCCCCGAAGACAAGCTCGAACGCATCTTCGAACGATTCTACCAGATGCCGTCGGAGACCAACGACCGTAACATCGGCACGGGCATAGGGCTCGACCTCACCCGTTCGCTCGTGGAACTGCACTACGGAAGCATCGAAGCCCGCAACCTGCCCGACGGCCGTGGCTGCGAGTTCGTCGTGACCATACCGCTGGGCAATGCCCACCTCAAGCCCGAGGAGATGGCGGAGCAGGCTGTCGAGGCGATGGACAATGAAGCAGAACAGCCGCTTCCCGGATCACCGGAACCGGAGGAGACTCCCAACCCGAACGCTCTCAACGACCGGCTCTCCAACCGCAAGCGACAACACATCATCGTCGCTGAAGACGATGACGAGATAGCCCAATACCTGAAGGCGGAACTGGAAAAGGACTTCCGCGTGACGCTCTGCCCCAACGGCCAAGAGGCTCTCAACACGGTATTCAAGGAAATGCCGTCACTCGTGGTGAGCGACATCATGATGCCGGTGATGGACGGCAACACGCTCTGCACACGTCTCAAGTCGAACGTCAACACCAATCACATTCCCGTGATTCTGCTCACGGCCAAGAGCCGTGACGAAGACCGCCTTGAAGGACTCGAAACCGGGGCAGATGCCTACATCGTCAAACCTTTCAACATGGACATCCTGCACCGCACCATCACCAATCTGCTGCATCAACGCGAACTGTTGCGCAACAAGTTCAACGGCAGCGAGACGCAAGAGGGGAAAGTGTTGCACGTGAAAGTGGAGTCGCCCGATGACAAACTCATGGAACGCATCATGGCCGTCATCAACAAAAACCTCAGCAATCCCGACCTCAGCATAGACATGATTTCCACCGAAGCCGGCATCAGCCGTGTGCATCTGCACCGCAAGATGAAAGAGCTGACCAACCAGACCCCCCACGCTTTCATCCGCAACATCAGGCTCCGGCAGGCTGCCCGCCTGCTGCAAACACCCAACCAGAACATCACGGAAGTGCTGGTGGCCTGCGGATTCCCCAACGCCACGTCATTCTCCACCATCTTCAAGAACTTCTACGGCATGTCGCCGCGAGACTACATGAAGCGGGGAGGACAGCAGCAGAAGGAGGAATAAGGAAACATACCGGCTGCCGGACAAGGATGGAAAAACAAAAGGGGGATGTCAATCCTTTTCATGCAGGATCTGCATTCGGCCCGAAGATTTTGTATCTTTGCATGAGCAAGGGAAGCGCGAGAGCGTTTCCCTTTTTTAGTCCCCACTCCCCTAAAGGGGGCTTTCTCCTGCTATGGAATGCCATTCGGCCCAAACGGTGTTGCAAAAGGGCTTTTCCAAGGTTGTCATCCGGCCCGAATGAGCTTCCAAGTGTGGCCCTTTTGCAAGATGAAAGGGCTGCAGCGGGAGAGAGTTTTCACTTTTCTTGCCGTTTCAAGGCAGCTCACAGTTTCCGCCATTCGACTGCCCGCACGTTCCATGTTGTGTATTTTCATTTCTTTTAATGTTTCGCACTATATGCCCCGGCGGGGATCCGGAGGACATTCGGGCAACCTTCTGCGGCTATCCGTTCCACAAAGTCGTGGGGGCAAAGGGGTGCATACCCCCGGCCACGGAAGGGCCGCACGACTGTGCAAGAGAAAGAAAAAACGGGCTTTTGCTTTGATAATCCGAGAGTTTGGCTTAACTTTGTAGGCCTAAAGAATAAGAGGAAAAAGCATGAACGATGATTTCGACATAAGGCAGGAGACGCTGTCGTCGGCCGAAAAGGAGTTTGAAAATGCACTGCGACCGGTGCATTTTCAGGATTTCAACGGTCAGCAGAAGGTGGTGGAAAACCTTGAGATATTCGTCGAGGCGGCCAAGTTTCGCGGCGAACCGCTCGACCACACCCTGCTCTACGGACCGCCGGGACTGGGCAAGACGACGCTGAGCAACATCATCGCCAACGAACTGGGCGTGGGATTCAAGATCACTTCGGGCCCTGTGCTCGACAAACCGGGCGACCTGGCGGGCATACTAACCTCGCTGGAACCCAACGACGTGCTGTTCATTGACGAGATTCACCGCCTCTCGCCCGTGGTGGAAGAATATCTCTACTCGGCAATGGAGGACTACCGGATAGACATCATGATCGACAAGGGGCCCTCGGCAAGGAGCATACAGATAGACCTCAACCCCTTCACGCTGGTGGGGGCGACCACCCGCAGCGGCATGCTCACGGCTCCGCTACGCGCCCGTTTCGGCATCAACATGCACTTGGAATACTATGCGCCCGAAACCCTCATGCGCATCATCAAGCGATCGGCCTACCTGCTGCGGGTGCCCATCGACGATGAAGCGGCCATCGAAATCTCGCGACGCTCGCGGGGAACACCCCGCATAGCCAATTCGCTGTTGCGGAGGGTGCGCGACTTCGCACAGGTGAAGGGCAACGGCACCATTGACACCGTGATAGCGAAAATGGCGCTGCAAGCACTCAACATCGACCAATACGGGCTCGACGAAATCGACAACAAGATACTGCTCACCATCATCGACAAGTTTCGTGGCGGTCCGGTGGGGGTATCTACCATCGCCACGGCCATCGGGGAAGACAGCGGCACGGTGGAAGAAGTCTACGAACCGTTTCTCATCATGGAGGGATTCATCAAACGCACGCCCCGCGGCCGAATGGCTACACGGCTGGCCTACGAACACTTGGGGCGCAATTCCTACGCCGGCAACATCATGGAACCGGACCTGTTTGGAAACTAAAAGAACGAACTCACTCTTCACTCACCGTTTCCCTCCACGCTCCCGGCGTCTGTCCGGTTTTGCGCTTGAAGAGCGTGATGAAATAGGGAGTGTCTTCGATGCCGCAATGATAGGCCACCTCGGAGATGCTCATCTCGGGATGTTCTTTGAGCAACAGCTTGGCCTTGTTGACACGCAGGTCGGCTATGTAGCCCGTGGTGGTCTGCCCCGTAATGGCACGAATCTTGCGATTGAGTTGCGCCCGGCTCACAAACATAGCCTCGGCCAACCGGCTTACATCCACTTTTCCGCCTTTGAGCTGGGTTTCCACCTCGCGGGTGAAACGCTCGAGATACTGTTTGTTGACCGCACTCAGCACCTCGACTTTCCGCTCTTCGGCCTGTTGTTCTTCCTGTCCCTCTTGCTCCATTTTCTCCACCGGTGAGTTTTCCAATTCCGCAAGCAGTTTCTTGCGCATGAGTTGCTGCTGTTCGAGCAACCGCTCCACGCGCCGGTTCAGTTCGTCTCCGTGGAAAGGCTTCTCCAGATAAGCGTCGGCTCCGGCCCCAAGTCCCTGCATCTTGTCTTCGTGGGTCACCTTGGCTGTGACCATCACCACGGGCACATGACCGAGCAAGTCTGACCGGCGGATGCGCCGACAGAGCGAACAGCCGTCCAAACGGGGCATCATCACATCGGTGATAATGATGTCGGGCACCAGTTGCAGGGCCTTCTCCCATCCCGATTCGCCGTCGGCGGCATAGAACAGACGGTATTCGCCTCCCAGCTGTTGCCCGATGTATTCGGCCACCATAGCCGAGTCTTCCACGATAAGCACACGCGTAGCCGAGTCGTCGTCAAGGCTGTCGTCTTGCGGTGGTTGCTCTTCCTCCGCGCCTGCGGAGCCGAGGAAGTACCCGTAACCGTCATATCCCATAGGCTCCCACTCACCACCGGCATGACGCAAAGGCATCTTCACCTCAAAAGTGGTGCCCCTGCCGGGTTCGCTCTCCACGTTCACCGTGCCGTCCATCGCCGTGACGGCCAGCCTCAAGAGCGATAGTCCCACACCCGTACCGATGTTGCGGCTCTCGGTATCGGCTTGGTAGAAAGGTTCGAAGACCCGGGCTTTCTGCTCCTCGGTCATACCGATGCCCTCGTCGCTGATCCGCAGCACAAGCCGCTCGTCGGCAACATCCGTGGTGAGGATGATGCGGCTGTCGTTGAAAGAAAACTTGATGGCGTTGGAGAGCAGGTTGCCCACCACCTTGTGCAGATAGTCGGGAATGATGTCCATGGGCAAGGAGGGCTGCGCAGGGCGGTAGTCGATGGTGATGCCTTTGCGCGAAGCCAGTTCCTGAAAGCTCTCACAAGCCATGCCGATGAAGCCCACGATGTCGCCGTGCCGCCATTGGGGGGCCGTGGAGACGGCCGTTTGGAGCTTGGCTATGTCGAGTATCTGGTTGATGAGCAACAGCAGACTGTTACCTTGTCTGACGATGATAGAAGCTTTGTGATGGATGGCTTTCTCCAACTCGCCGGTGGATTCGGAGCCGGAGAAGTCGGTCTCGGCCAGCTCTTCCCCGATGCCTTGGATGATGGTGAGGGGCGTGCGGAACTCGTGGGTGATGTTGGTGAAGAAGTGGTCACGCGCCACACTCAACTTCCGTAGCGTCTCGGCCGTCCGTCGCCGTGCCCCTGCGATATACCAATAGGTGGCCAGCAGGCTGCCCGTGACGGCGAGAGCCAGAAAGAGGATGGTGATGATGAGCCCCTTCGACTGGCGTTCCGATTGCAAGTCTACGTGCATCTGAAGCATTTCCATATCCTTCTGCTTGCGGGCATAATTGATGCGCTGGTTTTGCAGTTGGAACAGTTTTTTCATGTCCACCAGACTGTCTTCATAGTTCGTTGAGAGCGTGAAGTTGTCCAGCGCCTTCTCATAGTCTCCGCGTTTCTGGTAGAGTTCCGAGTAAAGCCCGTATATCTCGACCAGATATTCCGTAGAGTTGATACTTTTGGCCACCCTCAGCGCATCGCTCAGATAACCTTCCGAGGTGGTCAGGTCGCCTGTAAGCATGTGTATGCGTGCCAAGGCTATGCAAGGCTGCAACCACAACCAGAGATCTTTCTTGCCGTCGATGAGTCCGAAGGCAAGGTTGAACTCTTTGATGGCTTTCGCATATTGGTGCCGCTTCTCGTAGACACGGCCGAAGTTGACATGGCAGTAGGCCAGGCTCAACGCCGAACCGTAGCGCTTGCTGTGATAGAAAGCGCGGTTGTAGTAGCTCCATGCCGAGTCGAGCTGGCCGCGCAATTCGAATACGCGTCCAAGGTTGGCGTTGTCCACATTCATCCCGTTCTCGCTGCCCAGTTCCGTCTCAATGGCGAGCGCTATGCGCAACACACTGTCGGCATCGGCATAGTTGCCCATCATGGTGTAGACATTACCCAACCCGTTGTAGGCCACAGCCTGACACTTGCGGTAGCGTGAATCGCCCTTCGAACGCGCCCCTTGAATCATCACCAGCACCTGCCCGTAATAATCGAGTGCCTCGTTGAAGATACCCATACGACGATAGTTGGCTCCCAAAGAGTTGAGCGAGTTGATCACCATCAGCGTGTCGTCAAGTTGCTGGGCCAAAGAGAGCTCACGCTGGTGCATCTCCGAAGCTGCAAGATACTGGCTTGAGTCGCGCAGTGCATATCCCATCAGCGAATAGCGGCTCATCTCCTTGCGCAGCGAGTCGCGCTCCCCGCGGGCGAGATGTTCCTTTCCACCCTGCCCACATGACCCCAACAGCAGGGAGAACAGCAATAAAAGAAGATAATATTTTGAGCTTGGCCGCTTGTCGAAGTCGTCGTCTTGCATAGGCATAAAGATATAAACCGGTGCTAAGATACGAAAAAAGCGTGAACCGGCAAACTTTAACACGCCTTTTATTTGTATAGAATTCATTTTCCGTGTCTGCCAACTTTTCAGTTTAAACCCTTGGAGGTTTCAATTTAAATCTCTACTTTTGCCGAGTCAAAGCATTACTTCAATGATGAAAACAGGCCTTTTCACGGGTACATTCGACCCATTTACCATCGGTCACCGGTCCATCGTAGACCGCGCCCTGCCGCTTTTCGACCGGCTGGTCATCGGCGTGGCCGTGAGCAAGCTCAAACACACGGAGAGCGATGTGGACCAACGGGTGCGGGCTATTGCCAATCTCTATGCCGGTGACGGGCGAGTGAAGGTCGTGGCCTACAGCGACCTGACCATCGATTTGGCCCGCCGCGAGGAGGCAACGTTCATCGTGCGTGGCGTGCGTTCGGCCAAAGACTTCGAATATGAGCGCGACCAGGCCGATATCAACCGGCGTCTGGGCGGGGTGGAAACGCTCCTGCTGTTCAGCGAACCTCATCTGGCTTGTGTCAGCAGCAGCTTGGTGCGCGAACTGGAGTTCTTCGGCCACGATGTCTCCGAGTTTCTGCCCGAAGCCTGAAATAATAAAGAAATAGGTAACAAAGAATAACAGATAACGTTTTTATGATTACATACAATGCAGACGGCGTGAAGATGCCGAACATCAGGAAGCGCACCGTCAGTGCCTGGATCAAGGCCGTGGCGGCCACCTTCGGGCGTAAAGTGGGCGAAATAGGCTATATGTTCGTCGACGATGAGAAGATACTCGAGGTGAACAACGAATATCTCGGCCACGACTACTACACCGACATCATCACCTTCGACTACGACGAGGGCGACACCATCAGCGGTGACCTCGTGATCTCGCTCGACACCGTGCGCACCAACGCCGAGAAGTTTGGAAAAGACTACAACGAAGAACTGCACCGCGTGATCATCCACGGCATCCTCCACCTGTGCGGCATCAATGACAAAGGGCCGGGCGAACGCGAAATCATGGAAGCCCACGAAAACAAGGCACTTGCGCTGTTGGAAAGGTATTAGGAGTTAAGGGGGATGTTTTAGGAGTTAAAGGGAGTTAAGGAGTTAAAGGGAGTTAAGACAATAGTTTTGCACCTCAAAGATATGAAAATTGAGGGATAAAGCCGCTGTCTTAACTCCCTTTAACTCCTTAACTCCCTTTAACTCCTAAAACATCCCCCTTAACTCCTAAAACATCTCCTCTTAACTCCTAAAACATCCCCCCTCTTACGACCGCGGCAGTCCCAATTCTTTGACATGCCGCTCGAAGTGTTCGCGGTCGGCAATGGCCCCATTTTTCGTGCGGGCCCGATAGTTATAAATGGTGTTGACCGAATAATGGAGAAACTCGGCTATCTTGCCGCTGTCGTCAATGCCCAGCCGAATGAGAGCGAAGATGCGTAGCGTGGTGGTCATGCGCCCCTTCTCGGGCACTTCTATCTGCTCTTCGGGCCTCAACAGCGAGTTGAAATCCCCCACGAAGTTGGGGAACAGATGAAGAAAGGCCTTGTCGAAATCCTCGTAGAACGCATCAAGTTCCATCTCCTGACTTTTCCTGCTGCGCGTCACTTGATACAGATTTTCATAGTCGCGATTCTTCACCATCCGGTTCACCTGCTTGCGAAAGGCATCCATCTTGTCGATGTAGAGCGAGCACAATCGCATGAACCGCCCCACGTATTCTTCTTTCACACGATTGCTCTCCGACAGTTGCAAGTTGAGCATACTCAACTGTTCGTTGGCTGCCGACAGCTTCCCGTTGCTCACGGAGAGCTGCCTGTTCTTGCGGCTCAGGTGCTTCCGCGCCACGGCGAGCTTCTTGCGCTGCCTGTTCACATAGAAGAGGATAAACAAGATGACCACCGTCAGCACGCTGATGACCACGAGCATGAGCGTCAGCTGATGGTTTTTCGACTCGCTGGCCCGCTTGTAATTGTCGGCAATGGCCGACATCAGGGGCGAAATCTGCCAACTGCGCTGCCGCGACCCGTAACGGTTGGCGCAGCCGCTGGTAAACGAGATGTAGCGATAGCTCCTGTCCACGTCGCCCTGCAACATCAGCTGGTTGGCCATTTCCCACATCGAACCTTGATCCATCACACCGTTGCGCACATCGGCCAAGGCCGACTCCGCCAACCAATACATCATGTGTGTGGTGTCCTCGGCTGCCTTATACTCCAGATAGCGGTAGAGCGCCACGAGGGCATAGCGGTGAGAGCCCTTCTCCACCAGCTCCAGCCACTTCGTGTTGAGTGCCATCGCCTCTCTCCGCCTGCCCTCCGACATGAGCCGCAATTCGCGCACCAACAGTGCCACATCGTCGTTTTCCGACACGCAGGAGAGCAGCCGTTTCTCATATCGGGCCGTCTCGGCCTGATAGACCTTTTTCATCGGACGGATGGAAGAATAGTAGGCCAACTCGTTGTTCAGGTTATAGCAGGCGTGATAGTAGGCCGCCAGCCCCCTCCGGTTGAGGACGGCCGTGTCCACCCGCGCCAGAAACGAGCGGGATTCATCGTAGAGTCCTGTGGAAGAACAGCACAAGGACAAGAGCGACAGGCACTCCCCCACCCGTTCCTGCCGCCCCGCTTTCCGGGCCAAAGCCACACATTCGTTGAGGAAGTAAATGGCCGAATCGCTGACAAATGGCTTGTATTCTTCATAAAGCCTGTGCGAAATGCGGTAGCGCGCCTCCACGTTCCGGGCCGCCTTCAGCTCGGAGCGCAACGCCGCTATGCGCAGCTCCTTGCGGGCAAAATACACATCGGCATGAGCAATGGCATCGTCCAGACAGTTGTACATGGAGTCGAGATTGGGGGGCTGCACCTCCGCCCGGGCCGCCAACTGACAGAGAAGCAAGAGTGTGGTCGCGATATAGAGTTTCATGGTCACTGCTTTTTCCGACAAAGATACTGAAAATCAGATAAAACGCAAAAAGAAAGCATCGCTTTTTTAAGTCTGCGCCACCCAAGGCGGACACTCCGAAAAACTGTCCGCCTTTTTCATGCGGCATTTGCATTCGGGCCAAGATTTGTGTATCTTTGCATGAGCAAGGGAAGCGCGAGAGCGTTTCCCTTTTTTTATAAAAAACTCCCAACAAGCCCCCAAACCTCCTAAAGGGGGGCTTTTCCGGCCTGAATGACCTTTCAAAAGGGCCCATCTGAGGTTGTCATTCGGGCCGGACGAGTCTCCAAGTGTGGCCGTTTCGCAATGTCGTTTGGGCCGAGTGAGAAAATAGATGGGGCAAATTTGACGAATAAGCCGAATGAGAAGAGATGGGAAAATGGACTTGGAGAAATGTCGTGTAAGCCTTTTTCCAAAGATTTAATAGTTCGCACTATATATGGTTTTAGACATCTTGTTCAGGCTCCTTGAGGGCTACCATATATTTGGATAAAAAGGGGTGTTTTCCGTATTTACGAAAAAATACCGAGGCAGAAGTTGTATGGTGTTCTTTTATTTTTTACATTTGTCGAGCCGTACATAATCTAATCGGACAGTGTACCTAATACCTATAATAAATGACGAGTAACTAAATCTTAAACAACATGACTAATTTGTTTCGCAGAAAGACCAAGGCAGCCATTCTCCTTGCCTTGCTGGGCCTCATTCCGTTGGGATTTGTTGCCTGCTCGGAAGACTACAAGTTTGAGCCGGCCCCCATTCCCGGTGTGGCCTTCGATCCCTCCAAACCGGTGGAGGTAGCCGGCATTTTCCCCGACTCGGGCGGTTATCTCACCCCCTTCATCATCAAAGGCTCCAATTTCGGAACCGACACGGCTAAAATCAAAGTTTATTTCAATGGCACGCGACTGGCGACCATTGTCAGCTCCAACGGCACCACCCTCTACGGCATCACGCCCAAACAGGAAAACGGGGACAACCGCATCACCGTTGCCATCGACGGCAAGGAGCCTGTGACCGGGGACAAAACCTACCACTACACGAAAGTGGAGCGCGTGTCGACCGTTGCCGGCAAAAGCGGTGCCGGCGGCTATGTGGACGGAAACCCGATCGATGCCCGCTTCAACTATATGTATGGAGTGAACGTGCTCGTGGGCAACAACCTCGTGGTGTGTGAAGGGCGAAACGGCCGTGTGCGCATGGTCTCCGAGGCCGACAACAAGGTGAGCACGCTTTTCACCGGCGCCAACTTCGGTCACCCGGCCGTGACCAAAGACCGCAAACGGTTCTTTATCGTGCAGATACAGAAGCCCCACAACGTCTATTCGTTCGACCAGGCGGGTTCGTGGAATGCCAAACGGCTCACCGGAGCACTTTCCGACTTCACCGGCGACATCTACTCCTGCGCGCTCGACGATGATGAGAAATACCTCTACTTCCGCGACCACCAGGGCAAACTGGGACGCATGGAGATAGCTAATCCCGAAAACGTGGAAGTGATGAACACGGCGTGTGGTAATGTGGACAAGAACGTGTCCTACCTCGTATGGAGCAAATACGACAAGTGTTTCTACCTTTCTCTCCAAAACGCGATGGGCATTTACAAGGTGTCCCACGACGGAAAGACCGTGGAACAATATGCGGGCTTCAATGGCGTAGGCGGACAAGATGGTCCCAAGGCCACGGCTTCGTTTAAGAATCCCACGGGCATGGCCTTCGACTTCGACGGCAATATGTACATCACCGACTCGATGGGCTTCACCATCAGGAAGATAAACCACACCGACGGTATGGTGACCACCGTGGCAGGCCAATACAACAAAGGCGGCGGCACGGACGGATTGCCCCTGGAGGCCACTTTCAGCTATCCCTACGACATCAGCGTCGATGACGACGGCAACTTCTATCTCATCGAAGGCTGGGGCTGCACCGTGAGAAAATATGCAATCGAATAAACCATCAAACCAGAAAACACAATGAAACATCTGAAGATATTCATGCTCCTCATGGCCACCTTGCTCTGTACGGCGGCTATGGCCCAGGACAAATATATGGTGGCCGGAACCGTGATGGACGAGAACGGCGAACCGCTGATCGGCGTCACCGTGTCGTCCAAAGACAAAAGCGTGACAGGCACCATCACCGACCTCGACGGCAAGTTCCGGGTGAAAGACATTCCTGCCAATGCCGTGCTGGAGTTCGGCTATGTGGGATACAAGAGGTATACTTATAAGGTGAACTTCTCCAAGGAGGGCCTCAAAATCGTGATGAAGGCGGATATAGGCTCGCTTGACGAAGTGGTTGTCGTGGGTGCCGGCTTGCAGAAGAGAGTCTCGATGACGGGGGCCATCACGAGCGTCAAGCCCGAAGTGCTCGACGTGCCGGCCTCTTCCATCACCAACATGCTTGGTGGCAACGTGCCGGGTATCATCGCCGTGACACGCAGCGGCGAACCGGGCAACGACTTCTCCGAGTTCTGGATACGCGGCATCAGCACCTTCGGCGCCAACTCGTCGGCACTCGTTCTCATCGACGGTGTGGAGGGCAATCTCAACGATCTCGACCCTTCCGACATTGAGAGTTTCTCTATTCTGAAAGACGCATCGGCCACGGCTGTTTACGGTGTGCGCGGTGCCAACGGTGTTGTCGTGGTCACCACCAAGGGTGGAAAGGCTGGCAAATTGCGCATCAACTTCAAGACCAGCCTCATCATGAGTGAAAGTGCGCGAGAGCCGAAGTATGTAGATGCCTATTCATACGCACAACTGGCCAACGAGGCACTTGTGGGGCGTGGCATGAATCCGCTCTATTCGTCCACCGAACTTGAGCTCTTCCGCACGGGTCTCGACCCCGATCTCTATCCGAACACCAACTGGCGAGACGTGATGCTGAAAGACCGGGTGTGGCAAAACCAGCACTTCCTCAGCGTCTCGGGCGGCGGCACGGCAGCACGCTACTATCTCTCGCTGAGCGTGCTCAACAAGGATGCCATCTTCAAGCAGGACAAGAGCACCCACACCTATAACACCAATGTTGGCTATCACAAGTATTCATTCCTCTCCAAGATCGACGCCAACCTGACAAAGACCACTACCCTGAGCCTGAAACTCAATCAGGTGATGGTGGACAACGACGGTCCGGGTATGCGCAATGTAGACTCTAAGAACAACGTCGTTGCCGCTTCCGACAACAATGCCCTTTGGCAGGCGCAGGCCAACCTCACCCCGGTGATGCTGCCGGTGAGATATTCCAACGGCCTGCTGGCCGCCTACGGCAAATATGCCGACCAGATATCGCCCTATGTGCAGCTCAACATGACGGGCTATCGGGAGAGCCGCCGGCTTGACACCGACTTGTCGGTGGCCATCGACCAGAATCTCAGCTTCATCACAAAGGGGCTTCGCCTGCGCGGCTTGTTCTCCTTCTCAGGCGAATCGCAGCACAATGTCATTCGCCTGAAAAACCCTGACCTCTATCTGGCCAAGAGCCGTCGTGCCGACGGAACGCTGGACATGGAGCGCACGGTGGAGAAGAGAGACATGTCGTTTTCCAAATATGTCTACAACGCCCGCAACTACTATTGGGAACTGAACGGAAGCTACAACCGCAAGTTTGGCGACCACTCGGTGGGTGCACTGCTGCTGTTCTACCTTCAGAGCAAGACCAACTCAAACGCCAATGACAACATCGCTGCCATACCACAGCGCAACGAGGCTCTCTCAGGCCGCATCACCTACGGATATAAAGACACCTATTTCACAGAGATCAACCTCGGTTACACCGGTTCGGAGCAGTTCCCCTCAGGCCATCGGTTCGGCCTGTTTCCTGCCATATCGGGCGGTTGGATACCGTCACAGTATAAGTGGGTGCAGAAGCGGCTGCCCTGGCTGGACTATCTCAAGTTCCGTGCCTCATACGGACTCGTGGGTAATGACCGCATCGGTGGCACACGCTTCCCCTACCGCACCACCATCGTGGGCGCAGGTTCCGGATGGAACAGCCAGTACGGGTCTATCAAGGAAGGCCAAGTGGGCACCGACGGACTCGTATGGGAAAAGGCCAAGAAGTTTGATGTGGGCATGGATCTGCATCTTCTGAAAGGTCTGATAGAGTTCACGGTCGACTACTTCAACGACCACCGCGAGGGCATCTTCCAGCAGCGGGCCACCGTACCCGACGAGATAGGACTGGAATCTCTACCTTGGGCAAACGTGGGCAGTATGCGCTCGCATGGCTTCGACGGCAACATAGCCGTGTCCAAGAACTTCGGCCCGGACTGGCGCACCACCCTCCGGGGCAACTTCACCTACTCGCGCAACAAGGTGACCAACTGGGAGCAGGCCAACATACGCTATCCTTACCAGTCGTGGTCGGGAGTGCCATACGGCATACAACGCGGCCTCATCGCTTTGGGCCTCTTCAAAGACTGGGACGATGTGTACAGCAGCCCCCGGCAGACTTTCGAGTCGAAAGTGTACCCCGGTGATATCAAATACAAGGATGTGAACAACGATGGAGTCATCAACGCCGACGACGAGGTACCGCTCTCCTATTCGGCAACGCCCGAACTGCAATACGGTTTCGCCGCCGAGGTGCGCTGGAAGAAGATAACCGTGAGTGCACTCTTCGAGGGAGCCGGCAAGAGCAATTTCTTCTATTCGGGCAACGGGTTCTATCCGTTCGCACACAAGGAAGTGGGCAATATCCTCAACATCGTCAACGACTCTAACAACCGGTGGATACCGCGCGAGATTTCGGGTGATCCGTCGACGGAAAGGGCCGATGCCCGGTTCCCGCGGCTGACCTACGGAGAGAACAAGAACAACAATCGCAACTCGACCTTTTATCTTGCCGACAACGCCTACCTGCGCTTCAAGAATCTGCAAGTGCGCTATTCGTTTGTCCATCCGTGGCTGACTAAGGTGCTCGGCATTTCGGATGTCGGTGTGAGTTTCATCATGAACAACATCTGCACGTGGGACAACATCAAGTTGTGGGATCCCGGACAGGCAAGCTCCAACGGTGCCGTGTATCCCATACAGCGCACCTACACCTTGCAACTGAACGTAAACTTCTAACGATAACCGAGAAAGGAAACAAGTATATGAAAGCCAAATATATCATAACAGGAGTCATCGCGTCGATGCTGGCAGTCCCGACATTCACTTCCTGCGAGGACTATCTCGACACCGACAAATACTTCTACGACCAGACAAGTCTTGACTCTGTCTTCCAGCGCAAGAGTCTGCTGATGGAGTATCTTAACGGTGCGTCATCCTACATCCCCGCTGACGACCAACTGTGGACGAACTCGTGGTCGCCGTTCAGCTTCACATCCGACGAAGCCTTCTGTTCGTGGAACGACGACCGCCACGCCGGCATCAAATATGCCTTGGGCGAACTTGACAGATACACCGGCCACTTCGACAAATGGCTGGACTATTATAAAGGCATCCGCAAGGCCAACATGATCATCGAGCGGCTCAACGAATGCAAGGACATCAGCGAGAGTGAGCGACGCGACATCACCGGTCAGTGCCACTTCATTCGCGCCTATCTTCACTATTGCCTTGTGAGACAGTATGGGCCCATACCCATACTCGACCACACCATACCGAGCAATGCCGATGTGGCCAACATGTCTTTCGACCGCAACACCTACGACGAGTGCATCAGCTTCATCGCCTCCGACTTTGAGAAGGCTGCCCAAATGCTCGATGGTGACCGCGCTTCCATCGAGACTTTCCGCATACCGACAAGCGGCGCGGCACTTGCCATGGAGTCGAGGGTGCTGCTTGAGGCGGCCAGTCCGTGGTTTAACGGAAACAAATACTACGGCGACTTCAAGCGCAGACAGGACGGAACCTTATACTTCAACCAAACCTACGATGCCGCGAAATGGGGCAAAGCGGCTGCCGTGGCAAAGCGCGTGATCGACATGCAGAAATACTCGCTCTACACAGTGCCGGCCGACAAGAACACACCGGAGTTTCCTGACAACATCTCCAAGGCCACCTTCCCCGACGGCATCGGCGGTATAGACCCCTATCGCTCCTACAGCGACATGTTTACAGGTGAAGAGAGTGCCATCAACATCTCCGAAATCATCTGGGCCCGGCGGGAGACCAACGACTTGGCTTGGATATCATTCCCAGCCGTGATGGGCGGCGGCAACGGTCTGTGTATAAGCCAGCAGCTGGTGGATGCCTACCGCATGGACAACGGTGCCGACATCAATGATGCCGGAAGCGGCTATCCTTCGGAAGCAGAGGCATGGAAAGCCATCGGCGGCAGCGGAAAAACATTCTCGGGCTATCAGCTTCGGGCCAATGCGGCCAAGATGTATGACAACCGTGAAATGCGCTTTTATGCGACGATAGCTTTCAATCATGCCTTCCGCGAAGCCAGCTCCTATACGGGTACGGCGGCCAACAACAAGAATCTTGAAGCCACATTCTATCTCGACGGCACCGCTGCCGCATGGAGCGACCTGCCCTACGACAAGACCTTCTCGGGCTACAACTGCTTGAAATACGCCCATTCTTCCGACTCTCCTGCCAAGGAGGGGGCCTACCGATCGAAGTATTTCCCCATCATCCGCTATGCTGAGATATTGCTCAACTATGTGGAGGCCATGAACGAGATGGAGGCTGCCTATACGGACGAAGAACACAACGTGACGGTCACACGGGACGTAAACGAGATGGTGAAGTATTTCAACATGATACGCTACCGGGCAGGACTACCGGGCATCACCGCCGCCGATGCGGCCGACAAGGAGAACATGCGCGAACTGATCAAGCGTGAACGGCAAGTGGAACTGGCTTGCGAGGGCCGCAGATTCTACGACCTGCGCCGTTGGGGAATGCTGCAAAGCACCTTGAGCAACCCGTTCATCGTGATGAATGTCAATGCCAAGACCGCCGAGCGCGAAGCCTTCCACAAGCGCACCATCAGCTCTTACCGCTACTCCATCTACAATGTGACCAACAAAATGTGCCTGTTCCCGATACCTCAGAAGCTGCTCGACAAGAATGCGCGACTGGACGAGAACCCCGGATGGTAGGCCACAAGACAATATCAGTATAAACGAACGTAAAAACCAAAAGACCATGAACTTTAAAGCATATTATCCCGCATTCCTTTTGGCCTGCTCCGCTTGGGGACTGGCCTCGTGCAGCGTCGACGACCCGATGGAACAGGAACTCTACCGGAAGGAGGTGTATCTCGTCGGCGCAGCCGAAACCATGCAGACCAAAGAGGTCTCATACGCGGGCGACGGCAGCCTGTACGTGTCTGCTGCCATCGGCGGAACGCAGTTTCCCCAACAGGATGTAACAGTCACTATCGGTGTAGCGGGCAACGAGCGTATCGATGCCTACAACCGCCAGAATGTGGTGGAGGGCGAGGTGAAATATCAGCCGATGCCCGCCGACTGGTACAACTTCCCGGCATGGGCGGGCACTATCAAGGCCGGTGAGGTCTATTGCCGCATCCCGCTGACGCTCAACACGGCCAAAATCCATCCCGACTCACTCTACATGATACCGCTCAAGGTGGTCAACACCGACCACTACACGATCGTTGAGAAAGACACCGTGCTGCTACTCCACCCCAAAATGGTAAACACTTATTCGGGTGCTTATACTTTCAGCGGAACGACGGTACAGTTGAAGGACGGCGAACCCGACTACGGCACGGCATCGTCTATCAACACGCTTCGTAACGCTGTGGCCATCGATGGCCGCACCATCCGACTGTTCCAGAAGGTGGTATTGGAAAAGATTGCGGCCGTAGCCCAAAACACCTATACCATTAGGGTGAACGAGGACAACAGCCTCACCGTCAAAGCCTACGACCAAATGGACGTGACCGACGGCGGTGGGACATACACTCCGGCTACGGGAGCATTTGATTTCTGGTACACCTATACCGAGAACGGCAAGGAGTATAAAATCACGGCAACACTTACCAAAGCCGCTTCCAACTGATTTTTGAAGGAAGAGCCTTTACAAAGTTGTGTCCGGAGAATGGCTCCAACCAGCTTGGAAAAACGGTATCGGAACACAGCAAAAGCCTCATCAAATCACCACCAACCCCAAACCACAATGTGAAAGGGCCACAGTTGGAAACTCAAACAGCCACAGTTGCGATGCAACTGTGGCTGTTCTGTTAGCTCATTCGGCCTCTTTCAGACCCCTTTTCGGACTCTTGAATGCGTCAAAAATATTCAAACAACTGGCTCTCAACGATTTAAAAGCACCGCCAAAATTCGCGTATTTTCACCCGGAGGCATGTTCGATGAGTATAGCTCAAGCACAGGGTCCGAAAAGCTGTAGTTTATTTGACAAAATCGGAGACTCCCGTCAAGGTCGGACAAAAGGTCGGACCGGCTCCACTTTTCACTATTCCACTTTCAGGACGGCGGCCTTCACATCGCGGCTGTTGGGCCCGATCATCACATCGAAATCGCCGGGGTCGAGCACCTCGCGCAGATCGTTGTTGTAGAAAGTGAGCAGCGAGGGAGTGATGATGAAATTCACCCGGCGGCTCTCGCCGGCCTTGAGACGGATGCGGCGGAAGCCTTTGAGCTCTTTCACCGGACGGGAGAGCGAGGCCACACGGTCGTGGATGTATAGTTGCACGATTTCGTCGGCATCGCGGCCACCGGTGTTCGTCACCGTCACCGAGGCCTCCACGCTGCCTGTCGGGCCCATCGTGGTACTGCTCAACGCCACGTCGCTGTAACGGAAAGTGGTGTAACTCAACCCGAACCCGAAAGGATAGAGCGGATCGTTGCGCACGTCGAGATAGTTACTTCTGTATTTCCGAAACGCCTGCTCGCCCTCCCGCACGGGCCGCCCCGTGGGCAGATGGTTGTAGTAGAGGGGCACCTGACCGAGCGACCGCGGCATGGTGACGGTGAGTTTGCCCGAAGGCACCTTGTCGCCGAACAGCACATCGGGGATGGCATCGGCCAACTCCGAACCACCAAACCACACATTCATGATGGCAGGCACGTGCTCGTTTTCCCACGCAAGCACCGTGGGACGGCCCGAGAAGTGGAGCAACACGAGCGGTTTGCCAAGTGCCACGAGGCGGCGCAGCAGGTCGGCTTGCGCGTCGGGCAGCGAAAGATCGGAGCGGGAAGCACACTCGCCGCTCATCTCGGCCAGTTCGCCCATGGCACAAACGATGACATCGGCCTCACCGGCCAGGCGCAATGCCTCTGCCCGCGCTGCCTGCTTGTCTACCCGGGGAATGGGCCGGCCAAACGTACCGGCCTCCTGCACGGCCTCATCATCGTAGATGTTGCACCCCTGTGCATAGACGATGCGGGCCTTGCCGGCCACGGCACGCTCCATGCCCTCGCGCAAAGTGCTGTAACGGTCGGGGGTGTCGCCCGTAGACCAACAGCCCACCACATTGCTGCGCGTGTCGCCCAACGGCCCGATGAGAGCTATCGTGCCCTCTTTCTTCAAAGGCAGCAGTCGGCTGTCCTCTCCGTTGGAGGCTGCACCGGAAATCCGGTCGTTTTTCAGGAGCACGAAAGTCTCGGCCGCCATCTGTCGGGCGGCGGCACGGTGCTCGGCCGTGTAGAGCCCAGTCTTGGCCCGCCGGGCATCGCAAAAGCGGTAGGGATCGGTGAAAAGTCCGAGCTTGTATTTCGCCTCAAGCACCCTCCGACAGGCCCTGTCTATCTCTTCCACGCCCACCTTGCCGACTTTCACAGCCTCGGCAAGAGTCTTGGCGAAAGCATCAGAACACATATCCATATCCGTGCCTGCATGGAGTGCCTGCACGGAAGCCGCCTTCAGGTCGCCCACACCGTGGGCCACCATTTCGCCGATGGCCCCATAGTCGGTCACGAGAAAGCCGTCGTAGCGCCACCGGTCGCGCAGCACATCGGTCAGCAGCCAGCGGTTGCCCGTGGCGGGAATGCCGTCTACCACGTTGAAGGAAGACATGAACGAACCCGCTCCGGCCTCGGCGGCTGCCTTGAAAGGCGGAAAATATTGGTTGAACATGCGCTGGCGGCTCATGTCCACCGTGTTGTAGTCGCGCCCGGCTTCGGCTGCCCCGTAGAGGGCATAATGCTTCACGCAGGCCATCACATTCTCCCGGCCGTAGTTGCCTTGAAAACCGCGAATCATGGCTTCTCCGATGCGGCTGCCGAGAAACGGGTCTTCGCCGTTGCCCTCGGCTATACGGCCCCACCGGGGGTCGAGGGCGATGTCTACCATGGGGCTGTACACCCAGTTGATGCCCTGTGCCGATGCCTCCCGGGCGGCTATCCGGGCCCCTTGTTCGATGGCTTCGAGATCCCAGCTGCACGACTGGGCGAGCGGAATGGGGAACACCGTCTGATAGCCGTGTATGACATCCTGCCCGAAGAGCAGCGGTATGCCCAATCGGCTTTTCTTGACAGCCACTTCCTGAAGGGCCCTGATCTTGTCCACGCCCTTCACGTTGAGCACGGCTCCGAGCCGGCCATTAGCCGCCAAGTCGGCCAGCGGACTCTTCATCACCGCCCCCGTGGTGATGTCGCCGCCGGGCAGTAGGTTGAGCTGTCCTATCTTCTCCTCCAGCGTCATCTTCGAGAGGAGATTGTCTACAAATGTATTCATGGGTTCCGTCCGGGCCGTGGCCAACAGCGACAGACAGGCCAAAGAGAGGGAAAACACTGATTTTTTCATGTCAATTTCGGTTTAATGGTTGATGATATAAGGATTCCCGGCCACCTTATTTCTGATAGACACGCACGTAGTCGACGGCCATTGTGGCCGGCAGAGCCGTCTCGTCGACTCCCTGCTGACCGCCCCAGTCACCACCCCAGGCCAGATTGAAGATGATGTAGAAGGCCTTGTCGAAAGGCCAGGCATCGCGGCCCGTACCGTCGTTGCGGTAGGTGAGCAGTGTCTCCCCATCCACAAAAAACGTTATATGGTCGGCCGTCCACTCCATGGCATAGATGTGGAAGCCCGTCGTGGCACCGGCCACCATGCGCCGTGCGCTCTCGATGGGCGTGCCGGTGTTGTTGTATTTATTGCAATGGATAGTGCTGTGAACCACATTCTCATTGAATCCCACATGCTCCATGATGTCTATCTCGCCGTCGGCGGGCCACGACTTGAAGTCTACAGGCATCATCCAGAAGGCCGGCCACGTGCCTTTGCCCTTGGGCAGTCGCATTTTTGCCTCCATGTAGCCATACTTCCAACCCTTGGCGGGCAGGGCATAGAGTCGGCCGGAGTAGATCTTCCCGCCTATCTTGCGAGCCGTGACAGAGAGCACACCATTGTCTACGGCGATGAGCTTCTGCCCGTCTATCTCTGCCGTCCCGGGATAAATTTGCAGTTCGTTGTTGACTTTTCCGGCCGGCCAGTTTTCTATCTTCCAGTCGGCAGAGAGGCTCGGAGCGTCAAACTCGTCATGCCACACAAGCCGATAGCCCTCTGGGCCCTTGAGCGAGTCGGGCGTTTCTGAAGCCTCAGCAGCCGCTTGGGTCACGGGGATGGACACCCGCGAAGAGCCCGACATCACCACCACATGCCCCGAACGGGCTTCGCAGGAGGTGTTGGCGGTTATCTTCAAGGCTATCATGCCCGTAGTTTTGGCGGTGCCGGAGGTGGTGACAGTCACCCAACTGCTGCAAGCCTCATCGGCATAGGCGTTCCAGTCCTTGGGTGCGGTGATGCTGATGCGCTGCTCGGTCTCCTTGTCGGTCACGCTCACGGAGGCCGGACTGACCGTTATGCCCTCTGCAGAGGGCGCCGCTCCACCATCGTTGTCACTGCCGCCGCAGGCGGAGAAAGACAGCAGTGCGGAAAGAAACAGACTTAATAACATGTACTTTTTCATTTTTTCAATATCTATATACCTTAGCGTTTAAAAAGTTCAGAGGGAGTCAGGGCGTTGCACCAACGTCTTTAGGTCAACTCCCTCTGTTCAAGCCATCATCCCGTCATTTGGCCGTCTTCTGCAAAATGATTTTGCCGACGGAGACATGGGTGTCGGCCTCGTTGCCGCCAAAGTCCAACACCAGTTCGAGGGCGGGCGCAGCACCATTAGGCAGCACCACGGCCGGCACTTTGAGCACGCACTCCTCGTAGGCCTTCACGGTCACCTCTTTGGCAAACAGGAAGTTGGCATCGGAAGCCGTGTCGGTGAGTTTCACCATGAAGGTGCCTGACTTGTCGGTGTTGATGGTGCAACTGAAGTCGTAGGATGTCTCGGCCTCGGCGGGGATGGTCGTTGTGATGAAGCACTGCGCCTGCCAACGATCCGTGGTGGCTTCGGGCAATGTGTAGGAGAATTTGCCGCTGTCGAACACCATCTCCGGGTCGGCTATCTTATTCCAACCGGGGGCATAGAAGTAGTGGGTGGTGAAGCCGGCCGTGCCCTTGTCGTCTACGCCGGCCTTCCAGAGATTGGACGGCGCGTCGTAGGTGTAGACCGTCTTGTCGTCTTCCGCAGGAGCCTCGATGCCGTCACAGCCATGCTCTTGCAAGTCGATGCGGCTCACGGTGACCTCCGTGTTCTCGGCATTGCCGCCGAAATCGAGTACCAGTGCCACTTTGTCGATGTCGATTCCCTTCAGGTTGCTCTTATAGAACACGTAGGGCTCGTAGGCTTTCAGCTTGATGGTCTCGGTGAAGAAGAACGTGTTGTCGTCGCCCTCCTTGAACAGTTTCACGGTCACGTTATCGTGATTGGTGTTGGAGATGAACTTGGCCGAGAAGTCATAGCTGTTGGCACTGTTGGTGGCCATGTCGGTGTGGAAGAACACTTGGGCCTGCCATTGCTGCGTGGTGGCTGTGGGCAAGCTGATAGTGTAGCTGTTGCCGTCGGCCTTCACGGTGGGGTCGGCTATCTGCGACCATCCGGGAGCGTAATAGAAGGTATGGGTGAACTTGCTGTTTTTCCACAGATTGCAGTCGCTGTCGGCATTGAAGCCTTGGAAGCCTTCGCTGCCGGCGGTCAGGATGAAGTGCCACGAGATGTTGGCGGCTTCGTTGTCATAGACGAGATCGAGCTGCGTGGCAGTGATGTTCTCAATGAGGAAGCGCGGACGGTCATACTGCGCGTCGGCCGAGAGGTAGGGAAAGAGCGTCTTGGCCGGCAACACCAAGTAGAGCGCGGTGCCTTCCACCTCGAAGTGATAGTCGGCCGTTTGCTGCTCCACATTGGCCGTGTAGTCGTTGCCGTTGCCGGGATTGGTGCCGAAGGTGGCCCCTTTGTTCACATACACTGTGCCCCCCTTGCCGGGATCGTAGGTGTAGCCGCTCTCCGTGGTGAAGGTCAGGCGGTCGTCGTAGAGCCCCATGGCGGCCTTCTCGTTGGGCTGCGCACTATACCAGCCGGTGCCCGTAGTGCCCAGCGGTCCGCAACCGAGATGCCCGGCGAGCGTGTTGGCGATGCGCCACTCCTTGCTTTTGCCCGACTTCTCCGACCCTCCGGCCAAGAGATTGTAGTACTGGTCGAAGTTGACTATCGAGTTGTCAATGTGGAACGACAGTGTGTCGGTACCTGCACTGATGCCGTTGCGATTGCCTATGCGGTAGGGAATCTTATAGTCACCGGCCACGGAGAAAATCACCGTCTGACCGTTGACGGTGGAATAGGTGGTCTTCTTGCCGCTCGGAAGCAGCCACACGGGATAGCTCGCGGCATTGTCGAGCGTGAAGGTCACGGCATTGGTGGTCTGGTCGACGGTAGCTGTGGCCTTGGCATCCATGATGGAGGGCACCCCGCTCTGGTCAGGGCCGGCAAACTCTTCAGGCGAACAGGCGGCAAAGGCCAATGCTGCCAACAGTGCGCCACAGGTGTTTTTGAATATCTTGTTCATCATACTTATCTTGATTGAAAGGGTTAATAATTGTGCTGAACGAGTCCACCACCGGCAGCATCGATTTCGGCCTGCGGGATGGGTACATACTTGCGAGCCTCGCTCCAAGTGTTCTTGCGGTAGCCGTCGGCATCGGGGACGAGCACGGAAGCAGCCTTGCCCGTGCGCACGAGATCCCAATAACGCTTACCCTCGCCCATGAACTCAAGGTCGCGCTCGGCAATGATGTTATCGATGGTGGCCGCCTTGTTGTCGGTGAGGCCCGAACGATGATGCACGAGGTTGAGATATTGCTGTGCATCGGCAGCCGACCCGTTGGTGCGGACAAGCAGTTCGGCAGCATTGAGCAAGGTCTCGGCATAGCGGTAGATGCGCAGATTGTTGGCATAGTTGCCGTCGGTGGCACCGGCTATGTTCTGCAAGTTGGCACTGCGGGCAATGTACTTGCTGAGCCAGATGCCCGTATCCTCATAGCGGGGTTTGTAGGAACCCGAAGCAGGACGATAGCAGGTGGCATCGCGACGGGCATCGCCGGAAGCAAACTTGTCGTAGGCATCCGTTCTGACCGGTGCGGCTCCCCACCCGTTATCTACACCGTCGGCAGCCACACCGCCCTCGGGACTGATGAGCCGGGGCAGCCATGTGCCTCCCACATTGCCCACTCCGCCGCCGTAGGCACGCTTGCCATTGGGGCCGTCGGTGTAGTTGATTTCGAAAATACTTTCCTTCGTCCATTCCCCTTCTTTCGTCCAAAGGGCGGCATAGTCGTCATGGAGGGCAAACTGACCGCTGTTGATGATCTGCCGCATGTATTCCAGTGCCTTGGAATAGCGGCTTTCGTCGTTCTGATACATCACCATTTCGGCATAGAGCATGTAGGCCGTGGCGCGGTTCACCCGCCCGAGATTGGCATCGTCCCACTGCATGGGCAGCGCACCAATGGCAATGGCTTCTTCCAGAGAGGTGATGATGGCATCGTAGGCCGCATCGGGAGCTGATTGCTCGCAGGTGTAGGGAGAGGTCAGATTCTTCATGTAGACGGGGATGTAGCCGTAGAACTTCCACAGCTGGCAGTAGTAGAACGCCCGCAACACCATCGCCTCCTCGGTGTAGAGCTTCTGGTGTTCGGCAGTGATTTTGTCCTTTCCGGTCTCTACATACGATAACACGTCGTTGGCGTTCTTCACACCCAGATAGCACTGTTTCCATATTCCTTCGAGCGTGTGGAGCGGGTCGGCCTTGAAATCTTCCATGTAGTGCCAATAGGTGTAGTCGTTGAGGTCGGCTCCGCCGGCCCAGAAGTTGTCGGTCATCACCTCGCTGCAAATGTTGATGGGGTTATAGGTGGCACCGTTCCAGTCGAAAAGGCGCATGGGATGATAGGTTGCCGCCACGGCTTCGTAGATGTGTTCGTCGGTGGAGAAATACTCTGTCAGTGTCATCTTCTTGCCGGGTTCCACCTCCAAAAAGGAATCTTTGCAGCCTGTCAGCACAAGGAGAGCAGCGAGCAAAGCTGCAATACCTAACTTATATAATATGTTCGTTTTCATAATCAATCTTCTTTTGGGTTATATTCCTAATGATGGTTGCCTTCGTTTCCATTTAGATTAGAAACCGATGTTCACTCCTATTGTCCACACACGGGCTTGGGGATAGACACCGTAGTCTACACCGAGTGAGGTGCCGGTGGGAGTTCCCGTAGTCGATGAGGGAGAAACTGACGGCGATATTTCAGGATCGAAACCGTGATACTTGGTCCATGTGATCAGATTTTCTGCCGAAAGGAAGACGCGCAGGCGGTCGATAAAAAGCTTGTGGGTGAGCGTGCGCGGCAGTGTGTAGCCCAACTGCAAGTTTTTCAGGCGCAGATAGGAAGCGTCGTGCACATAGAGGTCGGACGACAACCAGTTATTGTGCGTGTCCACGGTGCAGTAGCGGGGATAGTGGTTGGAAGTGCCCTCACCCGTCCAGCGGCCGAGCATCCACGAGGGCAGGTTGGACACGGAGATGTCAGTGCGCGTGGTGGCATCGAAGACATCACATCCCGTCACGCCCTGCCACATCATCGAGAAATCGAAACCGCGCCAGTCGGCCGACAACGTGAGTCCGAAGGTCCAGTCGGGCATACCTTTTCCAATCTTGGTCATGTCGCCTTCCTGACTGATTTTGCCGTCACCGTCGACATCAACAAAACGCACGTCACCGGGCACGGCATTGGGCTGGATCATCGTTCCTTCGGCATTGACGTATGCCTTCACTTCGGCCATGTTCTGGAACACGCCGTTAGTCTTGTAGCCATAGAAGAAGGGGAAGGGCTGTCCGTTCTGTGCGCGAGTGATGGTTCCCACGCCTTGCAAGTGGTCATAGTTCTGATAGCCCGTGTCGTTGCCCAAATTGACGAGCTTGTTGCGCAGATAGGCAGCGTTGCCTTTCACGTGGAAGCGGGCATCGGCCACGCGGAACTTATAGCCGGCCTCGAGCTCCACACCGGTGTTTTCCATCTTTCCCACGTTGCCGATGGGACGAGCTGAACCCACATATTGCGGCACGGGCACTTCCATCAACATGCCGTTGGTGACTTTCTTATACCAGTCGACGGTGAAGGTAAGGGCGTTTTGGAAAAGTCCGAAGTCCAGTCCGAAGTCGGTCTGCACGCTCTCCTCCCACTTCAGGTCGGGATTGGCAAGGCCGCCGGCCTGCGTACCGATAATCTCGGTGTTGTTACGACCGAACAACACGTTGTGGTTGCCCTCGGTGTAGACGGCATAGCGGAAGTTACCGATGTTCTCGTTACCGTTCTTTCCCCAAGAGAAGCGCACCTTCAAGTTGGTGAGCCAGTCGGGCCGGACATTCCTGAGATAAGGCTCGTTGGTCACATTCCATCCCAGCGAGAACGAGGGGAAGGTGGCATAGTGGTTGTTGGCACCGAAGCGGCTCGACCCGTCGCGGCGCACGGTAAACTGGGCCATGTAGCGCTCATCGTAGTTGTAGCTTGCCCGGGCAAAGAGTGAGGCGAGCGTGGCTTCATCGTTGGGGCCTCCCCACACATTCATGTCGTTGTCGACGGCAAGCCCCGTGGCAAAGTCGATGTAGGGCTTTCGGGCACTGACGGGATAGCTGCGGCTGCCGCCGAGATACCAGCCGGTAGACTGCTTGGCTGTCTGGCCGAGCACCACGTTGATGTCATGTCTGCCAAACTGCCTCGTCCACGTGAGCACATTCTCCACCTGCCAGATGGAAGCGCGGTTGCTTTGGGCCGTAACCGACGACTTGGTGGCCAGATTATTGCCCGAGAGATAATAGTAGGGGGTGTAGCCGGTATCTATGCCGTTGAAGTTGATGTCGCCACCATAGGAAAGCCGGTAGCTGAGTCCCCAGCCGATGTTGAGTGTGGCAGCGAAGTTGGCCACAAACTTGTGTACCCACGTGGGGGCACTGGGCAGGTTGAGCATGGCCACCGGATTGTTCATCTCGTGATAGTCGGCTCCCGGCGTGTAGAAGAGTTCGCCGTTGGGCCCATAGACAGGCTTGTAGTTGTAGCCCGTCACCTCGTTGGTCTTCGGGTCGGTCACCTTTGTCGCCTCCTGCATACGGGCTATCTCGGCAGCCTGCGCAGCTGCATCGGAAGCGGGAATGGAGACGGGCAACAGTGGTGAGAGCATCAGCGCACTGCCCAGCACGGAGCCCCACTGCGAATTGGCCTCAATGGATGTGCTCTTAATGCGGGCGTAAGAGAGATTCACCTGCACGTCGAGCTTGTTGAGCCACGCACGCTCCTTGGAGTCGTCGAAGATGGTGTAATTGGTGTTGCTCCGCAGCGTGAGACGACGATAGTTGGACTTGTTGTAGTTGCCGCCCACGATTCCCTCCTGGTTGTTATAACCGAAAGCGAGATAGTAGTTGAGTTTTTCAGTGGCTCCACTGACATTCACTTCATGGTTTGCCACTGGGGCATTGTCATTGAACACGGCATTCTGCCAGTCCGTCCCCTTGCCGTAGGAATAGGGGTCGGCATAGACGGGGGCCATGCCCGAGTTCACGGCTCCTTCGTTCATCATCAGTGCATAGGCCGTGGCATCGAGCACATCGCGGCGCTTCCACGCCTTCTGCCAACCGTAGGAGAAGTTGTAGTTCACCGAAACCTTGCCCAACCGCCCGCGCTTGGTGGTGACGATGATCACACCATTGGCCGCCCGTGCACCGTAGATGGCACCCGAGGCGGCGTCTTTGAGCACTTCCATGCTCTCGATGTCGCTGGGGTTGATATAGTCAATGTTGCCTTCCACGGGCATTCCGTCGACGATGAAGAGCGGGTCGGAGTTGTTGATGGTGCCCACACCGCGCACTCTGACCCGGGCAGCGGCTCCGGGCTGGCCGGAGGCCGAGGTGACGGTGACGCCGGCGGCGAGTCCCTTCAGGGCGTTATCCATGCGCGTGGGGGCTGCGAGTTGCAGATCATCCGCGCCCACCTTGGCAATGGAGGCTGTGACGACGCTCTTTTTCTGCACGCCATAGCCCACAATCACCACCTCGTCGATGAGTTTGGAGTCTTCCTGTAGTACAATGTGTAGATTTGGAGCAGCTTTCATCTCCCGGGTGGCATAGCCCACGTAAGAGACGACGAGCGTGGCACCGGGAGTCACTGATACGGAGAATTTGCCGTCGAGGTCGGTAACAGCCCCGTTGCTCGTGCCTTTCTCCACAATGGAGGCACCGATAACGGGCTCACCGGCTGCATCGACCACATCGCCCGAACAGTTGGTCTTTTGGGCGAAAGAAGTCATTGAAACCAATAAGGTCAGTAACAAGACGATTAACTTGTCTTTTTTCATAAGAATGATATTTAAGTTGTTAGTTGGCGGTATTAGACGCGTGGCCTGCCAATAGATTGTTGATTGTGATGCAAATATAGAAAAAATGCGGACTAAAAGAAAGGGGGAGAAGCGGAAAAGTGGATGTCCTTTCCGCACGAAAAATTATAAACGACTGTATAACAACACCTTACACGTTTAACAAAAATTAAAAAGAGTGGATGGCGTGTAGCAGGAAAAGAAGTGCCAAATGGGCTGAAAAAGGAAGAAAACACATCATTTTCAAGAAAAAGAAAGGCATCTCTTGCATACTTAAGAGTATGCGAGAGATGCCAAACTGTAGGCTGACGGCCCTTCCGGTGACTTACCCGGAGAGCCACGCCATGCGTTGCCAACTATGTCGGGTGGTCAGTCTTCCCAACCCTTCCAAGAGTTAGAGGCCTTGGCATCGCCCTCTGTGGGGCCTTCATCTTCGTTTCCGGAACTGATAAACTGGTTTTCACCACCGGTTCCTCCCCCATAAATGGTGCCCGACTGGCTATTGCTACCGGCCAAAAGATGATACTCGGCAAAATACACACTACTCTCTATTACTGGTTTGATATATGTCTGTTTCATTGCTCTTTCGTTTTTTTAGTTGACGAGTGAACAAGTTGACGAGTAGACAAGTGGCTTGTCCATCATCAACCAAACGGTCTATAAGCAACACTGCAAATAACTTGTCAACTCGTTTACTCCTCCACTCGTTTACTTATCTACTTCCTTCCCTTCACCATGATTTTCTTTCCGTTCACGATGTAAACGCCCGGGACCAGTCCGTCTGTGGAGCGTGCGCCGGCTTTCACCAACTGCCCCAAGAGATTGTAAACATCGTATCTGTCGGCAGGGCGAATCTTCACATCGGTACCGATGCCCGTAGTGGTATGTTCAAACGCGAAACCCATCTTCGAATCGGTGCACACCGCGCCGTCTTTCTCTATCTGCCAATAACAGCGATAGGGGCCTACATGGCGCTGGGGCGAACGCTTCGTGTTTTGCTTGTAGAACTTCATCTGCGTGTCATACCGCCCATCGGCATCGGGCCGGTTGGCGAAAATGTACTCCCCGGGCGTGAGTTCGTGCCCCTCGGTGGCAAACGTGCCAAGCATCTTGATGGTGGTCAGCGCCGCCGAAGGATCTTCGCCTTGGTTGCTGATGGCTACCGACACGGCCCCGGTTGCATCGGGAATGTCAGCCTCGCCCTCCACATGCTCCACAATGTAGGCCGATCCCACATTCTTGGGATCCACCTTCAACAGATAGGGCACGTTGGCTTCCATCTTGCGGTCGGCCACCAGCATGAAATCCAGATGATACAGATAGCTGCCGTCGTGGATGCCCTTATATTGGGCCGCAGTCAGTTTGGCCACCTTGCATTCGTTGCCAAAGAGCACTTTGGCATCGATAGCCTTCGGGTAGCGAACCGTAACCCACCTGTTCTCATGCTTGCGGATGTCGGGAGAAGCGGCCCACGAATATTTGTTCCTGCCATAGCCGAGATCTGTGTTGCTATAACTTCCGTCTTTAGAAAGGACTTCGCTGTTCCCCTCATCGGCATATTTCCAGTTACCACTATTCTTGTAAGAATGGTTGTACACATCTTCACTATCCACAAAGAAGGTGCATCCGCTCACCTGCTTTTGCCCTTGCTGATCCTGACTCATGAAAGGATAGTTGCCAAGCGTGCGCTGTTTGTTCCCCAACAGGTAGACTGCACGCAGACTCTCGCAGCCGTGGAGAAAGTATTCGCCGATATTGGTCAGGTTCTCAGGCACCACCAGTTTGGCCAACTTCCCACAACCGCACAGGAAGTGGTCGCCCACATGGGTCAGCGAATTGGGCAGGGAGATGGACTCAAGATTCTTGCAATACTGGAAGGCTATCTCTCCAATGCTCTCGACGGAGTTTCCCAAGACGGCGGTTTTCAAGTTTACACAATTCCAAAAAGCCCGCCGCCCTATCGTCGTCACGCTGTTGGGGATGACGACACTGCCGATGTAGCTTGAGTTTTCAAAGACCTTATCGCCAATCCGCGTCACCCGATAGGTCGTGCCGTTATCTTCCACCGTCTCGGGAATATCGACATCGGCATAAAAGCGAACCCACTGCCCGCCTACATGCTCGTAGTTATTGTCGAAACTGCTCCCATACAGCGTCACGGTGTGGGGGCCATCGTCATTGGAGGTAAATGCCAACTTATAATGAGCCGTTGCTTTCTCTTCCGAATAAGGATAGCTCTTAGAAAACGAGACACTTCCATAAATGCCCATTGCCGGACATAGCAGCAACAGACAAACAAAAAAACATTTCAATCTTTTCATCATTTCTCCATTTTATTTAAAAAATAGCCGTTCGTTCTTAAAAAGTATAAAAGCCTCTATAAGTCTCTTCCTGTGCCATTAGCCAGCAGAATACCTTTTTCTATATGTCGCCAAACATGCTGATGCGACAATTACTGATACGCCATGACACCAAATTATAGATGTACATATAAGACTAAACATGGGAAAGCGTGGAAACCACACTACCACATCCTAAGTTGATGGTCCTGAGAAAACCTTGTGTACAGATGTAATAATAGTGGCCCACGCTATAGCGTGAGAACCACTATGCCATCCTTGTACACGTTTGAAAGTTTCTCAGGTTTTCAACTTACAAGATAAGCATAACGCTTCTTTTATCCAACAAACTCATGGATATACCTCCATGGCCAATAACAGGGCACTTCCTGCATATCTGCTGCAAAGATAATCATTTATATTATAATTCCCTCTCTTTGCATGAAATATTTTCAACGAAGGCCATTTTTTTATTAAAATCGATTCCCCACATCGGCAATAGCAGGGGCACAAGGTGGAAGATGGTGGGTGATGGATGTTAGATGTTAATGGCAACTTTATCTTGCTGTAGGGACCATATTGGACATATAGCACAAACTATTAAATCTTTAGAAAAAGGCTTACACGCATTTTTTCCACACCCATTCCCCATCCTAATCCAATCCGCCTCATCAGCCCTATCTGCCCCATCAAATTTCCCGCCAAGCCCAAATGAATTTGCCAAACGGCCACACTTGGAAGCTCATTCGGGCTGAACGAGAAGCTCAAAGAGGCCGTTTTACAAGGTCGTTTGGGCTGAAAAAGCACTCTTTAGGGGGTGGAGGGTTCGTTGGTGGATTGGAGAACTAAAAAAGGGAAACACCGAAGTGCTTCCCTTGCTCATGCAAAGATACGAGATTTTCGGGCCGAATGCAAATGCGATAGGAAAAAAGCGGACATCCGGCACAGCCCCCTTACGCCCCGGACTGCCTGTCCCCTTCCGGCCTTGTCCCCCTTGGGGGGAATCATACGCCCGGCCTTCATTTGACTATTTTTGGCCGACAAACTCTTAATAATTCTTAAACAGAGTGTCACGCATAGATATTTTTACTATATTTGCGAATAAGATGACATAACCGACTCAAAGTATATCAGGCCCTTGGAGGGCACCGACTTAAACCTCAACAAGTCTGGCAGGAGCTAAAAGCACAGAACGACAGAACGCTTCGGACGCATGGAAACCATGACGGCCGCTTTGCCCCTACCACTCTCCGGACACCGAATGCCGGCTCTCTTCATAGCTGCCCCCTCTGCACGTTGGGGCTGTAAAAGAAATAACCAATAGCCACGAAAGCGCCCTGCGGGGTATGACACTCTTTCTATCTCTCGATTACAACTCAAAGTTTGGTACAATTATCACGTAAAATTTAACATTATGAAAAATTTTATTTCTAATAGACGCGGAGTGCTCGCGACATTGGCACTCCTCTTGTTGGGGCTGTTCCCGATGCCTGCCACGGCGCAAAACGTGACCATCGGACCCAGAACGGGCAAGCTGATTGCTGCCCTGACCGACGGGGCCGAATGGGGATTCGAAAACGGATTCAACTCCCTCTGGCGACACGACCAGCTGCCGCTGAGCCTCATCACCTCCGACGACGGGGCCCTCACGGCTGCCGGCATTCCCGAGACACACGCCTGCAACCTCAAGTACTACAACGGCAAGATGATCAACGTGTGCATGAAGCGTTCCAGCTTCAATGTCATCACGCTGCCCAAGGGCTTCCGGTTTACGGGCTACAAGATAGTGATGAAAAACAATTTGGAGGGTGTCACGCTGGGGAGCTACACCATCAAACACGCCGGGCCCGAATGGAAGATGAGCGAAATGGGGTCTGATTTCACCACCGTGAAGAAGCAGGTCAACTTCGGGACGGGAGACACGGGCGACCGCGAGTTTGTGCTCGAACGCCGGGCCGACGACATGGGCAACCTGCTCTACTTCCGGCTCGACGGCAACTTCACCAGCACCGACTTTGCAGGCATCTCCTTTGAGTCTATCGAAATCACGTTCACATCCGAGGGAGCGTTCACAGTGCCCGTGATGCCTTCGGCTGCTTCCACGGAGGGTGTGAGCTGGGTGGAGGTTCCCTTCAAGACGAGCAAGTTCGACCTCGGCACCATCAAGCCCCGTTCCAAAGGTTCCACCACCTATTACAGTTACGACTATGAGAGCGTGAAAGATCTTGAGGCCTACGTGGCACTCTATGAGGAGGCCTGTGTGGCCGACGGCAACTACGGCAAGGCCGTGGGCAACAAGGGCATCACTGCCGTCGTCACCCCCGCCGATGCCTACTATCGGCTGAAGCCCGGCATCTACTACGTGGAGTCGCCCACTTCGGTCAAAGACGGCCATGCCGTAGAACTGCCTTTGGGCTACCGCATCACCAAGGCCGTGATACACTACCGGGCCGCCGATGCCAACGGCTACACGCTGAAGGTGTATGGCCGCGACGGTAAGACCGTGGAACACGCAGTCAACGTGGCAAGCGGTGGGGCGGAAGGAACCGTTGAACTCACCGACCTCAACAACGATGCCGTGAAGTTTGCCGTCGAGGCTCCTCCGAGTGCCTCCGTCAATGCAGGTATCCGGCTGGAACTCACCATGGAGCATCTCAACCCCTACGTGGAGAGCATGGATGTCGTGTGCAACGGGCCCGACGGAGCGTCACTCCGCAGGCAGTCTACCACCGATGACTTCATGATAGGCGGCGGAAAATTCAGCTTCTTCGTCCCCGATGCTTTTGCCCACTTCAACTGCCGGCTCACTTTCGAGAATCTGCGCAGCAAGTATGCCGACAACACCTATTATGGCAATGCCGGCTCGCAGAGCCTTTCGCGCTACAGCTTCGTGCGCTCGGTCTACTATGACAAGACCGTCGCCGGAGGTCTCGATGACCTTTACGGCAAGAAAGACATCGTGGAAAACAATCCCTACGAGGAGAAAGTGCGTGTGGAGGTATCGGGCACGGGAGCCTTCCGATTCAACAATGCCGACGAACTGGCCAACACCAATATTTCCGCCGGAGACAACTCGCTCAAGGAGTTTCCTTTCTCGCTCAATGCCTATGCGGCTGCCGGCGCCACTTTCGCGCCCGTGAGCATCAATCCGTCGGGAGCCGACCACGAGCGCACTTGCTATGTGTTCACGGCCGACGAGACACGCTATAACATCGCACCCACCACCGCTACGCAGCACCGCTACTATGCTTTCTACACAATGACGGTAGACTTGGTGCAGAAAGAATACACGCCTGTGGTAGGACTCAGGAAAATCTACGACCACACGCTCTTCCACGACTTGGCCACAGGGACGGAAGATGTGGACAAGCCGATGTATGGCGTAGACCTCTCTACAAGCGATGGCGGAGTGGCAACAGAAGGCTATCTCACAGCCCGGCAAATCCGCGACGCACTGTCGGCTCTCACCGATGGCGGTACGGCTGTGGCTCCGTCGCAGCTGCTCTATGTCAATGCAGGGGCCCTGTCGACACTCATCTACGAGAGTGCCACAGCCACAGAGCCCGACGGACTGGGCCGACTCAAGGCCATGCTCGCTCCCAACGCGCTCGTCTATCTGCCCAAGAATGTCACTTCCGACAAGGAAAACTTTGCCTACAAGCTCGGCAGCGGCACGTTCAAAGCCTGCAAGAACATCGTCATCACCGACCGCCAACCGTTCTTCGCTCCCTTCGACATACAAGTGGATCAGGCCAACTATGCCACTTATGAGCGACAGATCACCGTGGCCCCCAACGGACAGGTGACCAGCGCCACGCTCATGTTGCCCTTCACGCTCGATGTAGATAACGGGTTGCACACCAATGCCGGTGGCAAATGCGCTTTCAAACTCAACGTCATGCAGCCCGCCAACTGCCTGAGTCTGCCGCAGCCCGAGACTTCCTCGTCATCCGACTATAGGGCCAATGCCCACTTCCTGCCCGTATCCGGCACAGCTACCGAAGCCAACCGGCCTTACATGGTAGAGGTGACCCACTTTGAGGAAGAGGCTGTCACGGCCGGCAAACTGTCGTTTGTGGCCACGCAATATGGCTCCGACATCGTGGCAACTCCGGTGCTGGCCGCTCCTTATGTGCATGAAGGGGAGACCGCCACAGGCACCATTGCCGGCACAAGCTATCGTTTCTTGAACAATGCCACCTACTCGGGCATAAAGCTCGACAAGACTGCCAACATCTTCTATTTTGCCCGCAACATGTATCTCAGCACCAAAAATTTGTGGTCGGAACATCTCTACAGCTATCCGTTCCGCAGCTATTTCACCTACAAGGTGGCCGGTTCAGGTGCCAAGGCGTTGCAGGCGCTGGATGTGGTCTATGGTGAAAACACCGGCGGCATCACCGGCATTGCCGACACGGAACTCACCCCCGACATGGCTGTCACGGCCGGCAAGGGATTTATCACGGTGACTGTGACGACCGACACCGAGGTCAAGGTGGCCAACGCCGCAGGCATGTCTGTGGGCACGCTGCGCCTCAAGGCCGGTGAGAGTCGCACACTCTATGTGTCCGCGGGAATCTACTTAGTGAATCATGTTAAGATCATTGTAAAATAAAGGAGGATTTGCCATGAAAAAAGAATATTTAAGGCCCTGCTCCGATACAGTCGCCCTGTCTGGCGTAGGGGGTATAATGGAGGTTTTGCACCTTGGGAGTTCGTTGAATCACAACGACGCCAAGGCGATTGAATGCTACACCGAAGACGAAGAAGACCGCAACAAGGTGGAGAATCTCTGGACCGTCATCCGCAAATACAGCAGCGTGTGGGACGACGAATAGTTTCCCGTTCTCACCCTGCCATTCAACCAAAAGCCGCACTCCTCTCCCAAGGGGTGCGGCTTTCTGTTGCCCCTGCTTTCTATTTTCTGTCGCAAACGGTTGAGAGAGTCGCATTGGCAGATAGTCGGGAAGAAAGCATTCAGGGTGGTTTTTGAACACATATTGAAGTGTGAAAATGCAAACGATTGCATCACGAAAAGTGTCATAAAGCAAACAAATTGAGTTATTTGCATGAAAAATAGTAGTATATTCGCAATTATATTAAACAGCAGGAAAAGCGGTTGCCGATAGGAAAATCCATCGCAAACACGCTTGATATGAATGGCGCAGCCTGAATAAACGAACAAGAACTGACAGAAAAGAATGTCTGTCGCAAGGGCCTGCACAACGGCAGGCTGGTATTCTGAAATAACATTGATGTTCAAATGAACAGTTAACATCCCCTTTCCAATGCTTTCAACCAGGGCATTGAAAAAACGTTGCGGGGCTTTTGCCCCGGATTGGAACAGACCTTTTTAGCAGCGGAAAGAAACTCAAGGAAACCTAAATAGACAGTTAAAACAATAATTTAAACGATATGAAGCAATTTTTATCAACTTTGTTATTGGCGTTGGCGTCATTCCTGATGCCAACCGTGATGATGGCCACCGACTATTATGTGGTGGGGAATTGGAACGAACCCGAGACTCTTTATAAGCTCATCATAAGCGGGAAGTCGGCCAAAGTTTCCATTCCGGCAGCCGTCTTCGGCAAGAACAAGCCGGCCACATTCCATGTGCTGGCCATCGAGAGCGGCACTAACAGGTGGAACATAAAGCCCGCAGCTGTCACAGCCGTTACCCTCGGAACTGCCTATGACTGCTCCTCTTACTATAATACGCACGCCACCCATTTCACGTTGGCCGATGTGAAATCCACCGGTTCCTACACCGTGACTTTGGATTTCTCCGCTTCCAACGACATCAACAACAGCAAGCTGACGCTGACCTACGCCGAGGGCGGTGGCGGAACGCCTACCACACCTGCCGACTCTAAAGCTTACTACCTTGTAGGCAAATGGAACAACTGGGCATTGAAGAGCACCACCTACAAGCTGCAACCCGTTTTCGAGAAGGAAAACGTGTATTCCATCTATATCAATGCCCCACTGAATGTCTATGGAGACTATGCCGTGAACTTTGTCATCAATCCCGGCGGCAACACAGATTGGGAGAAATGCCTCCGCCCCACGCAAGGCTCCGGCGACTTTGTGGTAGACAATCAGGACTTCACTGACCAACCCGTCTATTGGGGAGGCAACAAGTCGTGGCTGCTGAAGGAGAACAAGTCGCCGAGAGGAAACACACAGAACGGCGGCTCCTACCTCTTCACGCTCGACATGAGCGACCCTTCCCATCCCAAATGGAGCATCAAGAACACCCCCGATGTGCGTGTACTGTACATTCTCTCAAGCGAAAACGGCTGGCAGTTTTCGGGCGACTATTTGGTGGATACGAACATCTCGCCCAACAACTACAACAACAACTTCACCGGTCTGGCAACACTCAAGAGCGGCATGGAGTACAAACTCTCGGCCGGTTTCAAGTGGTTTGGCAGCACAACTGAAAACGTAGCCTATAACGCTCTGCCCACAACCACCACGCAGAAGGTGGAAGCCGGTGGCGCAGCCAATGTGCTTTACAACGGGACAAGCGGCACCTACTCCTTGGAGGCCAATGTGCTGGGGCTGAACGAGCAGGGACAAGTCGTCTACGAAGGTGCTCCGCGCAAGGAGGTCATCATCCGTTCTGCGAAGAGCCAGCAAGCCACCCATGTCTATTTCAAGGGTGGAAGCATTACCGACTACACCGAGATGACCTACGATGCGGCGCGCAAGATATGGTACACGTCAGGCATTGCGCTGGACAACAATGCACCGGCCGATTTTCAGGAGAAGTTCTACAACGGCAACGGAACAGACATCACCAACTCTTCCACTGCCAACGACCCGTTGGGCAAGAGTACCTATAAGGCCATCTACGTGTCTACCTACGAGTCGGGAACGGGTAGTCCCGTCTACAAACTCCTCCAAACGCAAAAGACCTCCTGCGTGGACGGCCATTTCATCCGCACCTACAGCGACTACTATCCACGCATCATTCCAGAGGGGCTCAAGGCCTATTATGCCGAAAGCTATGATGCGGCGAGCAAGACGGTCAGCCTGAAGTCTATCGCCGATGGTGTGATTCCGGCCGAAACAGGGGTGCTCCTGATGTACGACGGAACCACCGAGGGCATTAACTTCGATGCCATCAACAATGCCGGCGGCGTGACTACGGCTGCCAACCTCTCACTCGAAAAGAGCGAACAGGAGGGCACGGCTCCTGCCAACAACTATCTCATGCACGAGGAGACCGACATCACGCTCGGCCCCGTGACGAGAGACGGCAGTGGCACAGTGACCCACCGGAACTACTTCTTTGCCTACTTGAAGCCTGCGGGCAGCAAAACCAAGAAGCTCGGTTTCTACCGCACGAAGCAGTCTGACGGCACGGGCCGCCTCATCCGCAAGGCTTATCTGGCTCTTCCTGCATCCGTTCAGCCCGATGCCAGCCTCGACGGATTGGGCTACAACACGGCCGCCAAAGTCCACTTATCCGCTGTTGCATCCACCACCATGACCGCCGCTCAGGGTGTGAAACTGCTCTTCGACGGTGAAGACCTGCTCGGGTGGTTCGGTGGCACTACCGGCCTTTCCACACTCAACGCCGAGAACACCTCCGCCCCCTCCGACAGCGGCTTCTACAATTTGCAAGGCATGCGCATCAGCAGGCCGGCCAAAGGCATCTATATCCACAACGGCAAGAAGTATGTCATCAAGTAATAACCCTATCAAACAAGAAGTTATCATGAAAATAAAATATATAAAACCGGAAACGCAGCAACTGAAGATAAAAATCGAAAACCACTTGCTCAACGACTCTTCCGGACAGGCAGGCCACTCCACAGGTGAAGGGTCCGACTCGGAAAAGGACGACCAGCTGTCCAAACAATCAGTCCACCCCTCCTTCAGCGCTTGGGAAGACTAAGAGCCCCAAAACTCTTTAAGAGACCCCCCACCCCCCTAAAGGGGGCTTTGCCATCCACCTGCTCGCAGGAAAGCAAGCCTCCTTTAGGGGAAACTCTTTAGGAGTCTAAAAAAGGGAGCCGTGCCGGGGTATAGCACAAACTATTAAATCTTTCGAAAAAGCCTTACACGCATTTTCTCCACGCCCATCTCCCATCCTAATTCCATCCACCTCATTCGCCCCATCCGCCCCATCAATTTTCTCATTCGGCCCAAACGACTTTGCAAAACGGCCACAGTCAGAAGGTCATTCAGGCCGAACGAGAAGCTCAAAGAGCCCCTTTTGCAAAGCCGTTTGGGCCGAATTGACCTCCCACAGCAAGGATGAAAAGCCCCCTTTTTGGGGTTGGGGGTCCGTGAGTGGATGGAAACTAAAAAAGGGAAACGCTCTCGCGCTTCCCTTGCTTATGCAAAAATACAAAATTTTCGGCCCGAATGCAAATGCCACATGAAATAAACTGACAAGCAAGAGGGCTCAAAGCGATTCGCCACAGGAGCGGTGGGAGAATTGCGCCTATGCTTCGCCGGTCGGGCACATATCTATCGCGGCATAGGGGGTCTAAAGCAACTCCAAGGCCCGGCGCACGATGTCGTTGTGCTCGTTCCAGATGCGGAAATACCCGTTCATGCCCCACAGGTCGCGCGCCACAAAAGCCTTGAGCTGATAGCGCAGGTAAGTGAGGGTGCGGGTGCGCTCGGCCTCATCGGCCGGCTTCACGCCCAGCCTCTCGCCCTCGGCCAAGATGCTGTCGAGCAGAAAGGCGGGCACATCGTAGGTCTTGTCGAAAACCTCAAACGAGGCATACTTGCCGTGAAGCTCCTTGCGATGGCTGTCGATATAATTTAGGGCTGTAGAAAGGATGATGTTGCGTGCCACCAACGCCCGATGAAGCCGGGTAAACTTCATGGTGTCGAGCGGCACGAACTCGTCGGGCATGATGCCTCCGCCACCATAGACCACCCGATGACGCTTGAGCGTGTAGTATTTCAGCGAGTCGGCAAAGTGGATGCTGTCGCGGTTGGTCAGTTCGCCGTGTTTCAACCGGTGCTCGATGTCCAAAGCATAGTCTTCACGCGCACCCTTGACGTATGGTTTCTGTATGCAACGGCCCGAAGGCGTATAGTAATGAGCCACTGTGAGGCGCATCATACTGCCGTCGGGAAAGGGGATGGGAGCCTGCACAAGACCCTTGCCGAAGGTGCGGCGGCCCACGACGAGCGCACGGTCGTGGTCTTGCAAAGCCCCGGAGAGGATTTCGGCAGCCGAAGCGGTGTATTCGTTAACAAGCACGATGACCCGCTCGCCCTGCAAACGGCCGTGGCCGTCGGCCTTGAATTCCTGTCTCTTTTGGGCGCGTCCCTGCGTGTAGACAATCATGGCGTCGCGCCTGAGAAACTCGTTGGTGACTTGCGTGGCAGCTTGGAGAAAGCCGCCGCCATTCTCCTGAAGATCGATGACGAGTGACTTCATGCCCTGTCCGCGAAGAGAGTCGACGGCGGCCATCATCTCCTTGTAGGTGGTCATGCCGAAGCTGCCCAAGCGGATGTAGCCCACACGGGGACGAATCATGTAGGAGGCATCGACCGTGTGGAGGGGTATCCTGGCCCGAACGACGGTGTATTCGGTCACGCCGGCTACGCCCCGGCGCACGATTCCCAACCTCACCCGCGTGCCTTTCCTGCCCCGCAGGCGGCGCATGATGTCGGTCTGGGCCATCTTCACGCCGGCGATGGCCGTGTCGTTGACCGAGACGATGCGATCTCCGGCCAAGATACCCACCTTCTCGGAAGGCCCGTTGTGCACAGGCTGTATCACCACGAGCGTGTCTTCAAGCATGTTGAACTGCACACCGATGCCCTCAAAGTCGCCCAGCAACGGTTCGTTCATGGCCTTGGCCTCACGGGCCGTGGAATAGGACGAGTGCGGGTCGAGCTTTTCGAGCATCCCCCGGATGGCGTCTTCCACCAGTTGCGACTCGCTCACGGAGTCGACATAGCGGTCGGTGATCACACGTTCGGCCATGCCCAACTTGAGCATCGGACTGTTCTTGTCGAAGTTCAGGCGCAACTGGGCCCGCGACGGCAGAAAAACAAAAAGGCCAAGGAGCATCAGCCCCATGACCTTCGGAGATATATTCTTGCTGTTTGTCATTTTCTTCAATTAGTCTTCTTGATTTCTTGATGCTGTGCCCGGGCATCGGGGGCCGGGCGATTTGGCCATTCAGAACACCTCGGCGGAGTCTTCAGGAATGTCTTCCTCGATGACGAGGTTATCGATGATGAAGTTCTGCCGCTCCATGGTGTTTTTGCCCATGTAGTACTCCAGCAGCTTCTGCACTTGGTCGTTCTTGTGGAGTGTCACCTGCTCCAAGCGCATGTCGGGGCCGATGAAGTGAGCAAACTCGTCGGGGGAAATCTCGCCCAACCCTTTGAATCGGGTGATTTCCGGGTCGGGACCGAGGTCTTTGATGGCCTGTTGGCGCTCTTCGTCGCTGTAACAATAGTGGGTGATGAAATCACTCTTCTTCTCCTTCCCGTCGCGCTTGGCATCGGCTTCCTCTATCACCTTCTTGTTCTTTACCTTGGTTCGCTTGTTGCGCACGCGGAAAAGCGGAGTTTGCAACACATACACGTGACCTTTCTTGATGAGTTCGGGGAAGAACTGGAGGAAGAAAGTGATGATAAGCAGGCGGATGTGCATGCCGTCGACATCGGCATCGGTGGCCACAATCACCTTGTTGTAGCGCAGCGTGTCGAGCCCATCTTCTATGTCGAGAGCAGCCTGCAGAAGGTTGAACTCTTCATTTTCGTAAACCACTTTCTTGGTGAGTCCGAATGAATTGAGGGGTTTCCCGCGAAGCGAGAACACCGCCTGCGTGTTCACGTCGCGGCTCTTGGTGATGCTGCCGCTGGCCGAGTCGCCCTCGGTGATGAAGATGGAAGCCTCCTCCTTGCGCTCGTTCTTGACATCACTAAAATGGATGCGGCAGTCGCGGAGCTTGCGGTTGTGGAGGTTGGCCTTCTTGGCCCGTTCCCTCGCTAGTTTGGTCACACCGGCCATGGCCTTGCGCTCGCGCTCGCTCTCCTTGATTTTATTTTCGATGACTTCGGCCACATCCTGATGGATATGCAGATAGTTGTCTATTTCTTTCTTGATGAAATCACCCACATATTTGTTGATGGAGTCACCGTCGGGGGCCATCTGCGTGCTGCCGAGCTTGATTTTCGTCTGGCTCTCAAACACCGGTTCCTCCACGTTGAGGGCAATGGCGGCCACCAGTCCGTTGCGGATGTCGCCATACTCATACTTGCCGTAAAACTCCTTGATGGTCTTGGCGATGTGCTCCTTGAATGCACTTTGGTGGGTTCCTCCTTGCGTGGTGTGCTGCCCGTTGACGAAGCTGTGATATTCTTCCCCGTACTGGTTGGTGTGGGTGAAGGCTATCTCGATGTCTTCACCTTTCACATGAACGATGTCGTAGAGCCCGTCCACGGTCATATTGTCGGTGAGCAGGTCTTTCAGTCCATGGCGGCTCAAAATACGCCGACCGTTATACATGATGGTCAGCCCCGTGTTCAGATAGGTGTAGTTGCGGAGCATGGTCTCCACGATGTCGTCGTGGAACTTATAGTTTTTGAAGAGCAAGGCATCGGGTTCGAAGAAGATGAAAGTACCGCTTTCGTCGCTCGTCTCATGGGTTTCATCGTCTTTCAGCACTCCACGTTCGAACACGAGTTCGCGCACCGTACCGTCACGATACGATTTAGCTTCAAAGCGCGCACTCAAAGCGTTGACAGCCTTCAGACCCACGCCGTTGAGTCCCACGCTCTTCTTGAAAGCCTTGGAGTCGTATTTGCCGCCGGTGTTGAGCATACTCACGGCCTCAACGAGTTTGCCTTGCGGGATACCGCGCCCATAGTCGCGCACACTGACGCGGAGATTGTCGTCAATATCCACTTCAATGCGGTCGCCGGCATTCATTTTAAACTCGTCAATGGAGTTGTCGATGACCTCTTTCAGCAGCACGTAAATGCCGTCTTCGGGCAACGAACCGTCGCCCAAACGGCCGATATACATGCCCGGCCGAGTACGCACATGCTCCATATCCGACAGGTGACGGATGTTGTCGTCAGTGTATGTGGGGGTATCATGGTTGATTGAGCCCCCTAAGTTAGGGGGTTGGGGGTCTGAACCGGCAGGTTTGGATTGCTTTAAGTCCTTCGATTTATCGTTTTCGTTTATTCCGTTAGATACTGGCATAGCAAGTTGTTTTTATTTTATCAAAGACGCATTCAATATAAAAAGGCTTATTGTCAAAGCCTTAAATGATGTTTTCCGGCACATTTATCGGTCTTGAGAGATGTGTTCCATGCAGATGTATGAGTGGGAAATGTTGAGGGAGAGGATTGTCAACGACCACTTGTTCAGACCCCCAGCCCCCTAACTTAGGGGGCTTGACCACCTATCACCTACCACCTTCTATCAGCCTCTTCCTGTAACACCGGTGCTTCTTGTGCTGCACAGCCTCCAGATACTGCCATTGGCTGAGCACTCCGTGGTTGGTTTCCATCTGCTGCATGGCTTCGGCCCATTTGAATCCGTAGCGTTGGAACCGGGCGATGAGGTCGTTGAAGATGAGGGCATTGGCCCCCTTGGCCCGATAGTCGGGCAGAACGCCGATGAGCAGCAGGTCTACGATGTCGGTCTTGTGCCACTTGATGACACGCAACAAGTCCCACCAGCCACGCGGAAACAGCTTTCCACCACAGCGGCGGAGGGCATGGGAGAAAGAGGGGAAGGTGATGCCGAAGCCGACGAAGCGGTGATCGGGTGTATTCCAGTCTTCAACCACGGTGACGAGATTGAGATCCGCCACCTTTATATAACTGTCCACGAGCTGGTCTATCTGCCGTTCGGACAACTCGGAGTAGCCATAAAGGTCGCTATAAGTGATGTTCACCATCTCGAACACGCGTCGCCCGCATCCCTGACGAAGCAGTTCGTCGCGGGTGAGCTTGCGCACATGCAGGTTGTAGCGGCTCTCGATGAGGGCCGAAGTCTTTGCAAACTTCTCGGGAATCACCTCGGGCACCTTCACCTTATATTCCAGATAGTCGTTGTCTTTCTCGAAACCGCCCATGCGCTCGATGTGCCGGGGATAGTAGGCATGATTGTAGTTGGAATACATCGTGGCCAACTGGTCAAAGCCTTCAATGAGCAGTCCCTCGCGATCCATGTCGGTGAAACCCAACGGGCCCACCACTTCGGTCATGCCCTTTCGGCGGCCCCACTCTTCCACAGCGGCCATCAGCGCCTGTGACACCTCCTCGTCGTCGATGAAATCGAACCACCCGAAGCGCACCCACTTGCAGTTCCAACGCTCGTTGGCACGCCGGTTGATGATGCCTGCCACGCGCCCCACGGCCTTGCCGTCGCGAAAAGCCATGAAATAGGCAGCTTCGCAGCACTCGAAAGCGGCATTCTTGTCTTCACTCAACGTGGCCAGTTCCTCGGAAATCAAGTAGGGAACGGCATATTCGCAATCGCGGTAGAGCTCGTTGCGGAAACGGACAAATGCCTTCAGTTCCCTGCCACCGGCTATACGCTTGATTTCTATCTTACCCATATCACGACTTTGTGTCTCTGTCATTTCGTCTCCACTCGGTTCTTTCCTCTGTCTCAGGCTATCACTTTCTTATAGCAGTGGCGGCGCTTGTGCATCTCGGTTTCAAGTGCCTCCCACTGGCCTTGCACACCGGAGTTGCCTTCCAGCTCCACTTGTGTCTCCCCCCACTTGAATCCATATTTCTGGTAGCGGGGAATGAGATCGGCGAAAAGCAGGGCATTGGCCCCCTTGGCGCGGTATTCGGGCAGGATGCCTATGAGGAGCAAATCGACGATTTCGGTCTTGTGGAACTTGATGGCACGCAGCAGATGCCACCACCCGAGGGGGAACAGTCGCCCGCGGTGGCATTTCTGCAACGCCCGTGAGAGCGACGGCATCGTGATGCCTATGCCCACCATTTTGTGGTCGGCATCCCAGTCTTCAATCACGGTGATGAGCTCCAAGTCTATCATTTTCAGGTACATGCCCACATACTGGTCTATCTGTCGCGGCGAAAGCTCCGAATAGCCGTAAAGGTCTTTATAGGTGTCGTTGATGAGTTGGAAGATGCGCTGCCCGTATTTCTCCTTAAACACTTCACGCTTGGTGAGCTTCTTCACATGGAGATTGTACCGCTTTTCTATCATCTGCGAAATCTTGGCATACTTTTCCGGCACGGTGTCGGGCACGAAAAGTTTGAATTCCACATACTTGTTGTCCACCTCAAACCCCTTGAGTGCCTCGATATGCTCAGGATAGTAGGGGTAGTTGTAGATGGTGGGCATGGTGCCCAACTGGTCGAATCCCCACACAAGCATGCCCTCGGGATCCATGTCGGTGAATCCCAACGGGCCCACCACTTCGGTCATCCCTCTCTTGCGGCCATACTGCTCCACGGCATCAAGCAGGGCTTCTGAAACTTCTTTGTCATCGACGAAGTCTATCCAACCGAAACGGACTGTCTTCCGGTTCCACGTGTCGTTGGCGCGATGGTTGATGATGGCTGCCACACGACCGACCACACGACCGTCACGATAAGCCAGATAGTATTCTGCCTCACAAAAATCGAAGGCGGCATTCTTGTCTTTGCTCAATGTGTTGCGGTCGTCGATATAGAGATTGGGCACGTCGTAGGCATTGCCCGCATAGAGGTCATAATGGAATTCGATGAAGGTTTTGAGATCCTTTTCGGTCACAACCTTTTTTATTTCTACAGATGACATTAATTTCGAAAATATTGCTTTAAAACATGCAAAAATAGTAAATAAAAGCGAGAATGACAAATTTAAGGCACTTTTTTGCATATTATTAAGGTGTGGTCGCGCGCTCCCAAGGTCGTGGCGAAGAGATAAATGTCGCCCCCGTCTTTCAGTTTCAGACGCTTGCGGAGGGCCTCAGCCGTCATGGGGAAGTGCCTCACGGCAACATTGGCCTGCCCGATGCCCGACAAAGCCCGCTTCACTTCAATTTTGTTCATCGACGAGAGAGCTTCTATCCGGAACTTCCTGCCGGGAAATCTCTCATTGAGGGAGGGCGAAACGAAAAGGTGAGCATCGCGCCCCACGGGCCGCACGCCGTGGCGCACGGCCACCTCGTCAAAACAACCGGCTTTCATCAGCGAGGCGTTAGGCTCGTAGAGGAAGTTTCCGGGCTTCACATCACCGGCCCCGACGGGCAGTACCGGTTCCCGCTCGTCCCCCGGCCCGTAGGCAAACGCCTCCCCGTCATTGACACAGCACACCACCGGTCGTCTCCCTTCGGCATCGCGGCACAGCACCAACAGCAATTCCTTGCACTCGTTGGCCACACTCACGATATGTACCTCCGCCACCGAGCCGCCACCGGTCGTCCACCCTCCCATGTCGTCCACGGCCTTATGCCAGTCGAGCATGGGCGAGAGTTTCACCACCACAAAGTCGGCTTTTTCGAGCAGCCGGGGGCGCAGGGCAGCCACATCGGGGGTGCAGTCGGCTATGGCAAAGGTGCGTCCGCCCTGCCGGTCGCGCCGGGCAGGGTCGGCGAAAATCACATTCACACGGCCCGTTCCGTCCAGATAGTCAGCCCCGTCGGCATTCACCACTTCGGCCTGCCCCACTCCCAACAATCTGAAATTGCTTTCGGCTATATCGCAAAGGTGCGCCTGCCGCTCCACATAGACGGCCTTGGCAAAAGCACGGGCCATGAACGAGAAATCCACTCCGAAACCGCCCGTGATGTCGACAAGCGTCCCGTTTCCCTCGTCCCCCATGAGCCGGGCCGCCAACTGCTGCTTATAACGGGCCGTGGCCTCGCTCGAGCACTGCTCCATAGCGAGATGGGGCGGATAGACGATGCCCTCCCGCGCCGCCCACGAGGGCAACTTGCGACGGGCCCGCTGCCATCCGCCTATCTGGTCGAGTGCCCACGGCATGTCCACCTCGGGAAACCTGTTGCCGAGAAAAGCCAACTGCCGGACATCTTCCGTGCGGTGGCTGCTCACAAAGTCAAGAGTAGCCTGATTGCGCTGCATGGATGCAAAGGTAAGACTAAAGGGGAAATGTAGCAAAGATAAAGGAGAGAAAAATAATAAGCCCGGCACCATACCGGGCTCATTATTATAAAAAGGAAGTGTTACTTCCATATTGCTATAACGTTAAATTTTGCCATTGTCCGCATGGTGTCCATGGACAAAAACAAGGCCGGAAAGTCACAAAACACGCCATCTCAAAACTCAACAACACATATAGCATGAACTATTAAAGAATTCGAAAAAGGCTTACACACGATTTTTCCACACTCATCTTCCGGCCTTATCTCATTCGTCCCATTAGCCTCATCAGGCCTATCAATTTCCCCACTCGGGCCGATCGACCTTGCAAAACGGCCACACTTGAAAGCTCACTCGGGCCGAACGAGAACCTCAAAGAGCCCGTTTTGCAAAGCCATTTGGGCCGGACGATCTCCCACAGCAGGGATGGAAAGGAGGGTGTGTCAAAAGTGACACATTCTCTTTTTAACAATTAAAGCCCGAACTTTCACAAGCTCGGGCTTTGTCATGTCCCTAATTTTTTGTATCTTTAGGGTAAAATTTCAATTCATGGCAAAGATACAATTTAAAAATTACAATCAAGGCGAAATTGTTCTTTTTCCTCAAAACCTAGGTGAAAGAATACCAGAAAGCCATCCTGTACGACTTCTTAGTCATATAGTTGACAGCCTTGACATATCAGAATTACTCAAAACATATAAAGGAGGTGGCACAACATCTTATCATCCTCGCATGCTTCTTAAAGTGGTTTTCTATGCATACATGAACAACATCTACTCATGCAGGAAGATCGAGCATGTTTTACAATGGGATATCCTATATATGTGGCTAAGCGCTCGCCAATATCCGTCTTTCTCTACAATCAATCGTTTCC
>ENA-OWYX01000016-OWYX01000016.1-human-gut-metagenome-genome-assembly--contig:-NODE-16-length-130365-cov-37.8548_pt1 | contig 130365 bp, 98 predicted proteins | sample MGYA00249758_ERZ652102 | MGnify/ENA primary metagenome ERZ652102 (study PRJEB26925, sample SAMN05827107) | human gut metagenome | biome: ENVO:2100002; feature: ENVO:00000062; material: ENVO:00002003... | reverse complement strand
TCGTGACCTCCTGCGTGACAGGCAGGCATTCTAACCAACTGAACTAACGCACCTTGAAAAGGCCATTCCTTAATTGCGGTTGCAAAGGTAATAAGATTATTTGATACCACCAAACAATTTTTGTATTTTTTTATAGTGAAAAAACACCCGGCAGCGGATTGGGAGAAAACGGTTTTGAAGAACCGTTTGGTGGCCTTTCACACAGAGAAAGTCCCGGCAGCCCTGCTCCGTCGAGAGGCGGAGACAGCTGCCGGGACTTTCGTCATGTCCGGCTCCTGCACAGGAGTGCGGGCGGTGGATGTTGCCGGTGGAGTAGGGAGACCTACACGATGCCTTGGGCCATCATGGCCTTGGCCACCTTGAGGAAACCTGCCACATTGGCACCTTTCACGTAGTTGATATAGCCGTCGGGCTGTGTGCCATACTTCACGCAGTTGGCATGGATGTCGTCCATGATGTCATGGAGTTTTTGGTCCACTTCCTCGCGGCTCCAGCGCAAGCGTTCCGAGTTCTGGCTCATCTCCAGTCCCGACACGGCCACGCCGCCGGCATTGGAGGCCTTGCCCGGGCAATAGAGTATCTTGGCATCTTGGAACACCTTGATGGCTTCGGGCACGGTGGGCATGTTGGCCCCCTCGGAGACGGCGATCACGCCGTTGGCCACGAGTGCCTTGGCAGCCTCCTCGTTGATTTCGTTCTGGGTGGCGCAGGGCGTGGCGATGTCGGCCTTCTCAAACCAAGGCTTGGCCCCCTCCACATATTTCACGCCGTATTTCTCGGCATACTCTCTGATGCGTCCGCGCTCCACGTTTTTCAGTTCCATCACGTAGGCCAGTTTCTCGGCATCGATGCCGTCGGGGTCGTAGATGTAGCCATCGGAGTCGGACAGCGTGACGGCTTTGGCACCCAGTTGGATGAGTTTCTCCACCGTGTATTGGGCCACGTTGCCCGAGCCGGAGACGAGCACCGTCTTGCCGGCGAGGTCTTTGCCTGCCGTCTTGAGCATGTTCTGGAGGAAGTACACGTTGCCATAGCCCGTGGCTTCGGGGCGGATGCGCGAACCGCCGAACTCCTGCCCCTTACCCGTGAGGATGCCCTCGAAGCGGTGGGTGAGCTTCTTGTACATACCGAACATGTAGCCCACTTCGCGGCCACCCACGCCGATGTCGCCTGCGGGTACGTCTTCATCGGGTCCGATGTGTCGGTAGAGTTCGGTCATGAAAGCCTGACAGAAGCGCATCACCTCGGCATTGCTCTTGCCACGGGGCGAGAAGTCGGAACCGCCCTTGGCACCGCCCATGGGAAGCGTCGTGAGTGAGTTCTTGAATGTCTGTTCGAAGGCGAGAAACTTCAGGATGGAAAGGTTCACCGATGCGTGGTAGCGCAGACCGCCCTTGTAGGGGCCGATGGCGTTGTTGTGCTGCACGCGGTAGCCCATGTTGGTCTGCACGTTGCCGCGGTCGTCGATCCAAGTGACGCGAAACTGCACCAGACGGTCGGGAATGCAGAGGCGCTCGATGAGGTTGGCCTTTTCAAACTCGGGATGCTTGTTATACTCCTCCTCGATGGTGCCCAGCACCTGACTCACAGCCTGGATATACTCCGGCTCGTTCGGGAATCTTTGTTTCAGACTCTCCACCACTTCTGTAGCTTTCATCATCTTTTTACTTTTTATAGGTTGGTTTACTTCTTCTTTCGTGTAATTGTTGTCAGCAGACGGCCCGAGACCTTCGTCTCGCTTTTTTGCCGTGGTTGCGATTGCAAAGGTATAGGTTTTCTTTTGAAAAACAATCAAAAAGACAGAAAAAGTGCTTGAAAAGTAGAAAAAAGTAACTTTCAGTTGCTGCAATGGCTCGATTTTTTGTTGTTCGGGTTCTTTACACCTTATTATATATATAGAAGGGCTGCCTGCTGATGAGGTGAAACAAGTTTAAGACATGTTAAACAGCGAGGCCTTCAGACAAGATTTTCCCGCCCCGTGAGTTTAAGTCGGTGGAAAGAACAAACAAAGTAATTGTAAATTAAAGGACAAAGACAATGAAAAAGAGAATGATGTGGTGTGTGGCTGCTGCGGCAGCGGTGATGATGGTCGTGTCGGCGTGCGCTTCGGGTCTCAGGCAGGCAAAGGGCGCAGGGAAAGGCATAACCTACACCGTGGCGCAGCGATATTTCCTCAATGGCGATGTGAGAATGCCCGCTTCAGCCAAGGTGGACAATGAGGCCGACTTCAACCGCCTTTTCGGTATGGCAACGGTGATGGGCCCTGACGGTCAGTCCACGCCCATCGACTTCGCCCGCAGCTTCGCCATCTTCGTGGCACTGCCCGAGACCGACCGTTCCACCGACATCACGCCCGGCAAGCTGACAGTCGCTGCCGACGGCACATTAAGGTTCACCTATCGCGTGAAGCGTGGCGACAAACGGTCGTACACCATCCGTCCGCTGCTGCTTATCTTCGTGGACAAGGCCTATGCGGGGCGTAAGGTGGTGACGGAGGAAATCTGAAGCAGGCCGGGTGGCGAGGCAAGCCATGACGGGTGGCGGAACCTGTGGGGGAGCATTGGTTTCCGACAGTCGCTTCTTGGGATGTCCGCATTTTTCGCTCATGATTTGCATTTCGCCCATTTATGTTGTATCTTTGCAATGGCAAAGGGAGCGCGCAGGCGTTCCCTTTTTTTGATTACCAATCCACCAACGGACAATTAGGGCCGAATGGCCGTTGTGGAAGGGGCTGTTTGAACTTCTCGTTCGGCCCGAGTGAGCTCTTGAGTGTGGCCGTTTTGCGATGTCGGTCGGGCTTGATGAGAAAATTGATGGGGAGGATAAGGCGAATAAGACGGATGATTTTGTGTAAATAAACGGATGTAGAGAAAAACCGTGTCAGGCTTTTTCTAAAGATTTAATAGTTCGTGCTATAGGTGGCCTTGCCCCGCCTCCTCTCCAAGGGGAGAGGGAGAGTGATTGGTCCAACGAAAGCGGAAGCGTATGCCCCAAACGGAAAAGGCCCTGTCCCGGGAAGGTCGCCAATCCTTGAAAGGGAGCGGGCTCTTCCGGCGTGCGTTTTCCCGACAGTGCTAATATAGCTTAAAAAATGAAAGTGAAAAGAGTAGTCATGGTGTTTTTTCGCTACATTTGCAGAATAAATGCCGGATAAGAAAAACTCATGGGCGAGCCTTTGTTAGTGACCATACAGCAAAGGGGCCGACATCGCAAGGCATATAGAAAGCAAATTTACAAATTAAAGCATCAAAAGCGGGATGGAAGTCAGTTTTTTCGATCTTTTCTACAGTCTGTGGACATTAGGCCTTTTACTGTTTATAGCCGTGCAGTTGGTCAAACGGGCAGGTGTCATTTCTAAAGCCGTCAAGGCCAAAGATGTAGGCTGCATCAAGATCAACTCTTTGTTGCTTGGCGTGTGCCTGCTGGGCTTTTGTTTGTGGATGTCCATAGACCGTGTTACAGACAGTGTAGGGAGGGTCTGGTGTTACCTTGTCAATTAAGGCATGTTCTAAAAACTCCCCGTAAAGGAGCGTCGGCCATAAAAGCATTCCACTCTTTGTGTCTTTTTGCTTTTATTCGGCATCTATATTAAGGTGGGAAGATGAAGAGATGAAAATGAAAACGGCAGCCGTGTGGCTGCCGTCAGATAAGAGGGTGCATTAGAGTTTTGATGTATCCCGCGTTTTGTATCCGCTCGTAGGGGATTGGATGGGGCGGAGGGTGGTTGTTCAGACCCCCAACCCCCTAATTTAGGGGGCTTTCCTCACCTCACTCTCTTCACCCCGTCGACAATCACGATGCCGCGGTAGCTGTCCGTCACCCGGCGGCCCTGCAAATCGTAGGCTATGCCCGTGCCGCGTGCCGTGGTCTTCACGTTGCTGATACCCGTCTCGGTGCTTTTCGACTTGAAAAGCATATAGACCGGATTCCCGTTGAATGTCGCTGTGAGTCTGCTTGTCAGTTGGCGGGAGGGCAGGGCTATCTTGCAATCGGTGAGGGCAAACTGCATATTGGCCACCAACCCGCTGCCCTTGAAGGGCACGTCAAGACTCTCAGGCGCAGTCTGTCTGAGCCGATAGCCGTCGGCATCGCGCTCCACACGCAGGTTTTTGAGCGTGACATCAGTAAGTTCATAAATACCTATTTTGAGTCCGCCGATGGTGAGTGAGGCCGTCTCCGCCCCCTCATCCACGGCAACCGTCAGTGTGGACGGATATTTCACGCCCGTCTCCTTCACCGGCAGTGTGAAGCCCTGATAGCGGTTGCAGTTGTATTTCCCGTTGATGGGCGAGGTGGGCGACTGTGCCGAAGCGGCAACTATGAATGCTGACAGGAGCATACCGAATACAAATCTTTTCATTTTGATGTGTTTGTTTGAATGTGATGTGGAAGCCCGTCGGCCCCCGTTTCTCTTTTCCGGATATTGGTCCCGGTTGTCGGTCCGGTGCCATTTTTCCGTTGCAAAGGTATGAATATTCTGTTATAATTTACTTTTTGCTATCCGTTATTTCGCTAAAATTGGTCTGAAAGCGATATGTTTTAACTGTTTTTTAGACTTCTCCGCATTGGAATGCCACGCGCGGATTACTTTTTTAACTCTATCAAGCCCCACTTTTTATGTACGGATCGCGTTGTGGAATGGGCAGGCAGGGGGATGCCGCTTCCATTGCCGGCTTTGCAGAGAAGCCTTAGCCCACGCCCAATAGTTCTTGCATAAAAAGGAGAATAATCAGGGAGGATGTTTTAAGAGCGTGCCGCTTTGCATAAAGGCTGCTAAAAAACAGAACCACAAATTAGCATAATTACTTTTTTTTCATTATATTTGCAAAATCTTTTCGTTTCAAACAGTGAGATAATCGGTAAGTTATGAATAACCACATTGTGATAATGGCAGGAGGCGTAGGCAGTCGTTTCTGGCCCATGAGTACGGTTGAGAGACCTAAGCAATTTATTGATGTCCTTGGTGTGGGGCGCTCCTTGCTCCAGCTCACCTACGACCGCTTTGCAGGCATTTGCCCTCCCGAGCGTGTGTGGGTGGTCACCAATCGCAAGTATTTCGCCCTCGTCCATGAGCAGTTGCCCGATGTGCCGGAAGGCAATATCCTGCTGGAACCCTGCCGCCGCAACACTGCGCCGTGCATCGCCTACGTGAGTTGGCGCATCAAGGCCATCGACCCCAAGGCCAATGTGGTGGTGACGCCCTCGGATGCCTTTGTGGCCAACGTGGAGGAGTTCCGCCGCGTGGTGGGGCAGTGCCTCAAGTTTACGGGCGAGACCGATGCCATTGTCACGCTCGGCATGGAGGCCACGCGCCCGGAGACGGGCTACGGCTACATACAGGCCGACCTTGGGTCGCCCTCGGCCCGCAACAAGGAGATATTCCGCGTGGACTCGTTCCGGGAAAAGCCCGACTTGCAGACGGCCACGCAATATATCCGGCAGAACAACTTCTTCTGGAATGCGGGCATCTTCATCTGGAGCGTGGGCACCATTGTCAACGCCTTCCGCGTCTACCAGCCGTCCATCTCGCGCGTGTTCGAAAGTATGCTCGACATCTACGGCACGGAGGAGGAGCAGCGGCAGATAGACTTGCGCTACCCCGAGTGTGAGAGCATTTCGGTGGACTATGCCATCATGGAGAAGGCCGAGGAGATTTTCGTGTGCCCGGCCTCGTTCGGATGGACCGACCTCGGCACGTGGGGCAGTCTGCTCATGCAGACCAAGCACGACCTCTACGGCAACTCACTCATCGGACAAAACATCCAGATGTTTGACTCGAAAAACAACATCGTGCATACCACACAAGAGAAAAAAGTGGTCATTCAAGGCCTCGAAGGATATATCGTGGCCGAGAAAGACGACACCTTACTTATATGCAAACTCTCGGAAGAGCAGCGCATCAAACAATTCAGCGGAGAATAAACAGACACAGCGATGGATAAAAAAACGGCCCTCATCACGGGCGTCACAGGACAGGACGGCTCTTATCTGGCCGAATTTTTGTTGGAAAAAGGATATAGCGTGCATGGCACCATACGCCGCTCGTCGGTGGACTTCCGCGAGCGCATTGCCCATCTTGAAGGTCGGCCACATTTCCATCTGCATTATGCTGACCTCAGCGACTCCATGAGTATTCTCGGAGTGATAGGCAAGGTGCGCCCTACGGAGATTTACAACCTCGCCGCGCAGAGCCACGTGCAGGTGAGCTTCGACGCTCCCGAGTTCACGGCCGATGTCGATGCGACGGGCGTGCTCCGCGTGCTGGAGGCCGTCAGACAGCTTGGCTTGGGCGACAGCTGCCGCATCTATCAGGCCAGCACGTCGGAACTTTACGGCAAGGTGGAGGAGGTTCCGCAGAACGAGAATACGCCTTTCCACCCCTACAGTCCCTACGCCGTGGCCAAACTCTACGGTTTCTGGATCGTGAAGGAATACCGTGAGGCCTACAACATGTTCTGCTGTTCGGGCATCCTGTTCAACCACGAGAGCGAGCGGCGCGGGGAAACCTTCGTGACGCGCAAGATCACGCTTGCCGCGGCCCGCATCAAGCAGGGCAAGCAGGACAAGCTCTATTTGGGTAACCTAAGCAGTCTGCGCGACTGGGGCTACGCCAAGGACTATGTGGAGTGCATGTGGCTCATCCTGCAAAACAAGACCCCCGAAGATTTTGTCATCGCCACGGGCGTGCAGCACAGCGTGCGCGAGTTCTGCTACCATGCCTTCAAGCGTGTGGGCATCGAACTGGAGTTCACCGGCGAGGGCATGGACGAGAAGGGCATCGACAAGGCTACGGGCCGTGTGCTCGTGGAGGTTTCGCCCGACTTCTACCGTCCCACCGATGTGGTCAACCTTTGGGGTGACCCCACCAAGGCCAAGGCTAAGTTGGGCTGGAACCCGAGTAAGACCTCCTTTGAGGAGCTCGTCAACCTCATGGTGGACAGCGATATGGCCAAGGTGGCCTCGGAAGGGGCTGCCGAAAAGGTGCGCACCAACCTCGCCGAGTATCTCGAGAAAGGAATTGTGAAGTAAAGGACCCACCCCGGCCCTCCCTACAGGGAGGGAGAAGGGGATGGCACATGGAAATGTGAGGGTGAACGATGCTGTGGGGTGTCTGTTTTTTATATTAAAGCCATCTGTCCTTTGTATTAAGGCTATCCGTACTTTATATTAAATAGGTCATTTATATTAAAAAGGCGAAATGTTCAAGACCGCTGATCCGATACTTTATTCGCTGTTGAGGCAATACGCTCGGGATAATCGCAAGAACATGACATTGGGCGAAAGTCTCCTATGGGAGGCCATCAGGCAGAATGGCTTGGGCGTGAAGTTTTTGCGGCAGCATGTCATAGGCGAGTCTATTGTTGATTTTGCCTGTTTGGAGCATCAGCTCGTCATCGAAGTAGACGGTGGCTATCATTCCGAACCTCGCCAACAGGAGTCTGATGTTATTCGTCAAGCATGGTTGGAGTATCACGGTTTCACCGTCCTGCGATTCACGAATGAGCAGGTGGAGTTCGACCTCCCCACCGTCTTGGCCACCATCGTGCGCACACTTTCCAAATGATGAAATAAAAAGAATATCCTTTTCTCCCCTTCTTATAAAAAGAAGCGGGGGGAGAGTCTTTTAATTAAACTTATGAAACAAAATAACACCATCAATTCTTCCCTCCCCTCCGCAAACGAAAAAGAGGGTTCCCCCTCAAGCAATCTTTGTCCTTCTCTCCCTCCCTACAGGGAGGGTCGGGGTGGGTCTCCTAAGATATATGTGGCCGGCCACCGCGGCCTTGTAGGTTCCGCCATCTGGAACAATCTCAAGGCGCGTGGCTATGACAATCTTGTGGGGCGCACGCACACCGAACTCGACCTCACCGACCAGCAGGCCGTAGACCGGTTCTTTGACGAGGAGCGGCCCGATGCCGTGGTGCTGGCCGCCGCTTTTGTGGGCGGCATCATGGCCAACTCGCTCTATCGGGCCGATTTCATCATGCAGAACATGAAGATGCAGTGCAACGTTATCAGCAGTGCCTATAGCCACGGGGTGAGAAAGCTGCTCTTCCTCGGTTCCACGTGCATCTATCCCAAGGACGCCCCGCAGCCCATGCGTGAGGATGCCCTGCTCACCTCGTCGCTGGAATACACCAACGAGGAGTATGCCATCGCCAAGATAGCCGGACTGAAGATGTGCGAGAGCTATAACCTGCAGTACGGCACGGATTACATTGCCGTGATGCCTACCAATCTCTACGGGCCCAACGATAACTTCCATCTTGAGAACTCCCACGTGATGCCGGCCATGATGCGCAAGGTGTATCTGTCCAAACTCATCCACGAAGGCGACTGGGAAGCCATCCGCAGGGATATGGACAAGCGTCCCGTCAATCCTACCGACAAGCTGCGCGCCTTGATTGGTGAGGGCAATGTGGACGGGAAAAACAGCGAGGAGCGCATTCGCCGTGCCTTGGCCTTCTACGGCATCGAAGACAACCGGGTGACGCTTTGGGGTACGGGCAGTCCGCTGCGCGAGTTTCTGTGGAGTGAAGACATGGCCGATGCCAGCGTGCATGTGTTGCTGAACGTGAGCTTCAGTGATATTATTGGTGTGGAGAAATATTCCAGTGTGTTCTATGGTGCCAAGACCGACGGTGCGGTGGACCGCAACAATTCGGAGGGGCGTGGTGGAGCCATCCCCTCATTGGGCGAGATACGCAACTGTCACATCAATGTGGGCACGGGCAAGGAGCTCACCATTCGCGAACTGGCCGACCTCATCGTGCGTGTGGTGGGCTTTGACGGTGAGGTGGTGTGGGATTCTTCCAAGCCCGACGGTACACCCCGCAAACTCATCGACGTGTCCAAACTGCACTCGCTGGGTTGGACACACAAGGTGGAAATAGAAGAAGGAGTGGAAAAACTCTACGCGTGGTACCGGCAAAGTCTTGCTGCCGACTGATCTCTTTTAACGCAACAACGCCCTCCGGATGCCGGAGGGCGTTGTTGCGTTAAAGAGGGTAATAAGGGTGTCTCGCGGACTTATGCGCGTTGCCTGTTTTTCTTCAACAGCCATTTGGCTGTGAAATAAACGGCGGCAAGTATCGTCAGCCCAAGGATGGCGTATTTGATGTATTCGCCATACTCATTGATTTTATCCACCAACTGGTCTTCGGGCACAAAGGTGTGCAACCACCAGCCCAATATGGCCAAGATGCTGTGCCATGCCCCCGCACCGATTGTGGTGTAGAGCAGAAACTTCCAATAGTGCATCTTCGACAGACCGGCCGGAATGGAGATGAGATGGCGGATGCCCGGAATGAGACGGCCCGTCAGCGTAGCCACTACACCGTGGTCGTAGAAATATTTCTCGCTCTTCTCCACCTTCTCTTGGTTGAGCAGGCAGAGATGTCCCCATCGGCTGTTGGCAAACTTATAGATGATGGGGCGGCCGAGCCAGTAGCCGGCAGCGTAGTTGATGGACGCGCCAACGTCGGCTCCGAGCGTGGCGAAGAGCACCACGAGCCAGATGTCAAGATTGCCACCGGCCGCATGATAGGCTGCGGGAGACACCACGAGTTCCGAAGGTACGGGTATCACCGTGCTCTCAAGGAGCATGAGGAGGAATATGGTGCCGTAGTTGAGGTTGCCCAATAGGGAGGTAATCCAGTTCATTGTTTGTTTTCTATGAAATAATGGTAATAATCTTCCGGATTGAGACTTTCCGGAAAGAGGTCGCCAAGCACTTGCCGCGTGGTCTGCGGACTACGTTCCACGGATGCCTTGAGATAGTGCAGAAAGGTTTCCATGTCGTTTTTAGCCTCGGCACACCGTGCCAGATAGGCACAAGCTATGTCGCCTGCTTCGTTGCCGTCGGCCTCCAATATCTTCTCAAACATGCCTTTCGCCGTGTCGGGATAGCCATTGTCATAGACCGACATGGCCACGTGTAGGAACACCGAAAGGTCGTTTTCCGCCATCTGCATGGCTTTGGCAAAACAGACCAGTGCCTTACGCAGCTGTTTGTTTTCGAGCAGTACATGGCCTTTCAACACCAGTAGTTCGCTTGTCTCCATCCCCATCAGTTCCTCCATCCGGCCGATATAGCCAAGAGCCTCTTTTTGTTTGCCGAAGTGACTCAGCACGAAAGCCAACTGTTTGTATATCTCCGTGAGATTGGGAGAGTCTGTTTTTGCCCGGCTCTCGGCCATGCGCAACTGCTCAAGTGCCTCTTTCTCGCGTCCCTGTGTGAGCAAGGTGATACCCTTGAGCATATAGCCCAGTTCGTCGTCAGGCTCCAGACGGGCATAGCGGTCGAAGTATTCAAGTGCCTCTTCCCAGTTGCCCAGCGCAAAGAGCGCATTGGCCTTGTTGAGGAGTGCATCCGGATCGGTAGGGTCGATGGCTATCGAGAACTCGCTGCTTTCGATGGCGTGAGCATAGTCGTTTTCCAGAAACTGCGACGTGGCCAGCTGGTTCCAGTAGTGCGTGGAGTAGGGATTCTCGTCGAGCAGTTCGTTGTAGATGCGCTTGCTGTACTCGGTGTTGCCCTTGCTGAGGGCGATGCGTGCCGAGAGATCCTTATAGTCGGAGTCGGCTTTGTCGGCCCCCGATCGCTTGAGCCACTTGTCAGCGAGCACGAAGAGTTCGTAGTCGGCAAAGAGTGTGGCCACATCAAGACAGAAGTCGACCTGTTCTTCCTCGTCGTCGAGCATGGCATATTGTTCCGTGAGAAACCTGTCGGCCTCTTTTTCCCGCTTTTGGAAGACCATTATCTCAGCCGCCATGTAAATGTAGTCCGGGTCGTCCGTTTCATCCACCCGGTCGATGAGTCGGCGTGCCTTTTCTGCGTCCTGCTCTTTGATCAGTGCGATGCGGGCACGAAACACCAGCGGCAGCGTGGCCCCCGGAAAGAGTTCGAGAGCATAGTCTATCGCACCAAGGGCCTCGTCGAGCCTCCCTTTGGCATGATAGTATTCCGCGATGTCAGTCAGGTCGTCCGCTTCGAGGTAGATACTTTCTCCTGCCGCCCTGCTTTGTTCGTAGCGCCGGAGCATCTCCTTGAACTCACCGGTGTCGAAATATTCGTCTGTCCGCATGTGTTTTTATCCCTCCGGATGCTTCCGGAGGGTTGAGTTTTACTTATTTTGTTTGGCCCACGTGTCTTTCAGACCTACGGTCTTGTTGAACACGAGGTGGTCGGTCGTGGAGTCGGGGTCGGCCATGAAGTAGCCGATGCGCTGGAACTGCAAGTATTCTCCCGGCTTCTTCCCGGCAGCATATTCCTCCACGTAGCAGTTGTCATACACGTGCAACGACTCGGGATTGAGCAATTCGCGGAAGTCACGCTCGTCGGCCGAAGGATTTTCCACATTGAACAGCCGGTCATAGACCCTCACTTCCGCCTTGCGGCAGTGGCCGGCGCTCACCCAGTGGAGCGTGCCCTTCACCTTGCGGTTGGCTCCTTCGAGTCCGCTCTTGCTCTGCGGGTCATACTCGGCCTGAATCTCGGTGATGTTCCCCTCGGCATCTTTTGTGCATCCGATGCACTTCACGATGTAGGCATTCTTCAGTCTCACCTCCTTGCCCGGTGTCATGCGGAAGAACTTCTTGGGTGCATCCTCCATGAAGTCTTCACGCTCTATCCACAGTTCTCGAGAGAAAGTGATGCTGTGCGTGCCGTCGGCCTCGTTTTCGGGATTGTTCACCGCCTCCATTTCCTCGGTCTGTCCTTCGGGATAGTTGGTGATGACAAGCTTCACGGGATTCATCACCGCGCTCACCCGGCAGGCCTTCTTGTTGAGGTCTTCGCGCACACTGGCTTCGAGCAGTGCCATGTCGTTGAGCGCGTCAAACTTAGTGTAGCCTATCGAGTCGATGAACATGCGCACGCTTTCGGGCGAATAGCCGCGGCGACGCATACCGCACAGTGTGGGCATACGCGGGTCGTCCCATCCGCTCACGAGGTGTTCGTCGACCAGCGTGTGGAGCTTGCGCTTCGACATCACTGTGTAGGTCAGGTTCAGGCGGTTAAATTCTATCTGTCTTGGGCGGTTGTCCTTGAGGTTGTCCGCCGTGCCGTCCATCTCCTTCAGGAAGTCGATGAAGAGGTCGTAGAGCGGGCGGTGGGGCACAAACTCCAGCGTGCAGATGGAGTGGGTCACGCCCTCAAAGTAGTCGCTCTGCCCGTGGGCGAAGTCATACATGGGATAGGTGTGCCACTTCGTGCCCGTGCGGTGGTGGGGTGTTTGTATGATGCGGTAGATGATGGGGTCGCGGAAGTGCATGTTGGCGTTGGCCATGTCGAGTTTGGCACGCAGCACCATTGAGCCTTCCACGGCTTCGGGCGTGTTCATCTGCTCGAAGAGCGCGAGACTCTCCTCCACGGGGCGGTCGCGATAGGGCGATGCCGTGCCCGGCGTGGTGGGCGTACCTTTCTGTTGGGCTATCTGTTCCGAGGTCTGCTCGTCCACGTAGGCCTTGCCCTGCTTGATCATCCATACGGCAAACTCCCACAGCCGCTCGAAGTAGTCGCTGGCATAGTAGATGTTGCCCCACTTGAAGCCCAGCCACGAGATGTCGTGCAGGATGTTCTCCACGTATTCGTTGTTTTCCTTGCTCGGGTTGGTATCGTCAAACCGCAGATTGCACACCCCGTTGTATTTTTCAGCCACACCGAAGTCCATGCAGATGGCCTTGGCATGTCCGATGTGCAAGTATCCGTTGGGTTCCGGGGGAAAACGGGTCTGGATTCGTCCGCCGTTCTTCCCTGCGGCGAGGTCTTCTTCAACGAACTGTTCCACGAAACTCAGACTCTTTTTCCCTTCGTTCAGTTTTTCTTCTGTCACTGCCATAAATGTACCTTATATATATTATGTCTGCAAAGTTACAGCAATTTGCGTGAAGAACAAAATAAAACTTCTTTTATTTTTACTTCCTCGTGTGCCATCCGTTGCGCCCGGCGGCCCGTGGAGGCCATCGGTGGCAGTCACGGCCGATGGAGGGGAGGCAAAGTGTGGTCGGTTGTTAAATTCAGTTATAAAACCGATTGTTTTCTATTGGAAACTTGTTGGTGTCGAAAAGAATATGTACTTTTGCAAAAGTTTCCATTAGAATATAAGCTTAAAGCATTATATATGAAGCATTTAATCATAGGCGGAGTGGCCGGAGGAGCCACCGCTGCCGCCCGTATCAGGCGTGCCGACGAGCAGGCGGAAATCGTGATGATAGAGAAAGGGAAGTACATCTCCTACGCCAACTGCGGTCTACCTTATTATATAGGTGGCACCATCGCCGAGCGCGAGAAGTTGTTTGTGCAGACTCCCGAGTCGTTCGGGCGGCGTTTCAACATTGATGTGCGCGTGGAAAATGAGGCCACGGCCATCGACACCGCCGCCAAGACTGTGACCGTGCGCCGCCGCGACGGGTCGGAATACACCGAGACCTACGACCGCCTGCTGCTCTCGCCGGGAGCCGTTCCCGTGCGTCCGCCCCTGCCGGGCATCGACCTTGAGGGCATCTTCACCCTGCGCAATGTGGCCGACACCGACCGCATCAAGACCTATCTTGACACCCACAGCGTGCGCGAGGCCGTGGTGGTGGGCGGTGGATTCATCGGACTGGAGATGGCCGAAAACCTCCATGCCGCCGGTGCGCGGGTGTCGGTGGTGGAGATGGCGCAGCAAGTGATGGCACCCGTAGACTTCTCGATAGCTTCGCATGTGCATAGCGAACTGATGGGGCAGGGCGTAGACCTCTATTTAGGCAAGGGCGTGGAGCGTTTTGAGCAGGCCGACGGCCGTCTTGCCGTGTGTCTCGCCACGGGCGAACGCATCGCAGCCGACCTCGTGTTGCTCTCCATTGGCGTGCGCCCGGCCACCGAGTTGGCCGCCTCTGCAGGCATCGCCCTCGGCAGCCGTGGCATCCGCGTGGACAGCTATCTGCAAACCTCGGCCCCGGATGTCTATGCCGTGGGCGACGCCATCGAGTTTGCCCATCCGCTCACCGGGCAACCGTGGCTCAACTATCTGGCCAATCCTGCCAACCGTCAGGGGCGCATCGTGGCCGACAACATGGTGTTTGGCAACCATACAGAGTATGAAGGGGCCATCGGCACATCCATCGCCAAGGTGTTCGACCTCACCGTGGGTTCCACCGGTCTGCCTGCCAAGCGTCTCAAGCAGGAGGGCATCGACTACCGCAGCAGCATCACCTGTTCGCCGTCACATGCCGGCTACTATCCCGGCTCTTTCATGCTGACCACCAAACTCACCTTCGACCCCGTCTCGGGCAAGCTCTACGGGGCCCAGTGCGTGGGCCACGAGGGCGTGGACAAGCGCATCGACGAAGCGGCACTCGTCATCAAGCAAGGGGGCACGGTGGACGATCTCATCCGTCTCGAGCACACCTATGCGCCGCCTTTCTCGTCGGCTAAAGACCCCATTGCCATCGCCGGCTACACGGCCCGTAACATCATCAGTGGGGCGATGCCCATCGTGTGGTGGCGCGAGATAGATGCGCTCGACCGCTCGCAGGTGACGCTCGTCGACGTGCGCACCCCCGAGGAGTATGCCCTTGGCACGCTCCGCGGAGCGGTCAACATTCCGCTTGACGACCTGCGGGAGCGTCTTGGCGAGATTCCGGCCGACCGTCCTGTGGTGCTCTTCTGCGCCGTGGGCTTGCGCGGCTACCTCGCACAGCGCATCCTCATGGGCCGGGGCTTCAAGAATGTGCGCAACCTCTCGGGCGGCTACAAGACCTATCAATTGGCCACGCAGCCCGTCGTGAACCGCAGGTCCGGGGCGTGCGGTGCGGCCGAGAATTGCGGCACGCTGTTTCCGCCGGCCACGGGAGCCCCGCAGCCGGGTATCATCAGGGTTGATGCCTGCGGACTGCAATGTCCCGGCCCCATCATGAAGTTGAAGCAGGCGGTCGACTCGATGGCCGAGGGCGACTGCGTGGAGGTGACGGCCACCGATGCCGGATTCCCCCGCGATGCGCGGGCGTGGTGTGCCTCCACGGGCAACAGCGTCGAGGCTGCCCATGCCGAGGAGGGCCGCCACACGGTCATCATCCGCAAGGGGGCACCGCAGGCTCCGGTCGCAGCGGCTGCCGGGGAACGGAACAAGACTTTCATCATGTTCAGCGACGACCTCGACCGCGCACTGGCCACCTTCGTGCTGGCCAACGGGGCGGCGGCCACTGGCCGCAAAGTGTCTATCTTCTTCACTTTCTGGGGGCTCAACGTGATCAAGAAAGAGCATAAGCCGGCTGTCAGGAAAGACATCTTCGGTCGTATGTTCTCTTGGATGCTGCCCTCCGACTCGCGGCGGCTCAAACTCTCGAAGATGAGTATGCTGGGCATCGGCGACCGGATGATGCGCTACATCATGCGCTCCAAGAACATCTATTCGCTCGAAGATATGCGCCGGCAGGCTCTCGACAACGGGGTGGAGTTTATCGCCTGTCAGATGTCGATGGACATGATGGGCATCGTGCAGGAGGAGTTGCTCGACGGCGTGACCATAGGGGGCGTGGCTACTTATATGGAGCGGGCCGAGCAGGCTAATGTGAATTTGTTTATATAAGGGGGGCCTCCCCCAACCCCTCCGAAGGAGGGGAGCCCCGGATACCCCGTGCGGACTTGCTGGGTGGGGGCTTTGATTCCGATGAAATGATAAATGACTGAACTTTCGCAAGTTCAGCAGGAGTTAAAGGAGAAGTTCCTTGAGCGATAGCGAAAAAAGGAGTGAAAGGGAGAAGTGCCTTGAGCGTAAGCGAAAAAAGACAATAGTCCTTCTTCCTAATGCAATGAAGCAGTCAATCAATAAGGCTGTTGTCTTTTTTCGCTTACGCTCAAGGAACTTCTTCTAACGAGCGAAGCGAGTGCTAACCCCTTTAACTCCTTTAACTCCTAAAGTTGCGCTTGTGAAACTTAAATAAATGATAATAGATTATGGATAAAAAGAAACTATGTCGCATACGCGATGTCTATCGCGCCATCGTTGCGCTTGAAAACCAGTTTCAGCAGTCGTTCAACCTCAACATCAACGAGGCCATGCTGCTCTGCACGCTCAAGGACAACAGCGGACTCACGTCGGGCGAGATAGCCGAGGCATTGGGACTGACCAACTCCAATGCCTCGAAGGTGATAGGATCGGCAGAGAACAAACTGCTCGTCAACCGCAACCTCGACCGTGTGGACAAGCGGCAGATGCACTTCTCGCTCACCAAGAAGGGGTCTGACCTGCTCAACGAGATGAACTGCGACGACATGCCGTTGCCCGACATCCTGACCGAAATCTGTCCGTAGTGCGGGGTTCCGGTTGCCGCGGCAAGTCGGAGGCGGTCTGCCCATTGTGTGTTTTTGTGTGTCTTCTGTCCCGAGGCGAACAACGCATCGTTGTCTTGGCTGTCTTGGCGATGTGTGTGGGGTAGGTGATGGGTGATAAGGTAATAGTCTGTAAGGTGATCATTACCACCTGCCACCTACCACCCAACACCTAAATCTTGATTTAAATCAAGAAAAACCCACTATATTTGCTAATTGGCTGATAATCTGTTACATTTCCAATTAAAAACCGTTGTGTTTCAGGATAATTATGCTATCTTTGCAGCGAATAATTAATCAACTGGGGATCAAATAGCCATGAAACCCTAAAATTTATTTATTTGCAAAAGATTATGGCAGAAAAGAAAGCAACAAAAGCTGCTGCTCCCAAAGCTACAGCAACGAAGGCTGCTCCGAAGAAGGCAGCTGTAAAGAAATCGGTATTGGAACTCACAGCTGAAAATGCAGGTTTCAAGGCCGGTGATGTGTATCAGGCTCTGGCTGCAGCCGGTTCGGCCCAGACACTGGCCGAGATTACCAAGGCGTCTAAGATTAGCTCCGAAGAGGCTATCCTCGGTATTGGATGGCTCCTGAAAGAGGGCAAAATCAAGGCAGAGGACAACAAAGTGGTCCTCGCTTAATCGAAACTCAAAGAAAAAAAATGAAGAGGCCGCGGCTCGCCATCATGCAAGCCGCGGCTTTTTTGTTGAAGCCGAAAGGCGGAGTTTTGTGCCGCCGGGGAGCGGTCGTGCTGTGGGGCGGTGTGTGTCGCCGGGCCGGAAGCGCATCCGTATTTGTTCCCGGACAACAGAACTGCCGAATCTATGATGAACTACGATCAGGAAATATTCAAAGTGCTCACCGAGGCGGGAGAGAACGGACTGAAGGCCGAGAAGGTGGCCCGCCACGTGTTCAACGCTTGTAACTCACTGTTCTGCCCGGCGAGCTACGACGATGTACACCGCTATGTGGCGCAGTTTCTGCAACGCAGTGCGCGCAATCCGGACTCCATTATCGAGAAGGCCGATGCCCGGGGCGTGTATTTTCTCAATCCCGATGCGCACGAAACGCAGCAGCTCATGCTCCGCTTCTCGCGCGTGGAAGAGGAGGAAGAGTCTAAAGCCCCGCCCGTAGACCTCTCGCTGAGTTTGTTCTGACAGACAGGGCGGGCGGTTGGTGTGTCAATAGTTTTCGCAGCACGTTTGCATTTGCCTTTTAAAGGTATTATCTTTGCATTGGCAAGGGGAGCACGCAGGTGTTTCCCTTTTTTCATTCCCAAGCCACCTACAGCCACCCATCGGACCACCAACCCTTGCGAAAAGGCCCGAATGGCGTTGCAAAACGGGCTCTTTGAGGTTGTCGTTCGGCCCGACCGGGCTTTCAGGTGTAGCCGTTTTGCAAGGTCGGTCGGGCTTGATGAGGGTTTTGAGGGGGCGGATAAGGAAAGTGGGGCGGACGATTTTGTGTAGACAAACGGCTGTGGAGAAAAACCGTGTAAGGCTTTTTCTGAAGATTTAATATTTCGTGCTATATACAGGTTTTACCTCCCCCGCAGCGAAAAGAATGTCGGTCGCGCGGATAAAATTGCCTGATTTGTTCCTTTCGCCGACACAGATGTTCTTCGGCGAATGATGCTGATTATGCCGAAAACCGGTTGCGCAGATAAATGCGCCTCATTCTAAGGGAAGTGATTCCTGCCTTTTACTTGCATATCTGCCGGTAGGGACACGTGTCGCAATGGCGGCGGTCGGCGGTGGCGACGAACGGGTGGGAGAGGTCGAAGATGTCGGTGAGCACGCCTTTCAGCCGATCGGTGAACTCGTCACGGTAGCGGCCGGCACTTGTGATTTTCTCGTCGCCGAGCGTGAGCGTGGGGTCGTATTCATCCCCCGTGGTGTGCTGGATGAACAGCAGGGCCGGACTCACGGGCTCTCCTTCGGGATTGTGGCGGCTGCTGCGGTCAACGATGAGCGAGTAGAGCATCGTCTGCAAATAGTAGTCGGTGTGCTTGCGGCTGATGTCCTCACCCGAGAAAATCTCCTCAATGGTCTTGATTTTGGCCTGTGCCTTGTTGCCCGTCTTGTAATCTATCACGCGAATGCGCTCGCCCCCCAGTTCCGAGGCCACGGCATCGAGGCGGTCGATGGATCCGCCGATTTGGAGTGTGCGCTCCGCAGAGCCCGCGGTGAAAGTCACGGTGTCGAACACTTTCAGTTCCAGTCCAAGTATCGTAAATGGCGTGTGGCGGCTGTCGAGGCGCAGCAGCTGGCGCACGTAGCTCACGATGACATTGCGGTTGATGAGTTGCAGACCGTTGTATTCGGGCCGGAATCCCTGTCGCTTCACGTGGAAGAGTTCTTCCCGGAAAGCGTCGTCCACCACCTCCTCAATGCGCATTTTGCTCTTCAGATAGCTGTCGATGTCGCCTTGGCGTATCGTGAGCGGATGGAGGAGCTGAGGTTCGCCCTTTTCATCGCAGGCCACGTCGCCCGGTCCGGCAAACGAGAGGTAGATATTCTGGCACGCCTTGTGGAAGATGTTGCCGAAGATGCGGTTGTCGATGGCGTCCTCGTCGGGGGTGTCCGGTTCCTCGATGTGGGCTATGTAGCGGTAGAAGAAACGTTTCTGGCAGCGCAGATAGGTGTTGATGGCCGTGGGCGAGAGGCTTGTAAACCTGTTGAGCTGTTCCTCCACAGCCTTGTCTTTCGTGATGTCGGTCTCCTCCTTTCGCTTCGGTTCCTGACCGGCCTGCAGGCTCCGGCGCACTATCGGGTGCCCGCTTTCCACCATGAGTTGGAGCATGAAGCGGCTCATCTCGCCCGTGTGGCCGTCTTCCGTGGCATTGTTGTAGGTCATGGTCACGTCGGTGGCCCGCTGAATGAGGCTGTAGAAGTAGTAGGCATAGATGGCCACCTTGTTGTCGATGGTGGTGAGCCCGTAGGCATGGCGTATGGAATAGGGGATGAACGAGGCGTCGTTGATGCCTTTGGGCAGGTTACCCTCGTTGGCCGAGAGCAGCAGCACGTGGTCGAAGTCGAGGTTGCGGGTTTCGAGCACGCCCATCACCTGTATGCCCACCACGGGTTCGCCGTGGAAAGGTACGCCGGTCGACTGAAACAGTTGGCCCGTGAGCCGCTCCAGCGTGGCCGTATCCACCGTGAGGTCGCCCGCGTCCATGAGTTCTTTCAGGCGGTTGAGAAGCGTGTAGCTGCGGAAGAGCGACTCCTGAAACAGCGGGGCAGCCACCTCCCGGGCATTCACGCCGATGCGCTTCAGCACCGCCAGCATCCACCCGATGAGCTTCCAGTTGTCGAAGTCTCCCATGTCGGGGAAGAGCAGTTCCAGTCCCTCGTCGCCCAAGGTGAGGCTGTCGCGGGCCGGATAGAAACGCTTGTGGCGGTTGAGATCGTCGATGAGATCGCGGTATTTTGATGACACGTAGGGCGTGTAAGGGTGGCGCAGCAGGCGGTTGACGAAGTGAAGCCGATAACGGTTGCTCTGCCTTTGGTAGCCCATGGTGCAGAGGGCGAACAGCTGCATCACAAGCGAGAAAAACGGCGATTGCTGCAAGGGATAGCCCGTGGTGATGTTCACATCCTTCACTTCGGGCGGCAGACAGTGGACAACGGTCTGCAACAGACTCTCGTCGGCCATCACGATGGCTGTCCGGCTGCCGTCGGCTATGCGGTTGTTCTCGCGCAGCCACGTGCTGATGTAGCGTGCCTGAATGTTTTCTGTCGACGCGCTGATGTAGGTGATGTCCTTCGTGCGCCGCAAGTTGTCGTAGGGATCGTGGGCGTCGTCCGGGGCTATTTCGTTCGGATAGTGGGCCAGATATTGGCGTATGTAGTGCCCGGCCTCGTTGTCGCCCGACATGTAATAGTGGTCGTAGTCCCAGTAGAAGCGGGCTTTGTCTTCCCGTTTCAGCCGGTCGCAGAGGGCCAGTTCCACCTTCTGCATCATGTTGAAACCCACAAAGAGATAGGTGTCATACTCGAAGGTGAGCTGCGGATTCTCCACCACCTCGCGGTAGAGCTTACCCTCGTAGGCAAGTCCTTGTTGGCCAAGGCGTTGGTTGTAATTGTTAAAGATGTCACCGAAGTGGCTCCACAGTTCCAAGAACCGGCGCTTGAGTTCGGAGTTGTGGTCGTCGGAGAAGTTGCTGAAAAACTTTTTGAGCATCTCCTTCTGCTCCTCGGTGAGGAAGGAGGCATCGTCGAACTCGTGTATGTCGCGCAGGTTGGCAAACACCTTGGCGGCATCGGCCATGTTCTTGTCGATGTCGTCGAAGTCGGAGAGCAGGAGCTGCCCCCATCCGTAGAAATGGTCGAGGGTCTCGTTGAGCCCCGTGCAGGCCACAAACGACTTGTGCAGGTCGCAGATGAGTTTGATGGGGTCGGCCGTGGCGAGCTTGCTGTGGCGGCGGAAGAGGTCGCTGATAGTGATGTAGGCCGGGCTCCAGAGCGGTCGGTCGGCCAATCGGGCGAGGTGCTCGTTCAGGAAGAGCGAGGCCCGCTTGTTGGGAAACACCACAGCCGTGCGCGACAGGTCGGTGCCGTATTTTGTGATGATATCGTGTGCTACTGTTTCGAGAAAAGTCTTCATTGGCGTGTCAGCGGTTTTTTATATCGTTGTTGTTGGGGATGGGAGAGTGTCGGTGAAAGGCTCGGGCAGGGGCGTGCAGTGAGTGGCCCGGCGGTTGGAGTGGCTCATTCCACGTGCTCGATGTCGTTTTTATATACATACCAGAGGTAGCCTTCCACTTGCCTGTGGCCCATTTGGCGGAGCAGTTCCATGTATTGTCTCACTTGCCGGTGGTATTCGTCGCGGTGGGTACCGAACTTGAAGTCGACCACGATGGTCTGCCTGCCGTCGGTCATCACGCGGTCGGGTCGATGCTCCTCCACCTTGCCGGTTTCGCGGTTGAGTTGCAGGATGGTACACTCGTTGAAGAGTTGCCAGCGACCGGAAAACCAGTCGGCCACCTGCTCCGTCTCCAACCGTTTGTGAATCATGCGCCGCAGACTCTCGGCTGTGAGTTCTTCGTCGTAGAGCACGCCCTCCTGTTCGAGTTCCCGCACGGCATCGTCGATGTCGGTCGCGGTGCGGATGTTGGAGAAAAGCCGGTGCAGGATGTTGCCTGTGTTGATGTAGCTGCGGCGTTTCTCTTCTTCCTCGTCGCCCCCCACGAAGTCGCGGCTCTTGTTGCTCTGCTTGAACTCGGCATGGCTTTCGAACGTTTCGATGTCGGGCCGGAGCGGCATGGGGCGGCGGATGAATACATTCGGCTGCGATGAAACGGGCTCTTTTTCGCTTTCTGAGACTTCGGATAGGGCTGTATCACCGCCATTTTCCGCTCCTGCGGCAGTCCCGGCTGTCGGTGAAACGGTCGGTTTCTCCACAGAAAGTTCCCCAAACGCGAAACCCACCGACTCTGTTTTCTCGTCCGCTCCCTCATGGTAGTCGGCTGTCTCAAACCCTTCACTGCCGGCCATCTGCGCGAGACACTGCTCGATGAGGTAGGAGCGGGAGTTGGCTGTGCCCCGCTTGCCAAATACAAAGAGGTTGCGCCCGGCACGGGTGAAGGCCACATAGAGCAGGTTGAGATTGTCCACGATATTCTGCAAGTGCTCGTGGTGGTAGTCGGCCTCGTAGATGGAGCCTTTCATGCCTTTGGCACTGAAGTCTACGGGCACGAGCGGCAGCCGGCTGTAAGGCTCCTCCGAGGGCACGCACCACACGGTGTTGCCCGATGTGCGCTCCAATGTCCAGTCGCAGAAGGGCATCACCACGTTGTCAAACTCCAGTCCCTTGCTCTTGTGGATGGTGAGCAGACGTATGCCGTTGGCCGCATCGCTCTGTATGGTCTTCTCATGCAGGTTGGCATCCCATTCTTCCAGAAAAGCCGTGATGTCGGTGGTGTTGTCTTGCAGATAGGCGGTCAGTCGGTCGAAAAAGGCACACACGTATGCACTTTCGCCCTTCAGTCTCTTCAGTCCGAGCAGGGAGAAGAGCCGTTCGGCCAGGTCGAAGAGCGGCATGGCAAGCAATCGGGCCCGCTTGTCGGGCTCGGTGAGGTCGGCAGGCAGCTCTTCGTTGAGCCGGGTGTCGCCTCCGGTCTTGCCTGCCCGGTCTCTCACGAGCAGTTCGCTGTCGGTAAGCGTGGTGCCGACCACCTGCTTCTGGTAGGCTTCCACCAGTGCCACTTTCGATAGATAGTCTTCTTCGTTAACCAAATAGCGCAAGGCGTTGATTATCATGCCGACGGCTGCGGATGCGTCGAGACGGAAAGCTTCATCGGAAACGAGCGGAATGTCGGGACGAACGGTCATGAAATGGTCGGCAATGTCTTGGATGGTGTGGTTGGAACGCACGAGGATGGCTATCTTGTTGGTCGCCACCCCTGCCCGCAGCAGATAGTCTACGGTCTCTACGGTCTTGTCGAGCATATCATCGTCAGTGCTTGACTTGGGCAGCAGTTCCACCTCCACGCGCCCCCGGGGAGCCCGTCCTTGGGGCCATTTCTGCACCACGTCGGCGTAGGCGTGGGCCAGTTGGGCCGCCCCCTCGGCATTGTCTTCCTGCCGGTCGGCCTCTTCAAGTGCCGCAGCCGTGCGGAAGAAGGCATTGTTGAAAGCGATGATGTTGCGCTCGGAGCGGTAGTTGGTACACAGCGAGGTCACGGCAAGCCGCTGTTCGGCATGGGGGGCAAACTCGCGCTCGATGTCGTTGAGCAGCCGCCAGTCGCCCGAACGCCAGCGATAGATGCTCTGCTTCACGTCGCCCACGATGAGGTTGGCGGCCCCGTCGCGGCTCATGCACTCCTCCAGAAGCACCTTGAAGTTGGCCCACTGCACGGTGCCGGTGTCCTGAAACTCGTCTATCATCACGTGTTCGAGCTGCGTGCCTATCTTTTCGAAGATAAACGGTGAGTCGCTTCCGTCGATGAGCGAGTGGAGAAGCATCTGCGTGTCGCTCAGCAAGAAGCGGTTGGCCTCTTCGTTCAGGGCTCTCACCTTGGTCTCGATGCTGCCCAACAGGCGCAGTTGGTTGATGTGCCGGAGGGTGAGGTCGGCCGACTTGTAGTCGCGCACGGCCTTCGGGCGGAGCCGTTCGGTTTCGTTCAGCAGGTCGAAGAGCACTTCCGTCACGAGGTCGAAGGCCGGATTGCCGGGCACGGCCTCTTTCTTCTTGACCCACTTTTCGGGCGATTCCATCGCGTCCAAGACCCTTTTGCCCAGTAGTTTGGTCTCGTCATACTCCCCCTTTTGCAGTTTCAAGAAGTAGCCGCACACGCCCGATGCACCATTGGCAAAGTCTTCCACGGACAGACCGTTGTCGGCCAGCAGTCTGAAGAATCGTTCGGCTTGGCCGGCGAGCCGCTCCTGCGCCTCCTTGCGGATGGCCCGCATTTGCCGGTTGAACTCGGGGAAGAAGTCTTTCTGCCCGAACACCTCCTCCAGCCGGCGGCTCCGGCTTTTGTAGAAGTCCTTGAAGATGTTTTCACCAAACTTCTTGATTTGCCCGATCACGTTCCAACTCTTGTCGTCGTTGATGTTCTCGTTGATATAATCCATGATCCAACCGAGCACGGGATTCTTCGCGTCGAGGTCTTCGATGAGCCTGTCCACGGCCTGCTGCTCCACCTGATAGTCGTTGAGCCCTATGCGCAGGTTGGCCGTGAGGTCGAGTTCGCGTGCCAGATTGCGCAGCACGCTTTGGAAGAACGTGTCGATGGTCTCCACGCGGAAGTAGTTGTAGTTGTGTATGAGGTTGCGCAAGGCCATTCCTGCCCGCTTCCTAATCTCGCGTTCGGGCAGTTCGGAGGTTTCTTTCACCTTATTATAATAACCCTCCGAAGCCTTGTCGGCCCGCCAGATGCCGTAGAGCTGGGAGAGTATGCGCAACTTCATCTCCTCCGTGGCCTTGTTGGTGAAAGTCACGGCGAGGATGGTCCGATAGGCCGTGGGATTGTCTATCACGAGCCTGATGTATTCCGTAGCCAGTGTGAAGGTCTTGCCCGCCCCGGCACTGGCCTTGTAGACGGTGAGTGGTTTCATATTGTCGTTGTGCATATTCTTGTTGGTAGAGGGGCGGAGGCGGGCCGTTGCGCCTACCAGTTGTTGAAAAGTTCGAAGCCGAACTTCACGCCCACGCCCTCGAAGTGGCGCGGACTCCAACCGCCGAAGATGCCGATAGAAAACAGGCGGTTGGTGAACCCGTAGCCCGCCTCGAAGTAGGGCGTGTACTTGCGCACCGAGAGCGCGCTGATGTAGATGCGCTCCTTCTCCACGACTTGTCCCACCACCGGAATCCACGAGAGCAGCAACAGCGGTGCTTCGTAGGTGGAATTGAGGCGCACGTAGTAGTCGGAGGCGTTGTACCAGTTGGAATTGAGCAGTTCAAACTCGCCGCTCCAGTCGTCGTTCCAACCGTTGGGGATGTAGTTTTCGCGGAAGTTGGTGTAGTCGAGGAAGTAGTCTGTTTTTCCTTTCGAGGAGTAGAGGCCCACGCCTCCGCGCATCGACCATGCCCTCATGCGACTCATTTTGTGGAGAAATTGCCCGTCAAATTCCCACCGCTCGTAGTTGGTCATCGAACCGCAAAGTCCCTTGAACGACCGCTCGTAGTCGGAAGTGAGGATGGGGCCTTCGTCGCCCCACGGGCGGTATTGCAGGCGCAGATAGGGGGCCACGGTCTTGTAGACGGTGGGTTTGCCGGCGGCGATGAAGCCCTGTTTATGCACGGCCGACCGTCTGTGGGCCACAAAACCGCCCTGCACCCCAAGTCTGTTCTTCAGCACGTCGTAGTTGACACCCATTTTCAGGTTCATGTCTTTGAAGTAGTCGAGGTGCATTTTGCCCCAGTTGATGGAGTCTTTCTTCTCGGCCTTCACCTCCTCAAGCACCCGGGAGTTGATGATGCGGTTGCCGTTGCCAAAGTCTACGCGCACATATCCGTTGCGCCGTTTGTTAAAGTTGAAGTTGAACGGTATGTTGAAGTAGGTGTGCCGTTGTCTGAACGAGTAGCCCATCTTCACGCGCATGGACAGATCGCGGTTGGGCGTGAAGTTGTAGTTGAGTCTGATGTCAAACTTGTAGATGAGTCCCTTGCGCCGCGTGAACCCGAAATAGAGCGGGTTGAATATCGGCCCCACGCGCAGATGGCCCTGCCGATTTTGCCCCAAGTCGGCGTGTATGCGGTTGAGCATGTTGTCGCCGATGATGTCCCAGAACACATATTTAGCCCAATTTTCTTTCTTCGCCTTGGGCGATATGCCGGCCAGCGAGTCGCGCACAGCCTGCTCCCTCGCCGCCTGTATGCGCGCATTGCGCGCGGAGTTGAAGTCGGCCATCACGCGCTCTTCGTCGGGTGTGAGCGGTATCGGGCGCACCGACTGCATCAGCCGCGGGTCTTCGCTGTTGTCGATGGAGTCGGGCAGGTCGCGGGGCAGGTCGTAGACGCAGGTGAACCATGTGAAGATGCGGTTGCCCGTGACCGACACCTTGGCCGTCACATCACACTGCTTCGGGCGCAGCGACTTCTCGCCGTCTTCATTCATCCGGCACAACAAGCGGAAGTGAATCATGTCGTATTCGCCTTCAAGTTCGAAGTTAATCACCCGTGCCGAAGCGTTGTCTACCAGCACATAACCGCTCACGAGCTGTGTGTTCTTCAACTTCGGCCTCACCAGTATTTTCGTTTGTCCGTTGTCGCGCTCGATGGTGCGGTAGCGGTAGAAACGCTTGTTGTCCCGGCACAGCGGCGAGAGGATGCGCCCCTTGAAAAGTTCCGCGTCGTAGATGTCGGGCAGGAGGTATTCGTGGAGCACGGAGAGCGTGTTGTGGCGGTGGTAGACGGTGCTCAGCGACACTTTGCGTTTGGCCTCCACGCGCCCGCGACGGTAGTAGGTCACGTGGTCGTAGCACTCGCCGAAGTAGTTGCGCCGCCCGTCGCGCGCCAGATAAAACAACGTGGGCACGGCCATGAGCGTGGGGTTGCGACGGTTGATGTTCACCCTGAATTTCATGTAGACATTGGTCGTGAGCGTGTCGTGACGGGTGTCTGCAAACCGTTGGGGATAGTCCATCACGCGCCTGAGCAATTCGCGGTCGTATCGTGGTTTTCCCACGATGTGGAGGGGGGCTGCCGCCGACAACCAAAGTCCCACGAGTATTGTCACAAACAGGCGAAATGTTTTCATTGCTGCAAATTTAATCAAAAATCCGCACACGCCACCGGCCTGTCTGCAATTATTTTTATTCATCCTTGTTTTTTCGTCATTCTTCCATTATTGTTGTCTTGTCGTCGATGCCCCTTGGCGCGCGAGGCGGTTGTTTCCAGCCTTTGCCGGCCCCGGTGAGGCGATGCACGGGTTCACTTGCCGGCAGGAAAGTTTTCGGAAAAAAGGAGTATGAAAATTTGGCAGAACAAAAAGAAAGCACTACCTTTGCACGCGCTGATTGCAAAAGGCGGTCAGCCGGTCGATTTTTTCGGGGTGTAGCGCAGTTGGTAGCGTTCCTGGTTTGGGACCAGGCTGTCGCAGGTTCGAGTCCTGTCACCCCGACTATCCGTTAAATCCAAATCATCTTCATCGGTGGTTTGGATTTTTTCGTTTGCCCATTTTTCCGCTTTTTCGTTTGCCGGGATACGCCCTTGGGGGCGTGCGGGCAGGCATAAAGTGCTGCCCCTACGGTTTTTCCGAAGGCTGCCCTGCATCTTTTCTAGAAGAAAAGAACGGACAAAAAAGCTGAGACCTTAATGCACCATCCGGAGCGGAAAAATGTGTTTGAGAGACAAAAAAGCCGTTCCGATTTTCCCATCCGGGCCTTGCGACAATGCGAAAGGGCCCCTTTGAGCGTCTCAAACAGGCCGGACGAGCAGCTGAAAGTGGCTCTTCTGCATTCTCACTGTGGCCTTTTGAGCCTTGTTTTCGGCATTTTCCGCCCCCTTTTCGAGGCTTCGTGAGCGTCAAAGAAATTCAAAGTGCTGACAGCCAATGACTTAAACATCTTCCCTGAATTTTGCGTATTTCCGGCCGAAGAGCTTTGGGTGGAAAATATCGCAGGCACAGCCCGCTTTTTCGGCCAATATATTTTACAAGGGCAGGTGTCGGGTGGCAGGTGTCGGGTGGTAATGAATGGCCGTGGAGTTGGAGGTGTGAGAGGTTATTTGTGCGCCCGAGGGTGGCGGGATCTCCTGTTTGTCAAAGGTTCGTTAAGGGGCGACCGCCCGTTCTGTCAGTTCTGCTTTTGTAGACCAATCTTTTTCTTTTATGATGGCAAGTATTTGCGACTTTTCCGCAAAATTTGCTAAAAAACATTTTCTTTGCTTTGCCATTCAAAGATTTATGCGTAATTTTGCAAGCCAAAGCGTGAATATTCTTATATGAAAAAAATATCTCTTGCAGCCCTGTTTGTGGCTATCCTGCTGTCGGGTTGTGCGCATGAGTTCAATCAGGTGTACAAATCGGACAATTACCCATACAAATACGAATATGCCAAAGAGTGCTTTGCCGCCGGCAAGTACACCCGCGCAGCCACCCTGCTTGGGGAACTCGTGACGGTGATGAAAGGCACCGAGAATGCGCAGGAGTGCCTCTACATGTATGCGATGGCGGAGTATTGCATGAGAGACTATCAGACGGCATCGGAATATTTCAAGAAGTATTATTCCTCCTATCCGCGCGGACAATATGCCGAGATGGCCAAATACTACGTGGGCGAGAGCCTCTACATGAGTACGCCTGAGCCCCGGCTCGACCAGTCGCAGACCTACTCGGCCATCTCTGCCTATCAGGAATATCTCGACCTCTTCCCCGACGGCAAACTGAAACAGCAGGCCCAGCAGCGGCTCTTCGCCCTGCAGGACAAGCTCGTGCAGAAGGAGCTCTACAACGCCCAGCTCTATTACGATCTCGGCACCTATTTCGGCAACTGCACCAGCGGCGGCAACAACTATCAGGCTTGCATCGTCACCTCGCAGAATGCGCTCAAGGAATATCCCTACAGCAGCAAGCGGGAGCGTTTTGCCACGCTGCTCATGAAGAGCAAATACGAACTGGCCAAGATGAGTGTGGAGGCGAAACAGATGGAGCGTTATCAGGACGCGCAGGACGAGTGCTACGGATTCCTTAACGAATATCCCGACTCGAAGGAGCGTGCCAACTGTGAACGATACATCGACGACTGCAAGAAATACATCGCCCGACACGAGCACGACAATCCGCTGCGCTGACCCCGGGCGGATGTCCACAACACGCATATCAATAAAAAACAAAACAGTATATACATCTAAAGAATGGATTACAAGAAGTCAAAAGCCCCTACAAACACCGTGACCCGCAACATCATGGAACTCTGCGAGGAGACCGGCAACATCTACGAGAGCGTGGCCATCATCGGCAAGCGCAGCAACCAGATTGGCATTGAAATCAAACAGGATCTCAGCAAGAAACTGGCCGAGTTTGCCTCTTACAACGATTCGCTTGAGGAGGTGTTTGAAAACCGCGAGCAGATAGAGATTTCGCGCTATTACGAGAAGTTGCCCAAACCCACACTTCTCGCCACACAGGAGTTTATCGAGGGCAATGTCTACTGGCGTGACCCCTCTAAGGATCGCGAGTTCTGATGATACAGCGCAAGCAAACCATCTTCCTGCTGCTGGCAGTGGTGGCCTTTGTGGTGTGCCTCGCCTTGCCGGTGGCCGTGGTGGTGCCTGAAATGTTGGGGCAGACGATGGCCGTCTACAACCTCGGTGTGGTGGATGCCAACGGCTCGTTCAACTTCAGCAGCGTGCCGCTCTTTGTGTTGCTGGCAGTGGCCTGTGTGCTTTCGTTCGTGGCGATATTCCTCTACCACAACCGCTCTTTGCAGGCCCGGCTCTGTACGACCGTACTTGTGCTCTTGTCGGCATGGTATGCCTACTACGCCCTTTGCGCCTTTGGCGTGCTGCTCGACTTGGGTACGGGCTCTTTCCACATGTCGTTTGCCGGCATGTTGCCTGCTGTGGCCATGATCTTGCTGGTGCTCGCGCGCAAGGGGGTGCTTGACGACGAGAAGCTCGTAAGGGCTGCCGATCGGCTCAGATAGACTATATAACAGAATAAAGATAACACAAAAAGGCCGGAATCCCGCGCGGGATTCCGGCCTTTTTGTGTCCTCCGGTCTGTGTCGTTGGGGCTAATGCCGTGTTGCTTTTATGGCGGTGACGGGCACGGACCGTTCTATTTGATGCCCATGTTGTAGAAAATGAAACCGTAGATGTCGGCTTGTTCCTCCAACCGTTTGCCCATCGGTTTGCCGCTGCCGTGGCCGGCTTTGGTGTCGATGCGGATAAGCGTGGGGCGCGTGCCGTCGTTGCAGGCTTGCAGAGTGGCGGCAAACTTGAAGCTGTGGGCCGGCACCACGCGGTCGTCATGGTCGGCTGTGGTGATGAGTGTGGCCGGATAGCGGATGCCCGGGCGCAGGTTGTGCAGCGGAGAGTAGCCCCGGAGGTAGTCGAACATCTCCTTGGAGTCTTCGCTCGTGCCGTAGTCGGAAGCCCAGTTCCAGCCGATGGTGAACTTGTGGTAGCGCAGCATGTCCATCACACCCACCTGTGGCACGGCCACACGAAAGAGGTCGGGGCGTTGCGTCATGCAGGCCCCAACGAGCAGTCCGCCGTTGCTGCCCCCGTTGATGGCCAGATGATTGCTGTCGGTATAGCGGTTGGCGATGAGCCATTCGGCCGCCCCGATGAAGTCATCAAACACGTTCTGCTTCTTCATCTTCGTGCCGGCCAAGTGCCATTCCTCTCCATACTCGCTGCCACCGCGCAGATTTGCCACCACATAGATGCCACCCCGTTCGAGGAAGGGGATGCGCGTGGCGGCGAAATAGGGTGTCAGGGCGATGTTGAAACCGCCGTAGCCATAGAGCAGCAGCGGATTGCGCCCGTTGCGCTTCATGCCTTTCCGGTAGGTGATAAAGAGCGGAATGCGCGTGCCGTCCTTGCTGGTGAAGAAGTGCTGTTCGCTCACGTAGTCTGCCGGATTGAAGTTCACCTTCGGCGAAGAGTAACGTGTGCTGCGGTTGGTGGCCGGATCGTAGCGGTAGACGGTTCCGGGCGTGGAGTAGGAGCTGAACGAATAGAACACGTCCGGCAGGTCTTTGTCACCGCTGAAGCCCGCACTGCCCACGCCCGGCAGAGCGATCTCACCCATTCTCCTGCCGTCGAGGGCGTAGAGATAGGCATGACTGCAAGCGTCTTTCATGTAGGAGAGTATCATTTTGCCCGCAGTGAAGGTCACCCCTTCGAGCACATCGCCGCTCTCGGGCACCAGTTCCTGCCAGTCGGCGAAGCCCGGGCGGTCGATGTCGGCCACCATGAGACGGTTGCGCGGTGCGCCGTCGTTGGTGAGCAGGTATATTTTCCGTCCTATGGTCTCTACCGGCGAGTATTGCAGTTCCATGTTGGCCGTCATCCGGATAAACTGTGCGTCGGGCTTCGTGAGGTCTCTCACGTAGAGGTTGTTTCCGGCTCCTGCCCCGCTCTCGTAGAGGAACATCATGGTTTCCTCCTCGTTCACGCTCACGCTGTAGAAGCGCATCGGGTAGGCCGGATTCTGGTAGAACAGCCGGTCTTCGCTCTGCGGTGTGCCCAGTTTGTGGTAGTATATCTTGTGGGTGGCGTTCACATTGCTGTATTCTTTGCCTTTCGTGGGCGCATCGTAGGCACTGTAATAGAAGCCGTCGCCCTGCCACGCTGCCCCCGAGAACTTGGCCCACTCGATGTGGTCGTCGAGCAGGCGGCCCGTGACGGCATCCATCACGTAGAACTCCTGCCAGTCGCTGCCGCTGCGCGAGATGCTGTAAGCGGCATATTTGCCGTCGTTGGAGAGGGAAAGTCCCGTCAGTGCCACCGTCCCGTCGGCCGACAGTTTGTTGGGGTCGAGGAACACGCGGGCGTTGCGTTCGTCTCCCGGACGATCCATCACGTAGAGCACGCTTTGGTTTTGCAATCCGTCGTTCTTGTAGAAATACCACTTCTTGTTCTTCTTGTTGAATGTAGGTAGGCCTATCTTCTCATAGTCAGACACTTCTTTGAGTCTCTTCAACAGTTTCTCCCTCATCGGAATGCGCTTGAGGTAGGCCTGTGTGAGTTTGTTTTCGGCCTCCACCCATGCAGCTGTCCGGGCCGACGTGTCATTCTCCAACCATCGGTAGGGGTCGGCCACTTGTTCGCCGAAATAGGTGTCTACGGTGTTTTCACGCGGTGTGTCGGGATAAGTTATTTTCTGTGCCAAGGCCCCCGAGACGGTGAGCATGGCCATACCGACGATCATTTCTCTTTTCATGTGGTTGTTTGATATTTGGGTCATTCTAATTGGTTTCACTTTCCGTCCTGTCTCCGGCAGGGAGACGGGAAGACACTATCTTCCATCCGTCGATGCAACGCTTCTGCAACGAGAAGTTCACACCTAATTTTATAAAGTCGGCGGCTGTCTAAAGCAAAAGGGCGGGCATAGCCATTCTCCTCTATCTGCCGGAGCGCGTCTTCCGGTGTGCCGTCGAGTTCGAATTCAAGGATGTAAATTTAGACGAGCAACTTATATCCGATACCGCGCACATTGACAATCCGGATGCTGTCGTCTTTTGCAAGTTTGTGGCGCAGCTTGGTGATGAACACTTGCAGACTGCGGGCGTTGAAGAAACTGTCATCTCCCCACAGCTTGAGTAGGATGTCTTGCGTCTCCACCACGTCGTTGCGTCTTTCCGCCAACATGCGGAGCAGTTCGGTCTCGCGGTGGGAGAGAGGCACAGTCTGCCCGGCGAAGAGCAGTTGCTGCCTCACGGCATCCAGCCGGTAGCGGCTTATCCCAATGGTGGGCGAGGGAACAACAGGCCGGTCTTCCGGCCGATAGCGGGCTGCGCGGCCCATGAGAGCACGGAGTCGCACGATAAGCTCTTGCATGCCGAAGGGTTTCTTCAGGTAGTCATTGGCACCGAGTTCAAATCCTTTCACCACATCCTCCACCGAAGAACGGGCCGTGAGAAATAGCACCGGCGTGTGACCGTCGACACGGCGGATGCGCCTCACCAGTTCGAAGCCGTCCATGTGCGGCATCATCACGTCGGCCACGAGCACGTCGGGCTTTCGGGCGAGGAAGAGTCGTAACGCCTCCTCTCCGTCGGCTGCCGGCGTGATGTTAAAATCCTGTGCGTCGAGCGTGTCTTTGATAATCATGGCCAAGGTCTGTTCGTCTTCAGCCAGCAGTACGCTTATCTTCCGATTCTTTGTCATGGTGTCTTGAAATTGAGTGTAAAGGTGGTTCCCCGTCCGGGAGTGCTCTCCACGGCGATAGTCCCGCCCATGTGTTCCATTAGGCTTTTGGCATAGTACAAGCCCAGTCCGTAGCCCTGCACGTCTTGTCGGTCGCCTTGGTGTACGCGGTAGAACTTATCAAACAGATAGGGCAACTGTGCACTGTCGATGCCTATGCCGTTGTCGCCCACTGAGATGCACCCTTCCGTGCAGACGATGCGGATGGTCACCGACGGTCCGGAGTATTTCACGGCATTGTCGATAAGATTGCCGATAATATGCTGGAGATGGCTCCGGTCGGCCCACACGGCGGCACTGGCAGGTTCGGTCACCAGTTCTATATCGACAGCCTTGTCTGCTTTCAGCCTGTATGTTGCTATCATGGGACGCACGAGCGGTTCCAACTCCACCCGCTCCATGTCGAGCGTGAGGGTTTTGCGTCGTTCCATGCTCATGGCCAATATTTGCTCTACCAATCCACCGAGTTTTTCAAGCTGTTGGCGGCCTATCTGCAAATACTCCCGTTGCTTCTCGCGGCTGATGCCCTCATTGAAGTTGAGCAGTGCATCATTGGCAGCATAGGCCACGGCAATGGGTGTTTTCAGTTCGTGCGTCATGTTGTTGGTGAAGTCGCTTTTCATCTCGTCAAGTGTTTTCTGCTTCATGATGGTGTGTATCAGAAACCAGAACACGAGGACGATTATTGCAAGAATGACAAGCGAAGTGGCTAAAATGCCGCTCATCTGACGCAGCACCACGAGTCTCGTCGTCGGCATCACGAGCAAGTAGCTGCGGCTGTCGGTGAGGTCGGCATCGTAGCGGTAATCTATCACCGGCCCTGCAATCGGCTGTCCTATGACGGCGAGGGTATCGGTGAAGGTGGTGGTATCGGGATAGACCGTATAATGGTGGAGGAAGCAGAGGCGGTGGGGGTAGTCAATACCCAGTTCGTGTAACCGCTTGGTGAGGAGTTGGTCGGCATACTTCACGTCGGTTTCGCTTACAGCATCAAGCCCCGAGTGCAGTCCGCGTTGCATGTAGACGGCCAGTTGCTGCATATCCTTCTGCTCCTTGAGTATGGTCGACAGATTGTCATTGGCCACCAAGCCGGCCTGCGCGGAGTCGGCCTCACGCACGTCAGTCCGCTTGGTCTCGGTGTCATAGACGATGGTCGCCTCTCCTTTCTGTTTCAATATTCGTTGCAGCTTGTTCTTGACCTTGTTTCCGCTGTCGCCCTTGACAACGGTCCGACTGGTGGCCGTGCCCGTCCCTCCATGCACTTTGTAGTCGGCCGAAAACTCCACCGTGCCATGTTCGGCATGTTTCCGTTTGCGCAGCATCTCCACCCGATGCAACATCTCTCCGTAGTCGGCCATGCGCAGCGCTTCCCGGATGTCGCTCTGCATTTTGGCTTGCATGGTGGTGTAAAGCCCCGCCAGCCAGTATACCTGGTAGGCAAAGATGGCTATCAGGGTCGCGATGACGGGCAATGCGATGTATTTCAAGGACAGTTTCATGCAACAAAGATAATGCTTTTTCGGCATGTCCGTTCAATATGATAAGACTAAATAACATTTCTGTTAAGACTATATAAGCGGCATTTTGCCTACACACGACTGAAAATATCTACTTTTGCAAGTGTCAAGTATAACCTAAGAAAAATGTGATGAAAAATCTCTTGTTGCTGATAGTTTTTCTTCCGGCATGGGGAAATGCCTGTGCCCAGACAGCCGACTCGCTGCGCATGGACAGTGTCATGTACTCGCTGCCCGAGGTGATGGTGAGCGGCGAGCGCCCCATGGTGAAGGCCGAAGGGGGCGCGTTGGTCTACGACCTGCCACGCATGGTGGAGAAGAAGGGTGTGACCAATATATTCGACGCGTTGAAAGAGCTGCCCGGTGTGACCGTGAGAGACGGTGTTTTGTTGCTCTCGGGGCAACAGGTGAATGTGATGCTCGATGGCAAACCAAGCAGCATGACCGTCACGCAGCTTATGGCCCTGCTGCGCTCGCTGCCCGTAGGGCGCATGGAGCGTGTTGAGGTGATGTACACGGTGCCGGCCAAGTATCAGGTGCGGGGAGCACTCATCAACATCGTGCTCAAACATCGACCGGATGGTGGGGCGGCTTTGCAGGGTGAAACAAACCTCGCATGGAACCAAACGCATCATGCCCGATATGGCGAGCGTGTCTCCTTGCTCTATCAACGGGGACGGTGGTCGGCCGACTTGATGTACCGGCACGGTCATGGGCGGGATTTCGATGTAACTGATGAGACATCCCTCCACACCCTTGCCGACGGCACCCGCCACGACATCGCCACTCATGAGGAGTCGCGAAGGAAGTTCCACGACGACAGCTACCGGCTCGGCATCGACTATACCTTTGCCGAACACCATCGGGTGGACTTCGTCTATAATGGCAATATCGAGAGCAATCGCACTCAGCAAGAGGTTTCGGGCTCCGTGGAAGCCCTGTTTCATATCCATTCGCCGGAACGGCTCCACAATCTTCGACTCGACTACGAAGCGCCTTTCGGTTTCAAGGCCGGGGCCGAGCTCACCTGTTTCCGCAATCCTGAAGAGCAGTGGATTGACAGTCGACTGCCCACAGGGCAAATCAACCATGAGATCAACAACAACCAGCGCATCAACCGTTGGCAGCTGTCTCTCTCACAGGAGCACACGCTCGGCCACAGCTGGCAATTGAACTACGGCACCATCTACACCACCAGTCGCGACAACAGCAGGCAGATAACGGATGCGACCGAAAACATCATAAGCCGACGTGAAGACAACATCAACGTCTACGGGGGCATCAACCGCAATTTCTCCAAGAAACTGACGATGGAGGTTTCGTTGGCCGCCGAATATTATCACACGCCGCTATGGCATCAATGGGATCTTTTCCCCACACTCAATCTCACGTGGTTGCCTGCCACGGGGCATGTGATACAGATGGGAGTGAGCAGCGACAAGCGCTATCCCCAATATTGGACGATGAACAACTTCGTGACCTATTCCAATGGCGGCTACAATGAGATAGTGGGTAATCCGGGGCTACGCCCGTCGGTGAAGTATCGGGCACAGTTTGTCTATGTGCTTCACAGCAAGTATCAGATGGTGGCATGGTATGCCCATTGCAAGGACTACTTTGTGCAGACTCCCTACCAGCGATCCGATCGGCTCACCATACAGTATCAGTATCTGAACTTCAACTATCAGCGACAGGCGGGCATACAAGCCTCCGCGCCTTTCAAGCCTTGGGGATGGTGGGATGCTCGCCTGACACTCATTGGAGTGTGGATGCAGGAGCGCGACGACGATTTCTACGACCTTTCCTTCAACCGAAGCATAGCCTATGGGATGGCCACGATGCACAACACGTTCACCCTCGCCCGCCATCCCGAGCTCACGCTCTCTGTTGATGGCATGATACGCTCGAAAGCCCATCAAGCTACCTACGACCTGCCCCCTTCGGGCAATCTCGATCTCAGTCTGCGTTGTCGGTTTTGGAAGAAGCGGGCTGCCTTGCGGCTATTCTGTAACGACCTCTTCGAGACAGGAGGAATCAATCCGCGGATAGACTATCGCGGTCAGCATCTCACCATGACTTTTGCCTGCTACCGCGAGCTGGGGCTCTCGTTCACCTACACCTTCGGAGGCTTCAAGGAGCGCAGCCGCGAGGAGATAGACACTTCACGATTTGGAAAGTGAAAGACGGGCACAGCCACGAAAAGCCTCCCCGTGGCAAGACATTTGCCTGCGGGGAGGCCTTTTTACATCCCATCTGCTCAGTCGCGTCATTCCACGACTATCACCAGTCACCCTTAAAGCTTTGGAAATCAAGATTTTATTATTGTCCCGGATAATCAAATTGAGAACTTTCTGATGGAGATTTGAGAATTTCCGTTTGGAGATTTGAGAATTTCTGTTTGGAGATTTGAGAATTTTTGTTTAGTTTTGTAGCAGATTATTTATCATGGGCAATATGTATAAAAGGTATCATTTCAATTTGGTTAAATCACGTTTGGAAGAACCACGGAGGTTTATCCAAGCGATAGTCGGGCCTCGGCAGATAGGCAAGTCGACCGTGGTAAGGCAGGTGTTGGAGGAAATACATATTCCTTACACCTTTGAGTCGGCTGATGCCGTAGACCCTAAAGACCGCGGATGGATCGCCGATCTGTGGGAGTCGGCTCGTTCACGGATGAAATATGGCGGTTTTGAGGAATATCTTTTAGTGATCGACGAGATTCACAAGATTGACGATTGGAGCAATCTGGTGAAAAAAGAATGGGACGTGGATACTTTTCATGGCATCCGCCTGAAAGTAGTGGTGCTCGGTTCTTCTCGATTGCTTCTCAAGTCAGGGCTCAATGAGTCGCTTGCAGGTCGGTTTGAATTGATTCGCATGACCCACTGGAGCTATCAGGAAATGCGTGATGCCTTCGGTTTCACATTAGAGCAATATATCTATTTTGGTGGCTATCCGGGCAGTGCTCCACTCATAGGTGACGAGCCGAGATGGCTCGGCTACATGCGCGATGCCATAGTCAACCCCTCCATCGAGAAGGACGTGTTGCAGACAAAGGTTATCTATAAGCCTGCACTCATGCGGCAGATGTTTGAGCTGGGGTGCAGCTATGCGGGGGAAGAACTCTCGCTCAACAAGATGCTCGGTCAGTTGCAGGATGCCGGCAACGTGACCACACTTGCCAGTTACTTGGAAACTCTGTCTGAAGCGGAGCTGCTTTGTGGAATGAGGAAGTATGCCAACGATCAGGCACGCAAGTATAATTCCATCCCTAAACTGATGACCTACAATTCCGCGCTGTTCACCGTCAATTCGGGTAGGGGCTTTGCCCACGAGTTAGTCACTCCGAAGAGATGGGGACGCTGGGTGGAAACAGCCATCGGCGCCCAACTGCTCTGCCATGCCGAGGAGGATAACTATAAGGTGTATTACTGGCGGGAAAACTCGCAGGAAGTGGATTTCGTCCTGCAAAAGGGTGACAGTCTCGTGGCTATCGAGGTAAAAAGTGGACGAAGGACGATGAACAGCGGACTCTCCACGTTTCGTGACAAGTTTCATCCTACCATTTCGATGGTTGTCGGCACAGGCGGCGTACCATTGGATGAGTTTCTGCAGGTAGGGGTGGAGAAACTGTTCTAATGATTCTCGGGACGGCCTTTCAAGGGCGCATGAGCAGGCTATCTGATCAGTTCCACCATCACTGCATCACTCACATAGAGCCCCTTGCGCGTGAGCGAAAGGCTGCGGCCGTCGGTTTGCAGCAAGCCGAGAGCAAGCTGATTTTGGGCCTGTTGCATCATGTAGCCGTAAAGGGCGGGGCCGAACTCGGCACGCATGGCATCGAGGGCGATGCCCTCCCGGGTGCGCAGAGCGGTGGTGATGAGGTCGTTGTAGCGCGTGGTGAGGTCGAGCTTCTCGTCCTCCGATGGCAGCCGGCCGGCCTCAATGGCTTTAAGATAGGCCTGCAGGTTGTCCACATTCCACGAGCGCGCGGTGCCCGAATAGCTGTGGGCGGAAGCCCCGAGACCCACATAGGGCACCCCGTGCCAATAGCTTGAGTTGTGGCGGCTGCGGTGGCCGGGCAGCGCAAAGTTGCTTATCTCGTAGTGCTCGTAGCCGGCGGCGGTGAGCCGGTCGATGAGCATGTCATACATGTGCAGCGAAACGTCTTCGTCGATTTCCTCCACTTCGCCCCGTGTGAGCATACGGTGGAGTGGTGTGCCCTCCTCATACATGAGACTGTAGGCCGAGAGGTGTTCGGGGTGGAGCTGCAAGGCGTTGTCGATGTCGGTCTGCCAGTCGGCCGGTGTCTCTCCGGGGAAGCCGAACATGAGGTCGAGACTGATGTTGCGGATGTCGGCCCGGCGCAACCGCTCTACGGCTGTGACCACCTCGGCAGCCGAATGGCGTCGGTGGAGGAAGCGCAGTCGCGCGTCGCTGAACGTCTGGGCCCCCATCGACACGCGGTTTACAGGCAGTCGGGCAAGCGCGTGGCAGAAGTCATCGGTCACGTCGTCGGGGTTGCATTCCAGCGTGATTTCTCCCTCGCAGGGGCCGTACACCTTATATATATAGTCGAACACGCGGCCCAGCAGTTCGCCGCCGAGCGTGCTCGGGGTGCCCCCGCCGAGGTAGATGGTGTCCGGAGAGCCCGGCATCTCCCTCCGCCGCATCTTCATCTCGCGGCAGAGCGCATCGGCATACCGCCTGCGTAGTCCGGTCCGGGTGGTGCTGTAAAAGCCGCAATAGATGCAGCGGCTCTCGCAAAAGGGGATGTGAATGTAAAGTCCTGCCATGCCAAATGTGTGTTCGCACGTGCAAAAATACTAATTTGTTTTAAAAAAAACGGCTTTTGGCGACGATTGTTTTGTCGGTTTGACAAAAATAACTATCTTAGACGGCAGATTCGGCAGACAGCCGGTTCATCCCTTTTTAGGCTAATATTATTCACACTTTAAATCTATAACGTTATGAGAGTATATCAGACTAACGAGATTAAGAACATCGCGCTTATTGGCAGTGCGGGCAGCGGCAAGACGACCCTTGCCGAAAGTATGTTGTTTGAAGCCGGTCTCATCAAGCGCCGCGGCTCCATCGAAGCCAAAAACACGGTGAGCGATTATTTCCCCGTTGAGTTGGAATACGGCTACTCGGTGTTCCCCACGGTCTTCCATGTGGAGTGGAACAACAAGAAACTCAACATTATCGACTGCCCGGGCTCTGACGACTTTGTGGGCGGCACCATCACTTCGCTCAACGTGACCGACCAGGCCGTGGTGCTCATCAACGGGCAGTATGGGCCCGAAGTGGGCACGCAAAACTGCTTCCGCTACACCGAGAAGTTGAAGAAGCCGGTGATATTCCTCATCAATCAGCTTGACAGCGACAAGTGCGACTTCGATACCATCATTGCCTCGATGAAGGACATCTACGGGCCGAAGTGCGTGCAGATACAATATCCCGTGCAGACGGGGCCGGGCTTCAACGCACTCATCGACGTGCTCCTGCTCAAGAAATACACGTGGAAGCCGGAGGGCGGCGCGCCCGTCATTGAAGATATCCCGGCCGAAGAGATGGACAAGGCCATGGAATTGCACCGCGCGTTGGTGGAGGCTGCGGCCGAGAATGACGAGGAACTGATGGAGAAGTTCTTCGAGAGCGAGTCGCTCACCGAGGACGAACTGCGTGAAGGCATCCGCAAAGGGCTCGTCACGCGAAGCATCTTCCCCGTGTTCTGCGTGTGTGCAGGCAAAGACATGGGTGTGCGCCGGCTCATGGAGTTTCTGGGCAACGTGGTGCCGTTTGTGGATGAGATGCCCAAGGTACACAACACCCGGGGCGAGGAAGTGGCTGCCGATGTGGCCGGGCCCGAAAGCCTCTACTTCTTCAAGACGGGCATGGAGCCGCACATTGGCGAAGTGAGCTACTTCAAGGTGATGAGCGGATGCGTGAAGCCGGGCGACGATCTGACCAATGCCGACCGCGGGTCGAAGGAGCGTCTGGGCCAGATATACGCCTGCGCCGGGGCCAACCGCGTGCCCGTGGAACAGCTCAATGCGGGTGACATCGGTTGCACCGTGAAACTGAAAGACGTGAAGACGGGCAACGCCCTCAACGGTAAGGAGGTCGAGTGGCGTTATGATTTCATCAAATACCCCAACTCCAAATACTCCCGCTCCATCAAGGCTGCCAACGCGCAGGATATGGAGAAGCTCATGGCCGCCATACTCAAGATGAGGCAGGAAGACCCCACATGGGTGGTGGAAAACTCGAAGGAGCTGCGCCAGACCATCGTTCACGGGCAGGGCGAGTTCCATCTGCGCACGCTGAAATGGCGCTTGGAGAACAACGAGAAGCTGCAGGTGCAGTTTGGCGAACCGCGCATTCCCTACCGTGAGACCATCACCAAGAAGGCTCGTGCGGAATACCGCCACAAGAAACAGTCGGGAGGCGCCGGGCAGTTTGGCGAGGTACACCTCATCGTGGAACCCTACGCAGAGGGTATGCCCGATCCGACCAACTTCTCCTTCAACGGTCAGGAGTTCAAGATGAACATCAAGAGCCGCGAAGAGATCGACCTCGAATGGGGCGGCAAACTGGTGTTCCTCAACTCCGTGGTAGGCGGTGCCATCGATGCACGCTTCATGCCTGCCATCCTCAAGGGCGTGATGGACTGCATGGAGCACGGCCCGCTCACGGGCAGCTATGCCCGCGATGTGCGCGTCATCGTCTACGATGGCAAGATGCACCCCGTTGACTCCAACGAACTCTCGTTCATGCTCGCCGCCCGCCATGCCTTCTCCGATGCGTTCAAGAATGCCGGCCCGAAGATACTCGAGCCCATCTACGACTTGGAAGTGTTTGTCCCGTCCGACTTCATGGGCGATGTGATGAGCGACCTGCAAGGCCGTCGTGCCCTCATCATGGGCATGGACAGTGAGGCCGGCTACCAGAAGTTGCAGGCCAAGATTCCGCTCAAGGAACTGGCCAACTATTCCATCTCCCTCAGCTCGCTCACCGGCGGCCGTGCTTCGTTCACCACCAAGTTTGCCTCCTACGAGCTTGTGCCCACCGACATCCAGACTCGCCTCATCGCCGAGCATGAAGCCGAATTGGCTGCCGAGAAAGATGATTAAAATGTTATATCAGGAAAACAAATTGCTCCAAATCAAATAATTACAACACGCTCCCCGCAGGCCAATCCCCTGCGGGGATTTTCTTTATGACAGCACCCCGGTTCCCCGAAAGTCTTGCAAGGTAAGAGAAACTCCCCTCAAACATACAAGAAGCAAAAAGAGTGAGCTGCAAAGAGGGTGGTGCATGGGCTCTGCACCATTCGCGCTACTCTGTCGCCCCTCCTGTGCGCCACCTATGCACAGAGGGTGCCGGTATTCTGCACCGGTCTCGGAAAGACACGACAAATGTCTTGCCGGGCGTGTAGGTGGACATCAATCATTGCCCCCTACATTCCGGCAAGACATTTCCAGTATCTTCGGTTAGTTTATTTCACCAATACTTTCCTGCCTTTGTGTATGTACAGTCCTTTTACGGGCCGCACAACGCGCTGCCCTTGCAGGTTGTACCAGACATCATTGGTCGATGTGCCCGTTGACAGCTGTGCAGCCTTCAGTGCCGTTGTTTCGTCATTGGCCGAAGAGGTTGCTTTGGCCTGCACCGCACCCTGCTGTATCTTGATGTGTCCGAACACCACCTCCAACCAAGTGCCGGGATTGCCCTGCCGGTCGGCCACGGGTGTCCATCGGAAATGATAGTAGTCCGTAGAGGGCGCGTGGAAGTGTACCACGCCGCGACTGCTCGCCGCTGTCGATGCCGAAAGGTTTTTCTCCACACTCTTGTCGCAACTGATGACTTGCGACCCCAGCACGCGATTGCTTCTGTCAAGCACTTCACACTTGACAAAAGGCGAACCGGCCCATGCCACGGCATGATAGGAGAGGGTGTAGTGTCCGGCTTTGAGCGACAGCCCGTAACCGGGAGTAGTGCCATACTCGGCATAGCCGCCTTTGGTGGCATCGCTCTGGCGAATGTAGAGTCCGGTGGAAATATCTCCGCCTCCGCTAAAGCTGAATGTGCGTGGACCGGAACCGGCCGAACCGGTGGTTGCCTTGCGGTCGGCATCCACAACGGTCCATCCCTCCGGCACTTCACCGCCCTTGTCGAAAGCAAGAGGATTGCCCTTGGAGTGAAGTGCGATGTTGCCGATGACGACCTCGCGCCATTCACCGCCATTGCCCTGCTGATCGGCCACGGGCGTAAATCGCACACGGTAGTTGCCTTTCTGCATCGAGTAGAAACTCAGGCCTATGCGTGTGCTCCCCGTGATGCGGGCATTGCGGTTGCGCACGATGTTGGGCCGGACAGCCACAATGGTTGAAGCCAGAATGCCACCTGTGGGGTCGAACACCTCACATTTGAGCCACGGTTCTCCCGTCCAGGCTATCGCATTGCAGGTGAGTTCGTATTCACCGAAAGCGAGCGGCAGCAGATATCCGTTTTTGCCACCATACTCTATGTAGCCGGCCTTCGACGCACTGACCTCCCTGACATAGAAACCATGCGCGAATTCACCACCGGCAGCAAACTGCATCAGGCGTGGCCCGTTTTGTGTGGTTCCCTCACTACATTCGATTCCATTGTCAACCACTGTCCAGCCGACCGGCACTATATCGCTCTGTACCGGCCACGGCTTGATGAGATTGCCACCTGTATTGTTGTTGGCAGGTGGCAGAGTGGGGGATGTGCCACCGCTTCTCACGGCAAAGTCTTTCTTGGAATACTCGTAATACCAGTAGAAGCAAGTCTTGGCACACGCCTCCGTGTTGCCGCCGAAAGCATCTGTCACCCGACCGTCTTTCAAGTATTGATCCACATCGAGATAGTCGTCGGTGCTGGTGAGCGTCATGCTGATGTTGCCGTAGTGGTCTTTCACGGCTTTCCATGCGTTGCCCCACTTGCTTGTGGTAGCCGTCCCCCATGTGCCGAGGTTGGCGGGTACCCACTGGCCGAACTCATTATATTTCCCGGCTCCCGGCTTTTCCGGACTCCAGTCTATTTCAGACACGAGAATGGGCTTTGATGTCACCACAGGCACTTGTGCCTTGAAGTTACGGATGAAAGCCTGATGGTCATAGCTCTTGTCGCTTGCACCATACCATCCCGGATACACATGCACGGCATATCCGTAATTGTCGTCGCTGATGGGGTGGGTGGCATAGCTCTGATATTGTGACTGATAACCCGTTCCGGGAATCCAAATGATGCCCTTGAATCCGTTGGCCCGGATAACGTCGACGATGGGTTGGAAGTAGTCGTGGAGTGCCCGGGGCGAACTCTGACCGTTAGTTCCATACACATGGACGGGTTCATTGGCCAGTTCGAGTGACACCACACCGGCATGTTTTTTCACGCCGGCATGAGCCGAGACAATGCGCCACACCGTTTTCAAGTATTGTTGGTAGGCATCGCCCACGCGCAGGTCTTTAGGGCACACGCCCGGTGGACGCATCACCACATAGAGCCCGTGGTTCAAAGCCTTTTGGGCGATAGGCCAGTAGAGCGTGTTGAGATACTTCTGTAAGCGGGTGGAACTGAACCGCGAGATATTAGCTTCTCCCTGTTCGCTGCCCGTCTTGGGCTTGGCGGGATCGTTGGTCCAACATGGATCCAAATGCAAGCGGAAGATGTTGCAATAGGTGCCCTTTGCAGGATTGGCGATGCCGGCAAACACCTTTTCAAAATAGTCGATGCAAGCCGGCACGGTGGCATCTGTACACTGTTGTCCCCATCTGTAGTGGTTGAAATAGGGGTTAGGCGTATCCATCACCCCGTGAAGCACCACCTTGTTGCCATGCTCGTCGTTGAGCTGGTTACCATTCACATGCAGTGGAGCCACGACTCCAAACTGCGCGAAGGCCTCGAATGGCATCACCGCCACGGCCATCGCAAGTAGAAAGTTTTTCATCAAAATCAAATTAAATTTGGGTTATTATATCGCCGCAAATTTATCCTTAATTTTTGTCAATGGCGTTGCCCATTGTAACGAAAACTTTCCTTCAGCTATCATTTTTACATTTGCGTGTCGCCTATGATTGGTGTCACAAAGTTTTTTGTTGTTTTCTTGTCATGGTATTTTGTTGTTTTTCAGGATAGAATACCTCTTTCAAATATTCTTTTAGAGGAAGAGGCCAAAGGGCAAAAAAGGAATAAAGATTCTGTTTTAATGCCCTTTTGTTTGGAAGGAAGGGGGAATACCGAATAAATATGGTGTCCCCCTAATCTTCTTAAGAGGTGCGTTTGGGCTGGGGCAGCAATAAGTTGAGCACCACACCGATGATGGCGGAAAGGCCGATGCCTGACATAGCGAAGTCGCCGGCAGAGAGCACGGCACCGCCAATGCCCATTGTGAGTGTGACGGAGATGATAATCACGTTGCGTGTCTCGTTCATGTCCACTTTATGATGGATGAGATTCTGTACCCCGACACTGGCTATCGTACCGAAAAGCAGCAGCATGATGCCGCCCAAAACGGCTTGTGGAATGGACTGGAGTAGGGCACTCAGTTTGCCGATGACGGAAAAAACGATGGCCGTAACGGCTGAAATGCGGATGACGGCAGGGCTGGTGACCTTGGTGATGGACATGGCACCGGTGACTTCCGAGTAGGTGGTCTCCGGAGGGCCGCCGAGGAAGGCCGAAGCCAGACAGGCTAACCCGTCGCCGAGCATCGTGCGGTGGAGTCCGGGGTCTTTGACGAAATCTTTGCCGGCTACGGCACTCACCACATAGACATCGCCGATGTGTTCTATCACGGGGGCGATGGCCACGGGTATCATATATAAAAAAGGTGCCCACTGGAAATGGGTGATGGTGTCGAGGCTGACAGGATTGGTGAACCACGGGGCTGCTACCACTCCCGAGAAGTCGACCAGACCGAGGATGACGGCCGCAATATAGCCTGCCACAATACCGCAAATCACGGGTACGAGCTTCATCAGTCCCTTGGCGAACGTGAGCACAAGAATGGCTGTGACGAGCGAGACGCAGGCCAGAAGCCAGTGAGTTTTGGCCATGTTGACGGCACTCCCCGAGAGTGACAGGCCGATAAGGATGATGACGGGACCTATGACCACAGGTGGAAACACACGGTCGAGAAACTTGCGGCCCTGCCATTTCACGATGGCACTCATCACGAAGTAGACGAGCGACACGCCCACCAGTCCGGCCAGTGCACCGGGCAGTCCCCACTGTTGTGTGGCTGCAATGATGGGGGCAATGAAGGCAAACGAACTGCCGAGGAAGATAGGCACTCGTCCTTTGGTGACAAAATGGAAGATGAACGTGCCCAGACCGGCCGTGAAGAGGGCGGTGGAGGGGTTGATGCCGACGAGCAGGGGCACAAGCACCGTGGCGCCGAAAGCCACGAAAAGGAATTGCACCCCCACGATGGTTTTCTTCGATAACGAGAGATTTTCTGTATCCATTGGTTTTGTTGATCTAAATTGAGTGCGAAATTAACAAAAAAAATCAATAATCAATAACTTTTTGCCATAAAATGTGTACTTTTGCAACCTGTAATCGAATCTAACTCTTAAATACTTAAAATGCAAGAACTCATCTACGGTCTTCATGACAGGCCGCCCGTGAAGGAATCACTCTTTGCCGGTTTTCAGCATTTGATGGCCATTCTTGTCGCCATCGCCACACCTCCCCTCATCATCTCCAGTGCCTTGAACTTTGATGCCTCCACGACGGCTTTCCTCGTGTCGATGGCATTTTTCGCGTCAGGTATCGCCACTTTCGTACAGTGCCGCCGCGTGGGGCCTGTGGGGACGGGGATGCTTTGCATTGAGGGTACGAGTTTTTCCTTCATCGGCCCCATCATCACCATTGGTGCCATAGGCGGACTGCCCATGATTTTCGGTTGCTGTATTGTGGCGGCACTTGTAGAGGTGGTTATCAGCCGGCTGTTGAAATACACCCGCCGCATCATCACCCCGCTTGTGTCGGGCATCGTGGTGACGCTCATCGGTCTTTGCCTTCTCAAAGTGGGTATCACTGCATGTGGCGGAGGAGCAGCCGCTCAGACAGACGGAACGTTTGGCAGTCTGCCCCATCTGGCCTTGGCAGGCTTGGTCATCGTGACCATTCTCATCTTCCAGTGCAGCGGCAACCGCTTCCTGCGTATGGGGTCTATATTTATAGGACTGGTTGTAGGATTCGTGGCCGCTTGTTTCATGGGGATGGTCAATTTCGACTCGGTGTCAAGTTTTGGAGGCGTGAATATTCCCGTACCGCTCAAATACGGACTTAAGTTTGACATCTCGGGTATCATCGCCCTTGGCCTCATCTTCATGATTACGGCCATCGAAGCCTACGGCGACATCACGGCCAATTCGATGATTTCGGGCGAGCCCGTTGAGGGTGACATCTTTATCAAACGTGCCCAAGCCGGTGTGCTCGGCGACGGATGCAACTCCATCATGTCGGGACTGCTTTGTGCTTTCCCCAACTCCATCTTCGCCCAAAACAACGGTATGATACAACTCACGGGCGTGGCCAGTCGTTATGTGGGCTACTATGTGGCCGGATTCCTCGTGCTGCTCGGTCTGTTCCCTGCCGTGGGTGTGGCATTCTCGCTCATTCCCACTGCCGTGCTCGGTGGAGCCACCCTGTTGATGTTCGGCACGGTGGCAGCAGCGGGGGTGCGTATTATCGCCTCCCACGACATCGACCGCAAGGCCACGCTCGTCATCGCCCTCAGTTTTGCCGCCGGACTCGGCGTGGAACTGCAACCCGAGATCCTCTCTCAGTTGCCTGAAACACTGCGCAACATCTTTGCCAGCGGCATCACCACAGGCGGACTCACGGCGATAGTGACCAATGTGGTGATAAGACTGAAGGAATAATAAGATAGGAGTTAAGGGAGTTAAGGAGTGAGCATTCGCTTCGCTCGTTAGGAGTTAAGACAATGGTCGAATTTCCTAAAAGCAATTTGCTGTTTAATAAGAATAAGGTAAAGAAGCGAAGAGGGGCATTTCTATCCATACACAAGAGTAGAGGCTGTTGTCTTAACTCCTAACGAGCGAAGCGAGTAACTCCCTTTAACTCCTTGATAAGCAATAAACAATAATTTAAACGTATGAAACATTTTTTCTCAACCCTTGCCCTCGTGGCAACAACAATGGCTGCACCGGCCCAAAACGTGCAGTTGCACTACGACCTCGGACATTCGCTCTACAACGACCTCGGCAACCGGCCGAGCGTGACCACTACCGTGGAGATGTTCAAGCCCGACACATGGGGCAGCACCTATCTGTTCACCGACATTGACTACCAGCGCGACGGCGTGGCCGGAGCCTATTGGGAAATCGCCCGTGAATTTAATGTCACGAAAAACAAGCAATGGGCATTCCATGTGGAATATAACGGCGGACTGAACAGCGATGAGGACACTTGGAATGCCACCCGATTCCAACATGCCGTGCTCGCCGGTGGTGCGTGGAATTGGCATTCGGCTGACTTCTCGCGCACTTTCTCCGTACAGGCTCTGTGGAAGTATTACTTCAAGAACCGCCACTATGGTGCCCGGCCTTTCAACGGATTTCAGCTCACCGAGGTGTGGGGCATCCAATTTGCCAAAGGCTTCTGCACGTTCAGCGGCTTTTGCGACCTTTGGTACGACCCGTCGGCCAATGGCAAGTGGATTGTGATTTCCGAACCCCAGTTCTGGTGGAACCTCAACAAGTTTAAGGGTTGGGAGAAGATCAATCTCAGCGTGGGTACGGAGTGGGAACTCTCCAACAATTTTGTGTGGAACGACAAGGGTGAGCACAACCGCTTCTATTTCATTCCCACCATTGCGGCAAAGTGGACATTCTAACTTTACGGAGTTACGAGGAGTTAAGGAGTGAGCACTCACTTCGTTCGTTAGGAGTTAAGATAACAGTCTTATTTCCAACGTGCAAAGCTATAAAAACTTTCTCCTTCCTCGAATATTCCAACTAAGTCTTACTTTAAAGTCATACACGTTATGTCCATGTATTAAATCAAGGTGAAAGAAGACAAGATCACAAAAAAAGCTGTTGTCTTAACTCCTTAACTCCTTTTTAAAAAAACTATGCTTCAAAAACTTTTCGGCTTCAACGCCACCACCATGAAGATGCGCACCGAGGTGATTGCCGGTGCCACCACCTTCCTCACCATGTGTTACATTCTCGCCGTCAACCCGTCCATCCTTTCCACCACCGGCATGGACAAGGCGGCCCTTTTCACCAGCACGGCTTTGGCCTCGGCCATTGCCACCATTCTGCTGGCCGTTATGGCCAAACTGCCGTTTGCCCAAGCACCGAGCATGGGCCTGAACGCTTTTTTCGCTTTCACGATGTGTCAGGCGATGGGGCTCACGTGGCAGCAGTCGCTGGCCGCCCTGCTTGTGGAGGGTATCATCTTCATCATCATCACATTCTTCAATGTGCGCGAGATGATTCTCGACAGCATCCCCACCAATCTGCGCTATGCCATCTCGGCCGGCATCGGTATGTTCATTGCTTTCATCGGACTGAAAAACGCCGAAATCATTGTGGCCAATCCCGCCACCATCGTCGGCTTGGGCAAGTTCACGCCACCGGCCATTCTCGGCATCATCGGCATTCTGTTGAGCGGTGTGCTCATGGCCCGCAAGGTGAAGGGTGCTCTCTTTTTCAGCATCATCATCACCACGCTCATCGGCATCCCGATGGGCGTGACGCAGGTGGAGAGCGGATGGCTGCCTGTTTCCGCCCCCCATTCGCCGGAGCCCATCTTCTGCAAGTTCGACTTCACGGGGTTGTTCACTCTTAAGATGTTCCTTGTAGTGTTCTCCCTGCTGCTTATCAACATCTTCGACACCGTGGGCACTCTCGTGGGACTGGCCGAGAAGACCGGCATTGTGAAGCCCGACGGTACCATCCCCCGTGTGAAAGAAGCGATGACCAGCGATGCCATCGGCACCACCGTGGGAGCACTGCTCGGTTCGTCCACCATCACCACCTACGTGGAGAGTGCATCCGGCATTGCCGAGGGAGGACGCAGCGGACTCACTTCCCTTGTTGTGGGGCTGTTTTTCCTTGTTTCACTTTTTCTCTCACCGTTGTTCCTGCTCATTCCCAGTGCCGCCACAAGCGGAGCCCTCGTGTTGGTGGGTGTGCTGATGATCGACTCGGTGAAGAAAATCGACCTCAGCCACATCAGTGAGGCTTTCCCTGCCTTCATCACCATGATCACGATGGTGCTCTGCTACAGCATAGCCGATGGCATTTGTCTTGGCATCCTGAGTTATGTCATCATGAAACTGTGTCTGGGCAAGTGGAAGGAAGTCAACATCACACTGCTTGTGCTCTCCGTGCTGTTCATCCTCAATTTCATTTTTGATTAACCCTTTTAAAATCTCCAAGCCCGCATTTGCAACCCCTGAAAACTTAATATTTCTAAAACAATTTTGCTGTTACCCGATATTTTCCTAATTTTGAGGTGTTTATGTTGTTATGCCGGCAGTTTGTCGGCTGCAAACCGAAAATATTATAGAAAATCATATTGACAAACGATGAATATCAAACAGACCATATTGTCCCTTTCTCTTGTATTCCTGCCCATCTGCGCGATGGCGCAAAAGATCACTCTCGGCTCGTGTACCACGCGTGACGGGGGGCAATACAAGGGCGAAATGGTGTCAGGTAAGCCCAACGGTAAGGGCAACACCGTATTTGCCAACGGCGACACCTACGAGGGAGAATACGTGAAAGGCCGGCGGGAGGGCTACGGCATCTACACTTTTTCCGACGGAGAGAAATATGAAGGGCAGTGGTTTCAAGACCAGCAGCACGGCAAGGGCACTTATTATTTCATGAACAACAACAAGTATGTGGGCCTGTGGTTCCGCGACTATCAGCAGGGGCACGGGGTGATGTACTACTACAATGGCGACCGCTACGACGGCGAGTGGTTTCAGGACAAGCGGCAGGGCAAAGGCACCTACACTTTTTCCAATGGAGCCTACTACCGCGGCCAGTGGCTCGACGACATGAAAAACGGCAAGGGCTTCTTCGACTGGGGCGACGGCACTACCTACGACGGCCAATGGGCCAACAACCAACGCTCGGGCAAGGGCACCAACAAATATGCCGACGGCGATGTCTACGTGGGTGACTGGCGCGACGACATACAGAACGGCAAAGGCATCTACAAGTTCCGTAATGGGGATGTCTACGAGGGCGACTACGCACAAGGCGAGCGCACGGGACTGGGCATCTTCCGCTACGCCAACGGCGACAAATACACCGGCCACTTCCAAGAAGGGATGAAAGACGGTCAAGGGACACTGACGTGGAAAAACGGTGACTCCTACGTGGGACTGTGGAAAAACGACAGGCAGAACGGGCTGGGCAAGCTGACCAAGCACAACGGTGACATCTTTGAGGGTAACTTCAAGGATGGGAAGGTGGAAGGAGAGGTGATCATCCACTATGCTGACGGCAGCAAGTTTAAGGGTGTCTACCGTGGCGGAAAGCGTAACGGGGCTGCCATAGAGGAGAGCAAAGACGGAAAGCGTTTTGAGGGCTCCTATGTGAACGACCGCCGCGAAGGGAAGTTTGTCGAAAAAGACCGCAACGGGAAAATCACGGCACGAGGGACTTATGAAAACGGCAGGAGGTTTGAGGATTGAAGGGGCCTCCCCCGGCCCCTCCGAAGGAGGGGAGTGCCTTGCGGGACAAAGGCCCCCTAAGTTAGCAGGATAAGCCCCCTAAGTTTTGAGCCTGAACAAGAAGCCTCGTCGAGCCTGTAGGAGCTGTGCCTTATGCCTGCCCACACTTGCGGCTCGTCATTCACCACCTAACACCCACCACCTATCACCTATAAAATAAATAACTAAAAATAAGAAATCATTATGGTTGTAGACACATTAGACAATTTAGAAAAGTATGTTTCCCTCAACCCGCTGTTTCCCGAAGTGGTGAAGTTCATCCGCGAGAACGACTTGGCTCGGCTTGAGCCGGGGAAACATGTCATCAAAGACAACGACCTCTTCGTCAACATACAGGTGGCACACGCCAAGAGCGAGGGCGAAGCCGTGTTTGAGACCCATCGCCGCATGCTCGACATTCAGATTCCCCTCAACGCCTGTGAAGCCTACGGGTACACGCCGCTGGCCCGTCTGCCAGAGGCCGACTATAACGAGGAGAAAGACGTGACGAAATATCCCGGTGCCAAGGCCGAGACGCTTGTGAAATGCCGGCCGGGGGAGTTTGCCATCTTCTGGCCCCAAGACGGCCACCAGCCCTGCATCGGCGAGGGCGACATATTGAAAGCAATCTTTAAAGTCAAAGCATGAAAACAATGAGAAAGGAGACTACCCCCCAGCACATAGGAATCGTGGCCCACGATCCCTATCTGGAACCGTTTGAAGACGCTATCCGCGGTCGCCACGAGCATGCCTTGTGGAAACTCGGCCAACTCACGAATGGCGGCAAGATGAAACTGAGCGACTTCGCCAATGGCCATGCCTACTACGGCCTGCACAAACTCTCAAGGGGGTGGGTGTTCCGCGAGTGGGCACCCAATGCCACCGACCTCTATCTGGTGGGCGACTTCAACGACTGGAAAGAGAACGACCGCTATCGCGCCCACCGTATCGAAGGCACCGGAAACTGGGAGTTGAAACTCTCCGAAAAAGCCCTTAAACACGGCGACCTCTACAAGATGCGCGTGCGCTGGAACGGTGGCGAGGGCGAGCGCATACCTGCTTGGACGCGCCGCGTGGTGCAGGACGAGGAGACCAAGATATTCTCCGCACAGGTGTGGAATCCCGAGAGACCATACGTCTGGAAGAAGACTTCCTTCAAGCCCAAGCGCACACCGCTGCTCATCTACGAATGCCACATCGGCATGGGGCAGGATGCCGAGAAGGTGGGCAGCTATCGTGAGTTCCGTGAGAATGTGTTGCCCCGCATTATCAAGGACGGCTACAACTGCATTCAGATTATGGCCATTCAGGAACATCCCTACTACGGTTCCTTCGGCTATCATGTGAGCAGTTTCTTTGCGGCGTCAAGTCGCTTCGGAACGCCCGAAGAACTCAAGGAGCTGATTGACGAAGCGCACAGAAAGGGCGTGGCCGTGATCATGGACATCGTACACTCCCATGCCGTGAAAAACGAGGTGGAGGGATTGGGCAATCTGGCCGGCGACCCCAACCAGTTCTTCTATCCCGGCGACCGCCACGAGCATCCGGCCTGGGACTCGCTCTGTTTCGACTACGGCAAAAACGAGGTGGTACACTTCCTGCTCTCCAACTGCAAGTATTGGTTGGACGAGTTCCACTTCGACGGTTTCCGCTTCGACGGTGTCACCTCCATGCTCTATTACAGTCATGGGTTGGGGGAGGCTTTCACGAACTACGGCGACTATTTCAACGGCCATCAAGACGACAATGCCATCTGCTATCTCACGTTGGCCAACAAGCTCATCCACGAGGTGAATCCCAACGCCATCACCATCGCCGAAGAGGTGAGCGGGATGCCCGGACTGGCTGCCCGTTTCGAAGACGGCGGCTACGGCTTCGACTATCGCATGGCGATGAACATACCCGACTATTGGATCAAGATCATCAAGGAACTGCCCGACGAGCAATGGAAGCCCAGCAGCATTTTCTGGGAAGTGAAAAACCGCCGTGCCGACGAGCGCACCATCTCCTATTGCGAGAGCCACGACCAGGCGTTGGTGGGCGACAAGACCATCATCTTCCGTCTCATCGATGCCGACATGTACTGGCATTTCCGCAAGGGCGACGAGAACGAGCCGGCCCGCCGGGGCATAGCCTTGCACAAGATGATAAGGCTCGTGACGGCGGCGGCCATCAACGGCGGCTATCTCAACTTCATGGGCAACGAATTCGGACACCCCGAATGGATTGACTTCCCCCGCGAGGGCAACGGCTGGAGCTACAAGTATGCACGCCGCCAATGGAATCTTGTCGACAACAAGGAGTTGTGCTATCACTGGCTCGGCGACTTCGATCGCGAAATGCTGAGCGTCATCAAGAGCCAGCGCAACTTCAACAACACGCCCGTACAGGAGATTTGGCACGACGACGGCGACCAGGTGCTGGCCTTCATGCGTGGCGACCTGATATTTGTGTTCAACTTCTCGCCCGTGCGCTCCTTCACCGACTATGGATTCCTTGTGCCCACGGGCAGCTACGAGGTGGTGCTCGATACCGACAACAAGTGCTTTGGAGGCAACGGGTTCAATGACGACTCGGTGGTGCATCTCACCAACTTCGATCCGCTCTATGTGGCCGACCGCAAGGAGTGGCTCAAGCTCTATCTGCCTGCACGCAGTGCGCTCGTGTTGAGAAAAAACTGAACTTAGTATTCCTCTTGTGCGGGGCATGGAGAAAAGGTCGGCCGTGGGGGAGAAGACAACCCGCGGCAGATCTGCCTCGCACGACATTCAACAAACTTAACGGCACGTATTCTTCTTCAGACGCGCCTTGAAGCCAATGACTTTTAATATCAAGAATAGCACAGCTGCCATGAGGATGGCCTGTGCTATTGTTTTTGTGGTTTTCACCTTCCTCTTCGTCTACGACTATCAGACCGACTTGATAGCCTACACCCAACATGTGCTCTCCCGGGGGGCTACGACCTACAACCGTATTGTGGGTGCAGTGGTCATCACGCTGGCACTCACGCTGCTCAGTGTGGGTGCGCGGGCCGTGTTGAAGCTGCGCGCCCGCTTCCATGCCCTCGTCTATTTCCCTTCGCTGCTTCTTCTGGCCCTGCTTGCAGGGGGACAAACCGATGGAGCCGGTGACCTTTCTTTCGGTTTCTGGATGTGGGCGTTTCCCCTGTCTTTGGTCGTCTATGCAGGAGTGTTGTTTTTCTGCCACGGCATTCTCAACCTGCACATCGATATCAGTCAAGACCGGTGGTACTCGCAAATGATGTGGGAGAACATGCTGCTATTGCTCTTGCAGTTTGCTTTCACGGTGGGCATAAGCAACCACGATGATGTGTTCCACGAACAGTTGCGTGCCGAACGATTGCTGGCCGAAGGTCACCATGAGGAGGCCCTTGATGCCTGTTCGCGGATAGCCGCCCCCGACACTGTGCTCACCTGTCTGCGGGCGATGGCCCTCTCGCGCATGGGGACGCTCGGCGAGCGCATGTTTGAGAAACCTGTCACCGGCGGCAGCACTGCCTTGCAGCCCGACGGACACGCCGTGCGGTTGGCCATGCTCCCTGCCGACAGTTTCTATTGCTACGTGGGTAAACGTCCCATGCGCCCCATGTCCACCATCGGCTATCTGCACTTCCTTGAGCGCCATCACCTTGCCCGCCGGCCTGCGGCCGACTATCTGCTTACGGCCTGCCTGCTCGACAAAGACCTCGACGGGTTTGTCTCGACCGTGGGCCGCTATTACAAGGTAGACAGTCTGCTTCCCAAGCACTATCGTGAGGCCCTCACACTCTACACCCACACCCGTTCGACTCCGCGATTGGTCTATCACAACAACGTGATGGATGCTGACTTTCAGGATTATCAGGCCCTCGAACGCAAGTTTCCCGACAAGCGGGAACGCCAAACGGCACTGCGTGCAACCTATGGCAACACCTATTGGTATTACTGGCAGTACGGCCGCTAAAACATTCAAAAATTGAAATATTCAGAGATGTAAAAGGGAGCGGACAAGATGCAAAAGGTGATATATGCAAAGATGGAAGGGGATCACAGGCATCCCGCACCTTTCTCTGTGTCCGTCAGAGCACGGCCATTGCTATGCGGGCACATGCCTCCGCATCGGCCAAGGCGTGGTGGTGGCAGGTGAGGTCGTAGCCACATGCTGCCGCCACGGTCTGTAACTGGTGGTTGGGCAGGTGGGGAAAGACACGGCGCGCCGTGCGCAACGTATCATAGAAACGATAGTCGGGATAGTCCATTTGGTAACAACGGAAGACGGCTTTCAGGCAACTCTCGTCAAACGGACTGTTATGGGCTACGAGCGGCAGGTCGCCGATGAGTTCCGTTATCCGCTCCCACACGTGGGGGAAGACGGGAGCAGTCTCGGTGTCGGCTTGCGTGAGTCCGTGTACACGCGTACACCAATAGGTGTAGTAGTTGGGCTCGGGTTGTATGAGTGAGTAGAAAGAGTCGGCAATCACCCCGTCTCTCACCACCACGACCCCCACGCTGCACACGCTCGTGCGTTCGCTGTTGGCTGTCTCAAAGTCTATCGCTGCAAAATTGTTCATGCCTCATCCACTTATTTGTTTGCCAAAAACACCCCGGTGAGAATCATCGCCGACCCCACACCAGCCATCCAAGTCATGGGCTCATTGAGCACCAACGCACTCGCCACAACGGTGGTCACAGGGTTGAGATACACATAATTGGAAGCTTTGAGTGCTCCGAGTTTCTTGATGGAAAGACTCCAAAGCGCAAAGCACAGAAACGAGGCCACGACACCCAAAAACAGCAGGTTGCCCCAAATTTCAGGCCTGAGCAGTCCCGACAGGGGGAATGTCCACGGGGTGACGGCAAAGAAAGGAAGCATCGTCACCAGTCCGTAGAAAAACACCTTGCGCGTGATGAACACGGCACTGTATCGCCGGCTCACGCCTTTCATCAATATGCTGTATATCGCCCAGCACACGGCAGCTGCCAGTGCAAGAAGGTCGCCCAGCGGATTGAGCTGTAACACGAAATGTCCGTTGAAGATGACGAGTCCCACGCCGGTCAATGCCAGTGTAGAACCGAGAAAGAGGGGCCATGTCATTTTCTCCTCGCGGAAGAGCACCATGGCCATCATCACGGTGATGAGCGGAGCCGTACACACGATGAACGACACGTTGTTGACATAGCTGATGCCCACCGCCATGTTCTCAGAGACGAAGTAGAGCGAACCGCCCGTGAGTCCGAGCAGCACCATCCGCCCCTCGTCCCGCAGGTTGTCGGCCATGAGCCGGCGGGGGGAGATAAACCAGATGCAGATATAAGCCAACAGAAATCTCAATGTGAAGATCTCTGCCGGTGTCATGCCGTGGAGGATAAGCACCTTGCTGTTGACGAATGTTCCACCCCAAATCAGCACCACTATGGCGGCGAGGAGGTGATAGCCTAAGTTCTTGGTTACTCGCATTTCGGTGCAAAAGTACAAAAATAATCCATATTTTACAAACAAAGAGGGGGAAAGAAAGCCTCCCCCGGCCCCTCCGAAGGAGGGGAGTACCCGGCGGAAGAAAGCCTGCTAAGAATCACCAACCCTTAAAGGAGGCTTTCGAACCCTGCGAAAGGATAGGTGTTTCACGAAGATTTACGCGTTCTTTCGCATCATTTGCCGGCAAAAGCAGCAAGAAAGGTGGAGCTGTCGACGGATGATGGGGGAGAATTTCGGATAGAGTAATTGTCAAACGATTTGTTCGTTTTCGGGCTCTCTGCTTGCAATATTCTTGGCAGACAACCCACTCGGTGCAAATAAGCGAATTTTGGCAATGTTTCCAAAGTACTGGTAATCAGTCGTTTGAATTTTACTGACACCGTGTTGGGGATAAAAATGGGCTTCAACGGGCCCAAACGGAATTGCAAACGGGCCACGGTTGCATCGCAACTGTGGCCCGTTCTGTTTCCAACTGCGGCTCTTTTGCAAGTTCGGAGAGCCCGAATAAGAAAACCGGTGGACTTTTAGGGTGGCTTAAAGCCGGGTTTCCATTCTGGTTGGGAAGTTTTGGTGGAGATGTTTCTGTTAAGATTATTCGCTATTGTCCGGCAACCTGCGGAGATACCTTTCACCGGTTTTGTGAGCGTATGGCCATCCCCCATCATGCTCTCTTTCAAATAGCTACTGTTCCGAGACGATTGCATGGCATATCATTCGGGAATGGGAGAGTGGAAAATAAAGTATCAGATAATATATTGTTTTTGGTTTTTTATGCTTATCTTTGCAGTCAAGAGTTGTGTAAATAGATATAATCAAAGAAAAAGTCGATATCCTTTCAAGATTTGGCTACTAAGTAACACATAAACAATTAGAGAACGCATGAAAAATAAGCTGAGAACTACCATGATGGGAGTCGCATGTGCCGTTTTTGGGGCATGTGCGCAAAAAGGAAATGTAGTGAATGTGAACGCCAACGAGTTTGAGGGTATGCTTGCCTCAGACGGAGTGCAACTGGTGGATGTCCGCACGCAAGGTGAATATGATGGCGGGCACATTGGTGGTGCACTGAACATTGATGTGAAAAGCCCTGACTTTAAGGCGAAAGCCATGGACTTGCTTGATCCTTCCAAAAAGGCATTGGTGTATTGCCGGTCCGGTCGCCGAAGTTTGGAGGCTGCCGGTATTTTGGTGAATGCCGGCTTCAAAGTCGTGAATCTTAAAGGGGGTATCCTTGAGTGGGAGGATGCCTGCAAACCGATAAAGAAATGATGGATAAATGAGTTTTTCCGTCATCGAATGCAATAGAAAAACTCGCGAAAAATTTTAAAGGACATACTATAAGAATCCCCCGTTGGGCATCCTCTAACTGAGGGATATCCAACAGGGGGGCTCTTGGGGTGGTTATATTTTAGAAGCGACTGCCCTTATCTTCTGTAGCTTTGTGTTTTCAACGACACGGAAGGTTTGTTATTTCAGTTTCTGAAACAGTTCCTTGTTTGCGTTTCCATCTGTCATTTGATGCCCCGCTCGTTGAGAGCTTTAGAATATTTGGAAGCATTTTGTAAATGCTCTTCGTAGGTCTCGGCAAAATTGTGCGTGCCGCTGAAATCCTCTTTCGCGCACATATAGAGATAGTTGTGATGCACGCGATTGAGCACGGCATCGATGCCGGCCACCGACGGTATGCGTATCGGACCGGGAGGCAGACCGGCATTGCGGTAGGTGTTGTAGGGACTGTTGATGGAAAGCAGATTGTGGTAGATGCGCTTGAGTTCGAAACGGTGCCATGCAAACTTGATGGTGGGGTCGGCCTGAAGGGGCATTCCCTCGGGATACTTGGCGTTGCGCAGCATCAACCGGTTGTAGTACATGCCTGCTATCATAGGCTTCTCGGCATCGTTGGCCGTCTCTTCATCAATGATGCTGGCCAATGTCACCACTTGCTCGGGGGTGAGTTTCAGTGCTTCGGCCTTTTCTGTGCGCTCGGCGTTCCAGAAGTTGCGGTTTTCCTTCTTCATACGCTCCAGAAACTTTGCAAGGGAAGTGTTCCAATAAATGTCGTAAGTTTCGGGAATGAAGAGGCAGGCGATGGTGGTCGTGTCGTAGCCCAACGCACGGCAGGTGTCGGGATTGTGGAGAGCTGTGGCGATGGTGGCCGAGTCGAGCATGAGGTGTTTGGACACCTCGGCTGCCAGCCTATCCACTGTGCGCACGGAAGGGATAGTGAGGTTGACCGGTTCCTGCATACCATTCTTGAGGTTGCGGAACACCCGGAAGGCACCTTCTCCCGCTTTCACGGCATAGCGTCCTGTGCGGATATTGTCGGCGTATGAACTGTGACGTACGAGCGTGTGGAAACCCTGCATCTGATATTCACGGGCAAACGGCTGCAACTTATTGTAGACGGAATCGATGGTGTCGTCGTTGTCAATGTAGATATACTGGGTCTCGGTGTTGAGCGAGAGTGCCGCAAAAAAATAGTAGTAGACTATGCCGACGATGATGGCCAGCAGAGCGATGGCAGCGAGGGTGTAACGATGGGTTGTTGCTTTATTCATGTTGAATCTCCTTTACCTTTCTCCAAAAATGCCGGTTCCCACGCGTACAAGTGTGGAACCGTGATCGACGGCAATGCGATAGTCATGGCTCATGCCCCATGAGCGTTCACAGAAGTTATCGTTGCCGGCAAAATGACGGGCTTTCACTTCATCGAAGAAACGGGCGGCAAGGTCGAACTCCCGGGCGATACGGAGCTTGTCGTCGGTGTTGCTGGCCATCATCATGAGGCCGCATATCTGCACGTGTGTCATCTCCCGCCATTCGCCACCGTCGAGCAGTGCCCGGCAGTCATCGAGCGAAAGGCCATATTTGGTGGCTTCCTCGGCTATATGCAGTTCGAGCAGTACCCGGATGGTGCGGTCGCAACGGGCCGCCTGCTTCTCGATTTCGCGCAGCAGACGGAGGGAGTCTACCGCTTCTATCATAGCGATGTAAGGGGCGATGTACTTCACCTTGTTGGTTTGCAAATGTCCGATGAAGTGCCATTCGATGTCACGAGGCAGAGCCTCCACCTTGTGGCGGAGTTCCTGCTCATGACTTTCGCCAAACAGTCGTTGCCCTTCGTTGTAGGCCTCGAATATCCGTTCGGCGGGATGATACTTGCTGACAGCAACCAGTCTTACTCCTTCAGGCAGGCTGCCCAGCACCGTGTGTAAGCGTTGTGCTACGTCAGTGTTCATTGTCTTTATTCTCCTTCCTTTTCCGGTTCGGCAGCCGGGACCTCGCCATTTTCGTCCGATTCGTATTCGGGACGGTCGTCAGGTTCGGGCCGGCGGACCTTGTTTTCGTGTTCAAACACATCGAATATCTTGGTGTCAGAGATGGCTGCCACCTCGTAATCAATCATCGTGCCGCCCATCACCTGCTCGATATATTTCATCGCCTGCTGGATGGTATGGGCCTGCACAAGATAGGTGTTGGCCGTGCGCTTCTCCTTTTCTGTTTTCTCATCGATAGTGATAAACATCAGTTTGGCCTTGAACCATCGGTCGTCGGCTGCGGCATCGCTGAAGAATATCTCACCGTAGGCAGCCTGCCGAATAGTTTTCACCCGAAATTCGCCTGAGATGTAAGCCGACATCTCTTCAGTGATGGCACTCTCGGCCTCAGTGAAACTGAAAGCATCCACCACATATTGCTCGATGACTTTCTTCTGCAAGCCATCTTCCATCGTTTTCTCATACTGTACGCTGGTCTCAAACCACGTAGAAGTTCTTGTTCTCATTAGTGTGTATTTTTTTAAGTTGACGAGTGAACAAGTAGACGAGTGGACAAGTTGTTTGTCAATCTGCGGAATGAGCAGGCGAGCAGTTTGCCATGCACGCAACTCGTTTACTTGTCAACTCGTCAACTCGTCCACTTGTTTACTCTACTTGATAATTATCTTTTTCTTGTTGACAATGTATATACCCTTGGGCAGGCCGTCTGTGGAGGTGCCCACAAACCGACCGTCGAGCGTGTAGATGCGACCGTCGCCTATGCCGGTTTTTCCGTCGATGCCGGGAATGTCGATGCCCGTGGCATCAGACACATAGTCGAACATGATGATGCCGCCAACCTCGGTGATATTCCTTAGCGCGAACTTCACGGGCGTGGTCACGAACGAGTCATTCTGTTTATCCTGCCAGCAGAAGTTGGGCAGATTCTGTTCGCTCGTGAGCCGGGACACGTTTGAAGTGCCCGGGAACGGGTCGCCTTTGTGGCTTTCCATATATCTGGCTTTGGCCTCATTGGTCTTGGCAAGATAGGCGGAGTGCAGTATTCCGTCGGCAGGCACGATGGTCATGCCCGGATAGCCCTTTGTGTTGTTGGGATAGTCGAAGATGTTGACCGAAGAGTAGGGGTAGTTCACCCGATAGACAAGCATACCGTGGCCCATCAGCTTGCTGCTCCAGCCCTTGTTTTGGATGTTGTGGAAGATGAAGTGGCTGTTCTCCTTGTTGCCTTCCACTTTGATTGCTTGGTCGTGCTGTAAGGTCACGTTGCGGTCGCCTGTGAGTTTATCTATCGTGATCCAGCCCATTGTGGCCTTTTCCCACGGTGTGTAGGGAGTAGGCGTATAGCTGTTGTCCGTGTATTCGCCACCGTCCATGAGATCCCAATACTCCATTTCCTGATTGTCTACTTGAGCCTCTTCATTGATGGGATACATATCGGGCAGACCGAGTGTGTGGGAGAACTCGTGGCAGAAGAGCCCTATGCCGTTGATGCGCTTGTAGGGCGGAGCTTCGAATTTTTTGGTGGGAGAGTAGTTCAACTCGTTGTTCACGCCGTAGCGTTTGATTTTCTTTCCGTCGTAGGTGCCGAAGAATCCGGAGCTCGATTTGGGCCAGATGGTGTTGGGGGAGTTGCCTGACAAATTTTCCCCATAACCGGCGTAGATGATGTAAACGAGATCTACATCGCCGTCGCCGTTGGAGTCATACTTCGAAAAGTCGATCTTGCCGTCGAGTGCCGTGCAGGCCTCCTTGATCATTTCGTCATGATGGATGTCTTTTCTTTTCCCATCGTTCTGTCCGTAATATTCCATATTGTGACTCACCTTCACCGGACCATAGATGTCAAACTGCGGTGTAAACTGTCCGCCGCTCATGTCTTTGAAGTATCTGGACACGCTGCCAAAGTTGCGGTCTTCCCGCAATCCGCGGTTGGGAATGGCTCCTTCGGCATTGAGGAAATCGTTGAAGGAGGCCACCGGATCGGTCACGCTAAACGGGGTGTCCTGAAACTCCACGAGTATCACCACCGCCTTCGGGCTGCCTGTATGTGGGAAATAAACCGGCGATGCCGGTCCTACACCGATGCGGCGGGCCCTGCGTGCCTTGATGGAAGTACGGTGCCGGGCCAGCAGTTCGTTCACGGTGATGCCTTTGCGGCTGAACGTCTTGCCGTCGAAGTCGAGCACGTTGCCTTCGGTATCGGCATACCAGCTGAAGTCTTCATCGCCATAGAGACTGGCGATGACGGTGGTGCCGTCGCTCAGGGTGACTTTGAATGGCGTGGGATCGGCTTTGGCGGCCCGTGCACCGATGGCTGCGAACATCATGCAGCAAGCAAGTAACAGTTTCTTCATATTTTCTTTTTTATGGGGTTTTATTGGGCTTATAAGGCCTATGAGGCTAATAGGGCCTATTGGGCTAATAGGGCTTATGGGCCCTGATAGGCATATTGCCCTTTGCCTCGCGTGCGCGAACCATAATCTATCGCCCGTTGCGGACAGTGGTGGTAGCAGGCGAAGCAGGTTATGCAACTGCCATCGTGCTTCCACTGTGGATAGCGTTTGCGGCCACCGATGACATTCTCCGTGGGACAGACCTCGGCACAGATGCCACACTGAATGCAGCGTTCCCAGTCAACGCGGAACGGGCCGTCGGTGAGGAGAAATCTCTCGAAAAGTCCGCCCAGTAGGCGGGAGTTGGTGCGCGGCCACCTGCTGAGATGGAGCCGCCGCTCGCCCTTTTGCCTTTCGACAATCAGCGGCAGGTATTCCTCCAGCAGCTCTGCCGCCCGTTTCTTCTTTTCGGCCACCTTGGCCGGAGCATCAATGGTCATGCCCGGCAACCCTACATAGGTATTGGGCATGACGAGTGAAAACGCCGAATGCAGTCGGTAGATGCCCAAACGGTGCAGCAGTGGATTGGCGGCGATGGCACGGTCGAGCCACTCGGTTGTTTCGCCGATGTCGTCACCGGCCGTGATCAGGGCATAACAAAACCGCGCTCTTGTCTCCTCTCGTGCCAACAGCGACCGCATGAGCCATTCGCCCTTCAGGTCTTCGTCGTCAAGTTCGTGTTCGGTAGTGAGCCGGACACTCAAGTGCTCTACGAACCGGCGTACGGGAAGTGGTGGCCGCCAACCATGTACGGGAAAGGCGAAACCTATCCGCTCGGTGGGAGAGAGCTCAAAGCGACAGTCGCCCGACAGGGCTTCGGCGATGGACACCAACCGCTCCTGTGTGGCTTCGGCCACGCGTTGCGCCGCCCATCTCGTGTTGCCTGTGGCTGAGAAATAGAATATCACGTTGCAAATTTACGAATAATTTTGGATTTATCCATGTGCTTTGACCGAATTATTGGTGCGTGATACCGTTTCGCGGAGAGTAAAGTTTAAATCGCTCCACTACACAATATTGATAAGTGCAAGCAAAGTGCATGGAACTCGTGCATATTGAAGACATGTATAAAGAGCTGTTGACGGAGGAGGAAAGTTATTCATACCTCATCGACTTAGCAGGATGGATGTGCGAGATGAGGAAACTCGGAATCACAAGCATGAGGATGCAGAGGAGGAGGGTGACAACGTTGATAAGGGCGATGAGCAACCAGTTGAACTCCACCGGAACGGTGCTCACGTAGTAGGTTTGGGCATCGAGTTTCACGAGTCCCGTGAAGTGTTGCAGGGCCAGCAGACCAAGTCCCAGTGCATTGCCCCACAGCAGTCCGCGCCCGATGATGAACACGGCAAACCACATGAACGTGTGGCGGATGGTGCGGTTGCGCGCCCCCAAGGCTTTGAGCACACCTATCATGTTTGTGCGTTCAAGAATGATGATGAGCAGGCCGCTGATCATTGTCACACCGGCCACGGCAACCATGAGGGCCAGAATGATCCACACGTTGAGGTCCATGAGACCCAGCCATGAGAATATCTGCGGGTTGAGTTCCTTGACGTTGGCACTGGAGTAGGTCTCGCCGTAATGATCCACGGTGCGGTTCACCTTGCGCGTCACCCGGGCGGACACCTCGTCGAGCCGGTCGAAATCGCTGATAGTCAGTTCGGCCCCGCTTGCTTGGTCGGGTTCCCACCCATTGAGTTTCACGACGGTGTAGAGGTCGGTGTAGCACATCACCTCATCGTAGCGTTTGAGATTGGTCTCATAGATGCCTGCGATGGTAAACCGCCGGGCCCTCACGCCATTGTGATCGATGAAGTAGGCAAACACTTTCTGTCCGCAGTGCAGGTTGAGTTTGTCTGCCATGATGCGCGACACGAGCAACCTGTTGCTGCTCGCTGTGTCAGAGAAGCGGGGTATGCTGCCAGTCACCATATTGCTGTGGAGGAATGTGCTGTCGAAGTCGGGCCCCACGCCTTTGAAAGCCACGCCGAGAAAATCGTCGTCGGTCTTGATGATGCCTTGCTTCACGGCGTAACGCTGCACGTGGGCCACTCCCTTGATGTTTCGCAGCACGCTCGTCATGGAGTCGTTCATCACCACAGGGTATTGTTCGCCCATTTGCAAGGTCATGAAGTCGGCCACCTGTATGTGGCTGCCGAACCCCGTCACCTTGTCTCGGATGGTGTGCTTGAAGCCCAGCACCACGCTCACCGAGACGAGCATCACAGCCAGTCCTATGGCCACACCGAGCGTGGCAATGCGTATGGCCGGTCGCGACACCTTGCGCTTGCCGTTGTCATCGGAGAAAATGCGGCGGGCTAAGAAAAAGGGGAGGGCCCTGCCGACCCCATCCCGGCCCTCCCCTGCAGGGGAGGGAGAAACCAACCTGCTATCCGGCTTGTCATTGCTTGCAGGAGAGGTGGTGGATGTGTGGGAGATGTTCCTTGTTGACAATGTGTTATATCTTATAGAGGAAATGGCATGATAAGACCCCACCCCGGCCCTCCCCTGCAGGGGAGGGAGAAGCCAACCTGCTATCCGGCTTGTCATTGCTTGCAGGAGAGGTGTTGGACGTGTGGTAGATGTTCCTTGTTGACAAGAGGTGTTGGTGCAATTTCAGCAGGACTTGTCCTGTCGGCTCCCTCCCCTGCAGGGGAGGGTCGGGGTGGGGTCTGTCAAGGTCTTCGAGGTCAGTCTTTCTTGTTATACTCCTCCAATGCCTTACGCAGTACGACGAGTGCGCGTTCCAAATCATGTTTCTTGAGCACGTAGGCGATGCGCACTTGGTCGATGCCGGCTCCGGGCGTGGTGTAGAATCCTGCGGCAGGGGCCATCATCACCGTTTCACCCTCGTAGTTGAAGTCTTTCAGACACCACCGGCAGAACTTTTCCGCATCGTCCACAGGCAACTTGGCCACCGTGTAGAAAGCTCCCATCGGTATGGGCGAGTACACGCCCGGTATGCGGTTGAGTCCGTCGATGAGACATTTGCGACGCTCCACATACTCGTCGTACACATCACGATAATACTCCTCGGGGGCATCGAGCGATGCTTCGGCCACGATTTGTCCGATGAGGGGAGGGGAGAGGCGCGCCTGACAGAATTTCATCACGGCCTGGCGCACGCGCTCGTTCTTGGTGATGAGCGCACCGATGCGTATGCCACACTCCGAATAACGTTTCGATACGGAGTCGATGAGTATCACATTTTGCTCGATACCTTCAAGGTGGCAGGCCGAGATGTAGGGCGAACCGGTGTAGATGTATTCGCGGTAGACCTCATCGGAAAACAGGTAGAGGTCGTATTTCTTCACCAAGTCGCGTATCTGGTTCATCTCCCGGCGGGTGTAGAGATAGCCCGTAGGGTTGTTGGGGTTGCATATCATGATGGCCCTCGTGTGCTCGTTGATAAGTTCCTCAAACTTCTCCACCTTGGGCAGCGAAAAGCCCTCGTCGATGGTGGTGGCAATGGTGCGGATGCGCGCGCCGGCACTGATGGCAAAGGCCATATAGTTGGCGTAAGCCGGTTCGGGAACGATGATTTCGTCTCCCGGGTTCAGGCAGCTCATGAAGGCGAAAAGCACCGCCTCACTACCTCCCGAAGTGATGATGATGTCGTCGGCCGTGACATTGATGTTGTACTTCTTGTAGTAGCCCACCAGCTTCTCGCGGTAGCTTGCATAGCCCTGTGAGGGGGAATATTCGAGAATGTCGCGATCGATGCTTTTCAATGCATCGAGACCGCACTTGGGCGTGGGCAGGTCGGGCTGTCCTATGTTGAGGTGGTAGACCTTCACCCCCCGTTTTTTGGCATCGGCTGCCAGTGGAGCCAGCTTTCTGATGGGCGACTCCGGCATTTCCAATCCGCGAACAGATATTTCAGGCATATTCTTTTGTCTTGTTGTTTCCTTTTGATGCAATAGCGACGGCACGGATCAAGGCTGATCCACCCGCACGACATTTGCGAAGGCAAAAGTAATCAATTAAATTGAATTGAGAAAACCGACGATGAAAAAATATACCGCGGGCGGCGATATTCTTTAGATAAATCATGTTTTGGGTGCTTTTCGTCTTATAATTGGTCGCCTGTGGCATGAGTTTGGTTATATTTTCGTAAATTTGTCCACGCAAGATCATCTTCAAAGACATTAAAACGCTCTAAATATGGATTCACACACAGTTTCACCCATGCAGCCCACACGCCGCCTCACCGACTACGACACCTACGTGTTCGACCTTGACGGCACCTTGCTTTCCACGCTCGGCGACCTGGCCGCCAGCACCAACCATGCCCTGCGGGCCAACGGCATGCCCGAACGGACACTCGACGAGGTGCGCCGCTTTGTGGGCAACGGGGTGAAGAAGCTCATGGAGCGGGCCATCCCCGGCGGACTCGGCAATCCGCTTTTCGAGAAAACATACGCTGACTTCCGCGAACATTACCTGCACCACAATCTCGACACCACCCGGCCCTATCCGGGCATCATGGAGATGTTGACCGACCTGCGGCGACGGGGCAAGCGTGTGGCCGTGGTGAGCAACAAGTTCTATGCGGCCACGGCCGACCTCTGCCGTCATTTCTTCGGCCCGCTCGTGGAGGTGGCCATCGGCGAGCGCGAGGGTATCCGCAAGAAGCCGGCTCCCGACACCGTGAACGAGGCACTCTCGCAACTCGGGGCCGACCGGGCCACAGCTGTCTACATCGGTGACAGCGACGTGGATGTGATGACGGCCTTCAACAGCCATATACCCTGCATCAGCGTGCTTTGGGGATTCCGCGATCGTGACTTTCTCGTGGCCCACGGTGCCAACACGTTTATTACTTCGCCCGGAGAACTTACCGCCAACAGCTGACAGGGGCTGACGGACGGTGACGGCTGTGTGGCGGCCCGTCCCTCTTATTTTTGCAGGCGACCATCCGATCCTACTTCCCCCACTAAGCTTTTATTGAACAGTTGATATTTGATGGCGAAGTGAATCTGCGTATTATGCAGAAAAAGATAAAATCTGACACGTAATCCGACTAAATTTCGTATTTTTGCAACGGATTTTCTCTTTTGCGAAAAGAGTGGATGATAAATGTAAATATTTATACACGTGCATGGCGAACAGTCACATTGGTTCAGAATACGATTAAGATTATGCACAATAAATACGAATTGGCAAAGCTATTGCAACCATTATGCATGGTTGTAGCTAAGGACATAAAGTAGAAAGAGAATATGACGCAGGATTGCTTGAATTCACTTTCTACCACCGATGTGAGCAAACGCTTACCAAAGGGTATCAACATTACTGGGACTGATGGAAAATCGGTTTCAGGTATAGAAGAGGTGCCTTGGAGCTACCTGTTTATCCACAATAAGACGGCTCAGGCTTTCGAGAGGGAAATAAAAGATTATAATGAGAAACACCCGGACTCTGCCCATCCTTGCTTTATTCATCGTTCTTTTACATACAGGCAAAAGAACGAGAATGGCGGGGTTAAGAAAGAATTAAAGCCAACTGTCAGTGGGCTTGTATTCTTGCAGGGCAGAACAGAAGACCTCCAAAGATTCCTAAAGGAATATTATCCACAATACCATTTGGTCAATGACAGATGCAAGGGTGAGCCGGCATCCATTAAAGATAAAATTATGCAGCCTTTCATGACTGTCTTGAAGGATAATCCAAAGAGGATGACATTTCTTAGAGACCCATTCGAGAAATTTGCCAAAGACCATGTGAAGTTACGTGTACTAACAGGTATCTTCGCAGGATGTGAGGGCTATATTGTCCGCATTGACCGTGACCGCCAACTCGTCTTCGATTTTGGAGGTTACGCTGTCGCTATCCGTGGCATACACAAAGAGGACTTCGAGGTTGTGGAAGAATAACGTGGACTCTAACAAATGAATGCTAAATGAACGCTTGCCATGCTCCTCTATCCCCCCTCGTAGCAGACACCTATCGGACAGCAGTTGTACGGGTGACAATGCGCTCCCACCTCCAGCAGTTTGCAATGTTGCGTGAATCCATCTTTACGAATGTAAGGACAAAGAATATGAGCGCAAATAATAAGAAGCATTATTCAAGATAGTATGTCCCGAACATCATACGACAACAAGCGAATAGCAAAGAACACATTATTCTTATATTTCCGAATGTTTCTGATAATGGGTGTTACTCTCTATACTAGTAGAGTGGTGCTCAGAGTTCTTGGAGTGGAAGATTTTGGAATATACAATGTCATAGGAGGATTATTAGCAATCTTCATGAGTATAAGTGGGTCTTTGGGTAATGCAAGTATAAGATTTATCACCTATTCGTTGGGTAATGACAATGAGCAGAGCCAAAGGATTGTGTTTAGTTCCACGTTAGTGATTCATCTTTTAATATCTATCCTTGTCTTAATATTATGCGAAACCATTGGATTATATTTATTCTTCAATAAATTGGTAATTCCTGACGGAAGGGAAATTCCTGCATTTTGGGCATATCAATATACCATTATATCATTAATTTTTGTATTTCTGAATTTGCCTTATGTTGCAGTCATTACTGCACACGAAAGAATGAATGTATATGCGTATATATCTATATTGGATGTGGTGCTACGATTAGCTGTAGTTTTTTGTCTGCAAGTGATAGCTTCTGACAAACTCGCAACTTATGCATTCTTATTGCTTGTGGTGCAAGTGCTTGTCCAGTTATGTTATTGGATATATTGTAGAAAGAATTTCGATACGACAAAATTCATTTGGGTATGGAATTTTAAATTTTTAAAATCTATGTTCACCTATTCAACATGGATTTTTGTGGGGAGTATGGCTTCTTCTATTTATACACAGGGGCTTAATATTTTGTTGAATATGTTCTTTGGCCCTATTATAAACGCAGCCCAAGGTATAGCTGTTCAAGTGCAGACTGCCATTATGCGTTTTTCTGAGAATTTTCAAAAAGCTTTGCAGCCACAAATCATACTGTCCTATGCCGAGAAAGAGAAGGAGAGGTTATATTCATTGGTGATAATAGGAATAAAATTTTCTTATTTTTTGATGTTGTTAATAGCATTACCCCTGATGTTTCAAGCAGATACTGTGCTTAGGTGGTGGCTGGGAGAATACCCTAAAGAGACTTCCATATTTGTTGTTTTATTCATTATCATCTGTTTAATAAGAAACTTTAGTGGTCCTTTGATGATGGCAGTACAGGCTACTTCTAAAATAAAAAAGGTAGAGTTGTGCCAATGTTTATTACTAATAGCTTTGATTATTTCATATTTCTGTTTGAAATTATTTACCATAAAGCCCTATATGGTGATAGCCATTAATGTAATGGCAGATTTTGCAGTGTTAATTTTGCGCATAGTCGTCGTTTTAAGACAAATGCATTTCGCTATGCTACGTTTTGTCAAGCAAGTTTGTATGCCAACTTTATATGTTACAACATTCTCTGTATGTGCATTATATGCTGCTAATAGTATCAATTTTTATAATTCAGATACAGTTAAATTTGTTTTGATAGTTTTGATAAATGCAGTTACAGTATGTCTTTTTACTTATCTATTAGGAATGAATACGGTAGAAAAAGTATATGTGCGACAGAGAATGAAAAATATATGTCATAAAATTGAAGACTAACATGCTGAGAAACAGAAATTTGAACATAGAGGCATTGCGTGTTTACATGATGTTCTTAATTGTTGTATTACACATCACTGGAAGTTATTTAGACATAGAAGGTGTCCGTCAATGTTGTAGTTTAAATATGGGGTGGTTGTTGGGCTATCGGTCTCTAACATTTTTGGGAGTTTCGACATTTGCTTTCATATCAGGCTATTATGGTGTCAAACTTCATTTAGACAAAGCTTTTGCTATGGAAATAATGGCAATAAGTTACGGAGTTTTTGTGTTGGTAGCTTTGTATGTTCATGTGGGTCACATCTCCATGGGAACGGTAAGAGATCTATTGTTCCCCATTACTTCTAATCATTTGTGGTATTTTAGTGGTTATATGATACTGATTCTTATATCTCCATTCTTGAATGAGGGTATTAAGGTGTTATCTAAAAAAATGTATTTTAAGACCCTGACTCTGTTAATAGTCCTCATCTGTGGTTTTAGATTTATTTCGTGGGGGCAAATGCTGATTTTCTCAATTTGTTAGTAGTTTACCTGACAGGTAGGTGTCTGAGAATATATCCTTGTGAGGCTTTGATAAAGAGAAGCACAGAAGTGTTATTCTCTTGTCTGATTGTGAATTTCTTGATCTCATTTTCTTTAGGATGTATAGGGATGGGAAAGTTAAACCTCATATTTGAGGGAAATAACAATCCATTTACAGTATTAGGTGCCATCAGTTTATTCTATTCATTTTTGAAAAATGAAAAAGGTGTCCTATCTTAATAGGATCGTTTCCTTTTTTGCTCCATATATGTTGGCTGTTTATGTTTTCCATGAATTATTGAGAACAGAGGGATTGATTGATTTTGCAGTTTATAAGGGTAATATTCTATTTGTATTTCCCTTAGCACTTGTAATTGTAATAACGATAAGTTTGATAGAAAGAGGCCGAGTGTTTCTTGTACGCCCATTAACCGGCAAGATAAATAAATATTTAGTATGAACATTCTTTTTCTTCTTCGTCTTTGGCCTGTATATGGCGGAAGTGAGACTGTGACGAGATGCCTTGCCAATGAGTTGGTGAAGCGTGGATATAAAGTGAGTGTAGCCTATTTTAAAGAGAGCCGAAAGGCACAGATGCCTTTTATCGATGAGAGGGTGAAGGCTATCCGCATAGATGGCGGTGGCAGTGACGAGTTCCATTGCGATATGGATAAAACTCAAAGTATCAGAAATGACTTGGGGAGTATTGTAAAGAACGAAAGTATCGACATTATTGTTAATCAGTGGTGGCCAGTCGAATTTATCAGCACCATCAAGCGAACTTGCCCAAATGTAAAGGTGGTGAGGTGTCTTCATACCACTTTCTGCAAACTTATCATGGACGACCCCATCCCTCTGCGACGCGTGGTAAAGATGCTGTTGAAGCCAATTTATGCAGTGCGCAAAAAGAGGAACTCAGTGAAAATGGTGATGGAGTTCCTGCCTTATGTGGACAAATACGTATTTCTCTCGCCAGCTTTCCAACGTGAGTTTGAGGTAATGGGCAAGTATGACAATGCGGCGGGTAAGCTTGACTCTATCCCTAATCCTACAGTCTATGAGCATTGGGCTGACAAGGAAAGCATCGCCCAAAAGGAGAATGTAGTGCTCATGGTGGGGCGTATGCTGGAAGGCCCAAAAAAGATCACCCGTATATTGAAGGTCTGGCATGAGATAGAGAAGAGGGGAAAGAACGAAGCATGGAGACTGGAAATCGTGGGGGAGGGGCCTGACCTTCCATGGTACAAGCAGGTGGCAAGAGAACTGGGCTTACAAAGGGTTTCCTTCGAGGGCTATTGTCAGCCTTTACCTTACTATCAGCGCGCCAAGATTTTCCTCATGACATCAGCCTTCGAAGGGTTTGGCATGACTCTGGTAGAGTCTCTTCAGCAGGGTGTCGTACCAGTGGTGATGGACAGTTTCTCATCGCTCCACGATATCGTGAAAGATGGATACAACGGCAGAATTGTGGAGGAAGGCGACATCATGGGCTTTACAGAAGCGGTAACTGAACTTATGGAGAATGCTGAGAAGAGAATCGGCATGGCTATGAATGGACTGGAATCCTCCCGGCTCTTTAGCGTAGAGACAGTGACTGACAGATGGGAACGCCTCTTCTCCAGCATGGCAAGCGATATGAGGGGGGGGGGCTCCTCCTACTTCTTGTTGTGAACTTGAGGGGAAAACCATCTCCGTAGTGATGCCTTCCTACGGCAGGGCGCATTTGCTCAAGAAGACAATTCCCACCTACTTGCAAGAAGGTGTGGCGGAATTGATATTGGTGGATGACTGCTCGCCAGACAACACGAGAGAGGTGGTAGAAGAACTTCAGAAGACTTATCCACAAATCAAGTATCTCCGCAATGAGCAGAATATGAAGCAGACGGCATCCAAGAATCGAGGCATTGACATGGCGAAAGGTGATTATATCTATTTCGGCGATGACGACTCCATTTTGCTTCCAGGATCAATTAAATATCTAAAGCAAACCATGGAGTATTATGAGGCAGAAGCTGTGATGGCCCGTCCGCTCTGTGCCGGCCCTAATTATAAGGAGAGGTATCATGACAAATATGTAAGCTGGATTACCAAGCGAGGCTTGACCCACAATATTTGCGACATTTATGATGTCGCTCATTTGCGTTTCCACTGGGGCAAGTATATGCTTCGCCCCGTAGAAGTTCCCTGTCTGCCTGCGTGTATGTTAGTCAAGACTGAATTAGCTCAGGCTTGTCGTTTCGATACCAATTATCATGGTTGCGCCTACAGGGAAGAAACAGACTTCTCTTTTAGATTGAGCCTCGACTTTGGGGCAAAGTTGATGTATGATGCAAGAGCTGTACAACTGAACCTCCCCAATTACATGGTAAGACAGACCGGTGCTCGTACAGGCGGATATGAGGTTTGGAGAAAATCAGCTTTGGAATGTAATAAGTACTTTTTGGATAAGAATTGGGAAAGAATTTCAAGGCAGTATGCCATCAATATTGATAAACATGTGCTTCAGAAGGAGTTTAAGGACAGCTTGGTGGATAGGAAGACAAGTTCAGTAAGAATGATGCTGAAGAATTTATATTTTTATTTTTTATATCGAACAGATTAAAAGATGGATTGGTTATTTATTGTATATACGGTTTTATTAGCTTTTTATATTTGGAAAGCTTCAAAAAAAGGAACATTGTATGTTTTTAATCCTTTGTTGTCATTGTATTTTGTTTTTTTTCCATCCAATATTTATCCATTGGTGATATATGAATACCCTCTTCCAGACAATATTGTTAGTGTGACACATATCACCTGTATAATTAATATCATATTTTTAATATTATACCATAAGCAATTTTTACAGCGAGTAGAGATACAACCAGATTGTAGACTGGTTAAGTATGCCAGTGCCAGAGGTGCTGTAATGTGGTTCTTCTTAGGAGTAATTATTTGCTCAGGTTTATACACAGGTGTCACTCAGGTTCTGTTGGCAGGTGGGGATGTTGAAGATTTGCGTATGACTTCTGATGTGGGTATGGGGTTTGTTAGGGCTATACCTTGTTTTGGTGTTCCTTATCTTGTTGTGGAGTATTTCGTGTTGAATCGGAAAATGTCTTTTTGGAAAGCAGGTGCTATAGGATTGTCCATTGGTATAGTTTTTTTCTTGTCTACAGCGGCGCGTGGCGGTATTCTAATCTATGCAATGTGTTTTTTTATATGGGTTAATTTGCGTTACAGAGGATTTCGTTGGTATGAATATTTTGGTATATTTTATCTTTTAAAACCTGTCATTGCAGCATTTTTGAAGGCAATAAGATCCGCAAACATTTTTGACTTGGCAAATATAGAAATATTTGGTTATGAAAAGATGGTATTTGGAGCAAATACAGTGCGCTTGGCTGAGTATATGGAACGCACTCATGCGTATCTTTGGGGAGAGTCGTATGTTTATCCAATTTTTCGAATCATCCCTAGATTCATTTGGCCAGATAAACCTGTTGCTATCGACTACAAATATAAAGACATGGTAGGTTTTGAGTTTGATGGTGGAGGTATCTATACGACTGATGACTTTGACATGTTCCTTAATTTTGGCTATTATTATGTGATAGAGTATGTTATATGGCTCCTTCTTGTGCATTGGATGTATCAGCAGCTTATAAATAAGAATACGAAATTTGCGAATAAAATGCTCTTGCTGATAATTTTATCCGGTGGATATGGAGTTGGTCCTTTGATACAGCAGTTTGAAGTGTATCTTTTATTCCTTTTAGTGTTTTTTGTTGTTAATAGAAAATGGCGTGTTATATAAAGCGTTTATTGTAATGAGGAAATAGAAGATGAAAGGTAGAATTATCATGAGGTATTTGCCGCGAGTGAGTTTGCATCTGGCATGATGCCATTTGCAGCAACAATCATCAACACCTTGGCCGGGGATGAACGGTTTGATGTGCATTGTGTTTGCGCCAATTCCAATAATAAGTCATATCAAGGATTGATGGGAAAACAAGCCCGTTCTACTTATATAGAATATCCAAGTTCGAAGGTCGTTAAAATGATTTATAGGCTATGGCCTTTCAAGGTTATTTTATAGTAGAAATCAATAAAGTATGGAATGGGTCTAATCCTGATGTCGTGCATTTCTTGACGGGTGACTCCACTTTAGTCTCTTATATAAAATTTCGTAAAAATGCTAAGATGTATTACACCGTCCACGATCTTTATTCTCATGAAATTACACAATAATATAATATGATAATTCGCAGTAAAGCACCCCTCCGCCTCGGTTTAGCAGGAGGAGGTTCGGATGTCTCGCCGTACAGCGACATCTATGGAGGTTTGATATTGAATGCTACAATCAACTTGTATGCATATTGTTCTATCGAGGAGACGGATGACGATTTGATCACCATCAATGCCTTTGATGCGCATTGCTCCAAAAGCTATCCGATGACGGAGAGCCTGAAGATTGACGGTGAGGCAAGTCTCGTCAAGGGAGTGTATAACCGTGTGGTGAAGGATTTTGGCGTGGGTGCCAGAGCTTTCAAGATTACCACCTACAATGATGCGCCGGCAGGTTCTGGTCTTGGCACCTCGTCCACGATGGTGGTGTGCATCCTGAAGGCATTTGTGGAGTGGCTCGGATTGCCACTTGGCGATTACGAGATTTCACGACTTGCCTACGAGATAGAGCGCAAGGACTTGGGACTCTCCGGTGGCAAGCAAGACCAGTATGCCGCCGCTTTTGGCGGCTTCAACTATATGGAGTTCCTGCAGAACGACATCGTGATAGTAAATCCTCTGAAGATTAAGCGATGGATCATTGACGAGTTGGAGGCGAGCATGCTGCTCTACTTCACCGGCAAGAGCCGCAGTAGTGCCACCATCATTGAGGAGCAGAAAAGGAACACCTCGCATGGTGACAACGATGCTGTGGAGGCGATGCATAAGATCAAGCAGAGTGCCAAGGACATGAAGCTCGCCATCCTGAAGGGTGACATCGACAGTTTCGCCGACATTCTACGCATCGGTTGGGAGAACAAGAAGAAGATGGCTAATAACATTACCAACCCGATGATTCAAGAGGCGATGGACGTGGCGATAGCTGCCGGTGCCAAGGCCGGCAAGATAAGCGGTGCAGGCGGCGGTGGCTTCATCATGTTTGTGGTAGAGCCAACCCGAAAGAAAGAAGTGGAAGAGGCATTGAAGAAGCTCAACGGTTTCGTGATGCCGTTCCAATTTTCTGATGGTGGTGCACATGGCTGGAAGATTTATCCGACGGACAATGTGACGGCCCTGAATAAGGTACAATACAAATAGGAAATATGGAATGAGTTGTATGCATAAGCGGGGGCAAATAGGGCCAAGGGTAGCTTTGACCGTGCAAACATAAGACGAAAAAGCCATAAATAGATGAACAAACATATCGATATATTGGTGCAGCGCTATCCACAGTTGGAAAGCTGCCAAGAGGACATTTTGAAAGCTTATCAGATATTGGAGGAGGCTTATTCAGCCGGTCGCAAATTGCTCGTTGCCGGCAACGGTGGCTCTGCCTCCGACTCCGAGCATATCGTGGGTGAGCTGATGAAAGAATTTAAGTTGAAGCGTAAGATTTATGCTGCGCAAATAGACCGCTTGATGAAGATCGATGCAGAGATGGGAACAGTGCTTGCCGACCATCTGCAAGGCACTCTCCCTGCCATTTCCTTGGTGGGTGAACCATCGCTTACCACGGCATTCATGAACGATGCTGTGCCTGTGCTCATCTTTGCCCAACAGGTGAATGGACTGGGCAAGGCTGGTGATGTGTTCCTCGGTATCTCTACATCGGGCAACAGCAAGAACGTGCTCTATGCAGCCGTGGCCGCCAAATCGAAGGGGTTGAAGGTTATCGGTCTCACTGGTCAGAACGAAAACAAGTTGGAGAAATTCGCTGATGTCTGTATCCATGTTCCCGAGACAGAGACCTACAGGATTCAAGAACTTCACCTTCCTGTGTATCATTGTCTGTGTTTGATGTTGGAAGAAAAATTCTTTGGCGATTAATAAACTCACACGGAACTCCCTAATTGTATGGATCTAATATCTATCTGTGTTATTAGGGAAAATCGTGTTCAAGACAAAAGAGCTCGTATGAAAGTAGTAATTATGGCAGGTGGCAAAGGCACACGTATAGCTTCCGTAAGGAACGATGTGCCTAAGCCTATGATTCAGATATGTGGCAAGCCTATTTTGGAGTATCAGATTGATAACCTGAAAACCTGTGGGCTGACAGACATCATCCTCGTCATCGGATACCTTGGAGATAAAGTCAAGGAATATTTCGGGGATGGCAGTAAGTTTGGGGTAAATATCGAGTATTTTGTGGAAGATCATCCATTGGGTACAGCAGGAGCATTATTTAAAATGCCTCAGTTGACCGAGGACTTCCTGCTGCTTTGTGGTGACGTCAACATTGATGTCGACTTCAATCGCTTCATTGCCTTCCATAAGGAGCACAAGGCATGGGCAAGTCTGGTGGCTCACCCTAATGGTCATCCATACGACAGTTCTCTGTTGGTGACAGAGGTCGATGCACCTAAGACTGTTGGAGGAATGCCGGAGGATACCCATCGAGTAATTCGTTGGATGGCAAAGGAGGATGAGCGTACTTATTACAAAAACCGGGTGAACGCCGGTATCGAACTGATTTCTCCGGAGCTGTTGAAGGAGACTATGAAGAACTTTATGCCCCGCCATCCGGAGACCCCAGACAAGATAGACCTTGATCGTGATGTGCTGAAGCCAAATATTTCGAGCGGCAGAATCTTCGCATACGATACGCCTGAGTATATCAAGGACATGGGGACTCCTGATAGACTCTATGAAACAGAGAGGGACATTGAGATCGGCAAGGTGCATGCCCGCAACTTGAAGAACAAGCAGAAAGCCATCTTCTTGGATCGTGACGGAACCATCAACAAAATGGTGGGTTTTGTAACCAAGCCGGAACAATTTGAGTTGATTGATGGTGCAGCTGAAGCTATCAAGGCAATCAATAAAAGTAGTTATCTCGCCATTGTTGTAACCAACCAACCTGTCATCGCTCGTGGCGACTGTACCTTTGAGGAACTGCAAACCATCCACGACAAGATGGAGACAGAACTTGGCAAGGCAGGCGCCTTTGTGGATGCCATCTATGTATGCCCTCATCACACCGACAAGGGATTTGAGGGCGAGCGTCCTGAATATAAAAGTAACTGTGACTGTCGCAAGCCAAAGCCGGGACTTCTGCTGCAAGCGGCAAAGGATTTCAATATTAACTTGAGGGAATCTTACATGATTGGTGACAGTCATCGGGATGTGGAAGCTGGTGAGAATGCCGGGGTGAAGAAGAGCATCAAGGTGGAAGAGAATAAGGAGAACGGATTGTTGGGCTGTATAAAAGAAGTATTGGGACTCGAATGAATAATGTAGCGATTATTAACAACGAATGTTTTAGGGACACAGATATCCCTTTAGCTAAACTACTTGCTGAAAGATATATTGTAGATTATTATATTATACTTGATAGTGATACGAAGATCAGTAAAGACGAGATTGTTGTCTATGTTGGAGATACAGCAAATGTTAATGTGCATTTTATAAATGGAAAATATAGAAGAAGAGACTTTAGATATTTTCTTTTAATGGTAGATGTTTTCAAAGAAATAAAAAAAAATGCCCCAAAATGTATTTTGACTGGCATTAAAGATGATGTCTTTTGTAATATCTGTATGCCTCTGCTGTTTAAGAAAGATTTGTTATATTTGCTACATGATGCTCAGCGTCATCCACGAAAGGGTAGGTCTTTGGTTAATACAATAGGCATTGCCTTGGATAAGTTAATAATGAAATCTTGCCATCGTTTTCTCTTGTTTTCAGATGAACAATATTCCTTATTCCAAGAATTGAGTCCGAATAAACGTGCTTCTTATATTCCAAAGCCTATTCATGATTACGGAGTGTCAAAAGTGGATAAACCTAATATAGAAGAGGAGTGCAACTTCTTGTTTTTGGGAAGAATTGATTATTACAAGGGATTAGATGTTTTGATAGATGCTTTTGAAAATGTAAGAAACGGTGGACAAAGAAAAATGAAACTGTCTATTTATGGGACGGAAACAGATGATAAATGGCGAAAGCATATAAAAAAGATGGATAATTATAATCTGCAAATTCGTTTCTTTGATGATTCAGAGATACCTGATATCTTTAGGGCTCATCACTTTTTGATACTGCCATATAGGCAGGTCACGCAGTCTGGTCCCTTTTCAATCGCATTAAACTACGGCTTGCCTGTTGTTGCTTCCAACATTGGTATTTTCAGTCATCTGATATGTGATGGGGAAAATGGCTTTTTGTTTAAGAAAGAGTGCGTTGATGAATTGACCCAATGTTTGGAGAAATGCTTGCAATTACCTCAAACGGAATATTCTATGCTTTCGGATAATGTGACAAAATTGAAGGAGGCTCTATATAATGAAAAACAGATGTTGTCAAGGGTCATAGATTTAATAGATTAGCAGTATGATTTATTTACTATTAGATAACCCTGGCGACAAGAATCGGATTTCTTTCATTTCCGAACAGGCTGTCCGGGAGATGAGGGAGGTCTATTCGCCAAGATGCAAAAGGCTGATGGTGGGATGGCTGAAAGGCTGCTTGAAGGTGCTGAGACAGTCGCATCGTGATGATACCATCGTCTGTTGGTACGATTTTCAGGCAGTTCTTTGTTATTGGATCTCTAAGTTATCTTTCAAGCGAAGAAAGATAGTGTGCATCAATATCTTGCTGAAGGACAAGGCTTCTGCTAAGAACAAGGCGGCGGCGTGGCTCTATGAGAAGGCTTTGAGGGACAAAAACTTCGTGGCAAGTGTTACGTCCGTGGAATATGGGAGGCATCTTCAGGAGCGGCTTGCTGTCGCAAAGCCATTCTTCCTGCTCCATGATGTCTATCATGGTTCTTATAAATATGAGGGGGGCAGTGTTAATGTCTTGCCCAACACCGTGTTTTGTGGAGGAAGAAACGGACGTAACTGGCGATTCATGATAGAGGTGGCAAAGGCAATGCCGGATGTGGAATTTCATTTGGTTATGCCGGAGGCGATCTATCACGAGTTCGGGCATGACTTGCCGGGCAATGTTGTGGCAAAGTACGATCTCACGACGGATGACTTTATGAGGGAGATGTGCTCTTGTGAGATTGTTGCTTTGCCACTTGATACCGAGGCGCCGGCAGGATTGATAGTCCTTTTCCAGGCTGCGGCTAATATGAAGTATATCATCACGACCGACACCATGACAACGAGGGAGTATCTTTCTGACGGAAGGGGTTGCCTGTTGTCTAATGATGTTGCCGCTTGGGAAAATGTCATTGAGGAGAAACTTGGCAATGGACAGGAGAATAATAAGGCCTCCGAGAAATTGCTGAGATTCTTGGAGACAGAATGCTCCGAGAAGAAGTTTGTGGACGGTGTTGAACGAATGATAGATAACTTGAGATGATAGCAGAATTAGTAAAGCGATTGGTCACTTTTGTCAAGATAAAAAGTAATCATTTGAATTGTGTGTGTGGAGGGGGAATTTACATAGGGCTCGATGTTAAGTTTGTTAATAGAGGCACTATTACATTGGGCGATTCTGTTATTATTCGTCCGTCGACAAGGGTTTATGCCGGCAATCCCCAAAGTCTTGTATCGTTTGGTAATGGTACGGAAATTGGCGAGCATTCTACCATCTCATCAAACAATAGAATTGTTTTTGGTAAATATGTGCTCACGGGTCCCCATATTTTTGTCGCAGACCATAATCATGCGTACGATAACCCTTTTATTCCTATTTCCAAGCAAGGAGTGAAGTGTAATCCTACGGATGAAGTAATCATCGGCGAGGGCACATGGCTTGGAACCAATGTCGTGGTTGTCGGAAATGTGTGCATTGGCAAGCATTGCGTGATAGGTGCCAACTCTGTTGTCACCAAGGATATTCCCGAGTATTCTGTCGCTGCCGGTATTCCTGCCAAGGTCATCAAGAGGTATGACTTCGAGAAGAAGGAATGGGTTAGGGTGTAATAAGAAACATTATACAATTTATTAGGAATGGAAGTTTATAGAAATCAAATGTTGTCTGCTTCGTATGCGTATAATTGCATCAAATACAGAGAAAAATTAACAATACATTCTGCAAAAATATTGGTTGACATTTCCAAGAATGCCAACATTAAATGATAAATGAATAATAAAATACTTCCCCCCATGTCAGCAAATGTCAGGGAGATTTACTCCTCGCTGGATGGCTTGCGTGCGTATGCCGCTGTGGGCATCGTGTTGATGCACGTACAGGCTAATATAGCTATCAAGCCAAGTGTAAATGTATTGACAAATGATGTGATTCCGTGGTTCACTAACTTTACCTTGCTCTTTATGGTTATCAGTGCATTTTCAATGTGCTGTGGCTATTATGAGCGAGTAAAGACCGGAGCGATAACTCCAGCCAAATTTTACAGTAAGCGGTATCACCGCACATGGCCGTTCTTTGCCATGATGGTGATGATCGACTTTGTGATGGAACCATCATGGAGCACGTTCTGCCAAAGTTTTGCCGACTTGACGATGTGCTTCAACCTCTTGCCTAATCCGAATATCGAGGTGATAGGTGTAGGATGGTTCTTGGGTATGGTCTTTACGTTCTATATGCTGTTTCCTTTCTTTATCTTCTTGCTGGATAACAAGAAACGTGGGTGGATTGTGATGGCGCTATCCTTGGGATTTTGCTACATTGCTATCACGTACTTTGGTACTTCCGACTTTGTAGTGAGACCAATCGATAAGGTGAACATCATCTATAGTGCGCCATTTTTTGTTGCAGGCGGTATGATTTATCTTTACCGGCATGAAATTAAAAGATGGGTGGAGAAGCATTGGAGAGTGGCTTTGGCGGTATGTGTATCCCTGACTGTGATGAGACTTGTAATGGATACCAAGAGCTTGTTCATTTTGCCAGATTTGGTGGTGTTTGCAGCTTGGCTGATGTATGCTATCGGTTCTAAGGATGTGGTATTGAATAATCGGATGGCTAAATATCTGAGTGGTATCAGCATGGAGATTTATCTTTGTCACATGATGTTTTACCGTGTGGCGAGTATGTTACATCTGGATAGGTTTGTTCATCAGTGTGATGTGCTGTATATGGTGACTTGTGCTGTTACATTGATAGGAGCGATATGCTTCTCACATATCATCAAATATTTTATATTTCCGTTTGTCGGAAACAAGTATGAAGTCTATACAAAAACAAAATGAAAATTTTATTAGCGAACAAGTTCTATTACCGCCGAGGCGGCGATTGTATCTATATGCTCAACTTGGAGCGACTGCTGAAAGCTCATGGGCATGAGGTAGCGGTGTTCGCCATGGACTATCCGGAGAATTTGGAGACGCTGTGGAAGAAATACTTTCCCAAGAATATGAGCAAATTGATGGCGTTTACCCGTCCATTTGGATCGAGTGAGGTGAAAAGTAAGTTTAGAAAACTTCTGGATGATTTCAATCCAGATGTCGTGCATCTCAATAATGTGCATACGCAGTTGTCGCCTGTGATCGCTGAGTTGTCGCATGAGCATGGTATCAAGGTGGTGTGGACGCTGCACGACTATAAGTTGCTCTGTCCTCGATACGATTGTCTGAAGAATGACAATACCATCTGCGAGACTTGTTTTAAGGGCGACAAGAAGGCTTGTCTGGATAACAAGTGCATGAAAGGCTCGAAGTTAGCTTCTTTCATCGGATATATGGAAGCTGTGACTTGGAGTCGTGAGCGACTGGAGGCTTGCACGGATGTGTTCGTCTGTCCAAGCCAGTTTATGGCAGACAAGATGGTGCAAGGTGGATTTTCGAAATCGAAGATGAAGACGCTCTGCAACTTCATCGATGTGGAGAAATGCAAGTTTCCGCACACGGATCTCGTGGATTCGGGCTCTCTTCCGACAAAAGGAGACTACTATTGCTTCATCGGACGGTTGAGCCACGAGAAAGGAGTTAAAACGCTGATAGAGGCTGCCAATCAGTTACCTTACAAGTTGGTGGTTATCGGTGGAGGCCCATTGATGGATGAGTTGAAGGCTATAGCCAATGCCAACATCGAGTTTGTCGGCTTTAAGCAGTGGGACGACATCAAGCAACTGGTCGGTAAGGCCTGCTTCTCTGTCATTCCTTCGGAATGGTATGAGAATAATCCTTTGTCGGTGATTGAGGCTGAGTGCTTGGGCACGCCTGTGCTTGGAGCAAAAATCGGTGGCATACCAGATTTAACAGATTATACTTTCTGTAGTGGCAATGTCGTTGACTTGAAGGATAAGATAAAGAAAATGTGGAATATATCGTTTGACTATAAAAAGATTGCATCGGAAAGTATGGCGAAATACGATGCGGAGAATTATTATCGCCAAATCATGGAAATTTATAAATCGTAAAGATATTATGGTAGAAAAGAAATTGAACGGTACAGTCATCGTGACTTACCGCTGCAACGCTCGTTGCTCTATGTGTAACCGTTATAAGGCTCCTTCTAAACAGGAGGAGGAGATTTCCATAGAAACTATCAAGAAGCTTCCGAAGATGTATTTTACTAACATCACAGGTGGTGAGCCTTTCATTCGCACAGACTTGAAGGACATCGTGCGTGAACTTTATAAGAAGAGCGATCGCATAGTTATCTCTACCAATGGATTTTTCACCGACCGCATCATCGACTTGGCGAAGGACTTCCCCCGGATAGGAATCCGTATCTCCATCGAGGGACTGGAGAAGACCAATAATGAAATTCGTGGCCTCAACAATGGATTCAATCGTGGATATACTACTCTGAAGAAACTCCGTGAGATGGGACTGAAGGATGTAGGCTTTGGAATGACTGTGCAGGACAAGAATGCGTCCGATCTCGTTCCACTTTATGAACTGAGCAACGAGATGGGCATGGAGTTTGCCACAGCTTCGCTCCACAACTCTTTCTACTTTGTAGAGGCTAAAAACATCATCCACGACCGTCCGATGGTAGCCAAAAACTTCGAGAACTTGATTAACGAACTATTGAAGTCTAACTCGCCCAAGAAATGGTTCCGTGCTTACTTCAATCATGGTCTTGTCAACTACATCTATGGCCAACCTCGTCTCTTGCCTTGCGACATGAGTTTCGACACCTTTTTCATCGACCCTTACGGTGACGTGATGCCTTGCAACGGAACGAAGGACAAGGAGGTGATGGGCAACCTGAACCGCCAAAGCTGGGATGACCTCTGGAGCAGTCCGGAGGCTGAGGCTGTGCGCAAGAAAGTAAGACATTGCGACAGAAACTGTTGGATGATCGGCTCTGTGTCTCCTGCAATGCACAAGTATATCAAAATACCGGCAATGTGGGTGGCTAAGCATAAGTTGAAGTCATTGCTCGGTTTGAAATACTCGATGTATGAGAACCCTATCTGTTGCGAATATCGTGACGGCAAGGTGACGAAGGAACAACTCGACAAACTCTCGACATGTGATACGAATGCGGTGGTTAACAATGGGCTGTCTGCCGACTCGAAGGAGGCTCTGAAAGGTAAGCGTGGCGAGGACATCGTGAATGCTGATGTTGCTAATCAGGGCTATGAAAAGACCGTGAAAGAAACGGACAGAAATATCGAGATCAAGTAAGGTGAGAATTGTTGTAACAGGTACCCGTGGTATTCCAAATATCATGGGTGGAGTGGAGACGCATTGCGAAGAACTTTTCCCCCGTATTGCGTCTCGTGGCTTTGATGTGACGTTGATACGCAGGACGAACTATGTGCATGATGACTTGACGGAGTGGAATGGAGTGAAGCTCGTGACGATTCCTTCGCCAAAGAAAAAATCGTTCGAGGCAATAATCCATACTTTCCGTGCCATTAACGAGGCAAAGCGACTTGGGGCGGATGTGCTGCATATCCATGCCATTGGTCCAGCCCTGTTGGTGCCTTATGCAAAGCTATTAGGCATGAGGGTGGTGTTCACACATCATGGTCCTGATTATGATAGGGACAAGTGGGGATTCGCTGCCAAAACTATCTTGAAGATGGGTGAACGCATGGGATGTATATTTGCGGATGATGTCATCGTTATCTCGAATGTAATCAAGAACCTTATCGCCAAGAAATACGGTAGGACGAAAGATGTACACCTTATATATAATGGCGTGTCAAGACCCGAGATATGCAACTATCCTGAATATCTCAAGGAATTGGGGATAATGGAAGGAAAATATATCTTGGGAATGTGCCGATTCGTGCCTGAAAAGAATCTGCACCATTTGGTGGAAGCATTTGTAAAGTGGAAGAAGTTGCACACAGATTTCACGGATATTAAATTAGTACTGGCTGGTGATACAGACTTTGAAGACGCTTATTCGTTGGGATTGAAGGAGATGGCAAGAAAGAATGGTGTTATTCTTACGGGCTTTATCAAGGGACGCAAACTCCATTCACTGTTGACCCACTGTCGCTGCTATTGTCTGCCATCTTCTCATGAAGGCCTGCCTATCGCTTTGTTGGAAGCTATGAGCTATGGTGTTAAGGTCATAGTGAGTGATATTCCTGCTAATGTAGAGGTTGGCTTACCAAAGGAGGATTATTTTCATTGTGGTGATGTGGATGAGCTTTCAGAAAAACTCGGAAAGATAATCAAGCAACCTTTGCAGCATATTGACTATGATATGAGCAAATATGACTGGGATAAGATTGCAGATCAAATAGTCAATATATATCAATCATTGAAGAAATGATACTACATGACTTTTATTTGCTACTTCAAGTGGCGACAGGCAAACGGACTCGTCTTTCCCATGCGCTTTCGGATGAGGAATGGAAGTGTATGTATGAGCTTGCTCAAAAGCAAGCATTACTTGGCATTTTGTTTGAGGGAGTGAAGAATCTTCCTGATACGCAATGGCCGACAGGAGATATGGTGCTGAGATGGACAATGATAACGGAAAATATCAAGCGTAGGAATAGACAGACAACCAATGTGTGCCTACGCTTAATAAAAGAATTGTCAAAAGACGGTTTTGAAGTTTGCATATTGAAAGGGCAAGCCAATCATTTCTATTATGACCGGTTATGTTCGGAACAATCCTTAGGGATGCTGCGAGTCTGTGGTGATGTAGATGCTTGGATTTGGCCAAGGGAAAAGACAAGACATCCAGTCAGAACAATCATAGATTATTGCAAACAAAAGAACATCTTGTTATCCTTGTGTCATCTTCATGCAGAAGTAAAGCCTGTGGGTGGCGTACCTGTTGAGATACATTTCCGTCCTTCGTTCTTAAATGCTCCTTGGAGAGACAAGTATTTCCAAAAACTATTTCTGTCTGCGAAATTTGAGGATGTGGAAATAGATAAATGCGGTTTGGTGAAAAAACTGCGTGTGGATTATGACTTGATATTTCAGATGAACCATATCTATAGGCATCTGTTGGATGAAGGGGTGGGAATACGGCAGGTATTTGATTTTTATGTCCTCTTGAAAGAATATAATAAAGGACGAAACGCAGAATTGATGAACAGCGATGTGCTAATGATGCATATTCGCGCCTGTGGAATGAAGCGTTTCGCCTCAGCCTTGATGTTTGTACTCCAAGAAATGTTTGATATGAACAGCGATGAACTATTGTGTACAGCATCTGAGAAACATGGAACATTCCTGCTGAATGAGATGATGGCAGCTGGAAATTTTGGCCACTATGATGAAAGGATGAAAGTTTTAGCAGTAAGGAAAGGTAAACTGTCCTATCAGTTGCAGAAGGCACAACGACGGTTCAAGCGAAATCTTAGGTTTTTGACAAGTTATCCAGAAGAGGTGATTTGCGAACCTTTTGCAAGGATTTATCATTTTGTTTGGAGGAAATTTGCTCTATACCGATATTAAGATATTTATCGGGCGAATTCCTCACTTTTCCCTCTTACACCCGCGCATATTCTTTTCCAAAGAAAGAGGGAGTGCCGAAAAGACACTCCCTCTTCTGATGGATGAGAATTGCTATTAGTGGTCTTGAGTTAATAATTAGGCTTCTTGTTGAATTTCGTAGATGCAAAGCTACAAATATTTTTGCATTCTGCCAATACTTACTTATAGGTATTCGGTGAGGCTGGAGAATGGTCGGTATCTCACAAAGTGTAGGTCGGCCACCGGTCACACGCTCACCCTTGTCCCGATAAAAGTCTGTGGCAGACAAGCAGAAGGCCCGATTGCACGGTTTGAGCGACCGGGCCTGTCTTCTTCCTGTAACTCTCTCATGATGTCCGGGGGACTTTCGCCTCACCCGTCGCGAACTGCTACTTCTGGTAGAGGTAGCGCTTGATGCTCTTCTTGGGTGTCTTTTCAAACTCCTCCTCGTGTATGCGGATGGCCGTGAGCTTGCTGTAGCCGGGCAGCATGGAGTTGAGCTCTTCGCGGTTTTGCTCCATGATGTTGGTCATATCCTCCTCCGAGAAGCCCATCGAGCGGGCCTCGTCGTAGTCGGGATGCACAAGCCCCACGAGCTTCTCACCCTCCTGTATCACCACACTCTCGTTGACTAGCGCGAGCGAGTTGAGCTTGTCCTCAATCTCTTCGGGGTAGATATTCTGCCCGCTGGCTCCGAGGAGCATATTCTTCGAACGGCCTTTGATGTAGACATTGCCGTCACCGTCCATCGTGCCGAGGTCGCCCGTGTGATACCAGCCGTCCTTGTCGATGGTGGCCGCCGTGGCTTCGGGGTTCTTGTAGTAGCCCAGCATCACGTTGATGCCCTTGGCCAATATCTCGCCCGGCACGTTCTCGGGGTCGTGAGAGTCTATGCGCACCTGCATGTGGAGGGCGGCCCGGCCGCACGAGCCGGGGGCAAACGTGGCATGGTCGGCATAGCAGATGATGGGGGCACACTCCGTGGCGCCGTAGCCCACGGTGTAGCGGAAGCCTATCATCTTCAGGAACGACTCCACCTCCTGATTGAAGGCGGCGCCGCCAATGATCACTTCGTAGAAGTTGCCGCCGAAGGCTGCCGTCACCTGTTCGCAGATTTTCTCCTTCACCTTCTTGCTGATCATGGGCATGTTGAGCAACAGCCGTATCTTGTTGTTCTGCACTTTGGGGAACACCTTCTTCCGGATGATTTTCTCAATGATGAGCGGCACGGCGATGACCACTGCCGGCTTGATCGTGGCGAAGGCTTCGGCGATGATGGCAGGACTGGGAATGCGTGTGAGATAGAAGATGTGGCAACCTGTGATAAACTCAAAGATGAATTCAAAAGCCATGCCATACATGTGGGCCATGGGCAGTATGCTGATGATGTTGTCACCCGGCTTGATGTGCGCTCCGAGCACGTTGTGGGCAAAGTCGGCATTGCCCCAAAGTGCGCGATAGGGTATCATCACACCCTTCGAAAAGCCCGTGGTGCCGCTGGTGTAGTTGATCATGGCCAGCTCGTCGGGTTCCCGCTCCATGTAGTAGGCCACATGCTCTTTACGGAAAAACTTGGGATATTTCTTGCCGAACATCTCGTTGAGATGCTCGCGGGCGTAGGTGAGTTTGTCGGTGCGCGACACGACAAGCGAGTAGTCGGGTATGTAGATGATGCCCTCCAGCCCCGGCATCTTGGTGGCATCGATTTCCGTGGCCACCACGTCGCCCACGAAGAGCAGTTTGGCATCGGAGTGGTTGACGATGTTGTGCACCTGTTCGGGCATGAACTCGTGCAGGATGGGCACGGCGATGGCCCCGTAGGTGAGCGTGGCCAGGAAAGCCACGGCCCAATTAGCACTGTTGCGTCCGCAGAGTGCAATCTTGTCGCCTTTCACCACACCGCTGCTCTCAAACATGATGTGGAGTTTTTCAATCTTCCGGGCCACGTCATGGTATTGCAGCGTGGCTCCCTTGTAGTCAGTCAGCGCATCAAGGTGCCAATGGTCGATGATGCTCTTCTGGATCAGTGCGTTGAAACTGGGAATGTGTTCCATCGTGATAAACAGCTAATTTTGATTCTCGTAATTCAGTCTTTGTTTGTGTCAAGCGGGAATGTCAGGCCCTGACTCCCTCCTGATAGAGATAGCGTTTGATGCTTTTCTTGGGTGTTTTCTCGAACTCCTCTTCGTGAAGCACAATGTGAGAAATCCGGCAGTAGACCGGGAGCTGGTTGTTCAGTTCCGCGAGATTCTGCGCCATGATACTCTCCAAGTCTTCGGTCGAGAAGCCGAGCGAGCCGGCCTCTTCCAAGTCGGGGTGTACGAGACCCACGAGCTTGTCGTCTTTCTGTATGATGATGCTCTCGCTGACCATAGCCATCGAGTTGAGCCTGTTTTCTATTTCTTCGGGATAGATGTTCTGTCCGTTGGCCCCGAGGAGCATGTTCTTGATGCGGCCGTTGATAAACACGTGGCCGTCGGCACTCATGGTGCCCAAGTCACCCGTGTGGAACCAGCCCTTGTCGTCTATCACGGCCCGTGTGGCCTCCTCGTTCTTGTAGTAGCCCTGCATCACGTTCAGGCCGCGGGTGATGATTTCACCGGGGATGTTCTGCGGGTCGGGACTCATGATTTTCACCTCCATGTGCTTCACGGTCTTGCCGCAACTGCCCGGCACGAAGTCTTTCCAGTCGCTGTAGGTAATCATCGGAGCCGTCTCGGTGGTGCCGTAGCCCATGGTGATCGGGAAACCGATGTTCACGAAAAACTCTTCCACCTCCTTGTTAAGGCCGGCACCCCCCACCATAATCTCGTAGAGGTTGCCGCCAAACACTTCTCTCACCATGCCGCATATCCGCTCTTTCACCTTTTTGTTGATGAGGGGCATGTTGAGCAGCAGCTTCATGCGGTTGCTCTGCACCACGGGGAAGATGTTCTTGCGCACAATTTTTTCCACCACCAGCGGCACTGAGATGACCACCGCCGGATGCAGTTCGGCAAAGGCTTCGGCGATGAAGCTCGGACTGGGCAGGCGGGTGAGGAAGAAAATGTGGTTGCCGTAGCAGAACTCGATGATAAACTCCACCATCATGCCATACATGTGGGCCATGGGCAGGATGCTCAGCACGTTGCTTCCCCGCTTGATGTTGCCCTCGATGAGCGACTCGGTCATGGCATCGAGGTTGCTCCACAAGGTGCGGTAGGGGAGCATCACGCCCTTCGAAAAGCCCGTGGTGCCGCTGGTGTAGTTGATGAGCGCGAGATCTTCGGCCTCGTCGTGGTAATAGCTCACATGCTCGCGGTGGAAGTATTTGGGATATTTCTGTCCGAAGAGTTCGTTGAGATGTTCGCGGGCGTAGGCGAGTTTTTCGCTGCGCGAGGCGACCAGCGAGAAGTCGGGAATGTAGATCACGCCTTCGAGCATCGGCATCTGTCCGGCATCGAGTTCGGTGGCTGCCACGTCGCCCACGAAGAGGAGTTTTGCCTCGGAGTGGTTCACGATGTTATACACCTGATCGGGTTTGAACTCATGCTGTATGGGCACGGCCACGGCCCCGTAGGTGAGTGTGGCCAAGAAAGCCACGGCCCAATTGGAACTGTTGCGCCCACAGAGGGCCACCTTGTCGCCACGTTGCAGTTCGCTGTTTTCAAACAGGATGTGGAGTTTCTCTATCTTGCGCGCCACGTCATGAAACTGCAACGTTGCACCTTTATAGTCGGTGAGTGCGTCTCTTTCCCAGTTATCTTTAATGCTCTGTTCAACAAACGAGTTGAAACTTGGTATTTTGTCCATTGCACAAATTCAAAATTTCTGTGCAAAGATACGACCTATTCTGCACATATCCAAAAATTATGTGCATATTTTTAAGACACTCGCGCAAATAGATGAGTTTTCTGCTGTTGTCGGATAGGATAGTTAACGTATCGGACACACTTGTTCCAAAAAGGAACAGAGGGGCTCAAGTCGGGTGGGATGATGGAGACAGTGCAACAGAGTCGACATAAAGAAAAGAGAGGTGGGAGCGTTGGAGTTTTTGGGTGCTCGCATAGGTGACACCTCCCACTTTTCCCTTCACCCCATTTTCACTTTCTTTCGTTTCCCACTGAATTTCGTGAAGTCGATGCGGATGATTTCCACGCGGTGGAAACTCTTGTGGGCATATTGGTCGCCCAAGTCTTTATAGTCGGCGGAGAGTTTGTCGATGAGCAGGTGGAGGGCGTGCATTTTCTCTTCATCCGACACCCCCGTGTGGGCTGTACCGAAAAGCAGCACGCTCTCATATTCGGTAGTGAAATGGCCCGGCAACAGGTTTACCCGTCCCACGATGCAGAGCGACACCTTCGGGTGGAGTGCCAGTGCGCGCAGTTTCCGGCCCTCGGGGGCGCAGTGTATGTATGCGCTATCATGGCCGTCCCACACGAAGTTGACCGGCACGCCGTATCCCCCTCCGTCTTCGTCGACCATGCTCAGCACTCCGTATTCACTCGTGGCGAGCAATTCCAGTGCCCGCTCTTCGTCCATCAGTCTGTCTTGACGGCGAACCGTCTCGTTGATATAGTTCATGTGGTTTAGGTGTTAGGTGATAGGTGTTGGATGATAGGTGTTGGATGATAGGTGTTGGGTGATAGCTGTTGGGTGATAGCTGTTAAGTTTCACTCTATCCATATTTCCGAGTCCGTGTCCCGCGAGGCACTCCCCTCCTTCGGAGGGGCCGGGGGAGGCTTCAACTGCCCTTTCTCGTCAAACATGCCATACGTGGTGCGCAACACGGTGAACTCCGTGCGGCGGTTCAGTTGGTTGCATACCTCCTGTTTCCCGGCATCCAAGTGGTGGATAAAATCTTCCGTGAGCACATCGCCTTCCTTCAGCCACGGATATTTGGCCGCCACCTTGCGGCGTATGGTCTTGGGCCGCTCCTTGCCATAGCCCACGGGCGTGAGCCGGTCGCGGGCGATGCCATGCCCCACGAGATAGGCCACCACCGCCTCGGCGCGCCGCTGCGAGAGCCGCTTGTTATACTCCATGCTTCCCTTGTAGTCGCAATGGGCACTCAGTTCGATGGTCACATTGGGATTCTCGTTGAGCAGTTTTACCAGTTCGTCAAGTGCCTTCGTACTCTCGGGCGTGAGATTGGCCTTGTCAAACTCATAGAAGATATTGTCTATCAGCACCGGTGCCGTGATCGAGGCCAGCGGAAATTGCAGCACATGCTCTTTGCTCTCGTCCGTGGGCTTCACGCCCAGTTCTTCGCGGTGGTTGAGAAAGCCCTTACACGAGGCCATGAACAGATAGTCCACGCCCGGCTTCACCACCTCCTCAAACGAACCGTCGCCTTTCACGCCCACCTTTCTGTTGGTGCCGTCGCTGCCCACGATATAGACCTGTGCCGCAGGCAGTTCGTAGCCTTCCATCTCGTAGACCCACCCTTTTACCGTCTGCACGATTTCGGGATTGTCAAACGAGTAGATGTGGTCGAAGCCCCGTCCGTCTCTGCGGTTGGAGGAGAAAAAACCGCGGTTGTGCGGCCCTTCGAACGTCATGCCGAAGTCGTCGCCCTCGGAATTGAGCGGATAGCCCGGGTGGGATAGCCGGTAGCGACGAGTCTGCGGGTCTGCGGAAGCGATAAAGATGTCCAGTCCGCCCATGCCCGGATGTCCGTCCGACGAGAAGTAGAGGTCGCCGTTGGGGCGGAAGGTGGGAAACTCCTCGTTGCCCGGCGTGTTCACCGGTTCGCCCAGATTCTCCACGCCTCCCAGTCCTGCCGCCGTGATGCGCACGCGCCAGATGTCCAGTCCGCCCATGCCGCCCGGCATGTCGCTCGTGAAGTAGAGCCACTGCCCGTCGGGCGAGATGGCCGGATGGGCAAAACTTGAGAGTGTGTCGCGGGTGATTTCGAGCGGCGCAGCCTTGCCCCATGCCGCGTCCGCGCGTGGTGACACCACGATCTGTGCATATCGCGGAGCCGAAGGCGAGGTGGTGCAGCGGGTGAGATACATGTCGCGGCCGTCGGTGCTGAAGCAGCAGGCCCCTTCGTCGTAGTCGGTGTTCAGCCCCGAGACTATCGGTTCGGGCTTCATCCACCGTCCCTTGTCATCTTTCCGCGCCACGAAGATGTCGCCCGCCTTGGTGCCCGTGATGCCACTCAAGTCGTCGCCACGCGCCTCATTGCGGGTGGAGGTGAAGTAGAGTTGTTCGTACTCGTCGCCGAAGAGCATGGGCGAGTAGTCGGCCCTCCGCGAATTGAAGGCATCGGCCCGTTTCACGGTGTAGCGGCTGCCCTCCTTCTTCCATTGAGGAGCCATGCGCGCAGAACGTAAAGCGTTGTGTGCAAGCACATTATCAGGCATCGAATCCACCAACACTTCCAGCTCCCGTCCCGCCTGTTTGTAGTCGCCGTTTTTCAGCAGTAACCGCGCGTAGGCCAACCGGTCGTCGAGCGAAGCCTGCCCATAGCGTATGGCGTTGCGGTAGGCGGCGACGGCCTTGGGCGTGGAGTTGATTTTGCCATAGCAGTAGGCCATCTTCAAGGCCCGCTTCCCCCGGTTCTCACGCTCCTTGGGCGGTGTCTTGGAATAGGCCTGCTTAAACTGTGCGGCGGCATCATAGTATTCGCCCAAGGCGAGGTGTTGCTCGCCTTTCTTCAAGTTGCGCTCGATGCCGCATGAGGTGAAAAGGGAGATGAGAAGGAGGGGGATAATCAGCCTCACCCCCGCCCCCTCTCCGGGGGGAGAGGGGAGTGATGTGCCTATAGACATTGTTTATATTTATATTCAAATTTATAATGATAAAACGGAGCTTCGGGCGGGATATTGTGTAGAGGGAAAAGAAAGCCTTACTGTAGGTGATAACAGCCTCACCCCCTGCCCTTCTCCGAGGGGAGAGGGGGAGTGATATACCCATAAAGAACAGGATATTTACTCATAAATAACAGGATGATGAGTCGGTCATCCAAGTCTCATCAGAATGGTGCGGAGCCGTTGCACGTGTCGTGCATGGCTATTGCCCGCCTTGTGCAAAGCCTATGCGCGGATGGTGCAAAGGCTTTGAACAAAACTGAAGGGGTTTTGGATGAAATCAAAAGGCAGGGTAATGACTGTCACGGATGGGCTGAGGGCGGTTATGGATGGCCTCAATAAAAAACACGGACAGGCTCAAGCGGCATAAAAGCAAGCGGAAGAAACGGGAGAAACGCCATCAAAAACTTGTTGGTGAATGAAATTTCCCAATAAGCTGTGTGTCATTACTTTATTTCTCATGTCCGCTCCACACGTTTATAGGCACATCACTCCGCTCTCCCCTCGGAGAGGGATCGGAGGTGAGGCTACCCTCCCACCCATTCAGTGCCTCGACAACTGCCATCACCTCCTCGCTGCTCATGGTCTGGTTGCAGGGGATGCTGAGTTCCGTCCGGTGTATCTCCTCGGTCACGGGATAGCTCCGGTCGTTCCACTCCCGATAGCACTCCTGCTTGTGCGGAGGGATGGGGTAGTGGATCATGGTGCCGATGCCCTGCGCCTGCAACCACTGTTGCAGCCGGTCGCGGTGGTGGCAGAAGACGGGGAAAATGTGATACACGTTGTCGGCCCGGTGGTCTTCCGGCAGACGGATATGCCCGTTGCAGATGTGCTCCTCGTAGTATTTCGCTATCGTTTTGCGCCGGCTGTTCTCCTCGTCCAGATAGTTGAGTTTGACGGAAAGCACAGCCGCTTGCAGTTCGTCCATGCGGCTGTTCACCCCCTTGTAGGGGAACACATATTTCCGACTGCTGCCATAGTTGGCCAAGGCACGGACGATGGCGGCCAATTCCCCGTCGGCTGTGGTCACGGCTCCGGCGTCGCCCAGTGCCCCAAGGTTCTTGCCCGGGTAGAAACTGTGGGCTGCGGCATCGCCGAGTGCCCCTGTGTGCCGCCCCTGATGAGTGCATCCGTGGGCCTGTGCATTGTCTTCTATCAACTTCAGACAGTGGCGTTTACAAACCTCCCCTATAGTTTCGGTATAGGCGCAACGCCCGTAGAGATGCACCAGCAGCACGGCCTTGGTGCGCTCCGTGATGCTGTCGGCTATCAGCCGGTCGTCTATTTGCAATGTCCGGATGTCGGGTTCCACCGGCACGGGCTTCAGTCCGCACTCCGTGATGGACAGGATGCTGGCGATGTAGGTGTTGGCCGGAACGATGATTTCGTCGCCCTCGTGCAGGAAGCCCGACTCCTTATAGGCCCGGAAAATGAGTGAGAGAGCGTCGAGGCCGTTGCCGCAGGCGATGCAATGGGGCGTGCCGATGTAGCGCGCGTAGGCCGTCTCGAAGGCTTCCACGCGCCCTCCTTGCAGATAGCGGCCGCTCTCCACAGTAGCCGCCACGGCCTCCTGAATCTCGCGGAGGTGGCAGGCTGTGACTTTTTTCAGTGACAGATATTCTATCATTGTGTTTTCTCCTTGGTTTTCAGGGGTTCCACTCATACCAGTCGTAGCACACGCCGCGACCGCCGAACCCCTCTTTTTGGAAGATGAGGTTGCGGTTGAGATAGTGCCCACAGTCTTCGGTGGACTTGCCGAAATCGAAGTAACGATGGCCGACGGCGGCCTCCTCGATGAGTCGGGAGAAGAGCAGGTCGAGCGCGTGCAGCCTTTTTCCCTCGGGCGAGGCGGAGATGTATTGCACGTGGACGGTTTCCCCACACAAGAACAGCAGCGCACCGGCCAGCACATTGTCCTCCTGGAAGGCCATGTAGAGGCGGATGCGGTCGGGGAAGCGGGCTTTCAGAAGCCGTAGTTCCGGTGCCGAATGGACGGGGCTGACATTGTATTTGTGGTGCAGATTGTCGTTGAGAATGTTCCAAAAGGTGTCGGTGTCGTCGCCTTCGGCAATGGTGATGCCATGCTGTTCCATGGCCTTGCGGGCCCCCGTGCGGCGCAGGGTGGAGAGGCGCAGGCGGTTGTCGAGGCGCACGACCGATGCGATGTCGCGGGCCGCGAGCCGGGCATGGCACACGTTGGCGAGGGCATAGAGGTCTTCCTCGGCCGGGCGGCGGTGGTAAATCCATGGGATGGCCTTGTAAACCACACGCCCGATGCCCCATTCCCGCAACCTGCCATTGAGGAGCGCGAAGAGGTCGCACACGCCGCCGGCGGTGGCTTTCTCGTCGGTGAGCAGTCCGCCGTAGGTGAGTCCGCCGTGGGAGCAGAGGGTGCCGTCGGCCATGCGGTTGGCCGGAAAGAGGGCATAGAGGCGGTTTTTGTGATACACCATGAGCGAGAAGTCCTCAAAGCGGTCGGCATGGTAGTCCATGTAGCGGCGGTCGAGGAGGAACGTGCCCTGCCGTGAGCGGGCCGTGAAATCGTTCCACGCAGCCTCATCGGCGGGGGTGTATCGCTTTATTTCAAACATTTCAGATATTCCGTGTAGTCGTCGTATTCGCGTATGTAGTCTTCCTCCTCAAACCCTTCGGAGGCGAGCACCAGACATACGGCTCCCGAGGAGAAGTCGTCGAGTGTGCGCCAAATGCCCGTCCCCACATACAGACCTTGGTAGGGGTGGTTCAAATGGAAAGTCCTGCGCTCGCGACCGTCGTCCAGCGTGACATCGAACGAACCGCTCACGGCTACGATAAACTCCTCGCAGCGGCGGTGGGCATGGCCGCCCCGGCTTTCGCCCGAGGGCACGTCGTAGGTCCAGTAGACGCGCTTCACCTCGAAGGGCACGTCTTTCAACCCCTCGGCCACGGTGAGATTGCCCCGCGGGTCGACGATCTTGGGCAGGTCGATGATATATCCTTTAGAACTTTGCATACGGGTCTGTTCCCAAGACAGTTTTGGCCAGCCGCTTCGTTTTGTCACGCAGGGCATCCATGTCGGCCCCGGGGTCGTCGTAGCAGAGGGCCACGCCCATGCGCCGACCCACGTGGGCCTCGGGCTTGCCGAAGATGCGCAGCCGCGTGCGGTCTTCCCGGAGAGCCTCTTCGAGATGGTAGTCGAGCGGGCCTGCCGACTCCACCGGCGAGAGGATGACAGCCGAGCAGCCGCAGTGTTCCAGTCGGATGGCCGGGATGGGCAGGCCGAGGAAGGCGCGCAGGTGGAGCTCAAACTCGCTCAGATTGGTGGTATGGGCGAGCGTCACCATGCCCGTGTCGTGCGGGCGCGGACTCAGTTCGGAGAAGATGACTTCCCCCTGCCGGGAGAGAAAAAACTCCACGCCCCACAGCCCGCAGCCCGTGAGGGCCTCCGTCACCTTGCGGGCCATGTCTTCGGCGGCCTTCAGCGCCTCGTCGGGGAGGCGGAAGGGTTGCCAGCTCTCGCGGTAGTCGCCGCCTTTCTGTATGTGGCCGATGGGCGGACAGAAGAGGGTGGGGCCCTGCTTTTGGGTCACGGTGAGCAGGGTAAACTCGCTGTCGAAGTCGATGAATTCCTCGATGATGACCTCTTTCACATCGCCCCGGCTGCCCTCCATCGCATCGCGGAAAGCCTGTTCCAGTTCGCCGTCGCTATGCACGTAGCTTTGTCCGTGGCCCGACGAGCTCATCAACGGCTTCACCACGCAGGGGAAACCTATCTCGTCGGCCGCCTTGCGGAACTCGTCGAAGATCTTGGCGTAGAAGTATTTGGCCGTGCGAAGCCCCAGTTCCTTGGCGGCGAGGTCGCGGATGGCCCGCCGGTTCATCGTGTAGTTGACCGCCCGGGCACTCGGCACCACCTGTATGCCGGCCTTCTCGAAGTCGAACAGCCGCTCGGTGCGTATGGCTTCAATCTCGGGCACGATGATGTCGGGCCGATGCTTGCGCACCACGGCTTCGAGCGCATCGCCGTCGAGCATGGAGAAAACCTCCCGTTCGTCGGCCACCTGCATGGCCGGCGCGTTGTCGTAGCGGTCGCAGGCCACCACATAGAGGCCCTTGCGCTTAGCCGCAATCACGAGTTCCTTGCCCAGTTCGCCCGAGCCCAATAAGAGAATTTTTTTCATTGTAGTGGTTGGTTGTTAGGAGATGTGGTTAGGAGTTAAAGGGAGTTAAGGAGAAGTTCCTTTAACTCCTCAAACATCATCATATCTCCCCATGCTTGCTGTCGGCATACATCATGTCGTAGTATTTCTGATAGTCGCCCGATGTCACCTCCTTGATCCACTGCTGGTTGTCGAGGTTCCACTTGATGGTCTTCACGATGCCGTCGGCAAACTTGGTCTCGGGATACCAGCCCAGTTCGTCCTTGATCTTCGTCGGGTCGATGGCATAACGTTGGTCGTGGCCCAAGCGATCGGCCACGTGGGTGATGAGACTGTCGTTGATCCAGTCAATGCGTATGTCGCCGTGGTCGTCGAGCACCTGCTTCTTGAGCACCTTGCGCAGCTCCTTGTCGCCGGCCATCATGTCGTGTATGGTCTTGATGGTGAGCTTCACGATGTCGATGTTCCTCATCTCGTTGTGTCCTCCCACGTTGTACACTTCCCCTTCGCGGCCCTCGCGCACCACCATGTCGATGGCCTTGCAGTGGTCTTCCACATAGAGCCAGTCGCGCACGTTGGTACCCTCACCGTAGACGGGCAGCCGTTTGCCCTCAAGAATGTTGTTGATGATGAGCGGAATGAGCTTCTCGGGGAAGTGGTAGGGCCCGTAGTTGTTGGAGCATCGGGTGATGCTTACGGGCATGTGGTAGGTGTCGCGGTAGGCCATGACAAAGAGGTCGGCACTCGTTTTCGAAGCCGAATAGGGACTATGCGGACAGAGCGGAGTCTGCTCGGTGAAGTAGCCTTCGGCCCCCAGACTGCCATACACCTCGTCGGTGGACACCTGATGGTAGCGTTTGCCGGCCTTCCATGTGGGGTATCCCTGCGCGTCCTTGCCCGTGACCCAAGCCCGTCGGGCTGCGTCGAGGAGGTTTTGCGTGCCGAGGATGTTCACGCTCAGGAAGAGTTGCGGGTCTTCGATGGAGCGGTCTACATGGCTCTCGGCGGCAAAGTTCACCACATAGTCGATGTCGTGCCCGGCAAAGAGACGGTCGGCCAGTTCGCGGTCGCGTATGTCCCCCTTCACGAACAGGCAGCGGCGGTCGTCGATGTCGTCCTTGATGGTGCCGAGATTGCCGGCGTAGGTGAGTGCGTCGAGAACGATCACCTTGATGTCTTCGTCCCGGTATTTCTTGTAAAGCAGGTATTTGATGTAGTTGGAACCGATGAAACCTGCGGCACCGGTCACTAAGTAAGTCTTCATACGGATATGTTTTTTTATTATTATTTTATTTTAGAAATAAAAGGTGGCGTCGGGAGTCGGCATCCGTTTCGCCCGTCAGGAGTCAAAGGCAACGGTCTCGTTGCTTGGGTGTGTTGACGACTTTCCCCCTCCTTGCCTTGCATCCGGAAGTGCCTCTACGCGTTCCTTTTCAATATGATAACTTCACAATCGGTGAATTTATTGCCCTCGATGGTCAGTCTCACGAGACTTCTGTCCTTCTGCCAGCCCTGCAGTCCGGCTGCCCCGGGATTGATGTGGAGCAGTCCGAGTGCTTTGTCGGACATCACTTTGAGTATGTGCGAGTGCCCCGAGATGAAGAGGTTGGGCGGCGAGGCATAGATCATGTTGCGTATCGACGGGTCATACTTGCCCGGATAGCCGCCGATGTGCTTCATCAGCACATCCACATCCTCGCATTTGAAGCGCAGCGTCTCCCGGTAGCGGCTGCGCAGGTCGTATCCGTCGCAGTTGCCCCACACGGCCCTGAACCTCGGGCGCATGGCCTCGAAGCGGTCGGCCAGTTCGATGCTGCCGATGTCGCCGGCGTGCCATATCTCGTCACACTCGCCCAGATGTTCCTCGTAGCGGTCGTCCCAATAGCTGTGGGTGTCGCTGATGATGCCTATTGTCTTCATGCGTGCCTTGTGCCTATATTGTCGTTTTCGGGGTCATGCCGAAGCGCCGTCTGATGAAATCGGCCACAAACACGCCCGTCTCTTCCACCCCCAGCACCGACGAGTCGATGCACAGGTCGTAGCTCTCGCTGTGTCCCCAGCGCTTGCCCGTGTAGTAGTTGTAGAAGGCCGCGCGTTCCTCCTCCTTCTCCTTGATGAATTTCCGCGCCGCGGCCCGGTCGATGCCCTGCCGCTTGCACACGCGCTGTATGCGCCGGTCGATGTGGGCCGTGACGAAGATGTTGACCACATTCTGCCGGTCGCGCAGGATGTAGTCGGCCGCCCGCCCCACAAACACGCAGCTGCCCTCGTCGGCCGCCTTGCCGATGGCTTCGCTCTGAAACAGGAAAAGACTCTCCTGCGAGAGGTCGTTCTTATAGAAATTGTTGTCGCTCACAAACGGTATGTGGGTGTGGAACAGCGAGCGGAGGAATCCCCGCTGCTCGTCGTGCTGCTCGAAAAACTTCTCCGAGAAGCCGCTCTCCTTGGCCGCGAGGTTGAGTATTTCCTTGTCGTAGAACCGGCAGCCGAACTCCTCGGCCAGCTGTCGGGCGATGATATGCCCGCCGCTGCCTATCTGTCTTCCGATGTTAATGATGATGTTCTTCTTGTCTTCCATAGGTCAACGCTTTATGTTGTTTCTTGAATTTGCGCATATACACCGCCATCACCCACGCCGCCAGCAGCGCCGAGAGGAAGTCGCTCACGGGCATGGCATACCACACGCCGTCGATGCCGAACACCTCGGGCAGCACGGCGAGCAGCGGCAGCAACAGCAGCAACTGGCGCGAGAGACTGAGCAGGATGCTGATCTTCACCTTGCCGATGCTCTGGAAGAAGTTGGTCACCACCATCTGGTAGCCGATGATGGGGAACACCAGCATGAGAATGCGTATGGCCTTGATGGCCAGCCGGATGAGTGTGGCGTCGGTGGTGAAGAGGCGGGCGCAGTAGTAGGGCAGCAGCATGGCGATGAGCCAGCCGGCGGTCATAATCACCGTGGCAAAGACGATGCCGAGCTTCAGCACCCCCATCGTGCGGTCGAGCTTCTGTGCCCCGTAGTTGTAGCCCACGATGGGTTGCATGCCTTGGTTGATGCCCATGACGAGCATCACGAACATGAACCCCATGCGGTTGGAAATGCCGTAGGCACCCACGTCCAAGTCGCCCCCGAAGTGTACCAGCTGCTGGTTGATGAATATCACCACCACGCAGGCACACACGTTCATGGCAAACGGCGAGATGCCTATGCCGATGATGTTTTTCACCAGTTCGGCCCTCAGCCCGTAGATGCCGCGCTTCAGGTGCAGCAGCTGCCGCTTGTCGCTGAACAGCCACATCTGCCACGCCAGTGCCATCATCTGTGCCAGAATGGTGGCATAGGCCGCCCCGCGGATGCCCCATCCGAAGACCATGATGAAGAGATAGTCGAGCAGAGTGTTCATCACCACCGTGAAGATGGTGGCATACATCGCCTGTCGCGGTTTGCTCGCCGCCCTCAGCACGGCGTTCATGCCGAAGTAGGTGTGCGAAAACACGTTGCCCGCCAGAATGATTTCCATGTAGTCGCGGGCGTAGGGCAACGTGGCGTCACTCGCCCCGAAAAACCGCAGGATGGGGCTCAGAAAGAGCAGCGTGAGCAGTGTGAAGCCGATGCCGATTATCAGGTTCAGTGTCAGGGTGTTGCCAAGGATGTTTTCGGCCGTCTGATAGTCTTTCTGTCCGAGCTTCACGGAGATGAAGGTCGAGGCCCCCACGCCCACTGCAGCGCCGAACGCACTGGCCAGATTCATGAACGGGAACGTGATGGCCAGTCCCGAGATGGCCAGCGGACCCACCCCCTGACCGATGAAAATGCTGTCTACAATGTTATAGAGCGAGGCTGCCGTCATGGCCACAATGGCCGGCGTGGCATACTGCACGAGCAGCTTGCCCACCGGTTTGGTGCCCAGTTCGAGAGTCGCTTTTTTGTTGTCCATAGTGCAAAGGTAAGAAAAAATCTTGATACATAGTTTTATTTAAAATTGAAAAATTCAAAGATTCAAAAATTCAAAGATTTAATTAAGGACAAGAAGTCGGGAAATCGAAGATTGGAAAAATCAAAAGATTCAGGAATTTAAAGATTTAAAAGAACGGAAAATCAAAAGATGAATCTGCCGTTTGCTTTCCGTCTTTCTTCCCCCTTCCGCCGTCCCGGGAATGTCAAACTATTTGTCCGTTTTCGCGCCCTGTGCTTGCGATATTTTCCGGCGATGCTTCCGCGGCTGCGCACACGCGCATTTCAGCGAAGCCCCCAACCCTCTGACATTCAACGGATTGACTTTTCTTGACATCACAGGAAGGCTTGATGAGATTGTCAAACGGGCCGAACGGACGGCTGAAAGAGGCCCTTTGAACGGGTCTCTCCGGCTCTTTGGCACTGTCGTTCGGCCTGTTTGGGCGCGTGAGTGTGGCCCTTTGATATGGGCGGTTGGTCTTTATGGGCCGGTGGCAGTGGTTTCCCGGTCTTTTCCGGTCGCTACCTCGTGCTGGTTGAAGCGTTTCAGATGAAAGCTTTTTGTCAAGAAAAAGTAGCGTTTGGCGATTTGAAACACAGTGTGAGCCGGCCCGCGGGCAGCGTGAAAGCGGGCGGTCGTGGAGTGGTGGGGCATAAAAACGAAACAGCCTCGGAATCACTTCCAAGGCTGCATCTATCTATTCTGATACATTTATTTGCAGAAAGATGAGCGACTCTTTCGCTCTTTTGTTATCCTCAATCTTTTGTTACCTTAACTAAAGCCTATCGTCTGAAACAAATCTTTAAACCTAATAACTAAAAACCTAAATGTACTTATTACTAACCTAAACAATCTTATTATAACCTCAAATCTGTCCTATTGATGATGCAAAGTTACGCTTTGTGTACGAACACACCAAACTTTTCCTGCAAAATCTGCCCCTTTTTAAGCTATTTTTGATATAGATCATCTCCCTTAAACGAATTTTTGCTGCACAGCATGTGAAAGTAACACTTTTTACAGATTGCCGGAGCTGCCGTGCCCCCGCCACCCTCGCGGTATCCGGCACGCAGAAGCGCAGCGTAGGGGGAGAGCGCGAGAAAAGAATTATTTTCGTTAATCTGCCGATTTTCTGCTGATGTTACAGCGAATTGTCGTATCTTTGCAGGAAGTGAAAAGAACAGACATGAAAAGAGATATAATCGGGAAAATCATCGTGGCGGTGGGCCTGTTGCTCTGGGCGGCAGCACTTCCGGCACGGCAGGCCGACGGTGCCGGAAAGATTTCCTATCCCGGAGGGCGGTGCCGGCTCTATCGTGTCAACCTTGCCGACAAGCAGGGCTGCCCGTTCTCGCTGGCAAGGCCGGAGGAGTTTCTCTCGCCGCGCGCGGTGGAACGGCGCAGGCGGCAGCGGCTGGTGGTCGACTCGACCGACCTTCCGGTGTCGCCCGTCTATGTGCAGGCTGTGAGAGAACGGGGGCTCGATGTGGTGGACCGGAGCAAGTGGAACAACACACTGCTCGTGCGCGTGGCGTCGGAGAAGCAGTTGGCCCGGCTCAAGGAGCTGCCTTTCGTGGTGCGGATGACCAAGGTGTTCACCGCCCCCGACTCGGTGGACAAGCGCGTGCGCTCGTCGTTTCACAAGGAGTTTAACAAGTGGGACAGTTCCACAGCCGACGAATACGGCAGCACCCGCGAGCAGATAGACAACCTCAACGGCCGCCGGCTGCACACCGCCGGTTTCCGAGGCGAGGGCAAGATGATAGCCGTGCTCGACGGGGGCTTCATGAACACCGACCGCATACCCGCCCTGCACGAGGTCAAGATAGCCGGGTGTGCCGACTTTGTGGTGCCCCGGTCGGGCAACATGTTTCAAGAGATGGAGCACGGCACGATGGTGCTCTCGGTGCTGGCGGCCCGGGTTCCACATTATTATATAGGTACGGCTCCGGAGGCCACCTACGTGCTCGTGCGTTGCGAGGACGAGCAGACGGAGAGTCTGGCCGAAGAAGACTACTGGGCCGCAGCCGTGGAATATGCCGACTCGCTGGGCGCGGATGTCATCAACAGTTCGCTGGGCTACCACGGATTCGACGACCGTTCCACCGACCACACCTACGCCCAGCTCGACGGCGAACAGTCGTTCATCTCACACACGGCCTCGATGCTTGCCGGCAAGGGCATCGTGCTGGTCAACAGCGCGGGCAACGACGGCATGGGCACGTGGAAGAAAATCAACTGTCCGGCCGATGCCCGGGACATCCTGACCGTCGGTTCCATCAGTCCCAACGGGGTGAATGCCCCCTTCAGTGCCGTAGGGCCCACGGCCGACGGGCGCGTGAAACCCGACGTGATGGCCTTTGGCAGTCCCACCTCTGTCATCACCGGGCGCGGTTCCATCATCAACGACATCGGCACGTCGTTCTCAGCCCCGCTCATAGCCGGCATGGTGGCCTGTCTGTGGCAGGCTTTGCCCGACAAGACGGCCCTGGAGATAGAAGACCTCGTGCGCCGTTCGGGCCACAACTATGCCCACCCCGACAACGTGTACGGCTACGGGCTGCCCGACTTCTGGAGTGCTTACGTGAACGGACGGGGGGAGAAAACGAAAAAATGAGTGCCATGAAGAAACCTCTGTCGCTATACGAACTGAACGCGCTGGTCAGGGAGACCATCGAGGTGGACATGCCGGACAGCTACTGGGTGCAGGCCGAACTGTCGGATGTGCGCGAAAGCTACGGCCACTGCTACATGGAACTCATACAGAAAGACGAGGCCTCGCGCACCCCGATAGCCCGGGCACGGGCCAACTGCTGGCGCAACCGCTGGATGCTCATACGCCCGGCATTCGAGCGGCTCACGGGCCAAGGGCTGCGCTCGGGCATGAAAGTGATGCTGCAGGTACACGCGCAGTTTCACGAAAACTTCGGCTTCTCATGGATAGTCGACGACATCGACGCCACCTACACGATGGGCGACATGGCCCGCCGCCGGCAGGAAATCATTGCCCGGCTGAGGGCCGAAGGCGTGTTCGACCTGCAAAAGGAACTCCGGCTTCCGCTCTTCACGCAGCGCGTGGCCGTGGTGTCGAGCGCGTCGGCTGCCGGCTATGGCGATTTCGCCGACCAGTTGGGCGCCAACGACTACGGCTTCCGTTTCCACACCGAACTTTTCGCCGCCACCATGCAGGGCGAGCAGGTGGAACAGAGCGTCATCGCTGCACTCGATGCCATCAACGCACGGGCCGGAGAGTTTGACGTGGTGGTCATCATCCGTGGCGGCGGGGCCACCAGCGACCTTTCCGGTTTCGACACCTTGGCACTGGCCGAGAATGTGGCCAACTTCCCCCTGCCCGTGATCACGGGCATCGGACACGAGCGCGACGAGAGCGTGCTCGACATGGTGGCCCACACGCGGGTGAAGACTCCCACGGCCGCGGCAGCCTTTCTGGTGGCGCGGTTGGCCGATGTGGAGGCCCGCATCAATGGTGCCGGGGAGCGCATGGTGCGCGTGGTGCGCCTCCGGATGGAGCGGGAGCGTATGCGGATAGACAAGCTGGCATCGGCCATTCCCCTGCAATTTTCGCTCGTCAGGAGCCGCGGAGAGGCCCGGCTCAATGTCTTGCAAAGCCGGTTGGTGCAGTTGGTGGACAACCGGTTGGAGCGTGCCGCCCACCGGCTGCAGCTCGTCGGGCGCGACCTTCAGCCACTCTTGGAGCGCCGTTTGCAGGCCGAGACCCACCGGCTGGCCCTGCTCGGACAGCGCGTGGAGGCCCTCAATCCCGACCGCTTGCTCCGCCGGGGCTACAGCATCACGCTGCACGAGGGCAGGGTGGTGCGCGACCCGCGGCAGCTCTCGGCGGGCGACATGATCGAAACGCGGCTGGAGAAGGGCATTTTGAAATCGAGAATAGAATCTTAGCATATATGGAAAAGAATGTGAAATACGAAGAGGCCGTGCACCGGCTGGAGGAAATCGTGGCCAAGATGGAAAACGACGAGTATGACATCGACGAACTGGCAGCCAACCTCAAGACTGCCCAGCAGCTCATCAAGCTCTGCCGCGACAAACTCACCAAGACCGATGCCGAAATCAAGAAACTCTTGCCGTGAGGGGAGAGGGGCTCGAAGGTTCATCGCGAATAATTGCGCAAGAAGGGCAAAAAAGTGCGAAAAATGTTGCAAAAATGCTTTAAAATACTTACTTTTGCAAGCATATTCGATTAAAATATTTTGATTATGAAGAATTTAGACTGGGCTAATCTGTCGTTCGGATATATGCCGACCGACTACAATGTGCGCTGCTACTATCGCGACGGCAAGTGGGGTGAAGTGGAAGTTTGCTCCGATGAGTATCTCAAACTGCATATCGCCGCCACGAGTTTGCACTACGGACAGGAAGCCTTCGAGGGACTGAAGGCCTATCGCTGCGCCGACGGCAAAGTGCGCGTGTTCCGCGTCGAAGACAATGCGGCACGCCTGCAGAGCACCTGCCGAGGCATCCTGATGCCCGAAGTGCCCACAGACCTGTTTGTGGAGATGGTGAAGAAGGTGGTGCGCCTCAATCAGGAGTGGATTCCGCCCTACGAGAGCGGTGCCACGCTCTATGTGCGTCCGCTGCTCATCGGCACCAGTGCGCAGGTGGGCGTACACCCGGCCACGGAATATCTCTTTATGATTTTCGTCACCCCCGTAGGCCCTTACTTCAAGGGAGGGTTCTCCAGCAACCCCTACGTCATCATACGCGACTTCGACCGCTCGGCGCCGCTCGGCACGGGCATGTACAAGGTGGGCGGCAACTATGCGGCCAGCCTGCGCGCCAATGACATCGCCCACCGGAAGGGATATGCCTGCGAGTTCTACCTCGACGCGAAGGAAAAGAAATACATGGACGAGTGCGGGGCAGCCAACTTCTTCGGTATCAAGAACAACACCTACGTCACTCCGAAGTCGACCTCCATCCTCCCGTCCATCACCAACAAGAGTCTCATGCAGTTGGCCGAGGACTTGGGCATGAAGGTGGAGCGCCGGCAGATTCCCGAGGAGGAACTGGCCACATTCGAGGAAGCCGGAGCCTGCGGCACAGCGGCTGTCATCAGCCCCATCTCCTACATCGACGACCTCGACACGGGAGCACACTACGACTTCGGGGCAGAGCCCGGTCCGATGTCGCGCAAGCTCTATGACACGCTCCGCGGCATCCAATACGGCACTGTGGAAGACAAGCACGGTTGGACCACCGTCGTCATCGAATAAACCGCCCATGCCGTTGTCCCATCGCCAAGATGAGGCAACGGCATCTTGTTTTGATTCATTTATTTTCAAACTTTATAATCATTAAAACTATGGATTCAATTTCCGCTTACAAAAATCGCGCCTTGGCCTCATTGGACAAGGGCTGGAGCACACCCGTCATCTGCACTTTGGTTTATTATATCATCACTTTTGTCGTAGCCGGCGTCATGGGCGGCAAAGACTCGTCCGTGGTGCGGCAGACTGTCGGTTTCCTGTTCTATTTGGGCCTCATTCCCCTCGGTTGGTCATTGCAAGTGCTCTTCCTTGAGTATGTCCGCGAAGGCCGCACGCAGGTGAACTCGCTCTTCCTCGGATTCAAGAAGCCGTGGCTGCCCAAGAGTTTCCTTATTCCGTTTCTCGTGGGTATCTACACCGTACTTTGGACACTGCTGCTCATCATTCCCGGTATCATCAAGGCCTACTCCTACGCCATGGCCCCTTACGTATTCAAGGACAATCCCGAGATAAGTTGCGACGATGCCATCAAGGAGAGTATGCGCCTCATGGACGGCCACAAGCTGCAACTCTTCCTGCTCGACCTGAGCTTCATCGGTTGGGTTATTCTTGCCTCTCTCACCCTCGGCATCGGCTTCCTCTGGCTTGTTCCCTATTGGCAGACCACCCGTGTACACTTCTATAAGGACCTGAAGAAGGAGATGCCGGCAGCCTGACGGTACTTCCTGCTGTGTAATAACGGATGGGTGACGATGCCCATCTGGAAAGATAGTGATGCCCCCTTGACGGATTCGTACCGTCAAGGGAGTATTATCGTCTATGGAGAAACACAACAAAAGGGGCTAAAAGTTGCGTATTTCACACTTAACTCGTACCTTTGCAGCAAAAGAAACAGAACGATGGGCAAAGGAAAATTAGCTAAGTTTGCAGAGATGGAGACATTCAAGAATGTCTTTCAATATCCTTTTTCGGTGATTGACAACGTGCCGTTTGAGATGAAAGGCCGTTGGCGCGAAGATTATTTCCACAACGACAATCCCATTGTGCTCGAACTGGGATGCGGCAAGGGGGAATATGCCGTGGAGTTGGCACGCCTCTATCCCGACAAGAATTTTATCGGGGTGGACATCAAGGGAGCCCGTATGTGGACAGGAGCCAAGCAGGCTCTGGAGGCCGGTCTGGGAAATGCGGCCTTCCTGCGCACCAACATCGAGATCATCGACCGCTTCTTCGCTCCCGGCGAAGTGCAGGAGATATGGCTCACCTTCTCCGACCCGCAGATGAAAAACCCGCGCAAGCGTCTCACATCCACCTATTTTATGAACCGTTACCGCCGTTTTCTGACAGACGGAGGATTAGTTCATCTCAAGACCGACTCCAACTTCCTGTTCACCTACACCACTTACATGGCCGGCGAGAACAGCCTGCCTGTGGCTTTCCGAACCGAAGACCTCTACCATGAGGAAGGCCTCGACGAGGAGACACGCCGCCTGCTCGCCATCCAGACCTACTACGAGTCGATGTGGATAGAGCGCGGTCTCAACATCCGCTACATGCGCTTCGCCTTGCCTCATGCAGGCGAGCTGCATGAGCCTGATGTCGAAATTCCGCTCGACGAGTACCGCTCCTACCACCGCTCCAAGCGTACGCCGAAAGAGACGGGGAAGTGAAAGAGAAGCGAAGCCGGGGACGAAGCTTTTATTTAATGAATATTAACGCCTGCGTGTAACATTTGTTACCGCAGGCGTTTTCGGTTTTGTCTAATTTTGCCGTCGAATTATACAAACAACAAGAATTACGACGAACATGGAGAATCAAATGTTTTGTTTTCAGTGTCAGGAAACAGCCAAGGGAACGGGTTGCACCGTTCGCGGCGTGTGTGGTAAACTGCCCGAGACCTCTCGTTGGCAAGATTTGTTGCTAAGCGTGGTGCGCGGCGTGGGTACGATAGGCCATACGCTCAGCGAAGCCGGTGTGGCTTACGATAAAGTGCCGGTGGGCGACATGATTGTGGATGCTCTCTTCACCACCATCACCAATGCCAACTTCGATGACAGTGCCATCCTCGAAAAGGTGGATCGTGCCATTGCCATCAAGAAGCAGCTGCTGCTCATTGCCAAGGACAAGGGCGTGAGTCTGCCCGACTATCAGGAGGTGAAGTGGGGAGGCGAGAAGGCCGACTATCGGGCCGAGGGCGACCGCGAAAGTATCTTGCGCAACGAAGACACCGACCTGCGCTCGCTCAAGGAACTCACCGTGCTCGGCCTGAAGGGTATGGCCGCCTACTATGAGCACGCCTCCCACCTCGACCAGCGCAACGAGGCCATCATCGACTTCATGATGAAGGCCCTCGGCATCATCAGCGACCCATCAGCCGACATGGACACACTGCTCGCCACGGTTCTTGAAACAGGCAAGTTTGGCGTGGATGCCATGGCCCTGCTCGACAAGGCCAACACCACAGCCTACGGCAATCCCGAACTCACACGGGTGAACATTGGCGTGGGCAAGAATCCCGGCATCCTCATCTCCGGCCACGACCTGCGCGACATCGAACAACTGCTCCAACAGACCGAGGGCACCGGCATCGATGTATACACCCACAGCGAAATGCTGCCGGCGCACTACTATCCGCAGTTGAAGAAATACAAGCACCTCGTGGGCAACTACGGCAACGCGTGGTGGAAGCAGAAGGAGGAGTTTGCCAGCTTCAATGGCCCCATCGTGTTCACCACCAACTGCATCGTGCCTCCGTCTCCATCGGCCAATTATAAGGACCGTGTGTTCACCACCAATGCCTCCGGCTATCCCGGTTGGAAGCACCTCAAGGCCGATGCCAACGGGCAGGTGGACTTCTCCGAGGTGATAGAGCTGGCCAAGACCTGCGAGGCTCCCACCGAGATTGAGCAGGGAGAGATAGTGGGCGGTTTCGCCCATGCGCAAGTGTTCGCTCTGGCCGATCAGGTGGTGGAGGCCGTGAAGAGCGGTGCCATCAAGAAGTTTGTCGTGATGAGCGGTTGCGACGGGCGCATGAAAGACCGCAACTACTACACCGACTTTGCCAAGGCTCTGCCCAAAGACACGGTGATTCTCACCAGCGGTTGTGCCAAATACAAATACAACAAGCTCAATTTGGGCGACATCAACGGCATCCCCCGCGTGCTCGACGCCGGCCAGTGCAACGACTCCTACAGTTGGGCAGTGGTGGCCCTGAAGTTGAAAGAGATTTTCGGTGCGGCCGACATCAACGACCTGCCCATCTTCTTCAACATCGCTTGGTATGAGCAGAAGGCCGTCATCGTGCTTCTCGCCTTGCTCCACCTCGGGGTGAAGAACATCCACATCGGTCCCACGCTCCCCGCATTTGTGTCGGAAGGCGTGCTGAAAGTGCTCGTGGAGAACTTCGGACTGGGCACCAATGCCACCGTAGAGGAAGACATCAAAAACTATGTGCTCGCCTAATAGGCCGGCTGTCGGAAATTCAGATTAGTCAATCGTTTCCAAATCTTTATAAGAACAGGATTAGATTCCGGGGTGCGCCAAGTTGTTGGCGCACCCTTTTTGCATTATAGACGAGGGCGGAGATTGTCCGGTGTTTTCGTCATCGGCTTGTATTCCTGCGAAAAGAAATAGCTTCACAGAAAAATTCGCATCATTCGGAGCATTCGCCGAAAGAAATGATAAATGTCGGCGAATGCTCCGAATGATGCGAATTGCAGGAGCCTTTTACCCTTTTAATTCTTGAATCTTTGAATCTTTTAATTTTTGAATTTTTCAAAGTTCCATTACCGCCGTGTAAAGCCCCGGGAAAGCTGCGGTGATGTCGTGCGGCTCCTGCTTGAAGATGCCGAAGAGGGCACTGCCGCTGCCACTCATCTGCGCATAGACCGCCCCAAGGTCGTAGAGCCGTCGCTTGATGTCGGCCAGCATGGGGTGCATGGCGAAGATGGGCTTCTCGAAATCGTTGGTGAGTTCATCCCGCCACGTGGCGATGGGCTGCCGGCAGATGTCGCGGCAACATTTGGCCGGTTGTGCCGGCGTAATGCGGCTGTAGGCCTCGGCCGTGCTCACAGCGATGTCGGGCTTCACCACTGCCAGCCTGTAGCCCCCGAGATTGCCCTTGGGGCCGTCAACCGGAGCAAGGATTTCGCCGATGCCCGTGGCGTAGGAGGGCATGGCTGTGATGAAAAACGGGCAGTCGGCCCCCAGACGGGCGGCGTATCGCTCCATCTCGGCGATGCCGATGTTGAGCCGGAAACGCTCGTCAAGCAACCTGATCATATAGGCACCGTCGCTCGAACCGCCCCCTAAGCCGGCTTGCGAGGGTATGCGCTTCACGAGATGGGCATGGACACGCGGCAGCGAGAAGTCGGCAGCCAACAGATTGTAGGCCTTCACCACCAAGTTTTTTTGCTCGTCGCAGTCCACGGCGTTGCCCGTCACTTTGAGGTCGCAGTCCACCTCGCTGGGAAACCTTTCGTCCATGCGCCTGATTTCGAGCGCGTCGCAGAGTGGGATAGGGTAGAACACTGTCTCTATGTTGTGATAGCCGTCAGGCCGCCGGCCAACGATATTGAGGCCGAGATTGATTTTGGCATTGGGGAATGTAATCATAGTCAAAGTTGTTTATTCTTGTGCAAAAATAGCAAATTATCGAGAAATAAGGTATGTCGTCTCCTCGTTTTTTTACATTTCATGACAACATTGAACCATATATAACCCAAATGGCCGGATACGCTTGGTGCAGTTGAATGTTTTGTCAGGTCAAATCCATTATCATGTTTTTCCGTATCTCACATTTTTATCGTAACTTTGTCCCGACAATTCAAACGACATGCCTGAAAATAAATCAAACAAGACGGGGCGGCGGCGTGCGCAGACCCCGATAGACAACACCTACGGGCATCTGCCCCCGCAGGCTCCCGACATCGAGCAACTGGTGATCGGAGCACTCATGGTGGACAAGGATGCCTTTTCGGTGGTGGCGGAGATACTGCGCCCGGAGACGTTTTATGATCCCCGCAACCAGAAGATATACGAGGCCATCCAAGCCATGAACATGGAGGAGAGGCCGGTGGACATCATGACCGTCATCGAAGAACTCAAGCGACAGGGCACCTTCGAGAGTGTGGGCGGTGCGCCCTACGTGCTCGACATCAGTCAGCATGTGGCCTCGTCGGCCCATGTGGAATATCATGCGCAGATATTGGCGCAGAAGTTCCTTGCCCGTCAGCTCATCCATTTTGCCGGCGAGATAGAGACCAATGCCTACGACGAGACGGTGGATGTGGAGGAGCTGATGCAACATGCCGAGGGTGCGCTCTTCGAACTCTCGCAGAAGAACATGCGGCAAGACTACACGCAGATAGACCCCGTGATAGCCGAAGCGGAGCGAATACTTATGGCTGCGACCAAGAACAAGGGGGGACTGACCGGTGTGCCGAGCGGATTCACCGGGCTGGACGACATCACGAGCGGGTGGCAGGCTTCCGACCTTGTGATCATTGCCGGTCGACCGGCCATGGGTAAGACCTCGTTCGCGCTGAGCATCGCCAAGAACATCGCCGTGGACTACCGCGAACCCATCGCCTTCTTCTCGCTCGAAATGAACAACGTGCAGTTGGTGAACCGCTTGATTTCCAACGTGTGCGAGATTTCGGGACACAAGATACTCAGCGGTCAGCTCGAACCTCACGAGTGGGAACGCTTCGACAAAAACCTGCGCAAGCTCACGGGAGCACCCATCTATGTGGACGACACGCCGGGTCTATCGGTGTTTGAGCTGCGGACGAAGGCCCGCCGACTGGTGAGGGAAAAAGGGGTGAAAATCATCATGATAGACTATTTGCAGCTGATGAACGCCAGCGGTATGCGTTTCGGCAACCGACAGGAGGAAGTGTCCACCATCTCCCGCTCGCTCAAGGGACTGGCCAAGGAGCTCAACATCCCTATCTTGGCATTGAGCCAGCTCAACCGAACGGTGGAAAACCGTGAGGGCATCGACGGCAAGCGGCCACAGCTGAGTGACCTCCGCGAGTCGGGAGCCATCGAGCAGGATGCCGACATGGTGCTCTTCGTTCACCGCCCCGAGTATTATCACATCTATGACGACGGCAAGGGCAACGACCTCCACGGCATGGCCCAAATCATCATAGCCAAGCACCGTAAGGGTGCCACGGGCGACGTGTTGCTCAACTTCCGCGGGGAGTTCACCCGCTTCCAGAACCCCGAAGATTCGTCCATCGCTCCCATGCCGGGCGGTGGCGGTGAAATCATCGGCAGCAAAATCAATGGCGATGATCCCTTCGGTGACCTGCCGCCTGCGCCCGATGCCGATTTTCTGAGATGATGGCTTCGGCCGCTCAGGCGGTGCTTAACGGGAGAGGCATCCGGATAGATGACTGTCAAACTATTTATTCGTTTTCGGCCTCTGTGCTTGCAATATTTGCAACCGACGGCCCGTTCGGCGTAAATACGCGATTTTGGCGGCTTTTTCACAACGCTGATAATCAACTATTTGAATTTTACTGACATCTGCTTGAGCCTGAAAACGGGGCTGAAAGAGCCCAAACGGGCTTGCAAAATGGCCACAGTTGCCGTGCAACTGTGGCCATTTTGGCTTTCAACTGTGGCTCTTTTGCAAGCTCGATGGGCCCGAATGAGGAAATCTGTGGGCTTTTCCGACGGTTTAAGGCAGGTTTTTCGCTCTGGTTGGAGAGTTTTTACAGAGGTGCTTTTGTTGATATTATTCGTCACAGCCCGATGCTTGCTTCTTTTGGTTGCTACGAATGTCTCTTGTACTTTTCATCATGGCGGTTTCCTTTAATTCTATTGCAAAGATAGCCAATTTGGTCGCAAAAATGGTAGCCATTTAAGGAATATTTATCAAAAGACAGGTAAAGAATCTAATTCTAATGCGCCCATAAATTGCCTCTTTATAATGAAAAGTGGGGTAAGAAATGAAGAATTATTTAATTTTTGATTAAAAAAGCAACAATTTGTTTGCATTGTTCCGTAAAATCCATTACCTTTGCATCCGTATTTCAACGAAAAGACAAGATGAACAATATTCAGAGCATACTAAACCTTATTATTCGAATTCGACTGCATCGGGTGGCCGGAAGTGATAAGGTGTGCATATAGCTCTGAGAGACTATACATCCAAGCCTTTCTCACTTCCGTGGAAGTGTGGAAGGCTTTTTTCGTAGTTTGCGGATGGAATCGAGAGTACATATATATAATAAAGGTATAGAATCATGAGCGACAGATTATTCATTTTTGACACGACACTGCGCGACGGTGAACAAGTGCCCGGTTGCCAGTTGAACACGGTAGAGAAAATACAAGTGGCTAAGGCACTGGAGCAGTTGGGCGTGGATGTGATAGAGGCGGGCTTCCCCATTTCGAGTCCGGGCGACTTCAACTCGGTTATAGAAATATCCAAAGCCGTGACTTGGCCCACCATCTGCGCGCTGACACGTGCCGTGGAGAAAGACATCGACTGCGCGGCCGAAGCCCTCAAGTATGCCAAGCACAAGCGCATACACACCGGCATCGGGACGAGCGACTCGCACATCAAATACAAATTCAACTCCAACCGCGAGGAAATCATCGAGCGCGCCGTGGCCGCCGTGAAGTATGCCAAGAGATATGTAGAGGATGTGGAGTTCTATGCCGAGGATGCCGGGCGCACCGACAATGAATACCTCGCCCGTGTGGTGGAGGCCGTCATCAAGGCCGGAGCCACAGTAGTCAACATACCCGACACCACGGGCTACTGTCTGCCCGAGGAGTATGGGCACAAGATAAAATACCTGATGGAGCACGTGGACGGGGTACACAAGGCTGTGCTCTCCACCCACTGCCACAACGACTTGGGCATGGCCACAGCCAACACCCTGCAAGGTGTGCTCAACGGGGCGCGGCAGGTGGAGGTGACGATCAACGGCATCGGCGAGCGCGCCGGCAACACGTCGCTCGAAGAGATAGCCATGATACTCAAATGCCACAAGGGCGTGGGCATCGACACCAACATCAACACGACGAAGATTTGCCCCACATCGCGCTTGGTGTCGAGCCTGATGAACATGCCCGTGCAGCCCAACAAGGCCATCGTGGGGCGCAACGCTTTCGCCCATTCGAGCGGCATCCACCAAGACGGCGTGCTCAAAAACGTGCAGACCTATGAAATCATCGACCCCAAGGAAGTGGGACTCGACGACAACGCCATCGTACTCACCGCCCGTTCAGGCCGCGCTGCACTGAAATACCGGTTGCATGTGAACGGTGTGGAGGTGGAAGACGAGGCCAAACTCGACGCGCTCTACAAGAAATTCCTCGTGCTGGCCGACAAGAAGAAGGAGGTGACCGACGACGACATCCTCGTGTTGGCCGGAGCCGAATCGGCCGAGGGCCACAGCGTGAAGCTCGACTACCTGCAAGTGACCACGGGCAAGGGCGTGAAGAGCGTGGCCAGCGTGGGCCTCGACATCAGCGGACAGAAGTTTGAGGAGTGTTCGACGGGCAACGGCCCTGTAGACGCGGCCATCAAGGCACTCAAGCGAATAATCAGAAAGAACATGACCCTCAAGGAGTTCACCATTCAGGCCATCGACAAAGGGTCGGACGATTTGGGCAAGGTACACATGCAGGTGGAGTACGACGGCCACGTGTACTACGGTTTCGGGGCCGACACCGACATCGTGACGGCTTCGGTGGAGGCCTACATTGATTGCATCAACAAGTTCAGAGATTGAAAACGCAATAAATACAAAGAAGATTATGAACACATTATTCGACAAGATTTGGGATAAGCATGTCGTGCAGATCGTGGAGGGCGGGCCTACACAACTTTACATCGACCGCCTCTACTGCCACGAAGTGACTTCCCCGCAAGCCTTTGCCGGGATGCGCGCCCGCGGACTGCAATGCTTCCGTCCGGGGCAGATATTCTGTATGCCGGACCACAATACGCCTACCCACGACCAAGACAAACCCATTGAAGACCCTGTGTCGAAGAAACAGGTGGACACGTTGTCGAAGAATACGGCCGACTTCGGGCTGACTCACTATGCCATGAACTCGAAAGACAATGGCATCATCCACGTGGTGGGCCCCGAGAAGGGTCTTTCCCTGCCGGGCATGACCATCGTGTGCGGCGACTCCCACACTTCCACCCACGGGGCCATGGGAGCCGTGGCTTTCGGCATCGGCACATCGGAGGTGGAGATGGTGATGGCCTCACAGTGCATCTTGCAGTCGAAGCCTAAGTCGATGCGCATCAGCATCAACGGTAAGTTGGGCAAGGGCGTGACGGCCAAAGACGTGGCCCTCTATCTGATGACCGAACTGACGACCTCCGGGGCCACGGGCTACTTTGTGGAGTATGCCGGCGACGTGGTGAAAGACATGACGATGGAAGGCCGGCTCACACTGTGCAATCTCTCCATCGAGATGGGGGCCCGGGGCGGCTTCATCGCTCCCGACGAAACCACTTTCGAGTATATCAAGGGGCGCGAATATGCTCCGCAGGGCGAGGAGTGGGACCGGGCCGTGGCCTACTGGAAGACACTCAAGAGTGGGGAGGATGCCGTGTTTGACAAGGAACTGACCTTCGATGCGGCCGACATCGAGCCCCACATCACCTACGGCACCAACCCCGGCATGGGCATGGGCATCACCGGGCACATCCCCACGCTCGCCGAGATAGACGATGCCGGACAGGCTTCTTTCAAGAAAAGTCTCGCCTACATGGGCTTTCAGCCGGGCGAAAAGCTCCTCGGTCACCCGATCGACTACGTGTTTCTCGGGGCATGCACCAATGGGCGCATCGAAGATTTCCGCGCTTTCGCCTCCATCGTGAAGGGGCGGCAGAAGGCCGAAGGGGTCACGGCATGGCTCGTGCCCGGTTCGTGGCTCGTTGACAAACAGATACGCGAGGAGGGCATCGACCGCATTGTCGAGGCTGCGGGGTTCAAGATCCGACAGCCGGGATGCTCTGCCTGTCTGGCCATGAACGACGACAAGATACCTGCCGGCAAATACTCCGTGAGCACCAGCAACCGCAACTTCGAGGGCCGTCAGGGCCCCGGTTCGCGCACCATTCTGGCTTCGCCCCTTGTGGCTGCGGCTGCCGCTGTCACGGGAGTCATCACCGATCCGAGAACGTTAATGGAATAATTATGGGAGTCAAAGGGAGTTAAGGAGAAGTTCCTTGAGCGATAGCGAAAAAAAAGGGAGTTAAGACAATAGCTCTCTATTGCCGAGGGTAGTTAAGCCTTTGGCAATCTTTTGTCTTCTTTTCCTTTTATGTTCTCCGTTCATTCAAGAGATGGATAGTTGTCTGTAACTCTTTTAATTCTTTAATAATAAAGATTTATTAGTTATGGACTATTGTCTTAACTCCCTCTAACTTCTTAACTCCTTTAACTCCTAATCAAAAACCTCAACCCAATGAAACAGAAATTTGACATCATCACCTCCGGCTGCATTCCTTTGCCGTTGGAGAACGTAGATACCGACCAGATTATCCCTGCACGCTTTCTTAAAGCCACCGACAAGGAGGGCATGGGCGACAACCTCTTCCGCGACTGGCGGTACAACGCCGACGGCACGCCCAAGAAAGACTTTGTGATGAACGACCCGAGCTATTCGGGGGTGATACTCGTGGCCGGCAAGAACTTCGGTTCGGGGTCTTCCCGCGAACATGCCGCATGGGCCATCGCTGGCGCGGGCTTCCGCGTGGTGATAAGTTCGTTCTTTGCCGACATCCACAAGAACAACGAACTCAACAATTTCGTGTTGCCCGTGGTGGTGACCGAAGACTTTCTTAAAGAACTTTTCCAAAGTATCGAGGCCGACCACAAGACGCAGGTCAGGGTGGACTTGCCCAACCAGACCGTGACCAATCTGGCCACCGGGCGCAGCGAGCAGTTTGAAATCAACGCCTACAAGAAGCATTGCCTCATGAACGGGCTCGACGATGTGGACTTCCTCGTGCAAAACCGCGACAAGGTGGAAAGCTGGGAGACGGCCAACAAATGACGAATACAAGCGAAGAAAGGAAATGCTCGGCTATGAGTGAATATGACAAAACGGGCATGGCCGGCCGGCCGGCCATAGAAATCATGGACTCGACCCTGCGCGATGGCGAACAGACGAGCGGTGTGTCGTTTCTGCCCCATGAGAAACTCGTCATCGCCCGCAAGCTGCTGAAAGATGTCAATGTAGACCGCATCGAGGTGGCTTCGGCCCGCGTGTCGGACGGCGAAAAGAATGCCGTGTCGATGATATGCCGCTATGCCGCCAACAACGGTATGCTCGGGCGCGTCGAGGTGTTGGGCTTTGTCGACGGACACCGCTCCATCGACTGGATCAAGGAGTGTGGCGGCAGGGTCATCAACCTGCTCGCCAAGGGTTCGTTGAAGCACTGCACGCAGCAGCTGAAGAAGACTCCCGAGGAACATGCGGCTGACATCCGGAGTGAGGTGGCATACGCGCTGGAGCAGGGATTCACCGTGAATCTCTACCTCGAAGACTGGTCCAACGGCATGAAGGACTCGCCCGAATATGTCTACGGGCTCATGGATGCCTTGCAGGGGGCGGGCATCAGGCGTTTTCTGCTGCCTGACACGCTCGGCATCCTCAATCCGTTGCAGTGTGTGGAATACCTGCGCAAGATGCTCAAACGCTATCCCGACACCCATTTCGACTTCCATGCCCACAACGACTACGACCTCTCGGTGAGCAATTCGCTGGCTGCCGTGCTCAGCGGTGCCAAAGGACTGCACGTCACGGTGAACGGTCTGGGCGAGCGTTGCGGCAATGCGCCGCTGGCCAGTGTGCAGGTGATACTGAAAGACATGTTCCATGCCCATACCAACATCCATGAGGAGATGCTCAACGACGTGAGCCGGTTGGTGGAGGGCTACAGCGGCATTGCCGTGGCTCCCAACACGCCGGTGGTGGGCAGATACGTGTTCACGCAGGTGGCCGGGGTACATGCCGACGGCGACAACAAGGACAATCTCTACTGCAACGACCTCGTGCCCGAACGTTTCGGTCGCCATCGCGAGTACGCGCTTGGCAAAAATTCGGGCAAGGCCAACATCGTCAAAAACCTTGAAGACCTCGGATTGGAACTCACACCCGAACAGACTAAGGCTGTGACCCGGCGCATCACGGAATTGGGCGACAAGAAGGAGCTCGTCACACAGGAGGACTTGCCCTACATCGTGAGCGACGTGCTGAAACACAGTGCGCCCGAAGACAAGGTGAAACTCGTGAGCTACATGGTCTCCACATCCTACGGGCTGAAGCCCATCGCCAGCCTCAAGGTGGAGATAGAGGGCCGTGAGTATGAGGCCGACTCTACGGGCGACGGCCAGTATGACGCTTTCGTGAAGGCGCTCCGCAAGATCTACCGCGACCGGTTGGGCAAGGATTTCCCGCTGCTCGACAACTATGTGGTGAGCATTCCGCCGGGCGGCCGCACCGACGCACTCGTGCAGACGGCCATCACATGGCGTCTGGGCAACCGCATCTGGCGCACCCGCGGTCTTGATGCCGACCAGACCGAAGCGGCCATCAAGGCTACGTTCAAGATGCTCAACCAGTTTGAAAACAACGTGGGGGAGACCGAGGAGGGAGGATCTTTGGGGAGTTAAGGGAGGTTTCGTATGAAGGAGTTAAAGGGAGTTAAGGAGTTAAAGGGAGTTAAGGAGTTAAAGGGAGTTAAGACAATAGTCTTATTGCTGAGAACAGTTGTACTTTTCTTTCCTCCTCATTCATTCAAGCTATGGACTATTGTCTTAACTCCCTTTAACTCCTTAACTCCCTTTAACTCCCCATGATTAACTCCTTTGAAATATTAACCATCAAACAACAATATATGAAATTAAACATTGCAGTGCTGGCCGGCGACGGCATCGGGCCAGAGATTATGAAACAAGGTGTAGCCGTGATGGATGCCATCGCAGCCAAGTACAACCACACGTTCACCTACAACGAAGCTATTTGCGGTGCCCACGCCATTGACGAAGTGGGCGATCCGTTCCCCGACGACACGTTCAAGGCGTGCATGGAGGCCGATGCCGTGCTCTTCGCCGCCGTGGGCGACCCGCGTTTCGACAACAACCCCACGGCCAAGGTGCGCCCCGAACAAGGGTTGCTGGCCATGCGCAAGAAGCTGGGGCTCTTTGCCAACGTGCGCCCTGTGGCCACATTCGACTGTCTGCTCCACAAGAGTCCGCTCAAGGACGAACTGCTCCGCGGGGCCGATTTCGTGGTGATTCGCGAACTCACGGGCGGCATGTATTTCGGCGAGAAGTATCAGGACAACGACAAGGCCTACGACACCGACATCTACACGCGTCCGGAGATAGAGCGCATCTTGAAAGTCGCTTTCGAGTATGCCATGAAGCGCAACAAGCATCTCACCGTAGTCGACAAGGCCAATGTGCTGGCCAGTTCGCGCCTGTGGCGGCAAATAGCCAAGGAGATGGAGCCTCAATATCCCGAGGTGACCACCGACTACATGTTCATCGACAACGCTGCAATGCGTGTGCTCACCGAACCCACGTTCTTTGATGTGATCGTGACCGAGAACACCTTCGGTGACATCCTCACCGACGAGACCTCCTGCATCACCGGTTCAATGGGGCTTCAGCCCTCTTCGTCGCTGGGCGAGCACACGCCGCTCTTCGAACCCGTACACGGTTCTTGGCCGCAGGCAGCCGGACAAAACCTCGCCAATCCCCTTGCCCAGATTCTTTCTGCAGCCATGTTGCTTGAGCATTTCGGGCTCACCGAGGAGGGACAGACCATCCGCAAAGCCGTTGATGCCAGCCTCGATGCCAATGTGCGCACGCCCGAAATACAGGTGGAAGGTGGTGCCCACTACGGCACGGAAGAGGTGGGGGCTTGGATTGTCGACTGGATAGCCAAGCACTGATCCTCGGCAGCCGGGAGGAGGAACGCATCTTCGCCTTCCGGCTGCCCCAACATCAAGTCTTGGACTTTCTTCCCAAGCAAGCTTTATACGATCATGCCAAGAGGCTGCACCCAACAGAATATGGATGCAGCCTCTTGGCGTTTGGTAATTCCTCCCCACAACATTCCGTTTCCACCCTCCTCATAAATGGTATAAAGCCCCATAAGGCCCTTATATCAAGAAGGTAGGGAAAGGGGAGAGGGTCGTTCCCGAAGGAACTTTCTAAACTTAGCTGTGCGACAGATCGCGCAGTTTCTTTCTCAATTCCATTGCCTTGCGTATCTTTTTCAAAGCCTCCTTGCGCTGCTTTTCTTCCTTGCACAACTCCTTGTACTGCTTCTTAAAATCGGTGTACTCTTTTTTGGCAGCCTTCATTTTCGACTTGGTATCGCTGACCTGTTTTTTTATAGCATCATAATCGGCAGCGGCTGTCTGTTCCATGGACTCAAGTTGCTCCTGGGGCATGGTGCGATACTGTACGTCTTGTGCAAATACCGGCTGTGTACCGATACCCATGACGGCAAACAGTCCAATCAATAAAGTTTTCTTCATACGTTGTTATTTTATTAAATCCAGTAATTTTGCAAATATACACATTATTTTGATATTTGCAAAGCTAAATGACTTTTTTATACTTTTTTCTGCTTAAGTGAGGAGTTTTGTACCTCCCATTACAAAATGGCCGATGCTGTGTATGAGCAATACGTGTGCTCATCTTCCACCCAATATCGGCAACTTTCGGTCGTCCTGCAAAGGAAAAACAGAAAGCTCCAATGCCATCAAGTGAGCATTGGGGCTTTATTGTTTAGTTGTTTTGATAAAGTTGCCTACTGCGTTTCCGCATCCGACTTGCGAATCCTAAAGCGGAGGCAGCCTAAATGGCTCTCCTCCCGGAAAGGGGAAGGAAGGGAAAAATCAGCAAACCTTGTGAGCTCCCTGACCAATCACCACATCGATGACTTTCGGCTCTTTACCGTATTTGGCAGCAAATTTGACCTTGGCATCGGCTGTGAACTGGTCGTAGAGTTCGTCTTTGACGAGGTTGATGGTGCAACCTCCGAAGCCGCCTCCCATGATGCGGGAACCGGTCACGCCGTTGGCCTTGGCCAGGTCGTTGAGGAAATCGAGTTCCTCGCAGCTCACCTCGTATTCTTTCGACAACCCTTCATGGGTTTCATACATCTTTTGACCTACGGTTTCATAATCGCCACGGTCGAGGGCATCGCAGACGGCAAGCACACGGTCTTTCTCGCCAAGCACGAAATGGGCACGGGAATAGTCTTCCTCGCCGACTTCGGCACGCACCTCTTCGAGTTGTTCCCAAGTGCAGTCGCGCAGGGTTTCAAACTTGGCTTCGGGGTGCTTGGCGGCAATATGCTTCACCACGTTTTCGCAAGAGTTGCGGCGATCGTTGTAGGGCGAGCCCGCCAGTTCGTGCTTCACGCAACTGTTGATGAGCACGAGGCGGTAACCTTTGGGTTCGAAGGGGAAGTATTCGAAGTCGCGCGAACGACAGTCGAGGCGCATCAGCTTGCCTTCCTGTCCGAAGACGCTGGCAAACTGATCCATGATACCGCAGTTCACACCCACATATTTGTGCTCGGTGGCCTGTCCGGCAAGCACCATATCCCACTTGGAAACCTTGTTGTCACCGAACAAATCGTTCAGGGCAAAGGCAAAGCAACTCTCAAGTGCCGCACTTGACGACATGCCTGCACCGAGGGGAACATCGCCGTAGAAAGCGGTATTGAATCCCTTCACGGGCACACCGAGGCCCTTCATCTCCTGCACGATGCCATAGATGTAGCGTGCCCAGCTGGTGCGGGGTCCCTCGGGGTCGTCCACCTTAAACTCCACACGGTCTTTCAGATCGATGGAATAACACATCACTGTGTTGGTGCCATTGGGGCGCAACTCGGCCATGATACCTTTGTCCACTGCCCCGGGGAAAACAAATCCGCCATTATAATCGGTGTGCTCACCAATCAGGTTAATACGACCGGGCGACATGTAGATGTTGCCGGTTTTGCCGTCAAAGTGCTTGATGAAGCGACTTCTTACATATTCAATATCCATGATAGTTACAGTAATTAGGTTTTGTTAATCAACGGGAATGTCCTTGTTCACATTCTTGCAGCCCGCAAGGGCATAGTAGAACATGTAGCCCATAGCCACAAGAGGAACGAAATAGCTGATCATGTAGCCGGTTTTGTCGGCAATGAAATTCTGGATGAGGGGCAGCACACCACCGCCTACCACCATCATCATGAAGATGCCGGATGCCTGAGCCGTGTATTTGCCGAGTCCCTCCGTGGCCAGATTGAAGATGGATGCCCACATGATGGAGGTGCAAAGACCGCAGAGCACGAGCAGCAGGGCACTTACGGGCACAACTGTCAGTTCAAACGAAGAACCGGTGAAAAGCGGCATGGAGGTGGTGACAGTCTTCGGGATGAGGATGGCCAACAGGATGAGCACCATGCCGGTGCCGGTGGTGGTGAGCATCATTGTGCGGGAGGAAATCTTGTCGGCAATGAAACCGGAGACAAAACGCCCCACCAGCATGAGCAACCAATAGGTGCCGGCCACGAAACCGCCAATGGCAGCAGCATTGGTCAACAGGCCTGCGCCCTTCTCCGTGGTGTCGGAAATGTAGAAATTGAGCGTGCCGGGAATGCCGACTTCAACACCTACATAGACGAAAATGGCAATCACACCGAGCACACAGTGGCGGAAACTCCACGGAGAATGCTCGAAGACGGTCTCTGCCGTGGTCTTTCCCATCTCAGGATCCTGAATCGGGATGAAAGAAAGGATGATGAAAGCACATGCAAACACGCCCATGGCGATGTAGAGCACGAAGTTGACATCAGCCATCTGGGTGCTGGCGGAGACGGTTCCGATAAGCGCACCCACAAGCATCGGAGTCAGCGTACCGGAAAGCGAGTTGAGCGTACCGCCGATGAGATTGAGCTGGTTGCCACGGTTGCCACCGCCACCGAGCAGGTTGAGCATCGGATTGACCACCGTATTAAGCAAGCAAACGGAGAAACCGGAGATGAAGGCTCCCAACAGATAGACATAGAAACCGGTCATACCGCCGGGGAAACCGGACAGATACTGAATCAACACGCCCACAAAGCCCACACCAATGCCAAGCATGGCAGTCTTCTTATAGCCGATGCGAGTGAGCAGTTTGCCGGCCGGAATGCCCATAAACAGATAGGCAAAGAAGTTCATGAAGTTACCCATCATACCCAACAGGTTGCTACCGCCGATTTCGGGTTGGTTTTTCCACACCACGCCGATAGGAGCAGCCAAGTTGGTCACGAATGCAATCATTGCATAAAGAAACATCATCGTGATGATGGCGATGATGCTTCCGTTCTTTTTAGAATTTTCCATTTTATTGTTTTGGTTATTATTTGTCTACGCCAAACTTATAGATGGTTTTCTGCGTGTATTCCTGCCCGGGCTTCAAGATGACCGACGGGAAATAGGGACGATTGGGAGAATCGGGGAAGTGCTGGGCCTCGAAACAGATGGCCGAGCGTCGCGGGAAGGTGGCGCCGTGCTGTCCTTTGTAGCCGTCGGCCCAGTTATCGGAGTACACTTGCACGCCCGGCTCGGTGGTATAGACCTCCATCGTGCGTCCGCTGGTGGGATCCTTAATGCGTGCGGCAAACGAAAGTTCGCCCTCCTCCCGCTTGTTGAGCACGAAGCAGTGGTCGTAGCCATGCCCGTTGCGTATCTGTTCGTTGTCAGCATCTATGTCGCGTCCCACCGGTTTCGGCTGGCGGAAGTCAAACGGAGTGCCCTCCACAAAGCGTATCTCGCCCGTCGGGATAGACGTGGCATCGATGGGAAGATAAAAGTCTGCATTGATTTCACAAACCAAGTCGTCGATCGTTGGAGTGGGATTGGCGATGCCTGCGAGAGAGAAAAAGGCGTGGTTGGTGAGGTTGATGATAGTTTCCTTGTTGCAAGTGGCCAGATATTTGATAACCAATTCGTTATCGTCTGTGAATGTGTAGGCCACCCATACATTCACTTCGCCCGTGAAGCCCTCTTCACCGTAGGCACTTGTGTATTTGAGCACCACAGCATGGTCGTTCACCTGATTGGCTTCCCAAACACGGGCGTGGAATCCTGTGGGGCCTCCGTGGAGGGCATTGGGGCCGTTGTTGACTGCCAGATGGTATTCCTTGCCGTGGAGTGTGAACCGCCCTTCCTTGATCCTATTGCCGAAACGGCCGATGAGTGTGGAAAGATAGGGCTCCGGCGAGTTGATGACCTCCTTGATGTTGTCGTGCCCCTGCACCACATTGGCCGGCTTTCCATCTTTGTCGGGCACCATGATTGCAACGATGGCACCACCGTAGTTGGTGACAGCCACTTCATTTCCCGCACTGTTTCTCAGGATGAAGAGATCTGTATTTTTTCCGTTGATAGTGGTCTGAAAGTCTTCGCGTTTCAGACCACAGAGGTTTTGCGTTTCGTTTGTGCTCATAATATTTAAGTTTTTAGTTACTTGACCAAGTCTTCAATCAAACTTATATCATAGTTGCAAAGTAACTAAAAATAAACGAAAGCCGCAAATGAAAAGAGAAAAATCACACCATTTGATGAGTTAAAAGTATTTAACTGAACTTTCGCAAGTTCAGTAGGAGTTAAAGGAGTTAAGGAGTGAAAGGGAGTTAAGACAATAGTCCTTCTTCCTAATGCAATGAAGCAGTCAATCAATAAGGCTGTTGTCTTAACTTCTAACGAGCGAAGCGAGTGCTAACTCCCTTTAACTCCTTTAACTCCTAAAGTTGAGCTTGCGAAACTTAAATATTTAATGATAAGATTATCCTGCCTTGGGGAGTGCCAGAAGGTCGGCCACCACATAACTGCTCCCGCCCACAAAGATGAAATCTTCCGAAGAGGCATCGGCCAAAGCCTGTTGCCAAGCCTCTCCCACAGTGGCATAACTCCGCCCGCGGAGCCCGATTGCGGCTGCCTTTCCGGCCACCTGTGCAGCCGGGATGGCGCGGTGGGAGGAGGCCTGTGTCCAATAGAAATCGGCCTCACGGGGCAGCATGGCCAATATCCGGTCGATGTCTTTGTCGTCGACCATGCCGAACACGATGCGCAGCCGGCGACAGGGCTGCGCCTTGATTTGCCCGACGAGATAGTTCCAACCGCCCACGTTGTGCCCCGTGTCGCATACGGCCAAGGGCCGCTCGCGCAGGCGTTGCCAACGCCCCATGAGCCCCGTCAGGCCGCTCACGGCGGCGATGCCTTGCTCCACATCGCTTTCGGAAAGGGCGATGCCCTGCCGTCGAAGTTCTTCCACGGCTGTAAGCACGGTGTTCATGTTGGCTTCCTGATAGTCGCCTGAGAGTTCTCCGCACACCGTGCGACCATCGGACAACCGATATTCGCGGCCACCGCCGGGCAGCGCGACCGACGAGCGCACCACCGGAGCGTCTTCGGCGAAACGGATGGGGGCACCCACCTCACGGGCCCGGGCAGCAAACACGGGCCGGGTCTCTGCCGTGGTCTCGCCAATCACCACCGGCACACCTTTCTTTATAATGCCCGCCTTCTCCCCGGCAATCTTCGCCAGCGTGTTGCCGAGGAACCGGGTATGGTCGAACGAGATGTTGGTGATGACGGAGAGCAGGGGCGTGATGATGTTGGTGCAGTCAAGCCGACCGCCCAGTCCCACCTCAATGACGGCGATGTCAACTTGCTGTTCGGCGAAATACTTGAAGGCCAAGGCCGTGGTCAACTCGAAAAATGAGGGATGGAGGGGTTCGAAGAAGCTGCGCTCCTGTTCCACAAAGTCGACAATTCGTTTCTCGCTGATACACATGCCGTTCACCCGTATGCGCTCGCGAAAGTCTACAAGGTGCGGACTCGTGTAGAGTCCCACCTTCCAGCCCGCGCTTTGGAGGATGGCCGCAAGCGTGTGCGAGCATGATCCCTTGCCGTTGGTGCCCGCCACATGGATGGTCTTGTAGCAACGGTGGGGGTGACCGAAATGCTCGTCGAGTGCCTGCGTGTTGTCAAGTCCTTCCTTATAAGCAGAAGCACCCACATGTTCGAAAACAGGGGTGCTGTCGTATAGATACCTGACCGTCTCGTCGTAAGTCATCATTTATCAAGTTAAAAGTGAGGAGTGAAGGGTGTGGGGGCGTGGGAATGTCCTCGTGCGGCGACAGGAAACTTAGCTGAAGAAGTTCTTGAACCGCTCGAAAATCGTCTTCTTCGTCTCGCTGTCCCCTTTGAAGTTGTCGCTTTGCCGGAAGCTCTCGACGGCCTTACGCTCGTCTTTGGTGAGTTCTTTCGGCACGTAGACACTGATATGCACCACCAGATCGCCGATGCCCGAGCCGTAGCCCTGAATGGCGGGAATGCCCTTGTGGCGCAGGCGGAGTGTCTTGCCCGGCTGCGTGCCCGGTTCGATGTTGATGGTGACGCTCTTGCCGTCGATGGTGGGGATAGACTTTTCGCCGCCCAGCACAGCCGTGGGGAAGTCAAGCAACAGGTTGTAGATGATGTCCTGACCGTCGCGCACGAAAGTGTCGTTGGGTTCTTCCTTAATGAGCACTTGTATGTCTCCGGGCACACCGTTGTGCTTTCCGGCATTGCCCTTGTTGGGCACGTTGACCACCATGCCCTCGGCCACACCGGCCGGAATCTGTATCTCGACCACTTCTTCGCCCTTCGTGACACCCTCACCGCCGCAATGCGGGCACTTGTTCTTGATCACCGTGCCCTCGCCGTGGCAGGTGGGGCAGGCCATCTGCGTCTGCATCATGCCGAGCATCGTGCGCACGGTCTTCACCGTCACGCCGCTACCCTGACACGTGGGGCACGTCTCGGCCCGACTGCCGCCCTCGGCTCCCGTGCCGTGGCAGTGGTCGCAAGTGACATCCTTGCGCACCTTAAACTTCTTGGTGACACCTGTGGCCACCTCCTGCAAGGTGAGTTTCACCGTCAGCCGCAGGTCGGCACCGCGATATTGCGGGCGTTGCGAGCGTCCGCCGCCACTGCTGAAACCGCCGAAGCCCCCGAAACCGGAATGGCCGCCAAAGATGTCGCCGAACATGGAGAAGATGTCGTCCATGTTCATGCCACCACCTCCGCCGAAGCCTCCGAAACCGCCCTGCGGGCCGTCGAAGCCGAACTGGTCGTAACTGCGCCGCTTCTCCGGGTCGTGGAGCACGTCGTAGGCTTCGGCAGCCTCCTTGAACTTCTCCTCCGCCTTGGCGTCTCCCGGGTTGCGGTCGGGGTGATATTTGATGGCTATCTTGCGATAGGCCTTCTTGATCTCTTCATCAGAAGCGCTTCTGCTTACTTCAAGCACCTCATAGTAGTCTCTTTTCTGTGCCACCTTTTCGTCTGCTTTCTTGTATACACCTTTTCCCTTGCACAGACCGAGTCCGTACAGGGGAAAAGGCTTTTTCATTTTTTCAACTGTTCAATTTTCCACCTTTCATCATTGTCCCACGGCCACCTTGGCGTGGCGTAGCACCTTGTCGTTGAGCATGTAGCCCGTCTGCACGCAGTCGATCACCTTGCCCTTCTTGTCATCGCCCATACCGGGCACCATGGCAACGGCCTCGTGATAGTCCACATTGAAGTCCTTGTCGTCGGTCTCAATTTTCTTTACGCCCAGTCCTTCAAGGGTTTTATAGAACTTGTTGAAGATCATCTGCACCCCTTCGCGGATGGCCTGCGGGTCGTCGCTCTTGTCGGCCAGAGCCCGCTCAAAGTCGTCGAGCACGGGCAGGATGGCCGTGATGGCCTTCTCGCCTCCGTTGAGGATAAGTTCGGTCTTCTCCTTCAAAGTGCGCTTCTTGTAGTTGTCAAACTCGGCTATGGTGCGCAGCAGCTGGTCTTTCAGCTTGGCGTTCTGCTCGTTGGCAGCCTCCAGCGGGTCTTTCTCCGCGTCGGGTTCGGAGTGTCCTCCTTCGCCGTCGGTCGGCTCTTCGGCAGTGCAGGCCTCGCCTGCCGCCTCATCCGCGCCCTGTTGCGCACCGGTTTCTTCGGTGTGCAGGGAGTCTTTCAGCTCCTCTGCATTGCCGTCTTCAATGTTTATCTTTTTTTCTTTTGCCATAATTTTAATAGAAAGTATTCACTTACATGACATTGCAAAAACTATGCCAAACCATACATGCCTGCCCGCTGCGCCTTGATCTGCTCGTCGTAGATGTAGTCGTCGTAGGACATGAGCTTGTCGATGGTGCCCTGCGGGGTGAGTTCGATGATGCGGTCGGCCACGGTGTTGATGAACTCATGGTCGTGGCTGGAGAAGAGCACGTTGCCCTTGAAGAGCACAAGATTGTTGTTGAAGGCCTGTATGCTCTCAAGGTCGAGGTGGTTGGTGGGCGTGTCGAGGATGAGGCAGTTGGCGTTCTGCAACTGCATTCTGGCTATCATGCAGCGCATCTTTTCGCCGCCCGAGAGCACATTCACCTTCTTGAGCACCTCCTCGCCCGAGAAGAGCATACGTCCCAGATAGCCTTTCATGGCCACCTCGTTGCCCGGCCCGTACTGGCTGAGCCACTCCACGAGGTCTTTGTCGGTGTCAAAGAATGCTGTGTTGTCGAGCGGCAGATAGGCCGTGGTGATGGTCACGCCCCACTTGTATTCGCCTCCGTCGGCTTGCCTGTTGCCGTTGATGATTTCAAAGAGTGCCGTCATGGCCTTGGGATTGTGCGAGAGAAACACCACCTTCTGTCCCTTCTCGATGTTGAAATTCACGTTGTCGAACAGCACCGTTCCGTCTTCATCCACCGCCTTGAGGTTTTCCACCTCAAGTATCTGGTTGCCCGGTTCGCGCTCCATCTGGAAGATGATGCCGGGATATTTTCGGCTCGACGGGCGTATCTCCTCCACGTTGAGCTTTTCGAGCATCTTCTTGCGCGAGGTGGTCTGCTTGCTCTTGGCCACGTTGGCGGAGAAGCGGCGGATGAATTCCTCCAACTGCTTGCGCTTTTCGTCGGCCTTCATCTTCTGGTTTTGAGCCTGACGCAGGGCCAACTGCGAACTCTCATACCAGAACGAGTAGTTGCCGGCAAACATAGTGACCTTGCCGAAGTCGATGTCCACCGTCTGTGTGCTCACGGCATCGAGGAAGTGGCGGTCGTGGCTCACCACGAGCACCGTCTGCTCCACGTTGCTCAGATACTCTTCCAGCCACTCCACGGTGTCGAGGTCGAGGTCGTTGGTGGGCTCGTCGAGCAGCAGGTTGTCGGGGTTGCCGAAGAGGGCCTTGGCCAAAATCACGCGCACCTTCTCGTTGTTGGAGAGTTCCGACATCTGCTTCTCGTGCAGAGTCTCCTTAATGCCGAGGTTTTGGAGCATCTGGGCGGCATTGCTCTCAGCCTCCCAACCGTCCATCTCGGCAAACTTCAGTTCGAGGTCGGCCGCACGGTTGCCGTCTTCCTCGGTCATCTCGGCTTTGGCATAGATGGCCTCGCGCTCCTTCATGTTTTTCCACAGCGGCTCATGTCCCATGAGCACGGTGTCGAGCACGCGATAGGCATCATATTTGAAGTGATCCTGCTCCAAGATGGAAAGGCGTTCGCCCGGCCCCAGTTCCACGGTTCCCTTGTTGGGTTCCAGGTCTCCGCTGATGGCGCGGAGCAGGGTAGACTTACCGGCGCCGTTGGCCCCGATGATGCCGTAGATATTTCCGTGGGTGAACTTCAGGTTTACATCTTTGTAAAGCACTCTCTTTCCGAATTGAATCGCAAGATTCGTTACTGTTATCATTTCTTCTAATACCTTATTATATAATAAATTGGCTGCAAAGGTAGTAAAAAACGGGGACACGGCAAAATAAAACCCTCATAATTGTTTTCCCGTCGCTGAAAACGGAAGCCGGCAGAGAGGGTAGGCCGCCCTGCGGCGCACCCGTCTTCGCCGGGTGGCGGCGTGGCGGGCGTAAAGGGGTGGAGCACAATGGATCATAGTATTCTTACTTTCATTTATTTTTCTTTTGTAATCTTCATTTTCTGAAAATAATATTGTATCTTTCCTCTATAAAACCTAATAGAATTCTGTGCAGGAGTAACTAAAACTAAG